>SDBV01006499.1_pt1 | contig 16185 bp, 13 predicted proteins | sample 2277081 | NCBI WGS metagenome assembly SDBV01 (sample SAMN10402039, study PRJNA504765) | marine sediment metagenome | isolation source: marine sediment core GS10_PC15, 223 cmbsf | place: Arctic Ocean: Southern Knipovich Ridge | collected 2010
CTCCCGCGAAGCGCCCTCCCCCCAAAAAAATCTGAGACATCTGTGAAATCCGTGGCTAAATTCCTTTCTTTCTTCGTGCTCATTAGTGAAATTTCGTGGCAGAACCCCTCTCCACCGCAGAATCCCCATCATCCCGTAAATCCTGTCAGAAAAGATTTCGTGCCCCTACGCGCCTTCGTGGTGAATTTTATTTAATATTGGACATCTACCAAACTTTCTGGTATAATGCACCGCCAGTGGAGGATGGAGCAAAACCGTACCCAGGAGGAGAAAATGAACCACCCACCCCCATCAGATAGAACGCACGCCAAAGGCGTGCATCCAGTAGTTAACCCCCATCTTTTAGTGGGGGCTTGCACCGAAAAATGCAAAACGAACCCTAAGAAGAACGCACGCCACCGGCGTGCCACCCCTATATTTAACCCCCACGGAAGTGGGGGATACGCCCACGAACCAAAATATGCGAAACGAACCCAATCTCAGCCCGGCAATTATACGAAACGAACCCAATTTACCCCGTCGCCCCCGTCCTCCCGCCCGGACCGTGCCCCAAAAATGCGAAACGAACCCAATTTACCGCCCCACGGCCCAAATCCGCAAAACAAACCCAATTTCACCCCGCGCGCTGCCCAAAAATGCAAAACGAACCCAATTTCACCCGCAACGGACCCATGGAAGACCAAAAAATGCGAAACGAACCCAATTTCACCCCCAACGGACCCATGGAAGACCAAAAAATGCAAAACGAACCCAATTCCCACCGGTCTCAAATTTCAAATCTCAGATTCCCCCCCGATCCGTCGTGGCGTGTTATGCGAAACGAACCCTGAAAGCAAACGCACGCCACCGGCGTGCATCCACCTATTTAACCCCGGTCTTTCAGCCGGGGTCCTCCAACAACCCGAATTTACGAAACGAACCCAATTACCGTATCGCATGCCCCTTGCCGGCCCCCATCCCCCCATTTACGCGAAACGAACCCAATTTACCGCCCCACGGCCCAAATCCGCAAAACAAACCCAATTTCACCCCGCGCGCTGCCCAAAAATGCGAAACGAACCCAATTCCCCCCGCCCAACAGCCAATCGCCAAAAGCCAAAAGCTGCTTCTCACGAAACGAACCCAATTACCACCGTACCATAACCGAATTTGTCGGACTGACCATCCTTCCCGGTTGCCCCGGATACTTCCGATATATTCACCGTCAACCGCATAGTAGTCGATAAATACGGCAGCGACTTGATTAACGGGCAGGGCGCGATCGCCGCCCCCGGCGTCGCCAATCCGGGCCAATGACAATAAAACCGAAGATTTCTGCCTTTGTATGCAACGTATCAAGGGCCACGAACGTTTAGAAGATTGAAGCGAGTACAAGCGGGGCTATGACTCTCAGAAGCCGGTTCGAAAAGACTGCTTGCGTGCATATTGACGCGGTGTACAGGGCCGCACGTGCGCTGTGCGGCTCAAAGGAAATGGCCGACGACCTTGTGCAGACCACATTCCTCAAGGCGTTTGGGAATTTCGGCTCTTTCAAAACCAACACGAACTGTAAAGCCTGGCTGATGCGTATCTTGCGCAACACCTGGATAGACCGGCTTCGACGTCAAAAAACCGCCGGACAACATCTGCCCCTCGACGAAGAACTCATCGAGCACAAGCCTGGCGGTATCGAAACGGTGTGGTCGGATCCGCAGGATTTATTGGAGAATTTCTCCGACGAACAGGTCATCAAGGCCCTGGCAAGCCTTGCCGACGATCAACGGCTCACTTTGTTTCTTATCGACGTCGAAGGGTTCAGCCAGGAAGACGTCGCCAAAATCACCGGCGTCGCCGTCGGAACGGTCAAGAGTCGCACGAGCCGGGCTCGAACCGCACTCAGGGGGCATCTGGCTTCCTACGCCGAAGAAATGGGATGGACAGGAGGTCGACAATGAGTCACCTTACAGAAGAACAATTTGAGCGGATAATGCAGAGCGGTGAGACACAAGACACCCATCTTGGGAGTTGTCCGCTGTGTCGCAGCCGACTTGCCGAAAAACGCGCACTCGCCGCGAGGCTGAAAAGTGCTTTCGCCAATGTCAGCGCCGGCGGCGAGCTTGCCGGTCGAATACGGGACAGCTTGCCGGCGGACACACCGCCTGCACGAGCACGCCTGGTGAGCCGTATCTTCGATATTCGTGCACACCGGCGGCGATGGGCTATGGTCGCCAGCGCAGTGGCCGCAATGGTGGTTGTCGCGCCGATTGTTATATATTTCATGACACCGTCGCCCGCCGTTGCCGCACAAAAAGCCCTTGTCCAGATTCACCGCCACAACCTCTCACAGCACAACGACTTCTTTACAGAAGCCCAGCCCGAAAAACTCGCTGACTACTTCAGGGAAAAGCTCGGATTCAACCCTCGCCTGCCCACACCCGGACATGGTCTGGCGCTTAGAGGCTGTTGCGTCAGGCATTTCCAGGGCGCCATCGTGGGCAGCTATGTCGTTGACACACCACAGGGAGTCATGAGCATCGTCATTGCAACCGACCAACCCTATACGCTCGGAATAAGCAGTCAATTCGCCCATGGCGAGGATATCTTCTGGAAGAGTTCTTTCGCCAAATGCAGCATGGTTTCGACCCGCATCGGCCAGTACACCTATTGCGCCGTCGGCGAAATTTCACACCAGTACCTCACTGAATTACTCGCCCGGCTGCTGGCCGAGCAAGAAACTGACCCCGCCAACTGATAGACTCCGAGTCGTAAACACTGTTGTATGCCGGACTTAGATCGGAATGTGGACGCAACAAAGGCAGAAAAGGCAACGTTAGGTGTTTTTTCCTGGAAAAATAGGCAGTCTGGGAAAAAACTATTGACTTCACCAGCCAACTGTGGGATAATATAGTTAAAATAGGTAACAAAGGTATGTGTGGAATTAACGTGGTGTGTGTGAGTGTGTGTGCCTGATTATTCAGGCTCCGCCGCTTAGCTAAGTGTTGCCGGCGTCCTGTCACGGTATCACTGCGGCGGAAAAAAAAAAGACAGGTTATCAGTACACACTTGGTATTTCGGCAATTACCGTGCGGGCAGGAAACTGACCGACACAAAACATGCCGAAGCGTCGCGTCGTGTACAATTTGGAGGTCCCAATGGAGGAAGTTGTATGGATGGATTTTAGCAATTTTCGCACCGGCCTTGGTTTGGACTATTCCAAGCCGGGTCGGGTAGGGTCGATCATTGTGACCGGTGACTTCTGTATGTTGGGCAATCCGACGCAGAATATTGGGCGTAGTGACGACTCTTAGATAATCTTCCTCGAAGGTCTCAACTGCACCGGCGAGTTGGTGCCTGTCAGGCGTCGATAATCGCCCAAACAGGGCAGATGCGTCCATAGCGACGTGAAGACTTCGAAAAGACATCCAACCGGGCTGCACTTACAGCAATGTGCGGCCCGGTTCTTTTTGCGCGCAGCCGAAGCCGCAGCCAGCCAGAATGAAATATCTTTTACACGTCCTAAGTACGATCATGTCTTCATCGAGTCGATCTCGATGACGGCGATCGGAAGGAAGATGAATACCGGCGCCCAGGCCCACCGTTCCGGGTGAATCTGACCCAGGAAAACCTCCGTCGCCATCATTTCGCACACAAACGTAACCACAAAACACGCCGCCGTGATCCCGAAGCTGGTCATAATCGCCGACTTCATCATCTTCGGATCGCGACATACCAACACCGGCAGCGCCACTAACAGCATAACCAGATTGATGATGGGCTTGGTGATGCGGGAATGCTGGTGAAGGCAAAACTCCGCCTTGTCCTTGATCCGAGTGCCCCTTTTCTGGCCCAGATCCTTCAACTGCGCCGAACTCAGCAGCGACTTATAGTTCTCCTGTCGCCGTAGCGGAATATCCTCGGGCGTTAGGTCGCTTTTGTAAAAGTCGACAGTTTCGGGCATGAGGATAGACCCCGCCTCGGTATCGCCTCTGGCAATCTTGCGCAGGCTGCCGTTTACAAGGTCCCACCCTCCCAATTCGCGATTGTACTCGGCCCGGTCCGCCTCGATCTTGCCGGTCACTTCCCAAAGCGGATCCTCGTCCAACTTATGGCGGAGAATTATCGTGGGGCCGCTCATCGTCTGCGTCTTCTCGTCGTACCGGTTCGTGCAGAAAAGAGAACCCTCCCCATCGCTCATGAACCACAGTTCGTAAGCCTCCTCTTCACCAACGGCATCATGCGCCCGGACAAGCTGACTGGCGAGTTTCGGTATGGCGTATTCCTGGTCAAGAACAAGCAGACCGGTAAGCAGAATCGCAAGAAAAATAATCGGCGCCATTACACGCTTGAGACTCACACCAGACGCCAACACCGCAACCAGTTCATTATTGGTTGTCAGGCGGGCAAGAGAGAACGTTGCCGCCACAACCGTGATAATACCCGCCAGATCCCGAAACCACAGAACACTCTGGGCGCCGTAATATATCCAGATGTTCTTTACCGCCGTGCCGAGATCCGAGTCTTCGGCAAACTCGTCAAGGTTGATGAAAAGGTCCACAACGATAAACAGACCCATCAGAACACAAAACGTGATGAGATAACCCACAACAAAATTCTTCGCGATGTATTTGTCCAGAATCTTCATGAGCAGCAGTACTACGTTTTCAATAATTTTCGAAAGATTAAAACGGCAAAAATCGACAAGGCAGCCAACCCCGCCCACATGACGATGGTGCCGGCGATCATCGGCGTCACCGGATTCCTGGTCAGTTGCTTACCCGTCATGATACCCACAATAAGCGCCGCCGCCGGAATCGAACTGGCGCCAAAAGCGCTGAGCAGATGCCCCCCCTTGAATATGATCCCAAGAGCGATACCCGTCAGAATCAGGGTCGTACAGCCCAACCCGAAAACCAGCCGAGAATGAATCTCGGAACTGATTTCATTAATTGTGCTCCTGATTTTCCGCTGCAGCCTTTGCTGGAGCGTGATCAATTCGTCCGATGGCTCATGAATGACGGATTCATCCGTTCCAACAGCATCGATCGTTGCAATAATGTTGTCGTTGGTGAGCTTCGCTTCGATGTCGGCGGGCATGGGCAAATATTTGACGACATGCTCGTGGGCGAATCCTTTGACATCACCGTTGTCCCAGCTTGGGCTCGTCAGCATTATATCCACCGTCGATCCGTCCTGCTCGTCGTCGAGCTTGATCGAGCCTGTGTTGCTCTTCCACACGCGTGTCAGAGTAAACAGATGCTTGTCCAGTTCCAGCAGCACGATCGGACCTGCCAGGTGGATTGTCTGATCGCGGCCCGGCGAACAGCCTTGCGCGTTGAAACGCACAATCCGGTCGTCACCGACAAACTCGTAGTAGACGCTGTCAGAATCCGAAGCCAGCTTCTCCGAAATCCTCTCGCACAGAAGCTCTATCGCAAGTTGTCCCCGGCATCGCATCGCCAGTTCCTTGATCGGAGGGAAATACAATTTGTCGGCCTGGATCCTTTTGATGTCGTCAATTCGCTGGAACTTGATGTTATCCGTCAACAGCGAGGGAAACGTCGTCGACACCGACATTTCTTCGGCCTGCCCTTCGTTATCCTTGCCCATGCGATACGTATTCTTTGCCAGAACCGACACCTCATTCAAATTGCCACGCATGCCGAACACAACCCTCGCCGCCTCGGCCGTCATCAGTTCGGAATCCGCGTCCTCCTTGCCCCGGACGACGATCACCCCTTCGAGCGTATCGGTCTTATCGTTGGCGCGGTCGGCAAAGATCCTGAATTCCCTGTTCGGGATCGCATAAAAACCTTTGCGCTGGATGTTGCGAAAAAGAATCTGTTTGGCGTTGGCCTTGATCATCCGCTCCGCCCGGTGTACGAACGCCGGCACCACATAGAAACTCAGCACAAGCGTCGTAATCGACACCAGAATCCCCAGACAAAGCCCCGGATAGACCAACGTCAGCAGACTCACCCCGCTTGCCCGGCAGGCGTCCAGCTCATTGTCGCTCGCGAATCTCCCGTAAACTAACGACGCCGCAAACAACGCGCTCATCGGCAGAATAAATGTCAGCGTAATCGGCAGAAAATAACCCAACAGATGAAGAACCTGCTCCGGCCCGACACCGAACTCCTGGATCGGCTTGTACATCGAACCCATACTCATGATCAGTGTCAGCGCAACGGTCGCTAACATGAAAACCTTGAACAACTCACGAAAAATATATCGGTGCAGAATGAAAACCATTTTTCTTAAGTCCCGTCGAAAAACCAATGTCGCACACCCATTCTCACATAAAATCAGCCCATTGCAACAAAATTTTATCACCCCCCAAAAACTCCCAAAAACAGCCGACAGTTACCAATTTCCCCACTCCGCCGGCGCGTGGCAGCCACCGAAGGTGGATGGACCCCCCCCCCGACAGTGGGACTGTTGAAAAACCCGGTTCTCCGCACTGGGTGGCACGGACAAACTTGTTTGTCCGTGTTTTTGCACCCCCGCACAATTCAACGTACCCGCGGATCCCGCAGGATGGGCAACTTGTTTGCCCATGCTGAATCTCTCCCGCAAATCGCCACAGAAACGCAATCTCGTTGATTTTATCGGTCCTATGCCGAAGACTGCAACCAAACCCCAACCTAAAACATCCTTATTGCCCTATCTCTTCTTTCAAGTTTCTTTGCCAGTAAATCATATCATCCCTTTTTTTGTCGGAGTCTCTGTCGTCTTTATATCCACCATCGTCTTTGGCGTTTTGGCCGACAGCATAGAGGATTGCCCTTTGTCCATCATTGCGATAAACTATCTTGCCATCGGTGTCCGGGTCGTCAGGCAGTTGAGAAGTCAGGCCAGCTTGTCTGAGCAGTGAAACATCTACAGGATAACAGCCTTTGATTAGCTGATATTCCTCAAGATCAAGCAGGAAGTAGGCGGCCAACAGATTTGTATCTGCTCTTTGAGAAACCCTGTAAACCTTGGCAATACTTCCATCGAAGAAGAGCATATCCCTCATTATCGGAAAATGTGTAATCGAAAATCCCTTTGGTTCAACCTCAATACCTTTGTGAGCTTGTTCCAATATGGCTGTGGAGTGCTTTCGTGCATATGCTTCTGTACCTGTACTTGAACCGCACATCAGGAACATTGCATTTAAAGGGGTTTGGACAGGGATTTTCCTCGGAAGATTGATCATGTCATCGTAAGAACTGCAATATATAAGTATCTCACCCTCAATGTTCAAGGACGGCAGGCCTGCGGGAAACTGTCCTTTCAACATCTTCCTGGCTTTGTGCAAATCCTCAAGCTCATAGCTATCCTGCTCTGCAAGCAGTTTAATGCTTCTTCGAAGCATGGCATAACCTACAAGTTGATCCATAAAGGACTTGCCGTTGATAAAATGCTTTGATGAGGTAATCTGCATTTGAAACAAATCGAACCAGTCTAAATCGAGCACTCCTGCAAGACGACCCGCATTGGCATTGCTGTAAAGACGTCTAATTTGATTATAGCCACTATCAGATGGATGTGAAAAATCATCTCGATCCGTGTTATCAAGGAGAGATATATGCTCATACGTGGCATTGCAATAATTGATGGATACCACCTCTTTGAGACTTGCCCAGGAAGATGCGTTTTTGTTAAACCATTTCCGCAGATTATCCTCCTGGTCGCCAGTAAGATCCCATTGGCCAGACTTTAAGCTATCTTCTATAATCTCACGAAAGTCCCTTTCCAGTTTTGTGTAATTCACAGCAGCCTGAACATAATGAGGCCAGGCATTTTCAGATTGGCCGAGGGCTGCCCCCATAGCATTAAATTGGGCGGTATAATCTTTCCTGAAAAAATCATAATCAATACAGCAATAAGAAGTATAGAACAACAGCAAGACTAAAGCTATTATGCAAAGGGCAAAATAGTAGTTCAGTATCATTCCAAGCCTCCAGGGACTAAGCTTATGAGCAAGGCTTCTATCTCGACCAGATACCTTGGCAGAATAATCCCTCAACTGTTTCATCAGAGAGCATATCTCTTTTTTCTTACAAAACCCACCAAGATGGACATGCAGGGGCTTTTTACCTTTTTCTTTCAGATGAATACGGTAGCAACACATGCCTGAGTAAGATATCTTTTTTATGTCCCTGATGTTGATGGTAAAGTGTTTGTGTCTTTGATATTCAATCTCGTCTGTGCTGATTTTAATATAACCACGAGCGTTTCTGAAAACCAAATAGCAGAAGTAGGCAATTACAAGCACTGGCATCAGGCCGAACATGGCTATGCCATATATGTAGGTACTTCTGTCGATTCCTTCGATGAACAGGTAAGGCCATACGCACCCCACATACCCAAGTAGCATAACCACACTGGAGACACCATGCAGTACTACCGCACGATAGCAAACTTCATAGGTTCGTTCATTACTGCCAATCTCGACAGGCTCATTATAATTATCTTTTAATAATCTGTATGCTTTCAGTTCGATAAGCAAAAATACTGCCAGACATATTATCAAAAAGATACCTAACATATTAAACCGCCACTTCTTACGCTCTCAATTTACTACTGCTTGCAAAGGACACTTTTATTGCCAGGCAGATGATCTTGTGCATCGACATAGACTACGGAAAAGTCAATGTGTGACACAAATTCTAACCTAATCATACAAGAATAGCCCAATAAGGGCAATCTCATTGATTTTACCACCCCTTTCCTTTAGACTCCCCCCAATGGCTAAGCAACTCATCATAAATGCCGACGATTTCGGCCTCTGCCCGGGAGTCAACCGGGCAGTCGTCGAGGCACACAGCGCAGGTCTCCTCACCAGCGCCACCCTGATGGCCGGCGCCTCCGCAGCCGAAGAGGCCGCCCAAATCGCGAGACAAACACCCACCCTCGGCGTGGGCGTACACCTCAACCTGCTCGAAGGCACGCCCGTCTCGCAGCCCGACCAAATCCGGCCGCTCTTAAACGCCCGCGGCGAATTTGCCCTCTCCGCATCGAAACTCGCCCTGACGAGTCTCCTGAACAGACGCCTCAGAAACGCTATCGAAACCGAACTCGCCGCCCAGATCGAGTGGGTCCTCGCCCGCCGAATCAAGCCAACCCATCTCGACTCGCACAAGCACATACACGCCTTCCCCACCATCTGGCCCGTCGTATGCCACCTGGCGCGTCATTTTGACATCCCGGCGGTCCGATGGCCCTGGGAGCCGCCGTGGACCGCCCATGCCCCTCCCGCCACAGACAAAAGCGACAGAAAGCGCGCCCGCACCGTCCGGACCATGGCAAAGCTCTGTCGGCGAATTGACGCAACCTTTATCAAAAATCAATGGTTGTTCGGCCTGGCCCATACTGGTAAGATAGACGGCGAATTCTGGTCCATGCTCACCGGGAACATGCCCCACGGCCCAGCCGAGGTCATGACCCATCCCGGCTATGCCGAGGGACTGGACGCGACAAAGACCAGGCTCATCGCCCAGCGCCTCGTCGAACTCAAGGCCCTGTGCAGCGACCGGACGCAAAAAATAATCAAGGACGCAGATATTGAATTGACACATTATGGAAAGTTGTAACACCGCACACGAAAGCCCGGTGGATTGCTCGATTGTCGTCCCGCTCTACAACGAAGGAGAGGTGGCCGACGAGCTTTACGACCGACTCACGAAGGTAATGAGCCAGACCGGCCTCAGTTACGAACTCGTACTCGTCGACGACGGCAGCACAGACAATACACTCCAGGCCCTCAAAGCTCTCGCCGCCGCCGACAGCTGCGTCGTGCTCGTCCAACTGAGGCGCAATTTCGGCCAGACACCCGCCCTCGCCGCCGGTTTCGATCACGCTCGCGGCGGCATCGTTATCTCCATGGACGGCGACCTCCAGCATCAGCCCGAAGAGATTCCCGCTTTTCTCGAAAAGCTTCAGGAAGGCTACGATGTCGTCAGCGGCTGGCGCGAAAAACGCGTCGACAATCTTATCATGCGAAAAATCCCCAGCAAAATCGCAAACTGGATCGCCTCGAAGGTCAGCGGCGTTGAAATACACGATTTCGGCACGACCTTCAAAGCCTACAGGCGCGAAGTCATCGAAGACCTGAATCTCTACGGCGAGATGCACAGGTTCATACCCGCTCTCCTGTCGCGCGACGGCGTGCGGATAGTCGAGCTTCCCATCAAGAACATCGAAAGACCGCACGGCACAAGCAACTACGGCATCGGACGAACATTCCGCGTCGCCCTCGACCTGGTCACCTTGAGGTTCCTGTTAGGTTACGCCACAAGGCCCTTGCATTTCTTCGGCAAGGCGGCGCTTTACTGTTTTGTCGCCGCTTTTGCCCTCGGATGCTATCTGACTTTCGACAAGCTCTACTATAAGGTCCCAATAATCGGTTCACACGGCCCGCTCGCAATGTTGACCGGCCTGCTGATCCTCATAGGCTTCGGCTTCGTCTCGACCGGCCTGATAGGTGAGTTGATAAGCAGGGTATATTTCGAAGCGACACAAAGAAAAATATACGCGGTGCGAAAAGTGTATCGCCGTGATCGGCAAACAGGAGACACCGATGATGCATAAAAACAAAGGGCATCTTCAGACAATAATCATCGCAGCGGTTGTGACAGCGCTGGTTGTCGGACTTGTGCAGCATTTCCACATCAAGCATTTCAGGTGCGTCGTGCCCGGCGTGCTGTATACCAGCGGCCAGCCGCGACGAATGGACTACACCCGCCTGCTCTACAAATATCATATCGGCACGATTGTTAATGTCCGTGTCCCCACTGAGCGCAGGGAAGAAAACTGGTACAATGAAGAGATAAACTGGGTGAGGGAAAGCGGCGTCGAATACGTTGAACTCCCAATGAAACGCATAGACCGACAACGCCAGGTCCCCGACGAGGAAACACAGAAGAGATTTCTCGAGATCATGTCACAAGAGGAGAATCTGCCCGTTCTCGTTCACGGCAACAGCGGGCGCAAACGTGTCGCAATCCTGTCAGCCGTCTGGCTGATCAAAACTAAAGGGTATACGTATGACCGGGCCATGGAAGTAGTTGAAAAGATCAGAGGCGAACAGCCGACCGACGCGGAGAAGAAGTTTCTACGCCAACTGGTAGAATAACAAGAAGGGTCATGCGCGGATTATTGATCCGCGGTTTCCCCGGGGGCATCGGCCTTATGGAAAACCGCGCCGTTTACAACATCGCTGCCGTCACGCTCTGCCTGGCCGAATTCCCTGACCGGCGAAAACCTTTCATCTTTGCCAAGCTCTTCCAGATACGCACCGGTGGCGACGACCCAGCAGCCGCGGTCGTATTCCTCGTACAAATGCCTCTTATCGGTTTCAACGGGCACCACTGTTCCGTAGTGATGCACAAACCGTGAAGATACCTTGCCGTAGGCGACCAGTTGTGCACCCGGCGGCAGCTCGGCCGCTACACCACGGGCAAAAATCTCGGCGTTGCGATTATAACTGCCGTCTTCGGCAAACACTGGAAATGCCCACATCAGCAGAATACACAAACCGCCGAACATCACCCCCGTCGCCGCAATCGTCTTCTTTCCGGAAAACAGCCACAAAATAACTATGACCAGGGCAATCCCGGATATTAACAAAGGCAGCACACGCAAAAGCAATTGCCGATCAATCACTGCAAGGTATCCCGCACAGCCGATTGCCGCGGCAACCGCCACGCACGAATGAGCCAGAAGCACATTCCCGGCGAATCTGGCGGTGTAGGCGGTCCTGCTGAATATGAGGTCTTCCAGGATGATTCCCGTCAGTATCGCCATAGCCGGCATCGCCGGCAGGATATAATGCATGCGCTTTCCCCCGGATATGGACATGACAACCACATTGCCCACTGCCCACAGCCACACGTACAGCATCGCCCGTCGCTTCGGACCCCAGACCTTGAAAAACGGCGCCGCAAGAGCCATCGGCACAAAAGCCACCCACGGCAGCATGAACGAGAACATATACGTCAGATAGTAATAAACCGGTTTGCCGCCCGAAGCATGCTCCCCCATGAATCTGCTCACAAACTCCGTCTTCCAGAAAGCCAGCACATTAGTCTCGCCCAACGCCTGGGTCAGCCTGTAAATAACCAGAACAGGCCACGGCAAAACCACTAAGAGGAAGATAATCGTTCCCGCAACAGGCAGCAGCTTCGGTATAAGCTTCCATTTGCGCCCAAAAAGAAACCAGCAAAACAGCGGCGCGCCGATCAGCGGCAGCGGCGCCGGACCCTTTGCCAACATCGCTAATGAAAAACTCACCCAGAAAACCAGCATCAACGCCACTTGTCTTTTGCGATTCGTTTCAATGACTGCCGAGTAAAAGCTCATCAAAGCGATTGCAACGCAACACGTAAGTGACATTTCAGGCCGGCCCGTTCGGCTGTATCGGATAACGGCCATTGTCGTCGCCCACACCAGAGTCGCCAGTACGCCCGTCCGAAAGCCGAGCCAGCGGCTCACAAAATACATAATGCCTGCCGCCAAAAACACCGCAAAAAAACAGCTCGGCAGCCTGACCGACAGCTCGTCCGTACTCCCCGTGATTCTGCTGGTTATTGCAACAAGCCAGTAATTCAGCGGAGTCTTTTGAAGACGCACATCGCCGTTATATGTTGGAACAATCCAGTCGCCGCTTTGCAGCATTTCACGGGCCGTAACCGCTACAAAACTCTCGTGCCCACCCATAGGTTTGTCTGTCAGTCTCCAGCCGCTGGTGATCGCACCGACCAGCAGCACACCGCAGACAATAATCGCCCTCGTTCTGCCGCTCAAACCTTGTCGCAGCTCCATCTGAGACATCTTCACTACCAAAGACTTAAAACTCCTTCCGCAACAGAATACCAAATCCGTCTGAGAATTGACGCCTTCGACACATTCTATCCGGCCACCCGGGCAAACGCAAGAACGTATTTGACCCGGCGTATCCCCAGGGCAGGCGATGCTTGTTATTCGGTTTGCCTCAACTCTTCAAGCGATGACTCCCCGCAGAGCTTGTTAAGTTCATCAACCTGATCCTGCACCGAATCGATTTTCTTAGCCACCGGATCGACCCGCTCCGTAATGTACTTCCTCATCAATTCAAGCAGCTTTGTTCGATCCACGGGCTTGGATACATACGCGTCACAGCCGGCATCGAAACACTTCTTGTCGTCGCCTTTCATGGCGTTGGCCGTCAGGGCGATTATCGGTATGCGTATGCCCTTACTCCTGATCGCCTCGGTGGCCTCATAGCCGTTCATTCGGGGCATCTGAATGTCCATCAGAATCAGATCGTGTGGTTGGCGACTCACTATCTCAAAGGCCTGGCGACCGTCATTTGCTATTGTCACCTCAAATCCCATTTTCTCTAACATAAGTTTGACCAGCGTCTGGTTGGCTCTGTTGTCCTCGGCAACCAGCACCTTGCCGCTCATCGGCGGCTGGGCGCCGTCTTCCTTCGGCTCGAAGCTCTCATTGATATGTTCATACTTGTCCATCGGCGGCACCGAATCGACATCTACTCCGGCCGGTATCCTCAGTGAGAAAACAGCCCCCTTCCCCACTTGGCTTTTGACAGTCAGGCCGCCGCCTAATAACTGGCTCAGTTGTCGCGTGATAGTCAGTCCCAAACCGGTTCCTCCGTATTTACGGGTCGTACTCCCGTCGGCCTGGGTGAACGATTCAAAAATAGTCTCCAGTTTGTCTTTTGATATGCCAACACCCGTGTCTTCCACGTCAAACAGAACAAACGCTCCGTCATCGGTTTTTTCCATGGAAACATTGACATACACATGTCCATTTTCGGTGAATTTGATGGAGTTGCCCACAAGATTGATCAGGCATTGGCGCAGCCGGGACGGGTCCGTGCGAAGTTGTGAAGGAAGTTGGCCGCACTGCAGCACCTTGAAATCCAGATTCTTTTCATTGGCCGACGGTCTCATCTGGGAATCGATATTATCCAGCAGCGGCGCCATGTCGCACTCAATCATTTCCGTCTCGAGTTTGCCCGCCTCGATTTTCGAAAAATCCAGTATGTCGTTGATCAGATGAAGGAGGTTCTGGCTGCTGATTTGAATATTCCTGATGTACTGCTTTTGCTCGTCGGGCAACTCTTCCTCGGCCAGAATATCGCCGAAACCCACGATGGAATTCATCGGTGTTCGGATTTCGTGGCTCATGTTCGCCAGAAACTCGCTCTTGGCCCGATTGGCGTCGACCGCCTCACGGGCCATCAGATTGGCCTTTTCGACCGCGGCCTTCAACTGGAGGTTGGCCTGTTCGCTCTCAGACCGCGCATGTTCGGCGTCTTCCATCATGTTCAGTGAAGCCGCCCGGATATTCTCAAGTTCATGAACCCGCTTTTCAAGTTCCCCTTCGGCAATAAGACGCTGCTCGACTTCTTTTTTCAGCCTTCGCTCGTTTTCCATCAGCGAAACGGCGGTTCTTCCCTGCTCCTGCATCTTCTCTGTCAATTCATCTCGTGCGGCCAGCATCTTGTTTTCTATGCCTCTCAGAAAATGTGAGAAAAAGACAATCAGCATCGCTGCAATTGCCCCGCCGCCGCTTGCCATAATTATCCATAACATTCGCAGCGCCGCCTGACCCTCTGAAATGTTCTTCAGGACAATGATCTCACCCACATCGCAATTGGCGGCGTCAAAGAGCGGGATCAATCCGCAATCGTAATCATGTGACCCCAAATCGGTCAAAATTCTGTGGTTCAAGTGACCTTCATCTTCGCTGTCGTCAAACGTCGCCAGGAACCTGCTGAGTTTTTCCGGGATGGCGCCGACGGTGCTGTCAATGATAACGAACTTGTCAAACTGGTTCCAGTCGCCGGTCTTTCCCAGCATCCGTAGGCCTTTTTCCCACAGATCGCGATCAAGATAATCTTTCCTGATGGTGAGGACTATCTCGGCGTCAAGCACCCTTTTCAACTGAGGCGCGATGTATCCAATTTCCTTGCCGAGTTCGATATAGCCTGTAGTTTCGCCTCCGATCATCCATGGCACAACCATTCTCAAGGTAAGAGTGCCCAACACTCCCAACTCAATTCCCGAAGAGACTTCCTGCGTCTCTATTGCATCCCGCAGCGTAAATCGTTTAATCGTATCGCTGTGCCTGGACGGGCTGTGAACGCGGAGAAAATTGATCCCATCGGTGTCGTGAAAGTAAAAATGAGTCACCCTCGACCCGGACTTAATCTCTTCAAAGAACCGCTGCGCCGCCAGCAGCAATCCCTGCCTGTCCCTGTCCTGCCACATACGCTCCAACTGCTCATTGCCTTTGACAATACCCGCCAGCCTGCTCAGAAGCAGGGTCTCTTTCTCAAGTTCCAGTTTGAATACTTCTTTTGCGGTCTCGAGAGTCCTTTCCGTATCTTTCTCGAGATTGCGCTGCTGGAACCAGTGCATACTCACGATCGCCACGGCAAGAAACGCCAGAAATGACAGCGCCAGCGGTATGAGGATTCGTTTTCTAATTTGTTCTGTGCCGTTCATATCTCGGATTCCGCCACACTTTCGGTACGGGACTGCCTATCGGTCCTGCGCTCAGGACAGGATTCATCCCTGCCGGGCTTAAGATATCGCCGCTCAAGATCCAATTGACAACATAGTTCATTGACCTCGGCTTTGAGTTCGACCATCCTCAGTTCACGGCCCACCGCAAGATCGTTGAATCGCTTCAATTGATCCATGGTTTCCTTCAGTTTTTCCTCAGCCCGCATGTGATCGCTAACTTCCGCCTGCAGCAGTTCATTGGCTTTTGCCAGTTGGGCCGCACGCATCTCGATTTGCTCTTCCATTTCGCTGTTCAAATACCCGGCCCCTTCTTCAATCGCTGACGGCTGTCGGATTCCCTCATGGGGCTTGCTGGGGTCATCTGCCGGTATTCGGGCGATCCGGCCGGTATGGAAACAGCACAATATCAGCAGCCCGCCGCCGGGTACTATCGCAACTCCGATCAGGCATGCCGAAACAACCAACAGCGAAGTGGCGGCTTCGGTAATGTTCGCCAGAATAACGATACCCACCGCCACGGAAATGACCAGCAACGCGGCAACCAGTGCGCCCATCCCAACCAGCATGCGAATCCTGATTTTGTCGCTTTCACTTCTCATCCTGAATCCGGGCGCATGTCGGGTTTTGCAGAGTTCCTGGTTTTTCACGTGATTGTCCTTCACGCCAACGTCTCATGGAAACTGTCAAATCA
>SDBV01006500.1_pt1 | contig 16185 bp, 20 predicted proteins | sample 2277081 | NCBI WGS metagenome assembly SDBV01 (sample SAMN10402039, study PRJNA504765) | marine sediment metagenome | isolation source: marine sediment core GS10_PC15, 223 cmbsf | place: Arctic Ocean: Southern Knipovich Ridge | collected 2010
CGAATGCGCCGAGCAGCCCCGCTGCCAGCGGCGCTTCGAACAGCACCGGCACCTTGCGGGTGTCGAGGCCGCGCGCGCCGATGCGCGCCAGCGCCCGTTGCGCCGCGTACCGGCCAATCGCTTCCGGATCGGCCAGTTCCTCCGCGCTGCGCTTCGAGGTGTACCAGTCGTCGCGCTGCATGTTGCGGCCGCTGCCGGCGATCGGCGCGCACGCCACATAGTGGCGCGAATACGGATAGCCGGAGAGGAAGCCGCGCGAAGTTGCGAGCACGAACTGCGAATGCTGCGCCGAAACGCTCGCGCCTTCCGAATTGCGAATCTGCGGGTCGGTGGCGAACGCGGCATCTTCGGCGCGGCGGGCGATCTCGACCGCTTCGTCGGCCGTGAGGTTCCACGGATGATACAAATCCAGGTCCCGCGGCGCGGTCTCGAGCAGTTCGCTTTCCGCGAGGCCCGCGCAGTCGTCTTCCGCCGTGAAGCGGGCGATGTTGTAGGCGGCCGCAACCGTATCCTTCAGCGCCTGCGTGGAAAAGTCCGAGGTGCTCGCGTTACCGCGCTTGTTGCCGATAAAAACCGTCACGCCGACCATCTTGTCGCGATTGTGTTCGATCGTCTCGACCTCGCCACGCCGCACGGAGACGGACAGGCCGTCGCCTTCGGAGATTTCAGTCGCGGCGTCGGTGCCGCCGAGCGACTTTGCGTGACGCAGGATGTCCGAGGCGATTTCCTTCAGTTCATCCTGGGTATGCGGGAAAAAGCGCTGTCTGACGTCGATGTCTGCTGCCATATTCATTGCCGTCCTTCGTTGCGTCCTGGGCGGGGCCGCGCACGGCCCTCCGGTGTGTTCTCGAGTACGTCGCTACGTATCCCGCGATCATAGCAAGGTCCGCGCCGCCGCACCTGGCATTCGCTGGGGCGCGGCACGCTACAATAACGGTATGACACGTAAAACCCGCATTCAACCGATGGAACCCGCCGCCGAGCCAGAGATCGACGAGAACGGGTATGACCGTCCCAGCAAATCCCAGCTCAAGCGCGAAATGCATGCGCTGCAGGAACTGGGCGAGGCGCTGATCGCGCTGCCGAAAGACGCCCTGAAGCGCATGCCGATGCCCGAAAAGCTCGACGACGCCGTGCGCGAAGCCCGCCGCATTACCGATCACGAGGGTAAGCGCCGCCAGGTCCAGTACGTGGGCCGCGTCATGCGCTCGCTGCACGAGGATGAAACGGCCGCCCTGCGCACCGCGCTGGATTCGTACAACGGCATCAACAAGGCCGAAACGGCGCGCATGCACTGGATCGAGCGCACCCGTGAAAAACTGCTCGCCGACGACGCCGCGCTGACCGAATTCATCCGTCAGCACCCGGCAGCCGACCCGCAGACCGGCCGCACGCTGATCCGCAACGCCCGCAAGGAAGCGCAGCAGAGCAAGCCGCCGCGCTATTTCCGCGAGCTGTTCCAGTGGATCAAGAACGCCGACGGCCCGGCAGCAGCGGCCACGGACGACGCGCACGACGCTGGGGATGACGACGATGACGAAGATCGCGCGTAGCCATCCTGACGAACTCGTGGTCGGGCTGGTCTCGATCAGCGACCGGGCCAGCACCGGCGTCTACGAGGACAAAGGGATTCCGGCCCTGCAGGACTGGCTGGGCGCGGCGCTCGCCTCGCCGTGGCAAGCCACAACCCGGTTGATTCAGGACGACGCGCCGACCATCTCCGCCACGCTCATCGAGCTGGTGGACGAAGCCGGCTGCGATCTGGTCCTGACTACGGGCGGCACCGGGCCGTCGCGCCGCGACGTGACGCCGGAGGCGACGCTCGCCGTGGGCAGCAAGGAAATGCCGGGGTTCGGCGAGCAGATGCGCCAGATCAGCCTGAATTTCGTGCCGACGGCTATTTTGTCGCGGCAGGTGGCGGTCATCCGCGAGACGCCCGGGCATGCGGCGCTGATTGTGAATCTGCCGGGCCAACCCAAGTCGATCCGGGAAACGCTGGAAGGTTTGCGCGACGACGCGGGAGCGGTGAAGGTACCGGGCATTTTTGCCGCGGTACCGTACTGTATCGATCTGATCGGCGGTCCGTACATGGAAACGAACGACGCCGTGGTGAAAGCGTTCCGGCCTAAAAACGCCGTGCGTGCGCCGCGTCAGGACTGAGCGGCGCGGTCTTCACTCTTCCGTCACCGGGGCGCTGGCCGCCGGAATCAGGAAATGCTCGCGGTAGTACTTGAGCTCGTCGATCGATTCGTGGATGTCCGCCAGCGCCGTGTGCATGGCGCGCTTCTGGAAGCCTTTGTAGATGGCCGGCTGCCAGCGGCGGCACAGTTCCTTCAGCGTGCTCACGTCGAGATTGCGGTAATGGAAGAAGGTTTCCAGATCCGGCATCCAGCGCGCCATGAAGCGGCGGTCCTGGCAGATGGAGTTGCCGCACATCGGCGACTTGCCCGGCGGCACGTACTGGCCGAGGAACTCGCGGATCTGCGCGGTGGCGTCCGCTTCGCTGACGCTCGAAGCGCGCACCCGGTCGATCAGCCCCGAGCGGCCGTGGGTGTTCTGGTTCCACTGATCCATCTTGGCGAGCGTTTCGTCGCTCTGGTGGATCGCGAGCACCGGCCCTTCGACTACCTTGTCGAGCGTGGAATTGGTCACGACCACGGCGATCTCGATGATGCGGTCGGTATCGGGCTCGAGCCCGGTCATCTCCATGTCCAGCCAGATCAGGTTCATGTCGCTGCGCACGAGCGTAGGCTCGCCAGCGGATTCGAGGATGTCAGTCATGAAGGCAGCCTTGGTTGAACAGCGCCGCGCGGCCCGGCAGGACGCGCCCTGGCGCCGTTGAAACAGTTCGTTTGAGCGTGGCCCCGCCAGCCGGCGGGAAGAAACATATAATTCTCGCATAGATACCACGGATTCCCCGGATGCCTACCCTGTACTTCACCGTTCTGATCGCAATTGCCGTCGTGGCGATGGTCGGCACCAAGCTCTGGCTCGCGTCGCGGCAAGTCCGCTTCGTCGCGGCTCATCGCGGGCAGGTGCCGGGCCGGTTCGCGGCAACCATCGCGCTCACCGCGCACCAGCGCGCCGCGGACTACACCATCGAACGCACCCGGCTGACGATGCTCGAGATCGTCGTCAGTGCGGCCGTGCTGATCGGGCTCACGCTGCTGGGCGGCGTGCAGGCGCTCGATCTGACCATTTCCGACTGGCTCGGCCGCGGCTACCTCGGCCAGATCGCCCTGATTGCGGCGGTGGTTGCGATCACCGGTGTGGTGGACCTGCCGTTCGACTACTACCGGCAGTTCGTGATCGAAGAGCGCTTCGGTTTTAACCGCATGGGCAAGGGCATCTTTTTCGCCGACCGTATCAAGGGCCTGCTGCTCGGCGCGGCCTTCGGCCTGCCGCTGCTGTTCGTCGTGCTGTGGCTGATGAACCAGGCCGGCAGCCTGTGGTGGGTGTGGACGTGGGTCGTGTGGGTGGTGTTCCAGTTGCTGGTGCTGGTGCTGTATCCGTCGTTCATCGCGCCGCTCTTCAACAAGTTCGAACCGCTCAAGGACGAAGCGCTGAAAAACCGCATCGAAGCGTTGATGAAGCGCTGCGGTTTCGCGGCCAAGGGCCTGTTCGTGATGGACGGCAGCCGCCGTTCCGCGCACGGCAATGCGTATTTCACGGGCTTCGGCGCGGCCAAGCGCATCGTCTTCTTCGACACCCTGCTCGCGCGCCTGTCGGGCAGCGAAATCGAAGCCGTGCTCGCCCACGAGCTCGGCCACTTCAAGCGCCGCCATGTGATCAAGCGGATGATCGTGATTTTCGCCGTCAGCCTCGCGATGCTCGCGCTGCTCGGCTGGCTCATGCAATGCGTCTGGTTCTACGAGGGGCTTGGTGTGCGGCCGTCGCTGCTGGGCGGCAACAGCGGGCTCGCACTGGTGCTGTTCTTCCTCGCGCTGCCGGTGTTCCTGTTCTTCGTGACGCCGCTTAGCAGCCTCAGCTCGCGCAAGCACGAATTCGAAGCCGACGCGTTTGCCGCTACCCAGACCGATGCACAGGATCTGGTCAACGCGCTCGTGAAGCTGTACGAAGACAACGCCTCGACGCTCACCCCCGACCCGCTCTACACCGCGTTCTATTACTCGCATCCGCCGGCGTCGCAGCGGATCGACCGTCTGCTGCGGCACGCATGAGGGCGCGCTCCCCGAAAGCGGCGCGCGCGCCGTCCGGCACGCGCGTGGGCGGCCTTGTCATCGCGGCGCATGGGCGCCACTACCTGGTGGCGCCGGAAGACGGCAGCGCCATGTTGCAGTGCTTCCCGCGCGGCAAGCGCAGCGAGGTGGCGGTCGGCGATCGTGTGATCTACGAACCGACCTCGGCCGATCAGGGCGTGATCGTCGAGATCGGCGAGCGGCGCAACCTGCTCTACCGTTCCGACCAGTACAAATCGAAGCTGTTCGCGGCGAACCTCGATCAACTGCTGATCGTGCTCGCCACCGAACCGCACTTCAGCGAGGATCTGCTCGGCCGTGCGCTGGTGGCGGCCGAGGCGAACGAACTGAAGCCGCTGATCGTGCTGAACAAGACCGACGTCACGGCCGCCTTGCCCGGCGCGCGCACCCGGCTCGCGAACTACCAGGCGCTGGGCTATACCGTCGTGGAACTGTCGATCAAGACTGAGCCGGAAGCCGCCCGGGCGGCGCTAGACGAGCACCTGCGCGGCCATGCGACGCTGTTGCTGGGCCAGTCGGGCATGGGTAAATCGACGCTGGTGAACCTGGTGGTGCCCAACGCCGAGGTCGCGACCCGTGAGATCTCGACGGCGCTGAATAGCGGGCGCCACACGACCACCTTCACACGCCTGTATCCGTTGCCGGATGGCGGTGCGTTGATCGATTCGCCGGGGTTTCAGGAATTCGGCCTGCACCATCTGACCGAGGGCAAGCTTGAGCGCGCGTTCCCCGAATTCCGGCCACTGCTGCCCAATTGCCGCTTCTATAACTGCCATCACCTGCAGGAACCGGGATGTGCGATTCTTGAAGCGGTCGCCGATGGGCGCATCACGCCAGCCCGGCATGCGTTGTATGCGCAACTGGTTCATGAGGCGAGCCAGATCGTTCGCTGAGCGCTGAGCGGCGCCTGATCTACCCCAGGCGTCTCCCCTACCTTATCCTCCACACCCCGCCGCCACGGATCTCCAGCCATGATGAAACTGATGCGCGCGCCGAATCTGCTGATCGGACAGCATTGGATCAACGTGCTGGCGACGGCGGGGATTGCATGTGAGTTGCACAACCGCTACCTGAACGGCGCGCTAGGGGAGATTCCAGCGGATCAATGCGCGCCCGAGTTGTGGCTCGTCGACGAACGTGACGAGACCATGGCGCGCAAGCTGATCGATATGGCCGCGCAGGGACCGGGCGCGGGCGCACCGTCCTGGCGTTGCAGCCAGTGCGGCGAGACGCTCGAAGCGCAGTTTACGGTGTGCTGGCAATGCGGGACCGCGCGCAATCCGCTTGACGATTAAAAGAGAAGTGACGCTGACGGCGCTTCGTCTCGGTTGTAAGCGCCGACTTCCTGGCCTCGTGCGTCAGGCGACCCACACGGCGATCGTCAGCATCAGCAGCAGGATCATCCACAGGATCACGGCGCGCCACACCAGGCCCACCGCCGATTGCAGCGTGCGCGGCGTGCAGTCGTCGCCGACCGGCAGCGCATCGCCGTCGCCGGTAGCCAATGCGTCGAGGCTCGACGGCTCGGCGAGCGGTCCGCTCAGGCGCGCGCCCAGCGCGCCGCTGCCGGCCGCGAGCAACACGCCGTCATTGGCGTCAGGCCATTGGCGCGCATGGTTGCGCCAGGCGTAGATCGCGTCTTCGAAATTGCCGACAATCGCGAAACCCAACGAGGTGAGCCGCGCCGGAACCCAGTCGATCACGAAGAATGCCCGCTGCGCGAAACTCGAAAAAGCTACGGTACGGTCATCCGCCGGGCGCGACCAGGCGCGTGCAAGGTATTCCGCGATCCGGTACAACACCGCGCCCGCCGGCCCAACCGGCACAAGGAACCAGAAGAACACACCGAACACATGGCGGTGCGAAGCGACCACCGCATGAATCAGCGTATGGCGCACGATCTCGCTGACCGGCATGTCGACCGTATCGAGGCCGGTCCATTCCGTCAGTATTTCACGCGCGCGCGGCACGTCATCGTTGTTGAGCGCGAGGTGAATATCCGTAAAGTAATGGCTGAACTGGCGAAAGCCGAGCGTGAAATACACGATCACCACGTTCCACAGAAACGCCAGCACGAAGTTAATGTGATAGAGCACGTAGTAGACGAGCGCGACGGCCAGCGTCCAGGGCACCACCACCACGAGCCAGGCAAGCAGGCCATGCTTGGGCTTGCCGGCATCGAACCCGTGCGCCGCCGACTCCGCATGATATTGAAGCAGCGCAGACACCGGATTATTCGGCGATAGCGCGCGGACCTGTTCAATAATCAGAGCCAGCAATACGGAGAAAAAAGTCATGCGATGCGCCGTGCTTTTTAAGTTTTTACGATTGTTTTATAACGATAGCACAGGGTCGGATGCGACTGAGCGCGGCGAAGGTTGCAAAGGCGCGACACTGCGGCTCGCTCCGTGACATTCACGCGGCCAGAAAGCGATAAAAATTGCGTAGCATGCCGGCCGTTGCGCCCCAGATGAAGTAGTGCCCAGCCATGTCGCCACGTGGATAGGGCATGGCAAAAAAGCGACGCTCGCCGCCGTCCCAACGAAACACCCGCACCTCATGATGGGACGGGTCCATCAGAAAACCCAGCGGCACTTCAAAGACTTCCGCCACCTCAAGCGAGTCGGCTTCGAGCGTAAACGGCGGATGCACCAGCCCGACCACCGGCGTGACGCGAAACCCGGTGCCGGTCAGATAGTCGGGTAGACAACCGAGCACCTCGACGCGTGCGGGATCGAGGCCGACCTCCTCCTGCGCCTCGCGCAAGGCGGTGGCCGTTGCATTGGCATCCGACGGCTCGTGACGGCCGCCAGGAAAACTCACCTGGCCAGCATGGTCGTTGAGATGATCGGCGCGCTGGGTCAGCAACACCGTGAGGCCGCCGTTGCGCACCACAAGGGGCACCAGCACCGCCGCGACGCGCGGATCGCCGAACTCTTTCCAGCGTGCATCGCCCGGTTGTTCGGGCGTCCACGCGAGGCGCTGCTCGAAGCGTGCGCGCAACCCGTCGGGCGTCAGACGTGCGGGGGCAACCGGTGGCAGGTCGTTGCCGGTCGATTCGACAGGCAGGGTTTCGGGCTGGAAGACAGGGCGGGTCAACGGGTCTCTCGGAACGAGCGTGTGTAGGGCATGCCGCTATTTTGACCCAACAAACAAAAAAGCACCCGGGAAGGGTGCTTTTTCTTACAGCTTTTACGCCTGGGAAGCAGCGCGGTCTTTCGAGACCAGCTTTTCCTTGATCCGGGCCGACTTGCCCGAACGGTCGCGCAGGTAGTACAGCTTTGCACGGCGCACATCGCCACGACGCTTCACGACGATGCTTGCCAGCAGCGGCGAGTACGTCTGGAACGTACGCTCGACGCCTTCGCCCGACGAAATCTTACGGACGATGAACGACGAATTCAGACCACGGTTACGCTTGGCGATAACGACGCCTTCGTAAGCCTGAACACGCTTACGCGTACCTTCAACCACGTTCACGCTGACGATCACCGTGTCGCCGGGGGCGAATTCGGGGATGGTCTTCTCGCCGAGGGCGCGCGCGATTTCTTCCTGCTCGAGTTTTGCAATCAGATTCATCACTGACTCCTAATGCCATCTTGTCGGCGTTCGTACCTGCCTCGCAGAAAACTGCTTGGCTACGGCCCCGATAGAGGATGGGTTCACATCAGGCGCCGTACACGCATGTGCGGCGCCGCCTATTCGCTAGTGACACCGGGGCTTTACGCCTTCGATGCTTCCTTCGCGAGACTTGCAAGCCATGCCTCGTCGGCACGGCTCAACATCTTGTTCTTTCTGGCCTTCTCGATCAGATCGGGCCGCTTGTGCCACGTGTTGCGCAGCGCTTCGCGCCGGCGCCACAGCTCGATCTCCGCATGATGGCCGCCGAGCAGCACATCGGGCACCCGCACGCCTTCGTATTCCTCGGGGCGCGTGTAATGCGGACAATCGAGCAGCACGTCGACAAAACTATCCTGCACCGCCGATTGCGAGTCGTTCAGCACGCCGGGCAACTGACGCACCATGGCATCCATCAGCGCCATGGCGGGCAACTCGCCGCCCGACAGCACGAAGTCGCCGAGGCTCACTTCTTCGTCCACGCAACGATCGATCAGACGCTGGTCGATCGCTTCATAGCGGCCGCACAGCACGATCAGGCCGGGTTCGGCGGCAAACCGCATGACCCGTTCGTGATTGAGCGTCGCACCTTGCGGGGACATCATCACGACGCGCGAGCCGGTAATGCCCTGCTGCGCCTGCGCGGCTTTCGCCGCACCGATCGCGTCTTCCAGCGGCCTGCCCAGCATCACCATGCCCGGGCCGCCGCCGTAGGGGCGATCGTCGATCGTACGGTAGTTGTCAGTCGTGAAATCGCGCGGATTCCACGTACGCAGACCGTAGCGCTCCTGCTTCGCCGCGCGGCTGGTGATACCCCAGTCGGTCAGCGCACGAAACATCTCGGGAAAGAGCGTGACGACATCGAACTGCATCGCTCTCTCCGGTCAACGAGCTCGTTTAATAGTCAGCTTCCCAGTCGACGGTGATCTGCTTCGCCTTCTGGTCAACCGTTTTGACATAGACACCGACGAACGGGATCAGGCGTTCGGCAGTCACCGGTTTACCGTCTTTGCCGATAGCCGGATATTCGATGCGCAACACCGAGTGCGCACCGTTGTCGATCATGTCGGCCACCTTGCCGAGGGACACCCCGGTGAGGTTCACGACATCCAGGCCGAGCAGGTCGACCCAGTAGAATTCGTCAGCTTCGAGCGCCGGGAAATCGCTACGGCAGATGTACACGCGGGTGCCACGCAGCGCGAGCGCCGCGTCGCGGTCAGCCGTGCCGCCCAGATGGGCCACAATGCTGTCGCTATGCATCTTTGCCTGCAGCGCCGGCGCCGAACTGCGCTCGCGGCCCTTCATCAGCCACCAGCGCTTCGCGCTCAGCAACGCGTCGCCGCCACGTCCGGCATCCGCATGCGCGGCTACCTTGACCCAGCCCTTAAGGCCGTAAGCGTCGACGATCGCGCCCACTTCGACCGCGTCGTCCGGCCAGCTTTCGGCCGTTTCCGCGCGCACTGCGGCAACCGCCGCTGCGGAAGCCGCGTCGGCGGCACCCGGATTGGCCTTGCCCTGGGCACGCTCGACCGGCTTGCGGACGAATGCGCCAAACGATGCTTGCCTCGATGCCTGGGCACGCGGCGCGGCCTTGGCGCGACCTGAACTTCCTGAATCACGCTCAGACATGAGAGAGCCTCATAGCGCACATCAGGGCGAACCGCGGGGCAAACCTCAGGGCGAATTTCGCCGCCTGCGCTTTTGCTAAAACCTGCTGCAAAACTCGCGCATCGGACACCTCGCGCAAGCTGCGCGAGCCGCCGGCGATGCACATGCTGGCTACCATTAAGCAGCCGGCTGCGCCTTTTGCGCTTCCTTCACGAGACGCTCGACGGTCGGCGACAGCTGTGCGCCAACGCCTTGCCAGTACGTCAGGCGGTCTTGAGCGATACGCAGCGACTCACCCTTCGTAGCGATCGGGTTGTAGAAGCCAACGCGTTCGATGAAGCGGCCGTCACGACGGTTACGCGAATCGGTTGCGACGATGTTGTAGAACGGGCGCTTCTTGGAGCCGCCACGAGCCAAGCGGATGATGACCATACTAGAATCCTTGAAAACCGGGGTTCGGAACCACTGAAACACGCGATTATAGCGGGAAACTGAAGCCATAACAAACACTTACGGGGATAAACTGAGATTCGCGGTTGCGCTGGCCATACAGTCCAGCCAGCCGGGGTCCGCCAAAGCGCCTGAATAACCCGATGGAACGCCCGTGAAACCTGCCCTCACTCCGGTCTCGCCCATTGCAAGGTTCGCACGGTTCCGGCTTGTCATGCAAGCTATTGGGGCGCGATCTCGTCGCTATCTGGCCGCTGCGTCAATGCTGGCGTTGGCCCATCCGGCGCTTGCCGCGCTGCCGATCGAGCGGCTCAGACTGCCGCCGGGCTTTCACATTCAGGTACTTTCCGATGACGTGCCCAGTGCGCGTGAAATGGCGCTTTCGCCGAACGGCGTGCTATACGCCGGCAGCCTCGATGGTCACGTGTATGCGCTCGAACTGCGCGACTCACGCGTCGTTGCGCGCCATGTGATCGTGTCGGGGCTGGAGACGCCCGCCGGCGTGGCATGGCGCGACGGTGCGCTCTATGTATCGGCCGTCTCGCAGATCCTGCGTTTCGACGCGATCGACACTCATTTAAATGATCCGCCCAAAGCGGTTGTCATCAACGGCAAACTGCCGACCGATCGCCATCATGGCTGGAAATTCATCGCTTTCGGCCCGGACGGCAAGCTCTATGTGCCGCAAGGCGCGCCGTGCGATATCTGCCTGCCCGACCGCGATCGCTACGCGATGATCGGGCGCATGGATCCGGACGGCAGCCATTATGTGACGATCGAGCGCGGCGTGCGCAATACGGTTGGTTTCGCCTGGCATCCGGTCACGCACGAACTCTGGTTCACCGACAATGGCCGCGACATGATGGGCGACGACGTCCCCGACGACAAGCTCAACCGCGCCCCGCGACTGGACATGGATTTCGGCTACCCGTTCTGTCACGGCGGCGACACGCTGGACCCCGAGTACGGCAAGGATCACTCCTGCAGCGCCTTCACGCCGCCGGCGCTTAAACTCGGCGCCCACGTTGCCTCGTTGGGCATGCGCTTCTACACCGGCCCGATGTTCCCCGCTGACTATCGCGACAACATCTTCATCGCTGAGCACGGCTCGTGGAATCGCAGCAAGAAAGTCGGCTACCGGGTCATGCGCGTCATCACCAACCCGGACGGCAGCGGTGCGCATCAGGAGGTCTTCGTCGAAGGCTGGCTGATGCCCGATGAGAGCGTCTGGGGCCGGCCGGACGACGTTCTGCCGATGCCCGACGGCTCCCTGCTGATCAGCGACGACTATGCCGGCGCGATTTATCGCGTGACGTACACGGCGCCCTAGCCCCGGGCGAATGCTGTCAATCAGGGGATGGCGTGCCCGGCGCCGCGCCCCCGGGCGTAGAATGCGCGTCGGTCCGCGCACAGTTGCGCGTCAGTCCTTGCGATCGCCTGTCACTGAACTCCTACATGTCCACCCGCGTTTCGAACCCCTCACGCTTCAGGTCCAAGACAATTACCGCAGCGCTCGCCTTCTTCTTCGGCAGCCTCGGCGCGCACCGCTTCTATCTATATGGACAGCGCGATGCGTACGGCTGGCTCCATCTGGTCTGTACCCTGCTCGGTATTCCGGGGGTTCTGCTGCTGGTCGCCAGCGAGCGGGCTTCGACCCTCGGCTGGGTGCTGGCGGTTCCGGGTGCTATCTCGCTGTTTGCCGCATTCCTTTCCGCGATCGTCTACGGGCTGCGTCCCGATGAAAAATGGGATGCGCAATTCAACGCCCAGAGCCAGCAACGCAGCCGTTCGGGATGGGCGGTGATTTTCGTGGTGATCTTTTCGCTCTTTATCGGCGCCATGCTGCTGATGACTGGGCTTGCGCTCTCATTCCAGACCTATTTCGAATCACAGGTTCAGGCGGCCAAAACGCTGTCTCAATAGCTGGCGGCAGCAGCACGCCCGCACGCCTCGCCTAGAAAAGATTCATTTGCGGGTCGTCGCGTACAGGGCGAGCCGGTTGAGCGCGCATAAAGTGCGACATATCAAGACTGCCTTGTCGCCGCTCATTTAGACCGAGACGGCGTACGGCCTGGCGAAAACGCTGCTTCAGCAGGTCGGCCCACAGTCCCTCACCCTTCATGCGACTCGCATAATTCGAGTCGTAGTCCTTGCCGCCGCGCATGTCGCGAACCCGGCTCATGACGCGATCCGCCCGATCCGGGAAATGGGCCGCGAGCCAGTCCTTGAATAGCGGCGCCACCTCCCAAGGCAGACGGAGCACGATATAGCTCGCATGAGTCGCACCCGCTTCCGCACACGCCTCAAGGACCCGCTCCATATCCGGCTCGGTCACGAACGGGATCACCGGCGCAATGCTGACGCCTACCGGGATGCCCGCCTCGCTCAGCGTTCGGATTGTGCGCAGACGGCGAGACGGCGTAGCGGCGCGCGGTTCCAGCGTACGGGCGATCTCGGCATCTAACGTGGTGATGGTAATCGCCGCCATGAACTGTTCGCGCGCTGCCATGGGTGCCAGCAGATCCAGATCGCGCTCGATCAGCGACGATTTCGTAATGGCCGCAAACGGATGGCCGTGCGCACTCAAGACTTCGACAACCCGGCGTGTAAGACACAAATCACGCTCGACCGGCTGCCAGGCATCCGTGTTGACGCCCAAGGCGATCGGCTCCGGCACGTAGGACTTCTTCGATAGCTCGCGCTCGAGCAATTCAGGTGCATTCACCTTGGCGTAGATGCGGCTTTCGAAATCCAGCCCCGGCGACAAGCCCAGATAACTATGTGTGGGCCGCGCAAAGCAGTAGATACAGCCGTGCTCGCACCCCCGATATGGGTTGAGCGACACGCTAAACGGGATGTCCGGTGACGCGTTGCGGGTCAAGATGGTTTTCGCCCGCTCGTCGAACACCTGTGTGCGCAACGCCGGCGGCCCGCCCTCTTCGTCCTCGTGCTGCACCCAGCCGTCGTCGACCGCTTCGCGCTGGTCGACTTCGTAGCGGCCCTGCAGGTTCGTCACGGCGCCACGCCCTTTACGGGGCGTGGGCGGGGCGATCGGATATTCGGGGACGGAATCGGTCACGGCGAAGTTAAGCGCAAACAAAAAACGGAGACGAAAGCGGCTCAAGAAGTACTGTATAAATATACAGTCTTTGAGCCGTTTGTCGAGTCCTTTGTGCGGCGCCCGCGGTGAGACCGCAGCGCCTCGCAGTGCCTCGCAGTGCTTTATTCGCCGACCGCGATCGTCAAGGTTTCCTTGATTTCTTCCATCACCACATAGCTCTTCGACTGCACCGCTCCCGGCAATTGCAGCAGGATGTCGCCAAGCAGTTTGCGGTAGTCCGCCATCTCGCCGATCCGCGCCTTGATGAGATAGTCGAAGTCGCCCGACACCAGATGGCATTCCAGCACCTCGGGGATCTTCTGCACTTCGCGGCGAAGCTGGTCGAACATGTTGCCGCTCTTGTGGTCTAGCGTGATCTCGACGAACACCAGTAGCGCCGCGCCCAGTTCGGCCGGATTGACGCGCGCGTGATAACCGGTGATCACGCCATCGCGCTCCATGCGCTTGACCCGTTCAATGCACGGGGTAACCGACAGCCCGACCTGCTCGGCGAGGTCTTTCATCGCCATCCGGCCGTCCTGCTGCAGCAGTCTGAGGATCTTGTGATCGAGCTTGTCGAGCGCGCGGATAGGTTGACGCTGGGTTCGCATGGTCTTTTTACTGAAAATCTTAAAAATACGATAACAAAACCTACCTGACACTCAATAGTATAGCGGTTAACACTGGGCTGAAAGCGTATCACCTCGTTAATCGAACGATCCACAAACGAGCTGAGCCATCCACGACGCGCAAGCCCCAAAGAACCTTCTGGAGCAGCTATGCGAGTCGTCGTTTTGGGCAGTGGCGTCGTCGGGGTGACGAGCGCCTATTATCTTGCGCGCGCGGGTCACGAAGTCACCGTGATCGACCGCGAAGCCGGTCCGGCGCTCGAAACGAGCTTTGCCAACGCCGGCCAGATCTCGCCGGGCTACGCATCGCCGTGGGCGGCTCCGGGTGTGCCGCTGAAGGCCGTCAAATGGATGTTCCAGAAGCACGCGCCGCTCGCCATTCGCCTCGACGGCACGCAATTCCAGTTGCAGTGGATGTGGCAGATGCTGCAGAACTGCACGTCCTCGCGCTACGCCGTGAACAAGGGCCGCATGGTGCGGCTTGCCGAATACAGCCGCGATTGTCTGCAGGCGCTGCGCGCCGACACCGGCATCCAGTACGAAGGCCGGACCGGCGGAACGCTGCAGGTGTTCCGCACGCAGCAGCAATTTGATGGCGCAGCAAAAGACATCGCTGTGCTGAAAGACGCCAACGTGCCCTATGAACTGCTGTCGGCGAACGAACTGGCGCGCGCCGAGCCGGCACTCGCCGCGACCGCGCACAAGCTGACCGGCGGCCTGCGTCTGCCGGGCGACGAAACCGGCGATTGCCAGTTGTTCACCACGCGCCTTGCCGCGCTCGCCGAAGAGCTGGGCGTGAAGTTCCGCTACAACACACCGATCGATGCGCTCGCAACGTCCGGCGGTCGGATTGCCGGCGTGCAATGCGGCAGCGAACTGGTGCGCGCCGACGCCTTCGTCGTGGCGCTCGGTTCGTATTCCACGAAATTCCTCTCGGGCATCGTCAAGATTCCGGTTTATCCGCTCAAGGGTTATTCGATCACGGCGCCTATCGTCAACGCAGCGGCGGCTCCCGTCTCGACGGTGCTGGACGAGACCTACAAGATTGCCATCACGCGTTTCGACGACCGGATTCGCGTGGGCGGCATGGCGGAGATTGTCGGCTTCGACAAGTCGCTGCGCGAGGCCCGCCGCGAAACGCTCGAAATGTGCGTGAACGATCTGTTCCCGGGCGGCGGCGATACCGCCAAAGCCAGCTTCTGGACCGGCTTGCGTCCGATGACACCGGACGGCACGCCGATTGTCGGCCGCACGCCTGTGTCGAATCTGTTCCTGAATACCGGCCACGGCACGCTCGGCTGGACCATGTCGTGCGGCTCGGGCCAATTGCTTGCCGACCTGATGTCGGGCAAGCAGCCGGCGATTCAGTCGGGCGATCTGTCGGTGCATCGCTATCTCGGCGAAACGGGTGGCGCGAGCCGGCCGGCTTACGCTTGATACGCTGACAGCATGGAGATGCCGGGCGTGTTTTGACCCAAGCGCCGCCATGCAGAGATAGTTTTAGCGAGCGCTCGCCGCGAATGTGGCGTAAAATAGGTCTAAATTTTGACCCATTTGGTATCGCCATGGAAAATATCCACAGCCTGCTCAGCGTCAGCATCTCGGAGTTCAAGCAGAACCCGGGGAAGGTGGTTGAAGAGGCGCGGGGTCAACCGGTTGCCGTGCTCAATCACAACCGCCCAGCCTTCTACACGGTGTCGCCTGAGCTGATGGCTCAAATGGCTGATCTGTACGACGAACGCCAACTGGCCACGCTCGTTCAATCCCGTCTCAAATCGGTCGGCCGCGCGGTCAAGGTCAACCTCGACGACCTTTAATGCCGTACGAACTCCGATTCATCCCTGAAGCGCTTGAAGACTGGGTGGGTCTTGATGGTTCGATCAAGGCTCTGTTCAAGACCGCGCTGAAGAAGCGTCTGGAAAACCCGCGGGTACCGGGCGCGGAACTCCGTTCTCCACTCACCGATTGCTACAAGATCAAGTTGCGAGGAGTCGGTTACAGGCTCGTCTACCTGGTCCGCGATAGCAGGGACCCGCCGGACCTGGTCGTGCTGGCGGCGGGTCGCCGCGATGGCGGGATCTACGAGGCCGCGGCGGCTGCATGGGAAGAGGCGCAGACCTTGCAAGGGGATTGAGTCATCCTCGCGATCGATTACCGGTCGGACCATCGAAAGCATGACGGCCCCGACCTTTACGGGAACGGCATCCGCCAAAGCGCAAAAAAACCTCTGCAGCCATAGACTCACAGAGGCTCTCTGCCTAACCCAACGACTGCTGTCAGAACTGGTCTTCCGACAACGCCAGCACCCCCTCATCCCCCTTCGCGCTGACAATCGATGCTTCCAGCGCCGCCGCCTGCGGCAGCACATGCTCCGCATAGAACTGCGCCGTCGCGATCTTCGCGCCGTAGAACGACGGATCTTCGGCGTGCTTTCCGGCGGCCACGAGCAGCGCACGCGCCATCTGCCAGCCGCCGAGCACAATACCCGCCAGCTTCAGATACGGCACGCTACCGGCAAACACCGCATTCGGATCGCGCTTCGCATTGGCGAGCACAAACT
>SDBV01006501.1_pt1 | contig 16179 bp, 41 predicted proteins | sample 2277081 | NCBI WGS metagenome assembly SDBV01 (sample SAMN10402039, study PRJNA504765) | marine sediment metagenome | isolation source: marine sediment core GS10_PC15, 223 cmbsf | place: Arctic Ocean: Southern Knipovich Ridge | collected 2010
CTGTTAAGAACATCGCTATGTGGGGCATCGGCACATACAGACGATAACCCTAAGGCTTATCCGCGCCTGAAATCTTGTCAACCATTGACCCCCGAAGTTGTTTTTGAGCATAATCTAATTGCCTTGATTTCGGATCATACATCTGCATCCAGCCTTACCATTATTGCTACTCGAACCAACATAAGTAACGACGCATTAGGCATTGGTATATACAAGAAGTCGCTTAACGGATGATTCGCACTTGGAAACTCGTCAAGCATTGAATCCCGAACTTTTTGCTGAGCGACTTGCAATTTCTGAGCTTCCGAATCATACATCTGCTTTCAATGCCTCTGCTACTACTGCCTCAATTTCTTGGAACATCCGCACACTAGGATATGGCATGTAAAAAAGCATATCCATTTCGTCATCCTGAAGCTGACCCAGCATTTTGTTCTGATCTTTGCGGATAACTTCCAACAATTCTTCTTCTTTCGAATCACACACTTGTATTCAATGCCTCGTTCATCGTAAATTTTATTCCTTCTGTTATTGCGTCAATACGCATAAGCTTTCTGTACACGATGCCGCTCCAGACCTGTTCTAGTACCACCATCCGGAGCTGTTTGTGCATCCGAGTCCGAGTGTTGTGTTGAGCAAGTCGAATCTGAAGCTGGCGCCCCATGAACCTGTTTGGATCACTCGTCATCTGCATCTACTCCATCGGCTATTGTACGGTCAATTGCGTCTAATATCACACGCACAGTTCTGTGCAGTACAACGTCTGCTTTGATACCGGAAAAACATGAAATACTGCGATAAATACTGCGATTCAGCGTAGACCGAGTCTTATGCTGATTCAAACGACGTATCACCTCATAAGCTTGATTCATGGTATCTACAGTGCCTCGATTATTGTCCGTTCAATCATAACCAGAGGTGGTGACACCAAATGAAATGCCATTATCTCAACCTTATACAATACGTCCCACCAATTTGGAAGACGATCACGCATAGTAAGTCGAGTACTATCGTGACCACCAACAAAACGCGCGCTCTTGTCAAAATACTGTTGATTCACAATTGGTATTCCTTTTGTTCAAGATGCACTATTATTATATTCTTAAAACCAACCACTGTCTCGAATATATGCTGATGAATACTCCCCTGTGCATGAAAAACTGCTGCCTCATCTATTCCCAAACTGCAAAAGTGAGAGATAGTGTGCATCCAGATTCGTCGCTGTAATCCCCAGAGAGAATCAGTACTCCAATCAATAGCCGGTATTTTGCTCACAGATAAAACTCCTCTTCTATTCGCTCACGATCTCGCTCAAGATCTGCAAACACATCGTCTATGTATTCTGCTCTATGCCGGGCAGCACGTTTCGCTTTGAACTTTGGAATCAAAACTGCAGCCATCATGGCCAGCCAAGCCAGGACTGTAATCGCTGTACTTACTATAATTATCCATGCCGCTATACGTTCCATCTAATGTACTCCTGTGTGATAAATATCATGGCTCAAACCAGCCTTTATTACCTGATCAATCGGCCACAATGCACTAAGTAACCCATCTCGAATAGCATCGTATAAACTTTGTATATGAACATTTGCGTAAGCCTCACGAGCACGATCCCCATCCCAGACATTCGTCTGCAGATCCCACAGCCTGTCCGCCGGATTTCCATATATATCTTTTCTATTGATCACGCGAGAGCCCTCCGTACCGCTGCGCTTATATGATGCAAAGCAGGAAGACGCCCGAGACCGTCTATTCCGCGATCGAGCACGGACATTACATCAAACGTACAATCTCTTCGAGCACAAACGCACAGATCTTTTATGATACGCCGTCTGTTGGCCTCAAACAACCGAGCCAGTGCCTTCTGTCGTGCAATATCGTAAACTAATTCATTAGTCATTTCAGCACGTCTTCTTGTAATCCTATTTCCAATACGCGCTTCATCCCAAAAAGAACTCTAAACACCGGCCAATACGTGACCGTAAGAATGGACTCGTGCACCTCCTTACTTGCCGAATCTGCTTTACATGCAGCCCTACAACACTTTTGCTGAAGAGCTTCAAGTTGAATGTATCTATCATCCACCACGCACCTCGGCATACAGCACTTGAGTTATTACCAGTTCTATATTCTGCATTGGAGGAGCCAGACCCCCTATTTGAAAACCAACCAACCAGGGTGCCTCATGCGCATTCGTTATTGTAGACGCTTGATGCAACAACGACTCTTGAACGTCTTCTAGACCACGGTAATATGCACTCATCTTTACTTCCGCCGAACATAGCACAAAACAACAGCAAAGAACCAGAGACAAACAGCACCAATACAGTATTGACACGCGAGAGGTATCGATCTTACTCTTGGTGCCAGCCAAAACAGACTCTGTACTAGACAAATAGGTATACTAACAACGGCAATCGCAAACGCTGCAGCGGCTGTACCTTTCCACAATGCCCGAATCAGTCTATTCATTCTACTGCCTCTAACAGTTTCAAAATCCTCTTCAAGCACAAATGTATCTTACTGTGGCACTCCTCACACAGCCACTCGACCTCAAGTGGTTTAGTATAATCATTATGATGTCCAATAATCCTCACGTCATGCCTTGGACAGTTTGAACACACAGTCGGACGAATGATATCCCCACGACGTATCGCCCGCTTCAGTACTTGATGCGCACGTTCTTTCGCTGGGTCTGTACGCCAGTATTTTCTCCCCACCGATGATGTCATTGTCATATATCCTAATGGGTGCAACCCGCTGCCAGCTCATTATCCACCTCTATGCGAATACGAATCAATACAAGACCGGGACCATGAAACAGAACCGGATATACTGCACTGTCAATAAGTATCGGAACACATTTGATAAATACATGCCGTATAGCCCGCTGCGCGTTTGTAAGTTTTGACAGACGCTCCATCTTATTGCACGCTCGCTTTCAATCCTTCTTCAATTACTGTCTGAGTATCCATTAGACCGTCACCAAACAGAGTAAATTTCGTAGCCCCAAGCAGTATTACGTCAACTAACTCGTGTGAAATATGCAAGCCCATGTCACAACAATTATGTTCTTGATTCCGCCTGAGTCTGTCGTCATCGCAGATGTGCTGCATCTAATGCCTCCCGTATCGCCCTGCTAATCAAGCGTAAATCAACAGTCTGCATCATAGTGACAGCCATGATAGAAAATGGAAACAATCCAGTTCTATTCACACCTGCAGTACGGTGGCCAAGATTAAACCGGGTATGCCGCAGAGCATCTATAAACTTTCTCTGTTCCATCTTAATCATATATTTATATGTCTGTTCTCTTTCCGAAAAGCAAGCTTATCCCTAACCTGTCTCCAAAGTTGACTCCTGAGCTGTCTCCTGAGCTGTCTCCAGAGCTGATCCTCGAGCCAATCCTCAAACCGTCTCTCAAGCTGGTCCCAGGGCTGCTTGCTAATCTGCTTCCAAAACTGACATCGAAATTCATCAAGTTGTAGTAACTGTGCATTCATTTTTAAGCTGACCTACGATCCAGTTCCCAAGTTGCTCCCTAAGATGTTCATAAAGCGGTATCCAAAACTGGTTCCAAAGCTGTATCTCAAGCTGAGCTATGAGCTGACTCTCTTCCTGATCCACAAGTTGTATCAAGAGCTGATATTCAGAATCCTTAAGTTGTTTTTGCTGTGCATTCATTTCTAAGCTGATTCTTAAGCCGTCCCCCAAATTGTATCGCGAGCTGTTTCCCAAGCTGAACCCAGAGCTGTCCCCAGAGCTGTGTCCCGAGCCGATTCGCAAGCTGGTTATCAATCTGATCTCCGAGCTGTACCCTGGGCTGTCTCCCAAGCCGATCTTCAAATTCTTTAAGTTGTTTTTGCTGTGCATTCATTTCCAAGCTGCGCCCTAATCTGAATCCCAATTTGACCGTGCAACAGATCCCCGAATGGGATATAGAGCTTGGTCAATATCTGAAGTCTGGGAGGATACTGCCGAATATTCGAGAGCTGCCGCCAAGCCCGATCCCAGAGCTTGGCCTCAGGATTTCTAAACTTTTGTTGCTGTAAATTCATTTCTGAGCCTTGCCGCAAACTGTGTATCGAGCCGATCCACAAGTGGATCCTCAAGCTGACTATCGATGTGATTTCGAAGCCAAATACTGAACTGATATTTGATCTGCATATCAAGTCGAGTCCAAAATCGATACTTAAGAACTACGGGACTTGTACTCATGCTCGCCTCACTGCCATCCACATCGGATTGTTACCGTATTTCAGAATCTTGCTTATCTTCCTGAATATCTTGCTGAACACGATCGTGCAGAAATACGGGTATTGTGCACTGTCAGATCGGCCAAAGATATGACTGGCATCCCCGGTGCCTTCATCGCCGCACTCTATTTGAATGCTGCACTGCCGAGAGATAAGCGTTACCGGTATCGATTGTCGAAGTTCTGTCGTCGACAAAATCACGCGGATACGACGACTCTTATTATGAGGTAACTTCTTCGTCAGATGGGGCCAGTATTTTTTGGCCCACGCGAGATTCAAATGAATTACAGGGAAACTGCCTGTACGAACGGTATTGCCTGTTGCCCCGTGGCATAGATTGAACACCGACGCACACCAAAGAGGTGAATTACTAAACACGTCCATGGCCTTATGATCTGGCTTGACGATAAACTCTGCTTTGTACCGCATTAGTGCACCCTTTCTTAATATCCAAACAAAATATCCAAAATCTTGCCTGCCAGCCATATCAGGAAAATCAACCCAAGACCGTGCAGGAATACGAGTCCGCCTACGATCACTATTCCAGCCATTATTCAGAATCCCTATCTAAAAGACCATTTGCCTACATAGTATATACTGTTTGTTTTGGCGAACATAGAGAAAAAAATCCCAATTTTCTTAGTTTTTATCAGAATCTCCAAGTTGCTCTGCCAAACACCATTGCGTCTCCTGTACTGCTGTAACTGGCACCCCATTCAAACCCCTGAAACTCCGCGTTCTGACATCCACCAAGAAATAGGATGCTGACTATTAGTATGATCAAAATCACGCAGCTCTTACTCACTGCATTTCACCTTTTTGTAACCTTGTGTCTCTAAAAACTCCACCATTTGAATCACTGTAGGAAACAGCAGATTGTGTTTCCGTTTCCACTTGTCATATTCCTTAAGCAACTCCGTCTGCGCATCTGTATAGCCGTGAGTCAAGGAATATATCTCACGATTCTTCGCCGGTTTTCGTCCGCGGGGAGCGATATTATACCTCTTTTCAATCCAGCTCGTTGTCGTTGCACTCGTATCTCAAATCCATGTCTAATTCTTCTTGCTCAGCATGGTTGATCTTCATCAACGTATAGAATAATGCATCGGCAATCAGATCGGGATCTCTCTCCTCAAGTGCCCCCCGATTATACACGATATCAAACACACGCTTGACATCCTTCTTGTTCACACGCAATCCTGCAAATAGCTCGTTACGATCGCGCTCTCTCCTCGAATAAGCTTTTCGTAATACCTTCTCTGTATCTGCCATGATTTCACATCCTTTTTTGTCTTTTTACAAAAACCCTATATTGCTCGGGAGTATCGATTCCCTCCCAGGCGTGTCCTATCTTGCCTGCTACGATAGTGTAACCATGTTCAATCGCTCGAAGCTGTTCAAGCTTTTCAATTTTCTCAAGCCTGCTCTGCTCAAGCGACGTAAATATCATCAAAAACGCCTTGCGAAACGCATATATCCCCATATGCCGTAGATATTGCGACTCGTGACCAAAGCCGCCCACCTGACGGTCATATGGAATTGGCGACCGTGAAAAGTGAACCACTCTGCCTCCTGTGTCTACAATTACCTTGACAACGTTTGAATCAGCAACCTGGTTAGCATTATCGAACTCGGCAACTAGCGTAGCCATACCCGCCGTCGGATTAAACGACAAAAGCGCCGCCAGATAATCAATATCAGCAGGCTCGATCTCCGGCTCGTCAGCCTGCAGATTCAAAACCACCTCCACATCGAGGTACTTTACCGCTTCGGCAATCCGGTCCGTGCCACTAGCATGCTCAGCAGATGTCATTATGCAATCGGCACCAAAGCTCTTACACGCCGCCATCACATCGGCACTGTCGGTGGCGATAAGAACCATCTCAGGCGTCTTGGCACACAATGCCCGCTCATAAGTATGCTGAACAAGGTATTTGCCAGTGTCTTTAGCGAGAACCTTTCCCGGAAAACGACTTGAATCATACCGAGCTGGTATTACAACAACAACTTTCATAAATCAACATCCTTTTAGAACAGTTTCTGCTTCTGCTTCTGTTTCGTATTTTCGGTTTTCTCTATTACCTGCACTGGATAGGCCATGCTCATAACCTTACTATGTGGATAATGCGTCTTAAACACCTCCAGCTTAGATGAGCTGGCTGCTCCACAATTGAAAAACTTTACACCTATTGCTCTCAATTTGTTCATCACCATAGCGTTAGCATACTCTACCACCTGTGATGGAATCTTCCAGAACAGAGTGAAGAACGCCAGGTCATAAGCTCTCTGGCTGTCGATTTGGATCACTCTCCCGCCAACCAGAGCATTTTGATAATATATGGTGTATATTTTGTAATCCAGATCCAGCGGATTATTATGAGCATCATTGATGCATCTCCTATACCGCGCATCGGGAAACATTATCTGATACACCTTTGGATCGGCCCGCTTGTACCGCACCCACTCCTCATAGACCTTCAGCAAGGAATCCGTGTAGCAATCACATATTTCAAGCCCGTGGTTGGCGGCCCATGTAAAGGGGTATTTGATACGCTGGTGTCTTTTCTTTGAATTGGGATATGATGCGCCGTCAAAGACTACGTCCAGGTCGTATACTACCTCAACGAAATCCCGCTCCTTCTCCAGGGGCAGCTTGACAGCGCTGTAGATCGGGAACCGCTTGCTGTGTTGATCAACCGCTTCTACATCATCAGCCTCGTAACCAAAGACGAACAATCTCCGGGTATGTGATGCAAGGAGCAGTACGTTCGGACTCAGCATGAGTCCCTTGTCGGTGTGCATGTACTCGTAGAGATGAAAATATGAAATGAGTGTGCCGAGAGAGAAATTGTGAATATGGCAGCAGGTCCTGCGTGCTTCTTGTATTGCCCCTAAGCTAATCACGTTTACAACCCCGAGTCCACTGCTGTCAGGTGGTTGCCTACAGCAATGATCTGCTCCTCTTCCACGTAATGATCAACAGACTGATTGCCTACGCTGTAGACATCATATCTGCGATCGTAGTCACTTTCATCAACAGGATGACGAACACCGACCACGATCCCATCATTCACCCCTGTATCAGAATACTTGACTCTGACCCACTGTCCCAGTTTGGCTTGCATCTTAATGCCCCCTCACCTAAAATTAACATTACCATTTGCCTACATAGTATATACTGTTCTGATACAAGAAAATAGAGAAAAAAATCCCTATTTCCTCAAATTGTTTTATCAGCCGTATCTCTCCGGGTCCTTTGATACCAACGGCGTAATAATCTTTGAAGAGGGACTCAACTGCAAAGGCTTTTTTACGCCGAATCAATCTTTGGCACTTATAGTAATACTATCGGCTACCGCCCGAGCAAGTAGGCGAGTAGCAGCAATATCTTCTAACGCGTCGTGGGCATCAAATTCAATTCCTAGTTCCCTGCATATAGTCTCGAGCTTGTAGTCCGAAAACTCAGGCAACTTGCCCATACCCACGAGACTACAGACCATCATATATGGATCGACAATGATATTATTAAAGAAATAACTGCCAAAGTATTTATGATGATTGAGCTTGAAGTAATTCCTCAAAAACTTCATGTCAAACCCGACGTTGAACCCCGCGGGTACGAACTTGTCCTGACGATTGAATTTGCTAACATGACTGTCCAGGACTTTTGTAAACTCGCTAAACACCTTTCGAGGATCTGGAAAGGCCATGATCTCAACGTACGTCCGTTTGTTGCATGCCAGGGCTGCATCGGCTATATTCTGCGGATTGGACGGACGCATCACCCAGTTGTGTTTATCCACAACCTTGCCATCGATCTCAATCAACGCCGCGAGCTGAATGATATTGTGAACATTCTCCCACAAGCCTGTCGTCTCTATATCAAACCAGAACACTTTCATCACGAATCCATCACTAAAAGAGCAGCCATTATAGAATCATGTACATTACGCACACTTTCCAACTCAATGGTGTTACAGCCTGCGTTAACTCTATACGCTATCCACCATAGATCATTCCGACATTTGCTGTACACCTTGTTCACGAAGTCGCTCCTTGGCCGCGTAGTATTCGCGCAGACAGTTCCCACATCTGACACAACCTTTTGAACCTATCTCGCCCTCTACTTTACCGCAGCTGTATACCAGGTGATGATACCGATACCGACTCATTTCAGTACTCCACGCCTCAGTTGTAATAGCCCAATATGGGTTGGTTGTGCGTTTACGATAGATATAACAATAGCGCCAATCAAAAGGAATGGACTTCTTGTCGTGATAGGCCATAAACGTGAACATCACCGGAATGTTACGGCTGGTATAGTAGTCCACTATATCTGCTACAAGGCATGCATTCCACGCATTTACACGAGCACGCACAAACATAAGATTGGCTGGCGGTTCTTCGAGCTTGTGCCAGGCTGAGTCCGTCATATCCTTATTGCCCGGACCAAACCCCGGATTGACCGTCAACACCACTGGACCCGAAAACCCCACGAGATCAACAGGCAAAGCAGTGTTGAAGAAGTAATCACGGTAGCCCATTGTACGAACCGTCTCTTCAACCACATCTCTTTGTATGTTACTGTCGTGACCATCATTTACTCGGACGACCCGGCCTGCAGCCAACTCGCGCGAAGGAATATGAGGAAGATTGTCAACCAATGGCTCAAGATAAGACCGGCCAGATTGAAAGAAACAGTCTTTGCAGTTGTTTGGACACAAACCCGTCTGCGGAATACACGTGATAATCCCGCTGCCTCGGGTCTTTGGATTATATTTCCAGTCCATAATCATACTCTCCGACCAAAGTAATCACTTAGTACATCACACATCACACACGCAATAAGATTAACTAGGACAACTACGCCACACACAATCATTCGAGTGACAAGGTCCCAATGCCCATCAGGCAGATGAAAAACCAAAATCACACCAAACAAAATTGCCACCAAGTAGGAGGCACAAACAAACCCGAACACATATCCGCTAAGCTTAAATACCCACTTTAGTAATTTGGCCCAGTTCATAATCAACCTTCCTTTCGTAAAAACACCTGCGCTTATATATACATATACTGATCTACAAGCCAATTTTCCGAACTTTTTTATTTTTTGTCAGTCAGTCGTCATAGGCGGGCAACAAAGGGGGACTCGTGCCCCCTCTAACCACAAATACTTTACATGGAGCCATCGTAACAAACTTGAATCTAAGGACAGCGATACCCCACTGCTCTGCAGTAACATGCAGCTTATCAGAAATCTCTTCTTCGACTTTAGATGTATCGTCAACAATTCGGTCGCCACCCTTGTACGAAAGTATCACGCTTTTAGCCGCAGTAGTAAGAAGCTCATCTGGCTCTCTGGTTGCCAGCATATACAAGTACGCGTTATCGATCGTGTACGCAATTGCCGCATCCATTGTCCACACCTTATCATTGCCCAGGACCATATCCACATTCTGTATGGGAAGATCCTGAGCCTGTGCATTCACGACGATAATCTTCTCGGCTGGCCATATGGTACGATATCCACCAGGGTCGACAGACTTCTTGTATTTGCCCCAGCATAGATACACACCGATCTCATGTTCTTCTACCACTGTTATGGGCAAGAACTCCAATAGATTCTCAAATATGGCAGCAACCAATGACACAAGCTTACTCCTTCATATCTATGGTATAGTCTTCAAGTCTCTGATGGTATTTGGCATCATAAAATGGATACCAGTCATGAGTGAACTGACCTGTGGTACCGTCTATCCGACGACCCATTGTACACACCATGAACCCAACCTCCGCTACGAGTTTTTTCTTCCTCATGAACACGGTCTGGTCGCATACGCATCCGGGCTGAATGGTAATGACCTCACGCGGCTGGTTGATACAGTATTTGTGATAGTGACCTAATACCAGAATCTGTGGCTTATCACCACCCTGGAAGGACTCAGTCATCTTCTGAGCAGCGTAAGAGGTAGCGTAAGCACTGCCGCCACCCGGATGCATAATCCTCATCCGATGCGTGCCATATGGCATCTCAAATGCGATGTCCTGCTCGATGTGACCGATGTGCTTCATGTCGGTACGACCATTGGCCTCGAATACCTTCTCGATGTAGAAGCCTATGTTGATACCCTCTCGCTTCTGATACCAACCCTCGTGACAGTCGCCAGTAACGAAGTACGTGGTAATGCCCTCACGCTGCGGATAATCTGCTGCTGCCAGAGACGCCTGGTCATGCACACCATGGGCCGTGAGTTCAAATATGTTTCCTTTGAACTCACCGTCAATTATGTTGCCCGCATGGAAGACCTGCTTGATGCCCATCTCAGCGAATCTGTCATATGCTGCTTCCAGCACATCTGCCCGGTGCCGCTTGTTAGCAATGTGTGTATCCGACAGTAAGCCGAAACTCCAGCTCTCGCCGACCAGCCTCTGTAGCGACAACTTGGGCATCGACTTCAACTCTGATACAAGCTTGTACACGTCCTTACCCCGGGGCACCAGATTGTACCCATCGTGGTGTGTCAGATGCTCGACCACCAGTTTGGCATTGGCAACGGTACAGGCAAGATATTCTGCCAGCTTGTCCAGCACGATAGTCTTTTTCGTCTGTTTGTTAATCCAGGCAATCGCGTCGAATCGGACCATCGCGTTGTGTGGATTGAATATACGAACAGGTGGAGCGTCCGCTTTGTTCTCGCCCGCCTCAGTCCCAGCTGGTCGGATTTTACCGGCATTGATGTTACTAACCGATCCGACACTCACACCAGCTATCTGGGCTATCTCTTTTCGTGTTTTTCCACCCTCTGCCAAGAGACGCTGGACCTCCTGAATCGTTGCTTCCGATAATCGTTGTGTCGCCATTGTCTACTCCTGTTACTAAAGCTATTGTATTGTCATCGGCCATCCTTTGGTTGGCTCTATCTCTATATCTCCATCTTCCATTTGTTGGTTCATACTTTTGATCCACTGGAGTTCCCGCCAGGATGCAGCCAGCTTCTTACTCTCGGGAATTATCCAAAAGATACATATCACCGCAATTACTGCTGCTAATACGACGATTTTCACCATTTTCATAATACTAAACTCCCGAACAGATCCCCAGGTTGGGTGCCGGTCCCAATCTTGATTTGATCCAGAATTTGCCACCTCATCTGACGCCACAGTGGCGAAGTAATGCGTTCCCAAACTCGACCTGCAAATCCGCATTCTAGACGTAGAGCATAAGTAAGCTGTACTTCAGCTCTAAGATTCTCAAGTAGTAATTGTTTTGGTGGTGCATTCTTCATATCACAGTCCTGCTGCCATTCGAAAATGGGCGTCAGGCACAATCTCAAGTGCTGCCCAAATCTGATCTAACATATGCATCCGGCACCTCCAAAATGGATCGGCGATAGTTGCCCAAATCTCACTCAACTGATTCGCTTGCAAATATAAAGCTGTCTTCTGCCAAAGATCAGCTTTAAGAACACTAATTTGATCTTGTGATATACTCATCTCACTGCTTTCATTCTTCTGTCTCATTTACAAACAACATCGAATAAACATCTCTGCGTCCTGCCCCAAGTGCAAACTGAATCTGATTCAAAATTTGCCCTCCAAGATAGCCGTAGAGATGTGAGCCAGTGGGCTCCCATGCACCACTTCTACCGCACCAATGCTTTTCCCAAACTTGAGATCTGAGAACATCAATCTGTCGTATTTGTTGTGGTAACAGTTGATTCATAACACCCCGGCTCCTCCGACCAGCTGCAAATATCCAAACCCTCTACCTTTGCTGCGTGAACAACTTCTTCTGTTAACGCCCGATGGCATTCTTTACCTCTGGTACACTCTTGCCAAAATGGACAAAATGTCATATCTCGATAACAAAGCATCTACGTTCCCTTCCGGCGACTATGCCTGTAATAGTATGCAACCATTCCAACCCAGACAGTACTGACTGCTACCAAGAAAACACCGCCTATGAGACTCAACGGTTGATTCAGACTCGGATAGTAGTACAGATTCCAGTAGCCCCACAATGTAAAGAATGACATGGTAACCACCGACACACCTCGCACGTTTTTATCGTGATAGAGACGACGCACATTCAATAACAAGAGTATGCCACCAAACAACTCGAAACATCCATTGATCAGGTCGTTATTCACTGTTGACTCCTGCGGTGCTCCGCAGATACGATATGCAGTTGAATCCGGAACAGTGGCATTGTATCGGTTGCATGCCGTGAGTTCCACGGCCGAGACACCAAAACAGTGCGCCCTCCAGCTTTCGCAAATGCCTCGATATTGAAATCAGCGTCATCGACCAAAACAGTATTAGGTGATGCGCAAAAGGACTTGGCTGGACCAACAAGATACCGCTGTGCATACTCCGGCAGTTCCCGGGCAACCCATTTCAGCTTGCCCACGATATTGCTGTAGTTGGGAATTGGACTGGTGAGCAAGCATATATTCTCTCGGCCGAAAGCTCGTTCTACCATCGTGAGTATTTCATGACCGTCATGCATCCACGGTATATTTTCCCAAAACTCCTCGGCCAAGCCGTCCCAAAACTCACGCGTAGTCATCTCGCTGTTTGGGGGCGGACAATTGTGGTAGTTACCAAGTTCGTACGGATAATCCTCATACGAGTAGGACAGACCATAGTACCTATGAGCATCGGCTATGAAATCAACCAAAACACCATCGAGATCGAGCATGCATTTCATTATCTGCCAGCCTCTGCAATCTGGCAATTCTTTATACACCAAAACTGCTCGTACCGTCTTTCATCTGTGCAGGTGTCACACGAAGTCGCAACCCGCTGACCTTTATTCACCTCCGTATACGGTTCGACACAATTAGGATACTTCTCAATTATGCTGGCCGCTACTTCATTGAGTTCTTGTATATTAACACCACCAGGGTACCTGATAGGCCGATCGTCTACACATTTGTCCATGTGCATAGCATCACGGACTACAAAAACACAAGCCATAAGTTTCACCAAATGATGGACTCCACTATCAGGATCTATGTCCTCCCCCTCCCACCACGAAGTAAGATGGCGCATCGCAGCATCATAATACGTTGACATCAGAGTACCTTCGACCCTGTAATTATGTGATCCGTACTTGCGGCCGCCTTCCATCATCGCCAACGCAACCTCATACAGTGGCTTTACTGGAACACAATGAAGCGAAACCTTTTTGATACCCAAGGCGTCTTTTGGGTTCGTGGCTTTAAGATTTTTACTTGGATCTGCATCTGCACTTGCCATAGAATTGGCTCCCAAAATAGGTGCTTAATTGAATTGATATCTAGTTGCCGGCTTCGATACACGCACTACATTTGTGCAGCCCGCAACATCTTGATCCTACACGAACCCGGTGCATTCTCTTACAACCTCGACAATGGATCATCCTCGACCGCATGTGTTTTTTGTATACTGTTGAACCCATTACCACTGCTCTCCTAACGCCATAGCCACATGGTTCTCAATCTGATTCTTAATTTGGAACTCAGGTTTGATCCAAAATTGACTTCTGAGTTGGTAGTAAAACAGACACTCAAGCTGTAGCCTAATCACCTTCCAAAACTGATGCTTGAGATCTGTAACGTTATTTCTACCTATGCTCATCGTTAATCCTATCAATCACCTGGTTCTCCCAGTTGACTCCTAAGCTGCCAGTAAAGCTGCTCATAGAGCAGAACCGAAAGTGACCTCATAAGCTGCACCTCAATCTGATGAACAGTTTGATTATCAAGCTGGTCGTTGATCTGCTCCCGCAACTCAGGTCGATAACTCATATCAATCAATCCCACCAAGTTCTCACATGCTTTCGCATTGTCTCAAACAACAATCGCACGTCCTGCTCAAGCATGTAATCCTCGTATTCCCACGGCTTTGACCACCCTATTGGCGGCACATCAAGACAATAATCTTCTTCGATCAGTCTGTCTAACAACAATACACACAGATGTATCTTCTCCTGCTTCTGCGGCCAACTCATTCCGATGCCATCGAAAGCAATCATCTGCTGTAATTTACGGCGGAGCAACTCGTAGATGTATATCTGGTCCCACGGCTGATCATCCCACAGTACGCGACGATAGAACCATATATTCCGAACAAAGTTACGGATGTTCTGAAATAACATCAATCTTGTTCCTCCTCATCTGGGTGCAACACAACGGGCTCTTTGCCAGCCCGCACCGATCCGTAATCGCAGAAATGCACCAACCACGCTTCTTTTGTTTGGGGCAATATCGGACACTGCCAGTCAGTTCGACCATGGTGGGATAAAATGCAATGGGCTACATAATGCACTAAACCTTTATCAACATTCGTACCGTAATAATCGTCAGCTTGATATGCGTACCTGCTAAACTCCATCGCGCTGAGTGCCGGATGTCCAATTGTTGATCGCAACACTGTTTTACGGATCACCCCACCTTTGTCAGTCTCATGAGTGTAAATCTTGCCTATATCGTGCCAAATGATCGCAGCCACAACCACATCCCAGTCAAAATCTGGACGCCGCCACTTGTATGCCAGTTCCATCACCTCACTCATATGCACCACCAGGCCACCTCGATAAGCTTGATGATACTTGTGGCTGGCAGGAGCTTGTTTGACCACGAATTGTCCCAGAATCTCTTGACAACAGCGGCGAAGAGGAATATCTTGAATATCTCTCACCCGATTCGTCAGACATCTAAGTGCGTCAGATACCATAGCTTTTCTAATCAAGTCATCCATCAGACTCTCCCAGTCGATCAACAGCTTGTTCTACAAATACTTCCACGGCCCTTCCCTCCAACTCGTAATCATTCCAGACAAAACCAGAACACGCTTCATATGCAAAATATACATCAGCAAACAAATCTAATATATTCGAGTTCTTATCCAATCAGATCCCCAATTTCTCTTTTATCAGATCGAGATCATCTTGCATTTTATCCAATTTCTCTGTTTTTTTAGACATTCGCCTATATTTCTGAATATCTAATAGAACATTACCTTCTCGTTTTCCCCCAATGTATTCGAGAATGTAATGAACGTACTCAGACGCAAGATGAACTATTACCAATATCGATAGAATAAAATCCCACATCTTGTTTAGACCTCCTCCAGTCGATCAACTGCTTGTGTTATAAACGTTTCTGCATCAGAGCCGCTCCGGTCAAAATCATGCATCGATGGTATCATACACCAGTGAGTATCCCAATCTACAAGTCTCCTGTTAGATGTGTACGCAAGAAATAGATCAAAATGCAGCTCATTTATGTCCATCAGCTTTTAGACCTCCTGGCTACCGTGACACTTTTTGAATTTGTAACCGCTACCGCAAGGACACGGAGCATTTCGAGGAACATCAGCGTTTCCAAACTCATCGATCTTCAACCCGAGTTTGGTCCTGGCAAGAAGATCGTGGGCATTGGCCACAGCCTTCTCTATATCGTCCCGCGATACCAATCGGACCTCCCGCTTTACAGCGTCGTCCTTGTGCATCTCTGGGCCATAAAATCGGATAGCTGTGTACCGCCCTGTAAACACACGCAGACTATCACGAATGCGGGGAAAGAAACCACGGAAGAAGCCCCGACCAACAGGCGGCGCAACATAGAACACATGTCCGATTTTTTCTTGCCGCCGTAACAGTTCTTCAGCAAAAAGTGCCATAATATCTCCTTAATCTATCTTTTGTCCCATGTCTTCAATCAATGCATCTATATACGCCAGCGGATCATCTGTGGTGAAAACCTTTGCAGGAACTATCGTAATTCCATTGCCCAACATCACCGACTGCATCAATGACGCTCGACAGCTGTGAACTGCTCGCACCTTAGCCCGACGCTTATCCGCCTTCGTTCTCTTGTTTGCCTGCCTCACCTACTAATCTCTCCAGTGCTTTCCGATAACAATCGATCAG
>SDBV01006502.1_pt1 | contig 16178 bp, 10 predicted proteins | sample 2277081 | NCBI WGS metagenome assembly SDBV01 (sample SAMN10402039, study PRJNA504765) | marine sediment metagenome | isolation source: marine sediment core GS10_PC15, 223 cmbsf | place: Arctic Ocean: Southern Knipovich Ridge | collected 2010
TGTTGATTTAAAATATTTATTTAAGTAATTAATTTGCCTTATAAGCTTGGGAGTAGTATAAGTGTTGGATACGAGTGGCGATATTCTAGAATTTTTTTTGAAATCTCTCACACATAGAGAACTCCTTCAATACTACGACCGGTTAAGTCCGGAGGAAAAATCGTCATTTTCTTCCAAATTGAAAGATGCTGTAGAAAGCCCTGATTTATTTAGAAGAAAGAAAAAAAGTTGGGGGAAAAATCAAGATCACTGTGTAAATGGGCGGTTGATCTTTGAGTATGAAAATAAGGACGGTGAAAAAGTACCTCTGCATCACATGGAAGTCGAGTTATGGGACAGGGATACCGGAAATCCTGATGATTTTCTGGGCTCAGGACGAACAGATAAAAATGGATATTTCGAAATATGGTACGATCCGCTGGATGCCGGAAGATTTGATCTGCCCGATCTCGACCTTCGAGTTTATGAATACCGCCATCGATTCGATAAATTTGGCAATAGAAAATTTCGAAAAAAGCATGTTTTCACAGTAACGGGTGATGACAATGTAACCAGTAAATCATATGATTTTGGGGACTCCCACATTCCTTACTGGGAGTATAATCCTGAATCAACAACACCACGTGTGCTCATAACAGAGGAAGGAAATGCACCACAATCATACGGCCCGGGCCGTTCTATGGTCATGGTGAAGGCGCTTGCAAAGATTGAGCTGGTCAAACGCAAGCATCAGTTTGCTTCAAAACATAGCATCATTAAACCGACAATCGACGACATCCAGAAGGATTATCCTGTCAACCTTACACAAAAAATGGATCAGGATAAGCGGGGATCTTCTCGTTCTGATTCTTTTTTTGCAGAGTGTCTTTTAAATGGAATGACTGCCAGTGTAATGAACAAAGACCCGGCGGATCCAACTATTTACCGGATCTATTACCATTGGAACTCCTACGAGCAGGATGGCATATATGCGATGCCCAACATTGATATCAAATTACAACTCGATGAAAATGAAGTTCTGCAACCCAAATCCATCATCATTATGCAACGCGCCCCGGGTGTTAAGGAAGCAAATGCTGACATGGAGCGAATTACCGTAACGCCAAAAGATGGCGAAAAATGGGAACAGGCAAAACGTATTGCACGGGTAAGTTCTTCAATTAGTGCAGAACTTGATGCCCATTTGTGCAGCACACATTTGAATGTAGAACAATATGCCATAAGTGCTTATCGTAACCTTCGAAAAAACCCAGTACGTTTTTTGCTGTTTCCGCATATCAAGGAAGTTGCATTAATTAATCACTCAGCAAATTCATTACTGCTAGGCCATGATGGGTATATTACCCGATCTACCGGATTCACTGAGGAATCGATAAATAAAAGAATTCAACAAACAGTAGGAACGCTGGACTGGAAAAACTGGAAACCAAGAAACGCCATTTCATCTAATCATTTGCATGCACATGCATCCAATCTTTATTGGTCTGTTTTAACTGAATTTATTGACTGGTATTTTGAGGAAAGTAAGGAGGAAATTGAAGATTACTGGATTGAGATCAAGCGATTCAGTGATGAACTTGTACAACAAAGTACCCCGGTGTTTTTATGTAATTATTTGCATCAATCCTTCGATGGAAAAGTAAAGGAGCAAGTACCATGGCTTGACTGGAATGAGTTTATGGACTTGGATATTCCCCGGGCATCATATCATGGTGTTGAAAAAGCAGTTTCAGCAATAACCACTTCATCAAAACCGGAAAATGATGATGTGGACAATTTAAAACAAGTGTGCAGGTATGTCATCCATCATGCAACTTTTGTCCACTGGTGGTCAAATTCCCGTCAATATGATGAAGGTGGAGAGCTTCGTTTTACCTCACTTGGATTAAGATATGGGAAAAACGGGTTGTTCACTGATGAATCGGACGACAGTGTATTACCACCTCCAGAGGACGCTACTATGCAATTATGGATCAGTTATATGTTATCCAATTCAGGATTTGGTTTTATCCTGAAAAATGAAGAAAAGGATATTCATCCACGTTTTATTGAAATGCTAAAAGCCCGAAAATCTGATTTTGAAAAATTGGGTGTTGATATTACATTGATTCCATCAAGAACTAATATATAATTTCTGAACCCTAATTGAAGTGGATTATTGATTTCAGGTAGCAGATTCCGGGGTTTCTGCCGGCATACCAAATACGCTCATTACTAACAAGCGAACATGATATGCAATCCGTGTTTTACCGTCTGGCTTCAGCCGACGGAATTATAATATAAATCAAGTCTGGCTTTAGCCACATAAAATGACATTTGAATGAGTTGGATAAGAATATGGATGCATTTAATTTTCTCCTCTAAAAAAGTAACTTTTTTACTTATAAATATCTGTTTTAAAGACTGAATGTTTGAAAAATATCAACCTGCATCAAATTTTGACGGCCATATTTTCAGTATAAAACTGACCGTATTGCGAACGAATCAAAATGTGGCTAAAGCCAATAATATTATATTAACTCAAGCCAGTTGCTTAAAAACAACTGGAATGATTCTGTCGAGAACTAATGTATTTTTCCTGAATTCTTTGATATAGAACCGATATGAGATTATTGATTTCGCTCAGCTGATTCAGGTGTTTCTGCCGGCATTCCAAATATCTTCATTACTAACAAACGAACGTAATATGCAATTCGTGTTTTTGACCGCATATAAACTACAGAATTAAAATCATGGATTGATTTGGCACGGATCAATCCCAACGAGGGAGGATGATGCCCAATGTTAAAACCCATTTTCAGGCTTTCCTCATAAGGAAGTATTTCATCGACACTGATCTCTGCCACATCCATCCAGGGATGCTTTTGATCGTTCCATGCAATCCATGAATCAAATATTTGATCACCCTCGCCTTTTAGAGGCCTATGCAACTGCATTTGTAAATGGTACGAAACAAGCCCATTATTAACCCTGGTTTTATATTCATTTACAAGATAATTTACAGAACGGGTTTCGTCCTGATCCACCCGTTGATCATATACCTTTTGTAAACGGTCTTCCGGGACGGGAGCTCCATCAATAACGTGATGTGCTGGTATCAATCGATATTTAGCATAGTAATCGTCTCCATTCTCTGAGGTGAAAAGCGTGGGAGTCTTTGAATGGTATTCCATAAAAGCAAAAGAAACGGGATGATAACGGCCGCTTACCTGGGCGCCTGTAAAGCCGCGTTTTCGTTTTTGATAATATTCTTTGTATTGTATACCATCTTTCTCTCTCCGGTTCCAGACGAAAAAAAGAAAATTTGCAGCCGACCAGAAAATTGACTTTTCACCGGTATTCATCTCCAGGTCAAGGGGGCTACGAAACCGGCTGTCATCAAATTTCAAGCTAACTCCCCGAACCTGGGTCATTGCATCGTCAAAAAAGGTGACTGAAGCATGTCGGATCCTGCAAGGAAATTCGCGTCCGGCAACAAAAAAATCGTGGGCTGGAAACTTTTGATCCTTTGCTATGCGAATCCTCCCCCGTGCAGCTACGCCTTTATTATGTGACATACGCTGGCGCATGCCAAGGCCAATAAAAATGGCCACAAACCAGGCAAATGCGACCGATACTATCCATAATATCATACGGTCATATGCAGCTTTTACTTCTCGCACTTTCGTTTATTATTGTAATATTTGATCAAAATCCGTTCTGTTGCCCTTCACCCCTTCGGTTAATAACCGGGCCGAATTATTAAGAAAATATTTAGCTGCCTTATCATCCGGATTTAGACTAAGCACTTTTTCAAAATGCATAACTGCGGATGAGAATTCTTTATTTGAATAGCATTTTTTCCCTTGTTCAAAATCATCGATTGTGTCAATTTTCAGATTCTTTTGTGTTGTATCCAGTCCATCAACACATTCCAGAATTTCGATATCTTCTTTTTTCCCTTTGAGAACAACCCTTCCCATGTTACGGAAATTTAAGCCTGAATTGGGTTCAATCTTTTCAAAGACAGCACGTGTAAGTAAAATAGATGTTCCGTAAAACCGTGTTAAATCCTGCACCCTTGATGCAATGTTAACATTATCACTAATCACATTTTGGTCCATACGCAACGAATCGCCAATGATACCCAAAATTACCTTTCCAGTATGGAGTCCAATACCCACCTGGAATTCTTTCCTGTTGCGTTCCCGGCGTTGTTTATTGTAATCAATCACTACTTTCTGAATAAGAATTGCAGCGTTTAAAGCATTACCAGGCTTATTTTTAAAAATAGCCATTAGCCCATCACCTAAAAATGAGCATATAAAACCATTACTATTTTCAATTGACGGACCAATCCTGTGAAGGAAACCATTGATAAAATTGAAGTTCTCTTTTGGAGTCATCGATTCCGAGAGCGTCGTATAGTCGACGATGTCAATAAACATTGTTGTAACTTCACGTTGAACCTGGTCACCCAGGCTAACATCAAGGATAGACTCTTTTCCTAAAAATTTCAATACTTCCCTGGGTACAAACTTGCTATAAGCTTCGCGTAAGCTAACCTGTTCGTTATAGGCATTCCCTAAATCTTTGTATAACAAAGAATTACGGACTGATACAGCAATCTGACCTGAAAGCATACGCAAAATGGAAATACGTTCTTCGGAGAAGACACCATAGGTAAGGTTGTTTTCCAGATAAATGATTGCAATAATATCGCCCCGATAAACTACAGGGTAACATAACATCGATTTAATTTTGTTAGTAATAACATACGTGTCAGTATTGAACCTCTGATCTGTACCCGCGTTTGCTGTCACAATCATTTCCCCCGAACGCATGCAAAGTTTGATGACCGTTTCGGGGTATGCAACTTCAACTTCGTGTTGATCTTCAGGCCAGAAATGTTCTATCTTAATATTTTGCTCATTAGTAATTAGAAATATACCTTTCTGTGCTCCTGCATTTTCTACCAATATTTTTAGTAAACTGGACTTTAGGCTTTCAAAATCAAGTTGACTCGTTATAGCAGTTGATGCTTTTAAAATTGTGGAAATATCAATCTGATCTGTTTGTAAGGTTGGAACAGGAACATTAAATCCCTCATTCAAATGGGAGAAATAATCTTCAACATACTTGTCCAGTTCATATTTATGCTTCAGGTTTTCGCATTTGGATAGGGCCCCCCATTTTTGATAAGTAATAAATGCATTGACAAAATAAAAATTTGCCAACTGCGAATTCCCGTTATCGAAATAATAAGTGCCCAGCAATTCATTTGCAAGCGCTTCATCCTGTAAAAATCCTTGATTGCGGGATTCATTAATTGCGATTTGATACTTTTCAATAACGTTATGATCGGTACTGGTTAGCCTGCTATACTCGGCAAGCATCAAATGATACTTATGCGAGTGATTTTCAGGACATTCGTGCGCCCATTTTTTTAATAATCGTAATTTACTACGAACCAGTTTTAGCCGGGCCTGGCGTGATGTTTCTTTGGCATTGTGAAGTGATGCAATAAGTGTAAGTCCGTAATAAAATTCATATACCAGGGAGACCAGCATTCCGGTGACGGCCTGCTGGTATTCTTTGGCCTTTTCTGCATGATCCAGTGCTTCGTCCACCTGCTGGAATGTATAATGCAGGTACATTTTGAGTAAATGGTATTTAAACAAAGCAGTATGGTCTTTTGCTTTGATATGCCTCGGAATTTCGATTTCTTCATTATAAACATCCCCTTTCAGTAATACGGGATTTATATTTACGTTTCGCAGGTTTTGAACTGTTTGCCAGTGAAGAAGGTTGTAATTTAAGGGTGTATCTTGCTTTATTTTGCGAATTTCATCAGCATATTCTTTCATTTCCTTATCCAACTCATCCAATGGCTGCCCGGCATAAAAAGAATGGTTGCAATACAGGTAGGCGGAAAGAGCGGCAAATTCGAGATTCCCGGATTCCAATCCTTCACGGAAAGATTGCTTGAATGGGTCATATGACAACCGGATTGGGTGCTTCCAATGGTGAACAAAACAGTAAACACTGAACACGCCTTTTACCCTGTTACCCACATCCACTCGCTTTGCCAGATCAAGCGCTAACTGACCATACCGGTTCCCAAGTTTTATTTCTTTTGTCAACCCACATAACAAGAGCCCGTATGTGGCATATGCAAATACAGATTCGTTTGCATTTCCATATTTTACCGAAAGTTTTACCATCTCAATAATGGTAAGAGGTATCAGGTTTGGTGATGCCCAGTATACGGCTGGTCCGATGGATAGAAGAATTTGCAATGAAGCTATTTTATAAGGATCTTCCATTTCCGGGAGGTCTAGCAGGTTTTCAACGGACTTACCCACCATCGTTATTCTACTTTTTCCATATTCAAAAAGTATCATGGATTTATTGGGATTTAAGGGTATTTTAATTCCTAGCAAACCTAATACTTCAAGCCCCTTTTCTACGGCCTCTAAAAGCCTGTTATCTGATTTAAGCGCTTCAATCTGGATATTATAAACCGCAATTTTATGAAGTAACTCCTTTCCATATTCTAAAACCTGTTTTGCGTGCACCTCCATATGGTCACTGTCACCTGAAAGGTATGCTGAAATAGCAGCTCCTTTATGTAATTTGAGTGTGAGATCATAAAAGTCTCCCCAATCATTATCAATAAAGCTAAGACCAGTATTAAAATAAACCAATGCAGAATCATACCCTGTTGATTTCCGGGCCTGGTTTCCAGCCCTCAGATTCAGTTCAGCATACTTTGTGCGCTCCTCCTGATCCTTCACCAGATCAATCCCCGCGTTGAGCTGGTCAATTACATTAAAAAGAAGTTCACTTTCATCATTTTTGAAAAGGTCTTCCAAAAAAACCAATCCAATCCGGTAGTGTATAGGTGCGCGATCGTCTAAGTTGATCAAAGAATATACGGCTTGTTGAATTTTATCATGAACAAACATATAATCACCCCCGGTATCTTTAATCAATCCTTCCTCCCGAACCTTTATTAAGGTAGCATCGAAATTTTGATCGTCTAAAGTAAGTATTGATTTGAGGTGTTCGAGATGAAAGCTGTTACCAATGCATGCTGCAGATTTTAATAAATCCTGGCTTGCTTTATCCATTTCTGAGATTTTGGATGTTAACAAATCTATAACATTTTCAGAAACGTCAAGAGATTTGATTTTGTCTAATTGCCAACCCCATTTTTCTTTTTGTATTGCAAATTGAAGTAAACCGTTTTCATACAAGGCTTTGATCATTTGCAATATATAGAAAGTATTGCCATTGGTACGATCGAAAATAATTGTGCTCAGCTTAGAAATATCCCTGGAGGCAGGTGAAAACGAATCAGCCAGAAGCTCATCTACATCTATTTTTCTTAAACCCTCCAGCTTAATCTCACTAATTTCAATTCCTTCCCGGGCAGCCTCATGCAGCATCATTCCCAGCGGATGCACCTTATTCACTTCATTATCGCGATAAGCTCCAACAATCAACAAATTCTTAATTGCACCATTACGTAAAAGACTTATTATAAGATTGAGGGTGGCAAGATCGGCCCACTGGAGGTCGTCAATAAAAAATACTAATGGATTTTCAGCAGTTATACACTGCATTAGCTTGCCAAAAATATAATTAAATCGATTCTGTTCTTCTACTCCCACCAGTTCCCTTACAGAATCCTGTTTCCCAAGAATATGTTCAAAAGCGGGAACAATTTCTGTAATAAGTCCGGCTTCCATTCCCAGACTTTTCTTAAGCTGTTTTGCAATTTTGTCGACCTTTTCATCCGGTTCTGTCATCAACAACGCGACATATTCTTCCAAGGCCTGTGTAATGGCATAATACGGCAGATTGCGCCGAAGTTGTTCAAATTTTCCCTGCACAAAATATCCCTGATTTTTTGAAATAGTAGCAAAAACTTCGTGGACAAGAGCTGATTTCCCCACTCCTGAATAACCTGAAATCATGACACTTTTCACCGGTTTGCTAATAACGTCAATAAATGCAAGCTCCAATTGGCTCAATTCATCTTTGCGTCCATAGAGTTTTTGGGAAATTTGCAGACTTTGAGAAAAATCCTTTGATCCAATTTGAAAAGGGTCAATTGCTGATTTCTTATCCCAGTTCATAAGGCAAACTTCAAGATCACATTTAATGCCCTTAGATGTCTGGTAACGATTTTCTACACTTTTTTCCAACAAGCGATTTACTATATCAGCAAGAACTCGCGGTATTTTCGGATTGAGTTTATCAACAGGATCGGGAATCCTGGCAATATGGCCATGCAGCAATTCAAGTGGATCCTTGCTTTCGAAAGGTAAATGACCCGTTAGTAATTCATACAAAATTACTCCCAGGGTATATAGGTCCGAGCGAATATCGATATTGCGATTCATCCTTCCCGTTTGCTCCGGCGAAATGTAACTAAGATCTCCCGGTAAAGTACCGGGATTTGCAAGATGATGTTTACGTTCCTCAAATGTAACTGCGTACCTAAAATCCGAGAGGCAGTATGTATCTAATTCAGAGTTGTATTGAATACAATTACCATTAAGATTTTTATGGATTATGTTCTTTTGATGCAATTGATCCAGTATGTTGGAAATAAATATGCCTGTCCGAATGGCAAAACCAATATCTGACTTCCCATTCTGAATAATATGTTTCAGATCGAATCCTTCGAAGTAAGAAAAGTAAATGACCGGACAACCATCCTCCTCCTTGTAATCAATTACTTTCGATATTCCCGGAATTTCAAGATCTTTTTGGATCAAATATTCATTTTTAAAATCCCGGATCTTATCGTGTGTAGAATGATTTGTGTTGAGAATTTTTTTTATTACAGGCATACCCCAATGACTATCCTGTATCAATAGGGTTCGAATATTGCTTTCGTCTGATATTAAGAGTTCAGCCACAAAAAATAGCGGTGTAGCATTGGTTAGTCAACATCTAATATAGCATTTTTAGGTAGTGTTAAAAAAATATTTTCTCTCTGGATATTTTTTTATACTGTATCTATTTGATTAACAAAGATGTATGAGAAAAATAAATATTAGTGGCTATTGACATAATACTTGTTCAAATAGCATTTTGCCAAGATCATTGTATTCCTGAGTCAAATTAATTTTATTAAGAGATGCAATTCATAATTCATAATTCATAATTCATAATTCATAATTTAATCTTATTACTCATAACTTATGAACTCCCAAACCAGGTTCTCCATTTAGGCGCATAAATCCATCTTCTATTATGAATCCTCCATTTACCACATCTTTTGCAAGATCGAGGCTGCCATCAAGATCAATATATTTTGTACTTGCAGAGCTGAAGGCCGCATGTAATCCGGCAGTTATACTCACTATACTTTCATCGTTGCATCCCCACATCAAATCGATGCCAGCCTGTTCGGCAATGGTTGTAATTTTTCTCGCCTGGTGAATTCCTCCACACTTCATTAATTTGATATTGAATATACCACTGGCATAAGGGGGTGACGCCAGGTAAAAAGCATCCTCAGGAGTTACCAGTGACTCATCAGCCGCAATCGTATCTTTTATCTCATCGGGCAGCGCCTTCATGGCTTCATTCATGTCGGTTTTTAAAGGTTGCTCATTAAGCTCAATTTCTAATTTCTTAGTCCTTTCAAAAAATATCTTTAATTCTTCAACACTGTAGCCCTGGTTTGCGTCAATGCGAATGAGTGGTTCATACCCGTATTTTTCCCGCAATTTGGCCAGACGCTCAATATCCAGTTCTACATCGTTTCCCAGCTTTACTTTTAATATTTTGAAATTATTACCCAAAAATTCATCAGCTTCTTCGAGGGTTTCGTCCACTCCCTTGATCCCAATGGTTACCGATGTTGCCAGTTTCTCAATTTTCTGACCCAGAAACTGTACAACCGGCAAACCAAGAAATTTCCCAAAAGCATCGTACAACGCAATATCAACTGCTGCACGGGTACCAGCTTTGGATGGATATTTCGTAACCAATTCCTCACATAATCCGTGGATCATTCGTATGTCGCATCCAATCAACCAATCCATTTCTCCTGATTCCAGGGTCGCAATCGCATCCTCTACCCCTTCACCAACCACATACGGACTTGGATTTGATGCACCTATACCTGTGATCCCATTTCCCAGTTCAATCTCAAAAAATACACTTTCAACTTTATCAACAGTTTTGTATGAGATGGCATATGGTCGTTTATTGTCAAGGTCTTGCTTCCAGGCGCGTATAGTCTTAATTTTCATGTGTTTATAATTTCGTATCTATCTGATCTTCAGTATTTTGTTTTGTCTTATTTCATGAACATACATTCGTACTTTTCCTCCCCCCACCCCCTCAATGAGGCTCAATGAGGGGGACATGTAACTTTCGCAGGACGGCGAATATTTCACTGGATTGTATTTTTAATTTTTTTTATTCTATTCAAAGTTTTACTTTTTTGTCTTTAATTTTTCATATCATTCAGTTAGTATAAGATGTATGATCGGAGATATTAAAATAAAATAATCAACTATGTCACTTATAAACAAATAAACAGATCAACGAATAAATAAAAACATTTGAATTAGAGATCTTTATACTTATCGATTTCTTTTTTTAATACAGGATATAATCGTTCAACCCCTTCTTCCAACGGAAGCGCTACAGGAATACCCAGTTCATCTTCATATTGCTCCTGCCATTTTTTGGCTTCTTTCAGTTCAATCCCCATCGTATTGAGGGCCATACCAATCGTTGGTGCACCTAATATCCGGATCAGATCAATTTCATCCTTGGGTGAAGGCAGGTTGCCCGGGTAATTTTCCAACCCATTGAATTTATGCCGGATGGGATTATGAATAAGGACTACACCATCGGCATTTGCAGAAATAATAAATTCAGAACCACACGGTCCACTGGGATTACGCAACCCTGATTGCCCCTCCAGAAAGATCATATCCGGGCTTTCAATTTTATAACACTTCAAAATGGCATCTACCAGTTCTCCCGATACAAAATCGTTGGGTGCTGAATCGAATACAAAACCATATTTATTGCCTAGCATCCATCCTGTCTGGCCGGTGAAAACCATATGGGTGTTAAAACCTTTGCTGTTTAACATGTTACGAAGAAACATCGCTGTTGTTCGCTTTCCCAGCGCACAATCCGTTCCTAATACTGGAATCACAGGCGTCATCACATCTTTGATCTCCCCCGTCCAGAATGCTAACTCTGATGCAGGTCCTGGCCTGCGGATATCAATAATCTCTACTTCGTGTTTTCTTGCCAGTTCAGCGAACTCAGGATCATCACCCACATAATGATGGAGCCCACTTACAATCCCCATCTTCGCTTGCAACGCTTCCCTTATCACCGGGCGAAATTCGGCGGGAATTATGCCTCCTTTTGTTGCAATGCCTATGATGCAATAATCTGCATGTTGCCCTGCCTCCTGTTGGAATGATTTAATGGAATCGTAAATGGGAATATTTCTATTTTGGCCAATTCCAACTTCGCCGGCATCGCTTCCTGCATATTTGGAATCTATCACCCCCACAATATTAAACCGTTCCGATCCTCGGATCAGACCATGTGCTGTTTTGGCATGGATATCGTCCAGTAAACCGGCAGTGAGAATTACAGCATTTTCCATATATTCTAATCTGTTCAAAAAACTTTTCGAAGTAACTAAAAACCATTGGGGTTAGGAAGTGTAAGTGGATAAAAAATAAAAACTCCTTTGAGGGAAAGGTTTCCTTTGAACCTCATTTTTATATGGAAATGGTCAAACCTTCACCCCATTATGGCAATTTTGGTGACAATGAACAGGGAATCGATTTATGTTCATTGTTAAATAAAATCTGCAAATTAAATAATCATTTCGTTTGATTACAGTATTAATTTCTTGAAATTGTAATAACAAAGATTTCAATTATGGAAACAAGAAATACGTTTGCAGGTTTTATTTTTTTGTTATCTCTGACCTGTGTTTACCCAACCATTGCCCAGGACACAAATGTTGGATTGTTTTTTTATACAACAACTTACCAGTTTGGCAAGGCTACAGAATTTCTTGAAATGCAATCCAATTCAATCAAGGATGACCTGATGTATACTTATGGATTCCGTACATCTACCTATGCAAATTATACCAAAGAAAACCTTGCTAATAGTATAGAAAATGAGTGTCTGTCCGATTCATCCAAGCAACTGTTTATTTATATTGCAGGTAAAAGTGCTATTAAGGATGAAGAAAGATATCTTGTTTTACATGATTCAGATTCTCTTTCATTTCAAGACATGTTTCCATTGAATGAATTTGTAAACTTGCTTGCAAATTGTAATTCAAAACATATATTGCTCTTTACGGATGTACCTCATTCAGGATTGAAAACGACTAATGAGGAACTTTTAAAACCTTCATTAACAATAGATACTGTATCCACCAGGGAAGAGATTATTACCCGGTCATTTTCAAAGATGTCAAAAATAAATATTTCAAATACCGGTGATTCACTGAACCCCGGAAGGCATTACACCAAATTGTCAGGAAAGCTGCTGGAAGCGCTTCGAAATTATGGGGGAGCCGATGGTGTAATTACGATTGCTGAACTAAATGACTACTTGCTGAATGTTGAACCTGCTCCTTCGTTGGGCACAATAAAAGGACACGAATCCGGAGGTGACTTTTTGTTTATTGCAAAATAATTAAAATACAAGCCCATTTTCCACACCAAAGCCCGGTTCATCGAAATTGACTAAAAATCCATTCACGATGGTTTGAATAACTTTATTCTTATCTGTTACAATTAAATTTGCCGGAGAATCTGGTAGTATTTTTAACTTTGAAGGATCACCAGAGTTGCTGATTAAATTAACCGGACCATTATAGAATTGCCCGAAGTCTTCGAAATCCTCCACAACAACGTATGTGTAGCCATCTTTAAGGCTTTTCTCATATGTATTAAAATTTAACCCGGCGTGTGTTTTCAATTGTAAAGGATATACTTTTCCCGGCATTACTTTCCGGCCATTTACATCCAGTTCTCTATACCCATTGAAATTTGACAGGTCCCCTATTTCAATGATCGACCCAACCAAATAATGTTCCTTATGGTCATTATAACTTACTTCTTCCCTGTTAATACCAAGATCAACTTTAAATTCTTTCCCATTTTTTTCAATCACAGCATTTCTTATCAACAGGTCAAAAAAATTCTCCTTAACATTAAATGGGATAGAATGGTATCCTTCTAAAGTCTGGTTATTAATTTCTTTGAGGTAAATGGCATTAAATGCTCTGATAAGAATGGCAAAATTGAGTTTGCGAACGTATTCCTTGTCGGGATCATTTGCATATCCCCCCGATTCAATAAGCATGGTACTTATCCCCCATTTTTGAATATTGTCACCAAAAGCACGTGAATTATAAGTATCGTCATATTTACCAATTTGCCCCGGAATTACCTTTTGTAGTAAATGGTTTAGCAATCCGATAAGTTTCATGGCATCGGCCCTGCCTTCATTGATTTTCTTTTCCTCATTGTATGCCGGGGAAAGAAATGAAATAGTAGCCGGCAAAGAAGAGGTACCCGCACTATAATAAATACTCTGGTCATGGAGGTTAAATCCATATTCAGGTTTTATCGAATCACACATTTCTTTCAATATCCGTGCTTCGGGTGTCTGTAGGCTCAAAGCATCACGGTTCATATCAATTCCCTGGACAGTGTTTCGCTGATACATATTTGTTCCGTCAGGGTTTAAAACAGGTATAAAATAAAGAGAAAGGTTTTCTGATAATTTTGACCGTAACTCTGAAAATTCGTGATCCTGCCCCTTTAGAAAATTCCAGATATCCAGTATGGCTTTTGTAGCGGTAGGTTCATTCCCATGCATCTGTGACCACATGAGTATTTTTGTTGCCCCCGAACCCCATTTTACCAGGTAGATGTCGCGTTCTTCAAAAGAAGAACCAACTATTTTAACTTCGAATCGTTTATCGGAATGTAAAGTTTTGATAAAAGGAACGATTTGTTCATATTTAAACCTCCTGTTGGTGATTGCTTTTTCATGAAAATTTGAATGGCTATTGAGGAGTTGAAAAAATAAATCTTTTTGCATGCCCTAATAAATGAGAATCAGAATATCAAAAGTACTTGTTTTTTTATTTTCCATTGTAATACCAGTTCTCGCAATCGGTCAGCAGCAACTTCAGATTGCAAAACTAAAATATCATGGAGGGGGTGACTGGTATGCCAATAAAACAGCCCTGCCAAACCTTATCAGATTTTGCAACGAAAACCTCAACACAAAGATTGCCCCTGTGGATGAAGTTGTTGAGGTGGGAAGCCTTGAAATATTCCAGTATCCTTATATTTATATGACAGGACATGGAAATGTAGTATTTTCAGAATCAGAAGCTGAAAATCTCAGAAACTATCTTATTGCCGGTGGGTTTCTGCATATCGATGACAATTTTGGCCTGGACCAATTTGTAAGACTGGAAATGAAAAAAGTGTTTCCGGAACTTGAATTCGTAGAACTCCCATATACACATCCCATTTATCATCAAAAGTTCGATTTTGATAAAGGTGTTCCAAAGATCCACGAACACAGTGGAAATCCCGCCCAGGGATTTGGTTTGATATATGAAGGCAGACTTGTATGTTTTTACACCTATGAATGCGATTTAGGAAATGGGTGGGAAGATCAGGTAATTTATAATGATCCCGAGGAGTTACGCCAAAAGGCGCTCAAAATGGGTGCAAATATCATTTCTTATTGTTTTACAGTTTTTTAATATTCAACACATCCGTATATTTGCAGATCAATTAAAATAATAACTACGTTGGTAATCTACGCTTTCTTTATTGGACACTGGTACACTTCGCTCTTTAGCCAGACATTCTTTTTGCATCGTTATAGCGCTCACCAGATGTTCTCAATGAATAAATTCTGGGAAAAGTTCTTTTACATTTTCACATTCGTGACACAAGGATCTTCGTTTCTAAATCCAAAAGCTTATGCAATCATGCATCGCATGCATCATGCTTACAGTGACACCGAAAAGGATCCACACTCACCCTACAATTCGAAAAATATATTTTCGATGATGTGGAAGACAAGGATAATGTACAACAAACTTGTGTATGGTAAAGCCGATATTCTTGAGAAATTTAAGAAAAATATACCCACATGGCCAAAGCTGGATAAGTTTGCTGAATCTCATTTATCACGATACGGTTGGGGTGCAGTATATGTAGTAATTTATGTATTGATTATTTCCGTATTTAAAGTCCAGGGTACGCATCTGTGGATGTATGCTTTTTTACCTCTGCATTTCATTATTGGTCCAATGCACGGAGCCATTGTAAACTACTTCGGGCATAAATTAGGTTATCAGAATTATGACAACCATGATGAATCAAGAAATACATTCTTTTGGGATTTTCTTATGGGTGGCGAGCTGTTTCAAAACAATCATCACAAATATGGAGCACGGCCAAATTTTGCAACCAGATGGTTTGAAATTGATCCAACGTATCCAATTATGAAGTTACTCCAATGGCTAAATATTATTAAGCTTAAAAAAGAGGATCCCATTATTCCTTCAAAGTGATATTTCACCGAATCATCTACCTTGCTGGAATTCTTTTTACCATGGACTAAAAAGTAATACCCCCACTTCTGCTCATGTTATCTTTCAGTAAAATTATCTAAAGGTTTTTTATACAGAGTTTCTTTAGGTGAGAAGGACAATCACAGTGAATTCCTAAATATTCCCTTCGGAAAATTTCAGAATTTAAGCCACCATGGTTAATAATCCACGACCGTAGAAATAGCAATCCATTTGGCTATATTTTATTATCAACAAAGTAATAGCGGAAAACGAAACAACTGACATAACTCCCTTGCAATTTTAGAAAATCCGGTTATACTTTAACTGCCTGTAAGAAACATTTAAAGCCAATTCGGCTAAATTTAAATTGATAGAATTAACCATTTAGGTTTTATTGATAAACAAAGGTTGTTCATCGAATCAAAAGTAAAATAATATTTTTTCTTCTTTGTTACTTTTTCCCAGTCGATGGAAAAAGTAACCAAAAAGATCTTGAATTCTGCAAAGGTCTTCCGAGACACCACATCACTTTGAATCTACATTTACTCACCAGGGACTTGAGTAA
>SDBV01006503.1_pt1 | contig 16178 bp, 10 predicted proteins | sample 2277081 | NCBI WGS metagenome assembly SDBV01 (sample SAMN10402039, study PRJNA504765) | marine sediment metagenome | isolation source: marine sediment core GS10_PC15, 223 cmbsf | place: Arctic Ocean: Southern Knipovich Ridge | collected 2010
TACTCCGGTGACGTAACCAAGGCCATTGCCGCCGGCGCCCACGCGGTGATGGTGGGAGGGCTGTTGGCCGGGCTGGAAGAAAGCCCGGGTGCACAGATCCTCTACCAAGGGCGAACTTTCAAGGTGTATCGAGGCATGGGTTCCTTGGGAGCCATGGTTGACGGCTCCAGCGAACGATATCGACAAGCCAATAGCGGGGCAAGGCCGGACAAACTTGTGCCCGAGGGCGTGGAAGGGAGAGTGCCCTTCAAGGGTGCCCTGGGACCGTTCATCTATCAGTTCGTGGGAGGATTGCGGGCGGGGATGGGTTATTGTGGAACTTCGACCATTGAGGAGTTGCGTACCGAAGCGCGGTTCCTTCAGGTCTCACCAGCCAGTGTGCGGGAGAGTCATCCTCATGACATCACGATTACGCAGGAAGCACCGAACTACAGTACGGAGTACGCCGCCGGGGAAGGGTCGTAAGACGCCGGTGTGCCAATCGGACATCGCGGGTGGCGATACCCTGTTTGGCAGTCCGCTGAGAATCACCGTTGCCGCAGGGCTGGCTATCGGTCTGGCAGTTGCGGCGTGGTCGTTTCCCGCGGCGGCCGCCGGCACGCCTCGGCTGGGGCCGGCGGCAGCAACGGGCCGTTCAGTTTCCAGGCAGGGCGGCTACAAGCTTAAGTGGCTTCCGTACCGGCCCAGCCCGCGGGGTTCCGCCGGCCGAGCGGTCGCAGGGAACCTCGGCGCTGGGACCGTCTCCAAGGCTCCGCTGCGAACGGTTCAGCGGCCCCGCGGCGGGGCGTTCGATGATCCGTTCAAAGGCGTCGGCGGCAACTCTGGAAGACCCATCCTGGCGGCAGTTCCCGGCGACAAAGTGCCTGCTGACAACGTGCCCGGCGATGAAGTGCCCAACGGAAACGTACCGAGCGGCAATCCACCCGGCGCGAAGTTGCCCGAGGGACCATCGGGTGCGGGCCCGACTCGTTTCCCGTTCGGGAATCTGGACGGCGGGGCGCCTGATGCGGGCAGGGAAGTGCCTTCACCCTCGATCATGGACTATCCGTTGGGAGAAGAGCTGGACGAGCTGACCGAGGAGTGTCCTTCTGCGTACGACCCCAACTACCACACGAAGATCGGCGATTTGAGTTACGACATTACGGCCTCGCAGGGCGAGCTTCCCAAGGAATGCGCCCTGACCGAGGAGGCTATCCGGCCGTTCGCCGCCGGAGAAGTCCGCCGAAATGCGGTCGGGCAGCCGTGGGCTTCGACCGACTTTACCTGGAAGGCATCGTCGCTGTGCCACAAGCCGCTCTACTTCGAGGACGTGCACCTGGAGCGGTACGGCCACTCGTGGGGCCCGCGCCTGCAGCCCTTCTTGTCGGGAGCCCATTTCTTCCTCACGGTCCCGGTTCTGCCCTACAAGATGGGCCTATATCCGCCCGGCGAGTGCATTTATACGCTGGGCTATTACCGTCCGGGCAGTTGTGCTCCCTACATGCTGGATCCCTTGCCGCTTAGCATCCGTGCGGCACTGGCCCAAGGCGCTGCGTGGACCGGGGCGGCCTTTGCGATCCCGTGAGACGCCAGCCGAAAAGGGAACAGGTCCGATTTGCTCAGGGTGTATTGAGCAGAACGCGCGCAGAGGCGCAGTGGCGCAGAGTTGCCGTCGTGAATCGTTACAACCGGGAGGAGGTTGTTACTGGCCGGACTTCAACTGCCTGGCCGTGGCCACGATGTTCTCCACGGTGAAACCGAAGTGTTTCATCAGGGTCCCGGCCGGGGCCGAGGCCCCGAAGCCGCTCATGCCGATGAAAAGTCCCCCGGGGCCAAGGTACTTACTCCAGCCCTGTTGCACACCGGTTTCCACGCCGAGGCGGGCCGTGACTTGCGGTGGCAGGACCGAGTCGCGGTATTCGGCCGGCTGGGCATCGAACAGCTCCCAGCAAGGCAGGCTGACCACCCGGGCTTTGATCCCCTTGGCAGCGAGCTGCTGGTGGGCCTCCAGGCAGATCGAGACCTCGCTGCCGCTGGCGATCAGGATCACCTCCGGTTTGGCGTCCGCGGCATCGGCCAGCACGTAGCCGCCTTTCTGCACGCCCGAGGCCGGTGCGTACTTCGTGCGGTCCAGGGTGGGCAGGTTCTGGCGCGTCAGCACCAGCGCGGCCGGCTGCTGCCGCAGCGACATGATGGTCCTGTATGCCTCGGCCACTTCGTTGGCGTCGCCCGGGCGGAACACCAGCAGGTTGGGAATCGCCCGCAGGGCCGCCAGGTGTTCGATCGGCTGATGGGTCGGTCCGTCCTCGCCCAAGCCGATCGAATCGTGAGTGAGGATGTAGAACACCGGCAGGCCCATCAGGGCGGCCAGCCGCATCGACGGGCGCATGTAGTCGGTAAACACGAAGAAGGTCGCCGCGTAGGCCCTCAATCCGCATAGCGTCATGCCGTTGCAGATGGCGGCCATGGCGTGCTCGCGGACGCCGAAGTGGAAGTTGCGTCCGGCGTAGTTTTGGGCCTGGAAGTCGCCCACGTCGTCGAACTTCAGCGTCGAGTTGTTCGAGGGGGCCAGGTCCGCCGAGCCGCCCAACATCCAGGGCACGTTCTTGGCCACCTGGTTAAGCACCTTGCCGGATGAGACCCGGCTGGCCATGCCCTTGGCGTCGGCGGGAAACGCTTCGATGTCGGCGTCCCACCCCTCGGGCAGCTCGCCGCGGGCGATCAACTCGAGCTGCCGGGCCAACTCGGGATATTCCGCCTTGTACCGGGCAAGCGTTGCCTCCCAGGTCTCGCGCAATTCGCGCCCGCGCTTGCCGATACTCCGGGCGAAGTGGTCCGACACCTCGTGGGGGACCAGAAAATGCTCGTCTTCCGGCCAGCCGTAGGCCTGCTTCGTCAGGCCGACCTCTTCTTCACCCAGCGGAGCACCATGCGCGCCGTGGGTGTTCGCCTTTGTGGGGGCGCCGAACGCGATAATGCTGCGGACAATGATCAGCGTCGGCCGGTCGTCGGTCTCCTGGAACGACTTCAGGGCGGCTCGCAGGGCCACCAAATCGTTCACGTCGTCCACCTCGACCACGTTGAAGCCGTATCCGCGGAATCGGGCCGCCACGTCCTCGCTGAAGGCCAGCGAAGTCTTGCCCTCGATGGTGATCTTGTTGTCGTCGTAGATCCAGCAGAGGTTCGGCAGCTTCAGGTGTGCGGCGATCGAGGCCGCCTCGGCGCCCACACCCTCCATCAGATCGCCGTCGCTGCAAATCGCGTAGACGTCGTAGTCGAACAGCTCGAAGCCGGGCCGATTGAACTGCCCGGCCAGCCATCGCGACGCGATGGCCATGCCCACGCTGTTGCCGATCCCCTGTCCCAGCGGCCCGGTGGTGGTCTCCACGCCGCCGGTATGGCCATATTCGGGATGGCCCGGACATCGGCTGTGAAGCTGGCGAAAGTTGCGAATCTCCTGAAGCGACACCGCCGGCTCATCCAGGGGCTTGCCGTCTTCACCCAACTGCTTCACGCCGGCCAGATGCAGCACGGAGTAGAGCAGCATCGAGGCGTGGCCGCAGGAGAGCACGAACCGATCTCGGGCGGGCCAGGCCGGCTGGGCGGGGTCGTAGCGGAGCTGCTCGGCGAACAGCAGGTAGGCCACCGGGGCCAGCGCCATGGGCGTGCCCGGGTGGCCGCTGTTGGCCGCCTGAACGGCGTCCATCGATAGGGTACGGATCGTGTTGATCGCCAATTGTTCGATTTTGTCGGTCGAGTCAGCCATTTTTCTCTCGTCGGTTGCGGACCAAGGCAGAAGCGATCCCCTCAAAGGGTGGGATTTCAAGAGGCTAGATTCTGAAGTGTATGGACGCCCGGTCGGTTCGTCAACGTGCCTCGCCGCAAGCTGCTGCTCCCCTGGCGGTTGGAATTCCTGGCGGAGATGCCAGGCGTCGGGCGGCCCACCACGATGGGGGTTGTGTATGGAAACGCTACCTGCCCATAATGACATGAAGGGGTGCGGCCGCTGCCGCGAGAAGCCGGCAGCCTGCCCAGTTTCATCGGTCTTCCCGAGTCGGTGTCGACGAGAGAACTCTTGGGCGAACGCAGAGCGCGGGTACAGAGATGATCGTCCCCTTGCCAATACGACACCGACCGGCGTCGATCTGCATCTGCCTGATCCTTGGGCAGGTGCTGTTTCCACCGCCGGCTCTGGCCGACGAGCCTTGGACGGATGTCCGGCTCGATCCGGTCTTCGCGAGATTCCTCAGGGCGCAAGATGCTCTTTTGGTCAAGTACTTGCACGACCATTCCTGTAGCGAACTGCTCGACAATCTTGCCATCAAGACCGATGCCAATGGTCTGGATGTTACTCTATTCCCGCGCAAGAAGCTCGCCTTCCATTCCCGGTACAAAACGCGCGCTGGAAAACCACGATTTGTGCTTGTCTACGATCCGATCATGCATTCGTGGCCCGGCACTCAGCCGGAAACCATCGTCATTACTGACTCAGGCTACCGTCTCCTGGAGTGGAAGGCAGTCGGCGGAAGCCCGATGTTCCAGAGCGCAGAACTCAGGTATGACAAGGCCGGAAATCCGGTTCTCGCCCTAACGCGCACCCATCGACACCCATTTACCGATCCGACAAGGGGAAACTATCGGTTCCTCTTGGCGGATGACCAAATCCGACGGGTTCCGGAGGTTGAATGGATCTACGCGAGCCAGGAGGTGCGAGATCGATATGAGCGCATACGCCAAGCGATCGAGATTCGTAAGAGGCATGGGACCAAGGAGGCACTGAGATGGCATGACGCCGTGACATCATCTGCGGGCGCCAAGTCTCGTTCCGCTGTGCCCCGGATTCTACGCAACATGCCCACCAACAGCGACGAGCGTTGCCTGGGGATCTCCGTGGTGGCTGAGGCCCTGCTCGGCGGGAAGCGACTCGACCGAGACGGACTTGATGCGCCGGAGGATCTTGCACGGCGCATCTACGACGGACTCACCAACGGGCGCAAGCTGCGCTACCACGGCCGTGTATCGATCGACGGCCGGCGCGTACCGATCGACTCTCGCGAAGCTCTCGAAAAACTGAGTACGTTGGTGGCCAAACTCTACAAGCGAGATTACCACGCGCTCTCGAAGACCGAGCAGGGCAGGCAGAGGCTCGTCGCCGGCCAGACCAGCTTCATACGCACATCCGCCGAACTCGACCGAATCCTGCGCGACGATCCCGATAAGACCGACGTCTTCCTTGCCAGCGGAAAACGATGGTTTCCAGATGGAACGGTCAAAGACACTTACCACGTGATACTCATCCGCAAAGAACCCGGCGGTGAAAAGTCCGTCTACGACCCCAACGACCCGGGCTCGCCGATTGCCTCTCGCGCGGAGGATACCGACAACGGCCTGATGATCGAATGGACGTGCCGATACAAGGATACCGGAGTCGTCACGCGTCAGCGCTATCGCATTGTCCACAAGGACGACTTTTTCCGGCTAACGCTGGGCAAACGACGACGCGACGGTTGAGGGATTGATCGCGACGTACGGCCGTCTTGCCGATGCGGAAGTGCCATCGTGCCTTGGATTCTGCTTGACAAGGCGCGGCGTGCGCGTTAGCTTCATCGTCAGATCTCCACGCTCTGCAGGGGGAGCTGCCATGCGTCCTCTCGGAAAAACCGGTTTTTCGCTCATCGAGCTGTTGGTGGTGATCGCGATTATCGGCATTCTGATCGCGCTGCTGCTTCCCGCCGTGCAGACCGCCCGCGAGGCGGCCCGGTTGACCCGTTGTGCCAATAATCTGAGACAGATCGGCCTGGCGATAGAGCTCTATGAGCAACAGCACGAGGTCTACGTGACGGGGCGCGATACGTCGAACCAGCGGGGCGTTTCCTGGGCCTTTCGGCTCTTGCCTCACCTGGAACAGACCGGGATCTACGAATCGATGGACTACAAACAGAGGGTCGACTCGCAGGCCAATGCCTACGCCATGCGGACCCCGGTTGCCACGTTTGTCTGTCCCAGCCGGCGGACCCCGAAAGCCGACCGCAACTTCGACGACAACGACCAGGCGAGCAAAGTGCGGGGCGTGGCCGCGCCGGGCGACTACGCCGCCAACAACGGCAGGACCTTCAATTTCTACCTCAGCCAATCCAACTGGAGGGGGCACATTTCGGGACCGATCCACTCGTTCTCGCGGGTCCGCCGCGCGCAGGTGACCGACGGGGCGTCGAACACCTTGGCGGTGGGCGAACGCTACATCCCGCCGCGGCGGTCTTCCGGCTCCGGATTCGAGCACTACGACGTCGGCGATTGCGCGTTCTTCGCGGCCGACAACCCCTGGACCATCTTCGCCTGTACCGGACCGGGTTTCCCCACCGGCCCGCTGGACAACGATAAGACCAAGTTCGGCAGCGTGCACGGCGACTTGGCGCAGTTCGTGTTTCTGGACGGCCACGTGCGGGCGCTGAACTACTCGATATCGCTGAGCGTACTGCAGGCGCTCTCCACGATTGCCGACGGAACGTCGATTTCCAGCCATGACTACTGATCGCTCCGGAATCTCACTGCGGCCTTGCCTCTTCGCTCCGCTGGCGTTGATTCTGTCGACCGGCTGCTCCAATTCACCGGAGAAAACCTATCCGGTGGATGGCGTGGTTACGGTCGACGGCAAGCCCCTGGAGGGCGGAAGCGTGCTGTTCGAGTCGCTCGAACCGGGCAGCAGCGGCCGTTGCTATACGGCCCGGGCCTCTGTCGACTCGGAGGGCCGCTACCGCCTGACCACCTTCGACACGTTCGACGGTGCGGTGGCCGGCCGCCACCGTGCGGTGGTTCTTCCCGATCGGAGCCAGGCGACGGACGATCCCGGCTCGCCGCCATTACCGGTCACCGTGCCGCTGAAATACAGCCTGCCGGAGACGACCGACCTGGAGTACGAGGTTCAGCCGCACGACAACACCATCAACATAGATCTGCATTTCGACGACACCTCAAAATAGCCGTTCACAAAGCCGCGACCGGTGGTCGCGCCAGGGGACGCCGAACACCGCCTCCTCCGGGCGCGACCACCGGTCGCGGCTTTGTGGACCGTAGCCATTGGCCTTTATCCACCACTGTCGATGCAAGACAACACGTTATCCCAACTGCACGACGAAGCCGGCCTCTGGTGTGCCCGGGCGGAAGAGGTCTCGCGGCAACCATCCCGGCAGGCTGCCGAGTGTCTGGACCTTGTCCGCGAGGGAATCCTCCTGCGGCGGCGTTGGGACCTGCTGGCTCCCGACGCGCCCCAGCGGCGGCGGTTGCTGGGGCTGCTGGCTGCCGCCCAGAACGTCTGCCACCGGCAGTTGGCCGATTCGCTCACGGACCGGGCCCAGCCCGATCCGCAGCGGATCCAGCAGATGACCCGCCGACTGGCCGAGGACGATCGCTACCTGGCCGAACTGCTCGGCGACCACGCGCTGCCGCCCGAGGCGGTCGCCTTCGCGGTGGAGTGCTTCCGCGACGACCTGCACTGGTTGGGCACCCTGGTCGCCTTGCTGGACGGCAAACGCGGGATCGATTTTGCGGGCCGCGTGCTGCTGGAACAGGAATCGCTCCAACGGACACTCGAATCGTGGGAGGCCCAGGACGCCTCGGCGGCTTCGCCCGCGGTGGTTTCCGACGAGCTGCGCGAGTCTGCCCGGAAGTTGCGGGCGGCGGCCCTTGCGCGGCAGGCCGAAGCCCTGTTGGCGCGGCCGGATCCGCACGATTGGGAGGGCTGGCATCGGGCCTGGCAGGCTGCCAGCCGGCTGGCCATGCGCCCCAGGGGAGCAACCGGCGCCGAGTTGGAACGGGCCGTGGACGAGTATCGCCGCCGGTCGGCGGATGGCTGGGACGAGAGCCTGGGGGAGCTTCCGCCCGGGCATCGCAGCGCCGCCATGGAGCAGGTAGCCAACGAGTTGGCCGACACTGCCGGCGAATCGCTCACGTTCCTGGAAGACCTTCCGCTGGCCGAGGCGGTACAGACCTTGGAGATTCTTGCCGAAGACGCGGCCACCTGTCAGCAGGCTCTGAAGAAGTACGACGCCCCGGAAACTCGCGGCCTGCGCCGCCGATTGCGTCGCCGGAGGCGTGCGGTGGCCGCCGAATTACAGGAACGGCGGCTGGGCTGGAGGATGGAAGGGCTGTTGGGGCGTCGGGCCGTGGCGGCCCTGGAGCGCCTGATTCTGCTGCTGCTGGCGCTGTTCGTGGTGATGTTGGTGATCGAGACGCCGTTGGTCGAGTACGAGGGTGCCCCGCTCGACGAGAGCCGGGTGGCAACGGCCTTTGCCTGGGCCGACCTGGGCATCTGCCTGGTGTTCTTGGCGGAATTCGGCCTGAAGATTGGGCTGGTGCAGCGGCGGTGGCTGTTCTTGCGCCGGAACTTCATCACCATGCTGATGCCGTCGGTCCCGTTCGGTTTCATCGTGTATCAGTTCCTGCGGCATCAGAATGGGCTGGTCAGCGTGGAGGCCGCCGAAACGATCGTGCTGCTGAGACTTTTCCGCTTGCCGCGGATGGTCCGATGGCTGAGGATCGCGCGGCCGGTGATCCGCGCCGGGCGGTTGCTGGCGTTTGTGATGCAGGCCTCCGACCGCCTGGTCCGCCAGGTGGCCCCGCTGTTGAACCGCAACCTGGTGTTATTTGAGCGGGCCACCATCCAGGCCCAACAGCCGCCGTACCGGACAAAGTTGGCGGCACTGCGCGAGCGGTTCCGCTATCGTGCCGCCGAGGTGCTCGACGGATTGCCGCCGCCGGCCCGGCCGCGGTTGATCCATGCGCGGATCGAGGATCTCACGGCGATGCTCTCGGCCCCCACGGTGGGCACGGTTGCACCGGCGGCCCAGGCCAGGCCGTCGACCGGGCGCGAGATTCCGCTGGAGGAGGTCATTTCCCGGCTGCTGGCCGCCACGCCCGCGGGCATTTCGGAGGGCATCGGTCGCACACTGGCCCAGAGCGTGGCCCGCTGGTGCCGGGCCTTCGACGTGTTCGGTGTGCGGCGGCTGCCCGTGGTTCGCGACCTGGTGGCAGCGGGACGTCGCTCCAGCCCTTATGGAACCACCGCCGAGGTGGGCAACCATCTCGGGTCGCTGCTGCGCCACGTGTTGGATCGGATCTACTGGGTGGCCGATCTCCACGGCACGTTGACCGCCCCGCAGTTAGTCGATTCGATCGGCGACTGGATGGTTAAGGGGACGGCCCGGCCCGCCCGGCGGTTCCTGATGATCGGCGTGGCGTTCCTGGTGGTCTTCATTCTGGCCGGCCTGCTCCCCTTCGAACCGCTGAAATACTTGACGAAAACGCTGAATCAACTGGTGGCTGCACCGCTGGTGATCTTGGGGTTGTTGTGTCTGGTGCCGCTTTTCGTGGGGCTCTGGTTCCGGCAGATTGCCGGCGAGGCGACCGATTTTTGTACGCAGGTGGCCGAAGCCCAGTTCCTCACGGCCACCAAGCAACTCAAGCGCCGGTTCGCCAGGCGGGATCATGCGGTATTGCACAGTCGGGTGATCGCGCCGGAGAGGGAAATCTCCGGCGGCGCTCTCACCCCCACCCTCTCCCCGAAGGCGAGGGAGCAAGAGTCGCCGGCCGACCCGATACGGGCGGCCGTGGAGCTGCTGTTCGACGACTACCTTGACGGGGCCCCCTTCCACCACAGCGACACCAAGACGACCACTCAACTGCTGGGGAACCTCACCCTGGTCTCGCTGCGGGAGACACGTTTGCGCTACGGGCGGCGCCGGCGGAAGCGGCTGCGGCGGCTGGACCTGAGCAATGCACGCGTATCATTGCGGGGACCGTACCTTTGGTTCCACTTCATCTCGCGAAGCCTCGCCCAGCAGACCGCCAAGCTGGTGGTCGATTACAATGCCCATGTCCTGCCGCTGCAGCGCGCCGCGGTGGCCGACGACCGGCAGGTTCGCCGCCACCTTCAGTGGCTCTCGAAGCGGCTGAAGAAGCCGGTCGAACAGCTCCGCCTGCCGGGGGAATTCCAGCACCGCCTGCGTGCCGGGACGCAACCCCGCCAGCCGTCGGCGGGGGCCAAAGCAGATCGCACGGGCCGCGAGTTTCACGGCAACGAATTCACGGCCATCCATTTCCTTTCGGCCGACGGGCAACTCGATGCGGAGGTCCGCCGCCGCTACGGCGACCAGGTGGCCGATCTGATGCGGCGGGATCGGCGGGACAACATCCGGCGGGTGTTCCGCACCTATCCGCTCCACCATCGGCCCAGACAACAGCGGACCTTCAACCCGCTGGTGCTGTACGGCCGCTACCTGGCCGGCGGCCGCGTGCTGCTGTTGCCGTTTCTCGCCGTCTGGTGGTCGGCGAAGTTGACCGTGCAGGCGATGCGGTTGCTCTGTGCGTTTGTGGGCGACGTGCTCAACCCCACCGTCGGCGAGCTGGAGGCGCTGAAGGAGCCCGATCCGCTGGCCGTGGCCGTGCGGAAGATCTACCGTATGCGCAAGCCGGTCTTCCTGGAATGTCTGCGGATGCGGGCGGAGTTCGATCCGGAGTATCTGGGCGTGTCGCTGCCGGGCTCGGCGGCCTTCGCCGGCCGGGCCACCGGATCGCCGATCGAGGAAGACCTGGCCCTGATCGGCGCCGACCCGGGTGTGCGGCGAGAGTTCCGCAGCCTGGCCGCCGAGTGCCGCCGGCACGTACTTCAGTTCCGCCGCCTGCTGGCCAACTGGGACTGTAGCGGGCAGTCCGGCCAGTCGCTTCGCGCCATGGCGATCGCCTATGCGATCGACTACGCCCAAGTGCGGACCCGGTTGGAGGCCGGCCGGCGACTGAAGAAGTCCTTCGACGAAGCCTGCTCGAAGCCTTCCGGGGTGGGCTGGTCACTGGGGACCCTGTGGCGCCGATGGAAGAACTCGGCACGCGTCGACCGCTTGCTCAAGCAGCCGGCCTTTGCCGCCTACGCCGGGCAGCGAGACACGTGCCTGGCCCTGCTCTGCCGCCGCGGTCCGCTGCTTGCAGATCTCCGTCGGCTCACGGCCGGTAACGTTGCTGCCCACCCGGTATACGAGGCCCGGCAGGTGTTGCTGGCGGTGGGGCGCGATCCGGCTACCTGGAGCCGGCAGTTGGTTGTACTGAGGGCGGTGCAGACCCTCAGCGTGCTCGACCTGCGGACCTACTGTGACCTTGTGGCCGAGTTGGGCGAGTACGGCACTTGCACGGCGGACGGTGCGGATGGTATGGTGCCGTCAAAATAAAGCCTGGCGACATTGCCGTTTAGAGGGGCGGACGCCGCGGGGCGTTCCGCGATTATTAACTGGACTTTTGCAAAACGCAAATTCAATCTCCCCTCTCCCTCTGGGAGAGGGGCAGGGGGTGAGGGCATAGGAAAGACGTTTCTCGGTGAATCGCCCTCACCTTAACCCTCTCCCAGAGGGAGAGGGGACCAATTTGCAAAAGTCCACTTATTAACACAAAGCCGCGACCGTCGGCCGCGAGTTCCCCAAGCTGGAGCTTGGGAACGAGGAGGAAAGTCCGCTGGCTGACCCGGCGCGACCAACGATCGCGGCTTTATGAGTTATTGGCAGAACTGACGGATATGAACCACGATTACGCGGCCATTTTCGACATGGACGGCGTGCTGGTCGACACCTACCACGCACACTACAAGAGCTGGCTGGCGATGGCCGAGCCCGAGGGACTGAGCTTCACCGAGTCCGAGTTCGCGCCCACGTTCGGGCGGACCAGCCGCGAGATCATCGCCTATTTTTGGGGAGACGGCCGCTATACCGATGCGGAGATCGCCGCGCTGGACGAGAAGAAAGAAGCGTCGTTCCGCCGGATCATCCAGGCCGACTTTCCCGCCATGCCCGGGGTGAACGCGTTGCTCGAGGATCTCCACGCGGCGGGCTTCGGCCTGGCGGTGGGGTCGTCGGGGCCGCCGGAGAACGTGGACCTGGTGCTGGAGAGGCTGGGCGCACGCGGGCTGTTTCAAGCGGTGGTTACCGGGATGGACGTGACCCGGGGCAAGCCCGATCCGCAGGTGTTTCTGATCGCGGCCGAGCGACTGGGGACGGCACCCGAGCGGTGCGCGGTGATCGAAGACGCCCCGGCCGGCGTGGCGGCGGCCAACGCGGCGGGCATGGCCAGCATCGGGCTGACCAGCACGGGACGGACGGCGGACTCGCTTTCGGCGGCGGATTTGGTGGTCGGTTCGCTGTCCGAGCTCTCGGCAGAGCGGCTTTCCGAGTTGATCGCCCGACGATTGTAGGACGTTCGCGTTGGGATGGTCGGATTCCGCGATCCGCCATTGCGGACCAAACCGGGAAGGCCTGGGACTGGCTTTCTCATCGCCGGTAATCTATGATGAAATGAGGCTGACAATCCGATTGGACTGTGGGTTCACACGGGAACGGCCCCATCGGACGCCGGCGAAGAGAAACCACCCCCCTTGTCCGTGAAGCTTGTCTCGATGCCCAGCAAGGCACACCATCAATCTTCCGATTTCCACGGCTCAGGACACATCCGCGCTGCCCGCGGGCCGGGCGCGATGCTGTGTTGGGCGGTGCGATTGTTGGCACTGGCGGCGCTGGCCGTGTCGGTCTATCTCGCGTGGGTGTCTTTGCGGGCCGGCGAGGCCAGGATCGGCTGCGGCGGGCTGCCGCAGTTCGACTGCGACCATGTGCTCGGCAGCCGCTGGTCGGTTTGGCTCGGTGTGCCGGTGGGCGTTCCGGCCGCGGCGATCTATGCCGCGATTTTCGCCGCATCGTGCCTGATTGGATCCAAGGCTCCGCCTTGGCTGCGGCGCGCGGCTTGGCGCGTGCTGATTATGCTCGCCATCACAGCGGCGGGAGCAGCCCTGTGGTTTCTTGCGCTCTTGCTGTCTGTAATCAAGGGGCTTTGCCTTTATTGTGCGATCGTGCACGGATGTGGGCTGACCATCGCAGGATTATTGCTGACTCACATTCCGATCACGCGACGGAGAAAAGCCGGTGAAGAGGGGGCGTGTCGATTCGATGCGACGGGGATGAGTGTCGCGGGTGTCTGGTCGTTCGGGGTGTTGGGGTTGGCCGGCGTGGCGATGCTGATCGTGGGGCAAATGATGTTTCCGCCAGACCAGTTCCGGTTCGAGCCGCTTGCCAAGGTGGTAACCAAACAGCCAGTGCCCGATTCGACAGATGATCCCGCCCCGGGCACACCCCGCCGACTCGACCACCTCGCTGCTGAAGATTCCCATCGTCGGGAAGCAAGAGAAGACGGCTCCCATTCCCCGCAGGACTCACACGGGGAGGGGTCTGAGATCCGGGAACCGGTGCCGGTTCCGCCGACGCCGAGACCCAAGCGGGACGATATCGACGTTGTCGATGTTTCCCGCACACCGGAAAACGGCGCAGCCAGCGCGGACGAGCCGGGCCATCTGGATCTGTCGATCGTCGACGGAGAGGTCGTGGTTGACGCGCACATGCACCCGATTCTCGGCAGCCCCGATGCCGAGTACATCGTGGTGAAGCTGTTTGACTACACTTGCAGAGACTGCCGCACCTTGCATCAGTACCTGCTGGAGGCGCGCCGGCGATATGGGAACCAGTTTGCCGTGGTGGTCGTTCCCGTGCCGATGAATTCTAAATGCAACAAACATATTTCGTATACGCATCCCGACCAAGAGGACGCGTGCCGCTACGCGAAACTGGCCTTGGCCGTCTGGCAGATTGTGCCGTCGAAGTTCGAAGGATTCCACAACTGGTTGTTTGCTTCACGGCGCCTGCCGGGGGTATGGGAGGCCACCGACCGTGCGGCCCAGTTCGTGGCACGAGAGAGGCTCGTGAAAGAATGTAAAGGCCCTCTGGTCGCACAACAGATCCGACGCTACACGCAGTTTCACCAACTGGCCGGCGGTCGAAGTGTTCCCAAGATACTGGCGGGCAAGTGGGTCATCTCAGGCAAGGCGGCCAGTGCGCAGGAGATATGCGGTTTGCTGGAGCGTGCCCTGGGAATAGAGCCGATCGAGCGCTGAAACGGTACCGAGTTGGCAAGGCGTGGGATACTGCGGCGCACGATCGAGGAGGCGGTCCTCTCAGCAGCCGGCACCTGGGGTCGCCCCGCGGCGGAGAGTAATCGTTGGTGGACAGAGGCGGTCCCGCCCAAACGCGTTTGCACCTCTACGGCACGTGTGGTATACACTTCAGAAGATGCTGAGTTGCAAGTACTCACCCCGTTGGGCACAAACCGGAGGATCATGAAATGTCTTGGAAGAGATTTGCCGTCGCGGTCTTGCTGGTGCTCTCTACAGTCTCGTTCAGCGCGGCCGAGAAGTCGAAGAAAGTCCTGCTGCTGGGCCAGAAGCGGGATCACCCGGAAAAGACCCACGAGTACATGGCCGGGCTGCACGTGCTGAAGAAATCGTTGCAGGGCGTGCGCGGTCTGGAACTGACGATCCACAAGGCCGACGAGCCCTGGACCGACGGCCCCGAGCTATTGAAAGACGCCGACGGCGTGGTGCTCTACCTTGGCCAAGGGGCCCGATGGGAGCAGGCCGATCCGCGGCGGCTCAACGCGCTCGAGGACCTGGCCGCCCGGGGCGGCGCGATCGTGGGGATCCACTGGGCCATCGGCGCCAAGGACGCCAAGTACATCCCCCGCCATCTGGATCTGATGGGCGGCTGTCACGGCGGGCCCGACCGGAAATACACGTTCGTCGAGACCGACCTGAAAGTGGTCGACCGGCGGCATCCGATCACGCTGGGAATCGAGGACTTCCGGCTGGAAGACGAGTACTACTATCGGTTGAAGTTCGCCAAGCAGGGTAGCGTCAAGCCGATTATTCAGGCCGTGATCGAGGGCCAGCCGGACACGGTGGCCTGGGCGTTCGAGCGGCCCGACGGCGGGCGGTCGTTCGGCTTCTCCGGGATGCACTACCACCGCAACTGGAGGATTCGGGCCTGCCGGCGACTGATCGCCCAGGGATTGCTCTGGGCGCTGAAGATGCCGATCCCCAAGCAAGGGCTTGCCGTCGAGGTAAGCCAGAAGGACCTGAAGCTCAAGTGAGCCGCCGCTGCACACGCAATTCGTCGAGCAGGCACGGCCACTGATATTTGCCCCGCGGAAAGGGCGCGAGGTCCAACTCCCAGCCGCCCGTTGAAGACTACCGATTCCTGGTACACCTGATTGTAGGAGGCGACTCCCGTCGCCGATTTGCGGGGGCTTCGTCCTTCGATCGGCGACTGGAGAAAAAGTAGGGTGGGCACTGCCCACCAAATCCCAAGTCCTTCGATCGGCGACGGGAGTCGCCTCCTACAGTTTCTCAGCAGGCTGCTGTCCAGAACACATCGGAATCTACGACCGCAGCGTGGCCTTCAGTCGCAGCGGACTGTTCAGCAGTCCCAATGCCGATACCACGTTCGGGCAGACGACGTCCGCCGCCAGCAGCGTGTCGGCCGCCGCTCCTTCGTGCTGGACGACCGCGATTCCCAGGGCCGCCGCCTTGAGCATCAGGCGGTCGTTCCGCCCGTTGCCCACGCAGGCCGTCTTGGCGGGCCCCAGCCGCCGGATGTAAGCCAGCTTGCCGGCGTCTTGGCTCTGGGCGGGCAGCACGACCAGCTCGCAGGGCAGGCCCTCGAACCCGGATTCAGCCTTACCAAAAGTGTCGGCCGTGACCACGTGGATTTGCAGGTCCTCCGCCAGGGCCTTCAGGCAGTCACCGACTCCCTCGATAAGCTCTCCGTCACAGGCCAGCGTGCCGTTGTAGTCCAAGACGAGATACTCGAGTTGGAGGTCTTTGGAACCGGGAATGGCAATTTCGAGCATCTTGGTCTCCCCGTTGGCTTGATTCAGATGTGACCGAACATTGCGATCTGTCGCCGGTTGAAGCGCCCGCCGAACTCGTGCCCAGCCGCGTTGCCGAACTGCACCCCCACGACGATACATCGAACTGCCGATCGAAGGAAGTACTGTGAAAAACGTAACACTTCAGCCATCTGAACTGGTATTAGTGGATTTCGGGGTGTTGTGTTATGACTTGCGGGCATGGCGACATGCACGGAGGTCTTGAACGAATCTAGGCTGGATGTTCTTCGGGGGGCCGCGCTCACCGAAGAACAGGCACGGGCGATTTTCGCCCTGGGCGAGGAAGCCGTCATCTTCGCCCTGTTGGAACTGACCAAACAACTGGCCGAGCAAAAGGCCGATGCCGCGGGCACCTCGCATCAGACCCCGGCCACGCCCTCGGGGATGAAGCCGCCCTA
>SDBV01006504.1_pt1 | contig 16177 bp, 10 predicted proteins | sample 2277081 | NCBI WGS metagenome assembly SDBV01 (sample SAMN10402039, study PRJNA504765) | marine sediment metagenome | isolation source: marine sediment core GS10_PC15, 223 cmbsf | place: Arctic Ocean: Southern Knipovich Ridge | collected 2010
AGGAGGAACGACGAAGCAATCTACCAAGCCTAAAGTCTTGCGCCGCAGTAGATTGCCGCGGTCGCTTAGGCTCCCTCGCAATGACGAGAGATGTGTAACCCTCGACTTTTGTCGGCTGCGTCATTTGCCCTTTTACCCTTCGATGCTCATAAGTCGTTGTGTTGGTGTGGCTAAGGTCACTACGCTACTATCCGCCAGAATCTTGTTTCTTTAGCAACATTTATCACACAACTCCCTCCATCACAACACCTTACCCACAAAGTTCAAATGCCTCAAATTCTTCTCTGCGCATCTCTGTGTCCTCTGCGCCTTTGCGTTAAAATCTTAATGTCTTGTTATCGCAAAGAACGCAATTCCTGAACAAATCAACTTTCCTTCCCCCTCTTCTCCGTGCCTCCGTGAGCTCCGTGGTAAGGATCTTCATTGGTAAAAAATCTCTTTGGTAAAAAATCTTCTTTAGTTGCGGCTATGCCGCGCTAAGTTCTCTGAGCCTCTGTGGTGAGAAAATATACATTCTTCCCATTCCCAAGACCACAAAAACAACTCACCCCCCCCTGAAGAATCCAAAACACCCCGCAGTTTTCTCTCTTTCACTTTTTGATCAGATACCCATTCCCAAATCACAAAAATACTAATAATGTCGAGTTGTCCATTAATATATATTATGGTTCATATAAAAAGATCTAATCCGTCAATTAAATACCACTCGCTTCGCAGAATAGCCCAAGAATATCACCCAATTCACCTCCAAGAGCAAACACGTTGTGTCAACCAAATACCCCTTATTTCGTAAGAGGACATCTGGTAGCTCCGATGGAGACCAGGTCACAGATCTTGTAAGTCCCTGCCAGGTTCGTTACACTGAAGACAAACGATCTCAGCAATATGTATGTTTGGGAAACAGGGAAGTCGAAACCATCTATTTAAGGAGGGGCGAACATGAAGCGACGTAATTTTTTGACTGGTGCATCTTTGGCAACCGCGGCGTCCATGAGCGGCGTTGCGGCGGCACAAAGCAGCAGCAAAACCAAGGACGGCAAGCGCGAGTTTTATGAACTGCGCAAATACCATATGGGACCTGGAGACAAGAAGAAACTGATGAGCGCTTACCTGCGCGATGGCCTTGTGCCGGCGTTGAACCGCCAGGGCATTGACCGCGTCGGCGTTTTCAACAGCACATTCGGTTCTGAGAGTTTGGTCACCCAAGTTCTGATCCCACACAAGTCTCTTGATTCCGTCGTGTCAATGCAATCGAAGCTCGACAAAGACAAAGAGTATACCGAAGCAGTGGGAGATTTCCTCAAAGCCCCTCTGTCGGATCCGGCCTATGTACGAATGGAAAGTTCGCTCATGGCGGCCTTCACAAACATGCCCGTCTTGAAGGCATCCGGGAGCGGCACTCGTATTTTTGAGATGCGCGTATACGAGAGCCACAGCAAAGACGCAAACACGCGAAAGGTCGAGATGTTCAACGACGGCGGTGAGATCGACGTATTTCTTGAGAGCGGATTCCGTCCGGTCTTTTTTGGCGAAACCATTATTGGTCCAAGAATGCCAAACCTCACCTACATGCTCGAACACAAGGACCTGGAAGAGCGCGCAGCTAGCTGGAGCGTTTTCTCGAAAAGTCCCGGATGGCAGGCGTTGCGCAAAGACGAATACTACGCTGGCACCGTGTCGAACATATCGGTCGAAATCCTAAAACCGGCATCTTACTCGCAAATCTGAGGTAAGTGGCCGTACGAATTGGCAAGAAAGGGGACCGTCCTAACCGAAAACTAGTAAGGACGGCCCTTTTTTCCTTATTTGGCTGAACTGGTTCTCACGCTGACAGTTGCAGATTTGAGCCCATCGGAAACTGCCTTCACCTTGATCGTTCCGGGTGTTCTTCCCGCTTGGACTATTGCCAGACACATGCCGCTGAAGGCTTTGCGGTAATTGGTCTTGTAGCTTTCGTGGCTTATCGGGTCGCCGTTGTCCACACCGATTATCCTTCCAGGGCCTTCGATTTCGAATGTTATCAGATTGTCAGCATTCGGCACGAAAACGCCGTTATTGTCTAAGATTCGTGCTTCAAGATGGAACAGATCCTGGCCGTCCGCGATAATCTTCTTCCTGTCTGATGTAGCGGAAATGACCGCAGGCGCTCCGGCAGTGTTAACCTCGTCTCGACACACGACCTTGCCGTTTCTTTTTCCCAAAGCCTTCAGTTTTCCTGGAAGATAGGCTACGTTCCACGACAGGTTGAACTTGCCGCCCATTTCCTGTTCGCCCAAAGATTTGCCGTTATGAAACAACTCGACGCTGTCACAGTTTGTGTACGCCCACACAGGGATAACCACGTCCTCCTTGCCCGGCCAGGTCCAATGAGGAAGAATATGCACCATAGGCTTGTCCGTCCATCGGCTCTTATAAAAATAGAAGTTCTCTTTCGGGAACCCGCAAGTGTCGATTATGCCAGCGTTGAAGTTCTTTCCCGGCCAGCCGCGTGATTCGCCGAGGTAGTCGAAGGCAGTCCATCGGAATTCTCCCGCCATGAAATCTCTCTCACTCGTCAATCTCCAAGAGTCACGCGCATTTACTCGAACGTAAGAATTGTCGTAGGAAGAGTTGTAGTACGGACTGAATTCCGTGAACACCTCCTCTTTTGTCAGATGTGGCACAACCATGCGTTTCATTTTGCTGGGGTCCCTGAAAGTTGTCTGCGTTCGGTACACCCCGCGTGTTTGAAACGAATGCGGGACCTCCGAACCGTACATTTTTCTGTCAGGATAAGTTTTGTGGTCGGCATCGTACTCGAAGCACGATCCACCACCGCCGTTGTAACCTACAACATCGAGTGCCTGCGCAAAACCGGATTTATTCGCCGTCTTCATTGTGTTGCTGCCCGCAGTGACAGGTCGAGTTGGTTCCAGAAGGTGTATGGCATCCCTCATCTTCCTCAGTATTTCGACGGTCGATTCCTCGCCTTTGCCGTGGATTTCATTCCCTATGCTCCACATGATTACGCTCGGATGGTTGCGGTCGCGAAGAATCTGGTCTCGCAGGTCCTGCTCCCACCACTCTTCAAAATACAAGTGATATCCGTAATCGACCTTCGCTTGGTCCCATTCATCAAATATCTCGTCGAGCACCATGAAACCCATCTCGTCGCACATGTCGAGAAAAACGGGTGAGAAAGGATTGTGGGCCGTGCGGATTGCATTGCAGCCCATATCTTTCAACATCTTGAGCCTTCGTTCGATGACTTTATCAGGAACAGCGGCGCCGACGCTGCCGGCTCCGTGGTGCATGCACATGCCTTTAAGTTTTACATTTTGTCCGTTCAAGAAAAAGCCCTTGTCAGCATCGAAGCGGAATGACCTTATACCGAATGGCGTAGCATATGTATCGATAAGCTCATTGGCTTTTCGAATTTCGGTTAAAGCCGAGTACATGTAGGGAGTTTCGGGTGACCACAAAGACGGTTTCTTGACGGTGGCATTTTGTTTGAACTCGATTTCTGCACCCGCAGCGATCTCTTTGGACGATTGAACTTCGTAAAGCACACGTCCATTTTCATCGAGAACCTTGGTTAGCACTTCAATCGCGCTGTTTTCCTTCGAGCCGTTCGACACTGTGGTGCTAAGGACTACTTTCGCGAGTTCTTCGGTTATTTCAGGCGTAGTCACGTAGGTTCCCCAATGTGCCACATGTATTGGATTTGTTGCAGTCAGCCAAACGTGGCGGTATATGCCCGAACCCGAATACCAGCGCGAGTTTGGTTGCTTGGAATTGTCCAGACGCACGGCTATGACGTTGTCTTTGCCAAATTTCACATGTTTTGTCACGTCGTATCGAAAACCCATGTATCCGTTCGGCCGCTCGCCCACATGTTGGCCATTGATCCACACCTCGCTATTCATATACGCGCCGTCAAACTCGATTAAAATACACTTTCCTTTTAGTTCATTCCGTATCAGCATGTGTTTTCGATACCAGCCAATACCGGCGGGCAGGTAGCCGCCCTTTCTGCCAGTAGGATTGTCCTCCGCGAAAGGGCCTTCTATGCTCCAATCATGCGGAAGGTCCAGGCTGCGCCAATTGCTGTCGTCATAATCGGGTCTTTGGGCGCCGTTCGCATCTCCTTTGAAAAACTTCCAGCCGAAATCAATGTGTTCTCGCATGCGCACACTTTCGGTTTTTGCCGATGACGCATCTAAGCTTGTGGGCATCAACAAGGCAGCCGACACCACCACAGTGACAGCGATCACAAGAGTAGGTCTAATTCGTTTCATGACGTGTACCCCATATTTGTTTTGATGGAATTCAGTGAAAAATGTAGCCGACTGGGCACTTTTCGCAATCCTCCTTTACCAAGCTTCATAACGCGCGCACAGGTTGATGTTACCGCAGTTTGACTGGCGCTGACAACAAAACCTAAGTCAATTCGCAAGAAGCCAGCCTGTGAAAAGCCGAGTCTCCCTCTTCCACGGTTCCAATGTCGCCCCATGTCTGGCAGAACTTCAAGAGACTCGTTTCGTACCCGAAAGCCGCCTCTGCCCAAGTAAACTTGGCCAATTTGCAGCTTACTACTGAGGGACATTCACTGTCTCCGCGTTATTGCCCTAGCCCTATAAGTATAATTCCCAATGCCGCCTGCTCAAAGCCCGTGTTTTCCACCGTTGTGCCAAAGCGCCTTCCGAAATACAATCAATATGTAAGTGATGTATAGGACGCATGTGCGAGGAACTAAGGGGACGGCTCTCGTGAAAAACAGAATACTGAGTCTGCAAAGTGAGCTGCTTCAACATGCCGGGCTTTTGATGACTTTTGTCCTGCTGGTGGCGGCCAAGGATTTTGCTTTGACGCGCCCTTCATTGGCGGCCGGCCTTGTTTTCGTGTTCTGCGTATCCTACCTGGTTGCCGCGATTGCCACCAAGCGGGCCCATTTTTTATATTCGACAATGTTGTTGGGCGCCGTGGCCTACTTTATGGCCTGCGCCTCGCTTGGAGCGCCAGGCTCGTGGTTTCCCGCTCTTTCCCTTCCGCTTGTCGCGACGCTTTGGTTAATTGGCCAATGGCTCGCCATGCTTCCTTCGGCGGCCCGGGCGGCCTTTTCGCGTACAACCTATCGCGCCATGAATATCACCGTGGCCGTATTCACAGTATGGGCAGTTTGGCAGGCGCCGGCCTTGTTGGCCGAGACGGGGCCTGTACGATATGTTCCAGGCCTGGCGTTTCTTGGCTTTGCGTTGTTGTATCTTGCCCATATTCTTGCAGGCGCGGCGGCGGGTTACGTTTACGTATTCTGCACTTTCCTGTTAGTGGCTGCGGGCCTCATCGGTTCTACATTAGTGACTAAGGATTATTCCTGGCCTTGGATGCTCGCCTCGGCAGGCGTTATGGCTGTTGTGGGAACGTCGCTGCATCGAACAAAGGGATCACGGTGGGCGCGCCACATATATTTCTGTTTTGGCGGCGCATTGCTTGTTTCGTTCACTTACTCGCTTCTTGCTTGGCGGCTTATACTGTTGGAACTGGCCCTTAGCTCGCTGCTGCTATGGGCCGCCTACTGCCTGTTGTCCAGAGCCATCGGAGATGTCAAACGGGCTACATCTAACGAACGACTAACCGCAAAGTACTTCTTTCTGGGGGCACAGGCGCTTTCTGCCCCGGTATGTATTTTCGTTTTCGTTTGGCCTGCCGACCTGTACGTTGCTTTTGCGGCGCTGGTTTGCGGCCTCATGTTTGCATGGATGGCCTGGGCGCGCAGCGATGAGCGTTTTGGAAACCGTAATCACTATGTGCTCGCGTCGGCCCTGTTCATGGCGCCGGCCTTAGGCGCGATAGCGGCTTCTCTAAGCAGTGATTTTGCTTCTGCAATTGCGATGGCCGTATCACTCATATTGATGGTCGTGTTGAGCGCATTGCACTCATTCTGGAAAGCTGAGAACCGGGTGTCTTGGCGGCGTGCCGCAGCGGAGGCGATGGTTTTCCCCGGACTTTTCATCTGGTACTTGCCGCTTTGTCTTGGCAATGCAGGTTTGGCGCTGTCGGGCGCTATTGCTGCACTGGTCCTCTCTCAGGCCCTCGCGGGAATGCGCAAGGAGCAGTTTTTCCTTTGCGGTTCCGGTGCTGGAGCTGCAGGCATTATTTGTTCGGCTGCGGTGCTTTTTTCTTCGCAGAACATACCTTTTTGGACGCTTTCATGTGCTGGAGCCATTGTGGCAGCGGGAATCTACTTGAGGGGAAGCGCGCGCGGAAAAGCAGCCGTACGCGAAAGTGCCCACTCGTGCTGGCTTATTCTGTCGATTGCGGCATTGGTCCAGGCAGGCGAGAGTTGGGCAACAAGTCTTCTTGCCCTGACAGTGCTAAGTTCTCTGGCGGTCCTGATCGCAGGCGTGCGCAGAAAACAGGACGCGCGCGCGGACGGTTTGGATCAGGTCGTAACTCTGCTTTGTGTACTTGGAACTTTGGGCGTGGTTTTACTTGGCTTTGTTCCCGCGATAGGATCTGCGTTTGCCGGTCAGTGCATATTGGTTTTGGCATTCGCTTATGTCCTGTCCTGGACCATTGGCCGCGGTCTTTCGCATGGCCGTTTAGCGGCAGTATTGTTTGCCCTCGGCACATCGACCGTTGTCTTTGGCATGGACATGCCGGCAGAGGCTCGATTGTTCGCGGAATTGCCATCTGTCGCCATACTGTTTGCCGTTGGTGTGTTGACAAAAAAACGATTCGAGCCACTATCGCGCAGCTCTGTTGCAGTTGGTCACGTTACCGCTTCATTCTTGGCCATTGCGACTCTGTTCTATGCCTGGTCGTCAAGTCCGCCCGCACTGGCTTATGCGGCTCTATGCTACGCCGTGATCTACGCCTTCATGCCACGTTTGCGCGCGACCATGGGGTTTCGGTTGGGATGTCTTTGTTGGCTAAGTCTGGCCCTGTGGTTGGGCCTGGCTGCCTACAGAGATTCGCTCTACAGTGAGCTTGTGTTGACGATGACGGGGCTCGCCTTGTTATGGTTGGCATTGGGCTTTGGTTTGCGAAGGGGAAGAAATGCCGTCTGGACAATGCCGCTGTTCATTGCCGCGACGCTGGTTGTACTGTGCTGTGGGGCGGTAAACTTATTTGCGCCAGTCGGCGAGGACACATGGCGTGTGTTTCTTGTGGGCGGGCTTGTGTTTGCCTCTCTCTTTCTGATCTTGCGCAAGGACATCTACCAATACCTCGTTACCTTGGCTTTGATTCTTATGGCATTTGACTGGGTGCGTGTCAGCACGAGCCAGTTTACGCAAGACGTACTGTTTTACATTGTAATTGCAGCCGGACTCCTTGGTGCGGTTTTTGCCCTTCCATACATGAAAAAACTGGGAAATCGCCTGGCCGCAATACCGATATTTTCGCTGTTCACCTGGCAGGGGGCGGTCTTCGTCATTGTCCCGCTGTTTGGCGTCGCAATGGTGGTATCTTCTGTCTACTCGGTGAAGATCACGGGACACCCGAAGTTTTGCATGTCCTGTCATTACATGGGTGATTACTATGATTCCTGGCAGCATTCATCCCATGCCGAAGTCGCATGTGTCGAGTGTCACTACGAGCCAGGCGCGGAAGCGATAGTTGTTGGAAAGCTCGATGGAATGATACAGCTCGTGAAGTACGTCTCCCACGCCTACGACAACAAACCCCACGCTGAGATTAGCAACGTGTCGTGCATGCGTTCAGGATGTCATGCAGACATGGACCAGAGCCAGGAAGCCCTGTTGTTCCGTGACCGGATTCGCTTCAGACACGACCAGCACTTGAGCGAGCAGCCACGAGGTAAAGTGTTGAATTGCGTGAGTTGCCATGGTCAAGCCGTGAAGGGGCAGCATATCAGCGTTACCGAATCAACATGCGTGACATGTCACTTCTATGGCCGCGGTGAACGACCAGTTGCAATGGGAGATTGCGAGACATGCCATGTGCTGCCCGAAGAACACGGAGTTGCAGGGGGCACTCTGGCATTTGACCACCAAGGTTTCCTTGAAGGGAACGAGAAAGCGCGCTGTGAGCAATGCCACAGCCAAGTTACTCAAGGCGATGGCGCGGTTTCCAGAACTCGGTGTTTCTCATGCCATCTGGCAGTGCCCGAAAAGATTGAAGACCAGGCAGAGTTTCATCTGGTACACGTAACCAGCGGCCATTTCGACTGTCAACAGTGTCACGACGAGATTAAGCACGGCACGCGCCCGATCGAACAGCAGTTGCTGGCATCAGGCAATTGCGAATTGTGCCACCGAGGCGATCGGCACACAATTCAAGAGGCCATATATTCCGGAACCGAACTGGCTGGAGTAGAGGGCATGCCCGATTTCATGTATTCGGCAGGAGTGGCATGCGATGGGTGTCATACAGACTTGCTGAATGGTAGCGGCTCAACCTTCACTAAGAAGCACTCAGGCGCTAAGCAATGTTCCGAATGTCATGCCGAAGAATCTTACGGGGAAATGCTGGGCTTTTGGCATGAGGAAACGAAAGCCAGGGTTGATGACCTGAAATCCATTCTTGCCGGCCTGGGTGGCCAAGACATCACGTCGAAGTCGACCGATGGCGAAGCCAAAAAGGTGCAGGCTTTGCTCGATGCATCCCAACAGAAACTGGACTATATAGTGAGTGACGGAAGTTATGGCGCGCATAATTACTTCTACATCTCCTCCATTTTAGACAGCGCACAAAGCGATCTTGACGAATGCAGCGCACTTATCCAAAAGGCCAAGGCCGACGGACGGAAGGAGTCTTGATATGAAGTGGGAACTTGCCGATAAGGCGCTTGATTCGGACTTTCTGCGGGCTGTCGAGAAGCTCAGCGGCCAGAACATCAGCGGCTGCTATCAGTGCGGCAAGTGTTCCGGTGGATGTCCTGTTGCGACAGAGACGGAGAATTCGCCCAGCCGGGTGCTGCGCATGCTGCAGCTTGGCCTTGAAAAGGAGGCAAGGGACAACGATCTGGTCTGGGGTTGTGCCGGTTGCTCGACCTGCAATGGGCGGTGTCCCGAAGGAATTGACATCGTACGCGTGCTGGATTCACTTCGAGCGCTGGCCGTATACAGCAACGCGCCAATGCCCAAAGGGGCAGGGACAACCCGCACTTTCTACACAGCATTTCTTGATAGTGTCCGCGATTTCGGACGGCTTAGCGAAGTAGGGCTGATGGGTGGATACAACATCAACTCCGGGCGTTTATTTACGAACGTAGACAAGGCCCCTTGGTTTCTTATCAGACGCAAGATAGGGGTAACGGCACACAAAGTCAAACAGCTCGACCGCTTAGAGCGGGTATTTGCCCGCTCGGAGGCCATTGAACAGGCCCGGCTGGACGAGCTTGGAGAGAAATCATGAAGTATAGCTATTACCCAGGTTGCTCATTGCTGTCTACGGCCGCTGAATACGCCCGCTCGGCAGAGGGCGTACTTGAGGCCCTGGGCGTCGAGTTGGAAGAAGTTGATGACTGGGTCTGTTGTGGAGCGACCCCCGCCCACGCCATGAACCACACTTTGTCTATCGCCCTGCCTGCCATTTCATGCGCGTCGGCTGAAAAGCAGGGAAACGACATCCTCACATGCTGCGCGGCATGTTACAGCCGGCTTAAACTGGCAAATCATGAACTCAAGGAGGACCCCGAGCTGCTGGTACAGATAAACGAAGTTATTGAAGAGAACTACAGCGCAAACATCGACGTCGTCCATTTGACCGAAGTGCTCAAAAACAATATAGGCATTGATGCAATCAAAAAACGCGTCGTTAAACCCCTCCAAGGACTCAAAGTCGCCTGCTACTACGGCTGTCTCATTGCGCGCCTGCCCGAGGAACTGCGTATTGACAACACAGAGTACCCGACTCTCATCGATGACCTGTTGCAGGCCGTGGGAGCGGAGCCGGTCGATTGGCCCTACAAAACCGAATGCTGCGGAGCTGCGCTCACTTTGTCCAGGCAAGAAACCGTAATCAGACTTAGCGGAAACATTGTCGAGATGGCGAAGGAGTGCGGAGCGGATGTTATTGCGGTGGTTTGTCCGCTATGCCAGGCCAACCTCGACATGTATCAGGCAGACAGCGAGGCGAAATCCGGCAAGCAGCTAGGTGTCCCTGTACTGTATTTCACACAACTGATGGCACTGGCAATGGGCCTGCCGCCCGAGCAGTTGTGTCTCGAAAAAACCATTGTCGAACCCTGGCCGGTGCTTGCGGAAAAAGGCCTAGTCGAAGGGGGCGTTTATTTATGATCTTGCCAAGAACCAAGGTTGTGCGCTCTGGTCTGTATGACTATCAGTCGCCTACGCACGGCAAGGGGCTTAAGCCCCTTGTCTGCGGGTATCCAGGCCGCACGCAAGGAAAGGGTTAATCATGTCGCGAATGGGCGTATTTATATGCTGGTGCGGATCGAACATTGCAGAAACGGTTGACTGTGAAGCCGTAGCAAGCTACGCATCCACACTGCCGGATGTGGTGATCTCTCAAAGCTATAAATACATGTGCTCGGATCCAGGACAACGGCTGGTGACTGACGCCATCACCGAACACAATTTGAGTGGCGTGGTCGTCGCATCATGTTCGCCTCGCATGCACGAACCCACCTTCCGAAAGACGGCCGAGACGGTAGGCCTGAATCCATACATGCTCGAAATGGCAAATATTCGCGAACACTGCTCGTGGGTGCATAAAGACCGCAAAGATGCCACGGAAAAAGCCAAAGATCTGGTCCGATACCTGGTGGAAAAGGTCAAGCGAAACTTGCCGCTACAGGAAATCGAGGTCCCGGTAACCCGCCGGGTAATGGTTGTCGGCGGCGGAATTGCGGGCATCCAGGCCGCGCTCGATGTTGCATCGGCAGGTTACGAGGTAGTGTTGGTCGAGCGCCAGCCGAGTATCGGCGGCTACATGTCGTTGCTCGATGAGACTTTCCCGACTTTGGATTGTTCGCAGTGCATTTTGACTCCTCGCATGGTAGAAATCATGCAAAGCGACAAAATCAAGCTGCTCACCTTCTCAGAGATCGAGCAAGTCGACGGATATGTTGGAAATTTCGAGATCAAAGTGCGCAAAAAAGCGCGCAGTGTTGACATGTCCAAGTGTACTGGCTGTGGCGATTGCTGGAACAACTGTCTTGCGCGTAACAAAATAAACGTGCCCACTAACGGCAAGCCGCCTTGCCAGGGCGCGTCCCCGGAGATAGCGGAAAAAGTCGACGCAATCCTGGAAAAATACCACGAGTCCGCGGGCATGGTAATTGGTGCATTGCAGGACATACAGGAGGAGTTCAACTATCTGCGCCAAGATGCCATGGAATATCTCAGCGGGAAAGCGGCCATTCCGCTGAGCAGACTGTATGCCGTCGCTCGTTTCTACGGGGCATTCAGCCTCAAGCCTCGTGGCGAACACATCATTCGTGTATGCCTGGGTACGGCGTGCCACCTGAAAGGCGGCGGCGGCATCGCGGACGCGATCTCGCGTGAACTCGGCATTGGCGACGGTGAGACCACCAAGGATCTAAAGTTTACTCTTGAGCGGGTGAACTGCCTGGGCGCATGTGCATTGGCCCCGCTGGTAACCGTGAACGGCCAATACCATGGAAAGATGACCATAAGCAAGATGAAGAAGCTTATCGAACAATTGCATGCCAAAAGCGAAAGCACACAAACTGCGGTTGTATAGAAAGGTGAACTAGAATGGCAGTGGTAAGGCGATTAGAAACTGCGAGCGATTTGGAATCCCTGCACGAACTGTTCAGTGCCCGGAAACGCGCCGAGAGGATCAGCATTTCAATTTGTGCAGGCACCGGGTGCAGGGCGCAGGGAAGCATGGATGTCTTCGAGGAATTCCGCAACCAGCTTGAGGAATCCGACCTGAATGACGTCGAAGTTCGGGCTACTGGTTGTCACGGTTTTTGCGAAAAGGGCCCCTTGGTGGTCATCTTTCCAAAGAAGATCTTCTACCACGGAGTCAAGGTCAAAGACATTCCAGATATTATCGAGAAGACGATTCGTGAGGGCGAAGTCTTGCCGGCACTCTTGTTCAGGGACCCTGTTACAAAGAAGAAGTGCGAACTGGAGCAGGATGTCCCCTTCTATTCGAAACAGCAGAGAATCGTCTTTCGGAATAATGGCAAGATCGATCCAACTGACATAGAAGATTACATTGCCTCCCGGGGATATGTCGCCTTGGCAAAGGTGCTCACGAAAATGCAGCCGCAAGAAGTCATTGACGAAGTAACGAAATCGGGCCTGCGCGGCCGCGGTGGAGGCGGTTTTCCAACCGGGATTAAATGGGACATTTGCCACAAACAACCCGGTGACATGAAATACGTTATATGCAACGGCGACGAAGGCGATCCCGGTGCGTTTATGGACCGCAGTATCATGGAAGGCGATCCGCACAGCGTTCTCGAGGGGATGACGATTGGGGCCTACGCCATCGGAGCGCCTAAAGGCTACATATACGTGCGCGGAGAGTATCCGCTTGCCGTTGCCAATCTCACCATAGCGATTGAACAGGCCCGGTCGCTCGGATTGCTTGGCCGCGACATTCTTGGTACCGGTTTTAACTTCGACGTGGAGTTAGTCCGCGGTGCGGGGGCCTTTGTCTGTGGCGAAGAAACCGGCCTCATAAGTTCTATCGAAGGTGATATCGGCAGCCCGCGGCAGCGCCCCCCCTACCCGGCGGAATCAGGTCTTTGGGGCAAGCCGACTAACATCAACAACGTCGAAACATGGGTCAACATACCCGTGATTGTCGAACATGGAGCGGACTGGTTTGCCGCTATAGGCACCGACAACTCCAAAGGCACAAAAGTCTTCTCGCTAGTTGGAAAGGTGAAGAACACCGGACTTGTCGAAGTGCCCATGGGGATCACTCTGAGAGAAATCGTCTACGATATTGGCGGAGGAATTACAAAGGACCGCAAGTTCAAAGCCGTCCAGACCGGCGGGCCGTCGGGAGGATGTCTTCCCGAATCAGAACTCGATTTGCAAATCGATTTCGACAGGCTAAAGGACGCTGGCGCGATGATGGGCTCGGGTGGGCTGATCGTAATGGACGAGCGCACATGCATGGTCGATTTGTCAAGATATTTCCTGGCATTTCTTGCCGAGGAATCCTGCGGAAAGTGCATGCCTTGCCGGGAAGGCTTGTTCCAGATGCACCATATCCTGTCCCGAATAACCAAAGGTGAAGGCGAGGAAGGGGATTTCGAGCTCTTGGAGAAACTGGCCAAATACATCAAGAATTCGTCCTTGTGCCAACTCGGCGGAACAGCCACAAATCCAGTACTTTCCACTTTACGTTACTTCTATGACGAGTACGAAGCCCATATTAAGGACAAGAAATGCTGGGCGGGCGTTTGTACGGCCCTGACTACCTTCGAAATCGATTCGGACGCATGTACCGGTTGTACTTTGTGCAAACGTGATTGTCCAACCGACGCAATAGCTGGCGAGAAAAAAGGACCCCATGTTATTGACCAAGGAAAATGTATCAAGTGTGGCGTGTGCTGTGATGTCTGCAACTTTGGCGCAGTTAAGGTGAAGTAAATGGCAAAAAGCCACAGGAGTAATAGCTGAATGCCTAGAATGACGATAAACGGCCTGTCCGTCGAGGTGGAACAGGAAAAAACCGTCCTTGATGCGGCCAAAGAGTTGGGAATAGACATCCCAACGATCTGCCACCATCGCGCGATTCCGCCAGTGGGCGCCTGTCGAATTTGCATAGTGGAAGTTAAAGAGGGCGCCAGACCGGGATTGATTCCCGCGTGCGCATATCCTGCTTCCGACGGTCTTGTGATCGAAACGGAGACGGAGGAGGTCATCGAGTCCAGGGAAATAACGATACAACTCATGATGGCGCGTTGCCCGGAACTTAAGTTTGTTCAGGACTTGGCTGAAAAATGGGACATTAAGCCTCTTCCCTTGGAACCTTCGCTAAAGCACCTTTCCGAAGGAAAGGATTTCCCCGAGGGTACGGAAGACGCCGCCAACTGCATCATGTGCGGGTTATGCGTGCGTGTGTGCGAAGAGATAATCGGTCCGGCGGTAACATGTTTTGCCGGTCGAGGCATTGATCGCGAGGTCACTACGCCTTATAAACAACTGGCCGACGTCTGCATAGGCTGCGGTGCTTGCGCTTTTCTTTGTCCGACCGGCGCTATTCATCCCGAGGAATTTAATCCGAGACCATTGGAGAAGATCCCGAACGAATTCAATTGCGGAATTGATTTTCGGACACCGGTACATCTTCCGTTTCCACAGGCCGTGCCCAACAAGCCCCTTATAGATAGGGATAATTGCATACATTTTCAGACGGGCGGATGTGGATCATGTAAGAACATCTGCCCGGCCGACGCAATCGATTATGAAATCGAGGACGAGATTGTCGAGGAGAAAGTGGGCGCAGTTATTGTCGCAACGGGTTATGAACTTATGGACACAAGCGTTTACGAAGAATACGGCTATGGGAAGTACCCCGATGTCGTCACCAGCATCGAGTTCGAGCGCATGGTGAGTGCCAGCGGTCCAACTGACGGTGAACTAACGCGCCCAAGCAACGGCAAGCCACCCAAGACCATAGTGTTCCTTCAATGCATTGGTTCACGCGAGGAAGTTGAGCCCGGCAAACCGTATTGTTCAAAGATTTGTTGCATGTACACGGCCAAACACACCATTTTGTATAAGCACAAGGTCCATGACGGCCAGGCATTTGTTTTCTTCATGGACGTCCGCGCATCCGGCAAGAACTATGAGCAGTTCGTGCGTAAAGTTGTTAAAGAAAAAACCGCCACCTACCTGCGCGGAAGGGTGTCCAAGATTTATCCCCGAGGCGATAAGCTGATTGTACAGGGAGCGGACACTCTGGGCGGAGGACAGGTCGAAATCGCAGCGGAAATGGTCGTCTTGGCTCCGGCAATTGTTCCTTCTAAAGGCGTGACGGAGTTAGCACAGAATTTCCGTATTGGCTATGACGAACATGGTTTCCTGTCTGAAGCGCATCCAAAACTTAAACCCGTCGAGACCAATACCGCCGGCGTTTTTCTTGCCGGTGCCTGTCACGGACCCAAAGATATACCGGAAAGTGTGGCACAAGCGAGCGCAGCGGCAAGCAAGGCGCTTGGAATTGTCAGCCACGACACACTCAAGCGCGAGCCAACAATAGGTATAGTAAACGAGACGAGCTGCAATGGCTGTTTCGAGTGTGAATCTGTTTGCGCGTATGGGGCAATCGGCCCTAAGGACATTTGCGACCGCAAAGGTAATGTCCTGGAGGTTCTCGCTTACATCAATGAGGGTTTATGCCAGGGCTGCGGCGCGTGTATGGCAACGTGCAGGTCAAAAAGCATTGAAGTACAGGGATATACGGATGAGCAACTTTTCAGTGAAATCAACGCGATTGCACGGTGAGATATTATGAGTGAAACTATGACACAAGAACGAAGCGAAGTGCATAGCGGCCAAACAGCCACAAAAGAGACGTGGCGGCCGCAAATCGTGGCGTTTCTGTGCAATTGGTGTTCGTATGCGGGCGCGGACTTGGCGGGCATGAGCCGTTTAGATTATCCGGCGGATATAAAAATAATCCGTCTGCCGTGCTCGGGCCGGGTCGATCCGATGATGATACTGAAATCCTTCGAGCGAGGCGCGGACCTGGTGCTCATATCGGGTTGTCATCCGGGGGACTGCCATTATGCCAGCGGAAACTACCATGCCCGCCGCAAATTACCTGCATTTCGCGAGTTGCTCTCGTTTATGGGTATTGACCCAAGGCGCTTCAAAATGTCGTGGGTGTCGGCGGCTGAAGGGAGTAAGTGGGCCTCGCTCGTGAATGAAATTACCGAGGAGGCTTTGGCGTTGGGACCTTTTGAATCGTTTCCCAGCCTAAACTCCGGGGAGAACGAACAATGAGCGTGGCCACTTCTGTAGAAACCTCGTTGCGCGAAGCTGCCGCGCAGGCTTTGGCGGATGGCAAGGCGGCGGTCATAGTAGGCTACGCCCACGTCCCAGGCATCAAGATTGCATCGCCGGTCTTTGTGCGCGATGCCGCCGACGTTGAACAACTCGTGTTCGACAAAACCTGTTTTGGAAACCTCGCGGTCTACCTCTCAAAACCTGAAGTCCGGCGCTTCGGCGTGATTGGCCTGATTGTTAAAGGGTGCGACCGCAAAGCGGTAAAC
>SDBV01006505.1_pt1 | contig 16177 bp, 15 predicted proteins | sample 2277081 | NCBI WGS metagenome assembly SDBV01 (sample SAMN10402039, study PRJNA504765) | marine sediment metagenome | isolation source: marine sediment core GS10_PC15, 223 cmbsf | place: Arctic Ocean: Southern Knipovich Ridge | collected 2010
GCACTTGACAAAAGCCAATTACCTGAACTCGACATCTCTGATATAAAACTTCAAGGTGGGCTCCTAAGTATTCCTAAGGAAAAATTGAAGGATAGTGGCATTTCATCTGCTACTGGAACGGATAAATTCGGCAGGAAATTTTTTGTCATGCATATCAGGGATAAGAAAGCGGTGGAAAAAACTTCAATCCTCACACTCCATCAGCGGTATGACAATACAGATTCCGAAAAACTTTGGATTCTTTCTCAGAATTTTTCTTTCATTCAATCAGAACAAGATGACCCTGGTGTCAAGGGGACAGATATCAAGAAGATTGCTTCGATTTTAATGGGGACACATCTTCAATATGAATTAGTTCCAACCAAGTAATTATCACTGTTCCCTGAATAAAGCATCCTGTATATCCTTAGAGGCTGTTTACAAATTTGGAATCAGCTTAATTTGAGTTCTTTTCCCCTTGGAGGCCACGGAATCGCAAGGGTAATATTAACCCAATATTACCCTTGCGATTCCGTGGCCTCCAAGGGGAAAATAATCTCAAATAAAGCCATTCGAAATTTGTAAACAGCCTCTTATTATCCTGCCTATCCTGTTTTTTTTCGGACGTGAAAAACAGGATTAAGGATTAAGAGGATAAATTACTTGGAATTCTTTTTAACTTCTTTCTTGCTCGTCAGGATATCGACCCAAATGGGAGAACTCCAGGCAATATGACCATCTTCTTGCATCACCCTCAAGTAATAGAAGGCAAAGGGATTTTCTTTCCCTTTACAGCAATTCTGATCGAGGGGAGTGAGGTCATCATACTCGAAATCAAAATGATAGTCGTCAGGCTCAAATGCTTTGATGACCTCCCCGTTTCGAATAATTTCGACCTTAGTTAATTGACAAGTTCCAGCTGCAAAACCCGAAATGTGACGGTTGACCAATAGACCATGTTTTTCAAATGTATCCAATTCTGTTCCCATCGGCGATCCTGCAATGAAAAACCCTACGATCATTCGCTGACCTGTGGTGGCATAACAGGAACGGTTATAGAGGGCTTCAAACATCGATTCCCGAGTATAATTTTTTGCTAAGATGGCTGTGAGTCCCGGAGGATATTGTGTCTGTTCATTATCAAAAAAGTCGTAAAAGACGCCTCGATCATCCAGCCCACCAGCAACAAATCCAAAACGACAGTTATTTTTTAGAGCTTGCATGAGAGAGCCCTCAGCAGTTTCACTCACCCCTTTTCGTTTTGCTGGCTTAATGGGGTAGGGGTTTCCCTCTTTTTGGGTGCATTCTGAACTTCCCCAAGCGTTGTAGATCTCAGCTACACGTTCGTATTCTGGATCATATTCTTTGAAATTACAGTGATGGCCTTTTCCCATCGTAAAAGTCGGGATCGAGATGATCTCTTTTGGAGAATACGACTTATAAATTTTCTTCAGAGTCCCGTATTTATTATCCTTTTTCCGAATCATCTGTTTCTGCTCTTTTGCAAAAACAATCAACCGAGATCCTTCCGCTCCGGCTTCACCTTCCCACTGGAGGCCAGGAAATGTGGTAAACCGATCTTCTTCATCGAACTCGGTAACATTCTGAGCGATAAGTTTCCAGATTTCATCAGGAGTCTCTTCGGAACATTCAGGCGGAGATATTCCGTAAAAATTGTAAGACATTTCATCACGGAAATGACGGAGGCAACTCTCGATGTTCTCAGTAGAATCCACACGCACAGATTCTCCGTGCAACAAACCCCAAAACAGTTGGTTTGTCTGATCAATAAAACATCGCACCGGAGATGATCGATAGGCTTCTCCAGATGCACTATTTTTCAGTTGGATGGTATAGACTCCAGGTTCATTGAAATAGAGGTTCGGTAGGGTAATGTAACCAGTTTCCGGAACAAAGAGCTTCCAACTGAGATTCTCGCGAAGATGTTCATGGGAAAGTTCAATGAGGTTGTCCGTGTAGTGTGTATTGCTTGTGAGATTCCCGTATTCATCCTCGAATCGAATCGTGACGTCAAATCGCTTGTTTTTGGAGACAAACGAAGGAGTGACCGCTTTAATCGTGTGCAGGACATTCCCTTTGACGTCGATTGAAAAAGTCTCAGGCTCGTCAAATTTTCCTTTACCAGAAGTGTCAATGTACAAATAAAATGGACGTCTTCGTTGCGCATTAGATTGAGCTTGGGTTCCTTTCTCATTAACAGTAAATTTTTTATCTTTAGGGTCTCCCATATAAATAGTCACAGGAGTCCCCGCAGTGACTTTTGCTGGAAGTTTAAATTGATATTTAGGAATCACGTCATTGGGACCATAGATTTCCTCAGCCAGAATCGGCTGTCCCTTCTCAAGCTTGGCAAAAATCACATTTTCCCCATCTTTGATATCAACAGAGGGGACTTCCCAATCGATCGGACGTCCATTGCTGTAAATATCAAATAACAGCAATGTTCCTTCCCGTAGGGCAGTGGCAGGTTTATAAACAAATTTCCAAGTTTTGTATTCTCCTGCTAAGGCATGAGCAGGCTCACAAGTGCAGATTGCACGACGCATGATAATGACTCCTTTTGATAATCTCGACTTTGTCCAATTTTTGAACTCATCTTCCAAAAGTTGGACAAAGTCGAGATATTAGTATATTGCCTTAATGGGGGATTCTAAATCAAGTGAAAATAGGGTAGGTTCATACTGCGTATTCAACCGCCCGCTTTTCTCGGATCACAGTAATCTTGATTTTCCCGGAATATTTCAGATCATTCTCAATTTTCTTTGACAGATCCCGAGCTAAATTCAAAATTCCATTATCATCAATCATCTCTGGCATCACCACAATCCGAATCTCACGCCCCGCTTGCATAGCATATGCCTGTTCAATCCCAGGAAACTCATAGGCCAAATCTTCTAGCTTCTTCAATCTTTTAAAATATTCTTCCGCAGCTTCAACTCGGGCCCCAGGTCGTGAAGCCGAGATTTTATCGGCTGAACCACAAAGAGAGCCTTCGATAGTGATAGGGGGAATCTCTTCATGGTGACATCCCACTCCGTTAGCCACTTCTTCCGATTCGCCATGCTTTAACACAAAATCGCGACCGATTAATGCATGAGTTCCTTCGATTTCGTGCGAAATCGCTTTGCCGATATCATGTAAGAGTCCGATTCTCTTGGCTAATGCGACATTGAGCCCTAGTTCAGATGCCATAATGCCCATAAGATGAGAGACTTCAAGTGAATGCTCTAAGACATTTTGTCCATAGCTGTACCGGAATTTGAGCTTGCCAAGAAGATCGAGGATTTCGGGTTGCAGGTCCACAGCCCCTACGCGAAGTGCGGCGTCTTCGCCATATTTTTTGATCTGTTTTTGGACTGTCACTGTGGCTTTGTCAATGGCTTCTTCGATTCGTGAGGGATGGATCCGTCCATCATTAACTAAGTCTGTCAGAGCAAATTTCGCAATGTACTTTCGGATGGGATCAAATCCAGAAATGACGATCACTCCGGGAGTCTCATCGATCAAGAAGTTGACACCAGAAAGTCTTTCGAGCGCCCGGATATTCCGCCCATCACGGCCGACGATACGTCCCTTCATTTCATCGTGAGGAATGGCAACTGTGACCACCGAAGTTTCTGAGACTGTAGAAACAGCCATACGGTTAATCGAAGTGGCAATGACTGAACTGGCGATGCGTTCGCATTCTTCTTTCGCTTCTCTTTGAGCTTTACGGATTATGTTAGCGACATCGGCTTTCACTTCCGTGCTGATTTTGTTGAGGAAGGCTTCTTTGGCCTCAGCAGCACTGAGACCCGCCAGGTGTTCCATTTCGGTGAGAAGTTTCTGATGAGTCTCCGTGACCATCTTTTTGTCTTCTTCCAGCTGTTCTCGTCGAGCTTGGATGATCGCTTCACGTTTGTCAATATCCAGTAACTTCTTCTCGATCAGACCCATACGCCTTTCAAGTTTGTCTTCGCGTTCTTTGATCCTGTCTTCATGCTGAGTCGTTTTTTGACGACGGTTGGCAAGTGACTCTTCTGTTTTTCGAAGCAATTCTTCTTGCCGTTGCTTGATTTCGAGGTCAGAGTTCTTTTGAATGATTTGGGTTTGGAGTTCAGCTTTATTGATAATGTCTTGGGCGAGGTTTTTGTAATTTCCGAGGCGGAGTCGATGGAAAACCCACATGACCAGAAGGCCTGCGAGAAAGCCGAAAAAAACAAGTAGGGTGAGGGAGATTATTTGTTCAATACTCATAGACATCAGAATAGGCGAATTGAGGAAAAAAGAAAAGCCTTGAGAAGTTGTTCTTTAGGTGGTATCAATTTTTTTAATACAAAGGAAAAAATGAATTCTGTAAATACAACAGCCTTTAGTGCGCTACCTCATGAACTACAACTCAGAATTTTTTCGTATCTACCTGCACGTGATTTGCTTGTGGTTTCCTTGGCTTCCCGAGCTTTGAAATCCATCTCTGCCGATGACACATTATGGAAACCACTTTTTGAAAGAGATATCAAGTACAAAGAGGAGGTAGAAGGATCTTGGACGAAGAAGTATTCTCATTGTAAGAACGATGTCTTTCGGATTATGAGACAGACCATGATCAAAGTGACTCTTCAATATAGTGGTGTGTTTCTTGAGGCTGCTGAGAGTCAGAAGCATTATGAGCAGCTTTTACATAAGTCGTGGTGTGATCTGCAACGATTGTTAGAATTTGAGATTCAGAAATTGTTTTTTGATGTGATAAAAGAGGCAGTTGGTGACAATCTAAATGAATTTGAGCCTCTTCCCAACTTAAATAAATTTAAAGTTGTTGAGAAGTTTGTTCACAATGCGCCAAAGATCCCATTATTTTGTTTAAAATATGGGAATTCTGGAGATATTTGGATTTTGAAACGATTTGGAGATCCGAGTTATGTTCTTTTGGTACGGCAACGAACAGAGTTTTATAGTCATCGTACATGTGAATCTTTGCGATCACGGTACTGGATCTTTTCAGATAAACATGTGATTGATAAAGACTGTTGGAAAACTCCATCTGATCATTTAGCAGGAGAAACAGAACATGATGGAATCTTTGATATCAATGTGGAAGCGCTCAAGAAAATTCGCAAGTTTTTTAATGGCGGAAATGTGACGCCATCTGAATTATTGCCGCTTTAGGGATCTCTTGGAGCTCTGAGTTAACATAGCAGGGCTGGAAGCCCGGTACATTGTCAGCCCAGGCTGTAAGGCCTGGGAAAACGACCAAAAAAAAACATCAAGCCCTGAAAGGGCGACACTGACCGCGGACTATGTCACCCTTACAGGGCTTTGGATTTTTGGGATACCGTCTGAATTATTGCCCCATTAAAAACTAGTAACTCTTAGGTTCAAAGATTCTTTTTTGAAATATATCTTAATAATTTAACCGCGAAGATCGCGAAGACCGCGAAGATGCGCGAAGAGTGGAACAACTCATGGTGATTTTTCGATGGACGGGTTCAATTTGAAGTATTTAAACGGAACAGGATACGTAGTATAGCTTGAAAAAAACTAGTTGAAGTTAATTTGTTTCTTCGCGCTTCTTCGCGGTCTTCGCGATCTTCGCGGTTAAATTTTCAAGACACCCCAAGAAGTTCTTATTCTAGCAAACTCTTCATGGAACATTCATCGTAGTAAACACCGGTGATGAACTCTCTAAATTGATCTCGGGTCATCGTGTCACCCAATTTCAACGAGGGGAGCTTTAGGACATAAGCCACAATATCATTGATCATGGAGTGAAATTGCCTGTGCCGAATCGATTGAAGGAAATCGTCTAATAATATTGGGTTTTCACAAAAATACTTTTTGATCAAAGGACTTTGCATAAATGTCAATATTTCTGAATTTCCCCATTTATTATAATGAATACTCAGAAGATTTTTCCAGATCAGCTGTTGCTTGGTCGAAATCAATTCCTTGGTGATTAAATCATGGTACAGTTCTCTTGACCTTTCATCAGAGGAGTCAAAAAGTTCCTTCAACTGAACGTAATTCAGTTTTTTCCAATGCCATGCTTCAAGGTATTCTCTTGCTTTAGTCAACATTTCAGGATCACAGGGATCAGTCAAATTCGTACCATGGGGGATATATTTCTCAAGGAGATCGGTGATAGCCTCTTCATGCGATGTGTATCGACAATGCCTGATTTTACTAGGGACACTTTTCAAGCAACAACAGAAAAAACTCGAGAATGCTATGAGGGCAGGAGTTCCTAAGATAAGCATTGCTCGAAGAGTTAAGGGAAACTTTGCCTTTTCTTCTTCACTTGATGTGACAAGTAATGGCGTCGAAACGGCTATTATTGACAAAACAGCACAACCCAACACCACAAAAATGAGATACTCAAAAAACTTTTCAGCTGTCACATATGTGACAGTTGGGGCAGTCTGAAAAGTCTCTCTTTTCGTTTCCAAAGCCCTGCGCACTTCAAAAATGGAGAGATAGGCGACTTCAACAATAGGGTTGCCAATTTCTGGATTCTCTAGATCTAGTATTTCAGCATATTCTGATCGATCGATTTCTGTGATCACAACGATTGCCTCCTTTCAAACACGTTTTCCATCCTGCATTTCCCTTGTGCAACCTCAGTAATGTGTTCTTTTAATTCTGATTTTATCAAATGTAGACCCAGAGAATATGAGGGGATTTCTGCGATGCAATTGACAAGTTCGTCCAATACATACTCAAGATTTTCTGCTGGAATGGATTGTATAAAGGCATTTAAGTATTGAGGATCATGCATAAAAGAATTTTGTATCGCGGAACTCCATAGCATATTGATGATTTCTTCGTTAGAAAGTCGGCCACGTTGTAGCAGTTCATAGCAATTCCAAATTTTGATCTGGTTTTTCGTCAATAGTTTTTCCCCTGTCAAATAGAGAAATAATTCATATTGCTCGTCGGAAATTTCTTTAAGTTGTGTGAAATCAAGCTTTTTCCATTCTTTCGAATTGAGGTAGTTTTTACATACAGAAATCAATTCTGGAGTGCAAGGAATCTCTTGATCAGTATCAAGAAGCCCATGTTTTTCGATGATGCGAGTGATCCGGCGAATTTCTGGTTTTTGTGTTGGGTAAGTGAGCCTCTGTGGTAATCGTATTTTGCAGTTGATACATGAGAGAAAGCAGCAAAAGCCTGCAAGAAGAGTGGAGATTCCGTAGACAATCACAAAACCCAAAATCAATTCATGAGGTATCGACGAGCTTGAAGAACTAGAATCGTCATGACTGTCATCGCTAGAATTATTTACAAAGTGATAATAGACAAATCCTAAAGTAGATAAAAAACCAATCGTAGCGGTGCAGCAAAGACTGAGACTACAGCATTGGAATATTCTCCTTGTCCCTAAGTGTCGGGTTTGGGGGAGGCGGCATTCTTCCCTTTTTCTTTCTAATGTATCACGGACATCCCCAATTGAAAGATAAGCCGTTGTGCTGATGCGATGGTTTTCTTCAAAAATTTCGGTGAGTGAAATCAGTTGATAAGGAGTCTTATTTATGGACGGTGTACTTTCCATAGAGATGATCCACATGTAGAAGTCAGAATTTTGAATTATGAAGTATGAAGTCAGTTTAAATCAACAGACTAGTACCCTATCAACTTTATTTTGAAATATATCTTTAAAATTTAACCGCGATCTTCGCGGTAAAAAAATTACTCAGACGGTTCTTCAAAAATTTTCGACGTGATCTTTACTTTCTCAACTCCACGCTCATTCGATTTCATCACTTCGATCTTAAAATCGTCGTGATCAATCACAAATCCACGCGTGGGAATTGTTCCAGTGCGATGATAAATATAGCCCCCAACGGTATCATAGTCGGCTTCTTGGGGGATTTTAATTTCCAGCTCTTCTTCTATATCCAAAATACTCATCCTGGCATCCAATAGCCAAACTCCGCTGGTTAACGGAGTAAACAGTTCGATGTCTTCGTCGTATTCGTCTACGATTTCTCCGACAATCTCTTCTAAAATATCCTCAATGGTGACAATTCCTTCTGTGCCTCCATACTCGTCCACAACGATCGCCAAATGAAGTTGCTTTTTTCGAAACTCTTGCAACAAATGGGAAATTCTTTTGGTTTCAGGAGTGTACATCGTCTTTTTAACAATAGTTTCGATTGGGGTGTCCAAGATTTCAGGTCTATCAGGATTTTTTGCGAATTCCATGTATTTTATAAGAATATCCTTGTACATCAAGATTCCCATGACTTCGTCCACAGAGTTTTTGTATACAGGGATACGTGAAAATCCCTCTTTTTCCAACTGCTGGGCGGCATCGCGAATGGTTGTTTTGCCGGGGAGAGAAAAGATATCGACTCTAGGGACCATAATTTCCCGAGCAATCCGGTTCCGAAATGTCATAACCGATTCAATTAACTCTTTATCCATGGGATCTAGAACGGCCCCTGTATCAGCCTCTTGAATCATCTCTATTAACTCTTGCTTGACTTGCATTTGCGGCTCGCTAAGATCTTCGGAAATTGTCGCGTGAGTGAATGCTCGATAAATCATCAACAAAGGATAAGAGATCGGAAAAAAAAGGATCATAAAGAATGATGAAATAGGTGACAGTATTTTGATCGCCGTTCTTGGCTTATGGGCTCCAAATGATCGTGGAATCAATTCTCCTAAAACAATATAAAGGAAGATAAACAAAAAATAATACAACACCGTCCAAAGCCATATCCCGACGGAACTTATATCTTCCCCGTTAAAAGGGAAGATTTTTGTTTGTTGAAGGAACATCATCATTAAGAAGACATAGAGGAATCGGGCGACTCCTTGAGAACAGACCACGATAAAATAAATCGTATCAAAGTCATGTCCCGTAAAGAGCTTTTGATGGATCCATCTGTAGTAATAGTGGTGATGGATGGTAATCGAGAATTTTGCCGTGTCTTCACGGTGTATTCTTCTCAGCGCCTGATTAGTGGCTGTGAGTGCAAACAAGCCAACGAGCATCAATGCAATGACGCCAAGTAATATAGCGGAGATCAAGGTCCCTCCAAATTTATTATCATATATCTGACCTTATACCAAACTGCGGAAATAACGTCATGAATTATAGATAGAAAGACTGAGCTTCAAGCTTTTAAGATTCTCAAGATGCCGCCTCTCAGCTTGTCGCATCTTCCGACTTTCTTCATCCTCAATGTCATCGTAACCCATCAGGTGAAGGAGACCATGGATCACATACAGAAGAACCTCTTCATAAGGATCTCCTCCGCTCTCCATAGTATAACCGACAGCGGCTAAAGGGCATACAAAGATTTCGCCCAATAGAACATAATCCGAAGAGTTGTTGTTTAACGGCAATGAGATGCAATCGGTAAAACTCGGATCATTGAAGAATCTCCCGTGAAGAGCGCAAATTGTCTCCTCATCCACAAAATTAATCGAGACCTCATCAGCCTTCACACCCTCTAAACGAAGGGTCTCAGAGACAACATCTGGAAGTGCCATCAAGTTGATTTCGAGATCAGTTTGATCGTTATTTGTCGTGACGTTCATATAAGGGGTTATATGATTGGGGTTTTAGGAAGACCTGTGACTTTCTTGTTTTCACCATCTTTCCAACGGTCCATTTTTCTCAAGACATCTATCCGCTCATAGCGCTTCAAAACGTTTCTCTTGATGTTCCCTTTGTTGGATTTTCCATAACTTGGATGCCTAGACATAGTCATTTCCTCTACTTAATTTTAGGTATAAAAACTGTTGTTGCAATGTCACCCTCTAAAGCATTTGCATGCTCCTTAAATCCCTTTGGAAGGTTATCCTTCTTAGGACCTGTTTTTTCCGAAGGCATGCGAGGACGGCGAGGGGAAATAGCTCGTCTCTTATCTTGTTTACTCATTCGTGTCATTTGTGACTCCTTACAATCGGTATGAACCTATGTCAAAAGCATTTATTGAGATAGGTTCACAGGACCGATTATAAGGGTTTCTTTGCTTTCTCGCAATGGAAAAATTTTGATGATATTAAGGGTGTTAACAATGTCTTAATAAAATATTAATAAAATTTTAATTATTGACTTAAATAATAATTTATGTTATCATTTTGTTTGAAAATAGTAAAAATATGGAAAAGTTATGCAACCAACAGATAGTATAAATTCTTATCATTATACCCTTCATGAAGTTGAAGTAGGGGCTGAAGATGGGTTCGAGCTCGGTTCTGGTCTTGCCAATCTGCCTGAAGATGTTTTGGAGGCCCTGAAAGATGATAATCTTGAATTAGCGATGTTCTTATTGAACAAGCATAAGGGTGAAGGATCTGACTTAGAGACAGGGTTTGGCTGCACCATTAACAATCTGATGAAAAAGTTGATGCGTGCAATGAGTTTCAATTTTCGAGTGGCCAAACCTGCAAAAAAGAAGGCAAAAAAAGTTCAAAAAAATCAGAAGTCTGCAAAGACTCCCGTCGTAAAAAAATTAGTCAAAGTATTGGTTAATGGAACGATGAAATTGATTGGGATTCCTGGGAAAGTGATGGTAAGAGTGGTGAATCTTGGGAAAAGGGTGGTTGTCAAGTTGACCGATATCGTGATGCACAATGTTGTTAAACCTGTGATCGCTCCTTTTGTGAAAGTGGCAACAGTTGTCGTGGAGAAATATCAGGCTATTGAAGAGTTTATTTCCGAGAAGTTTGAAAAGATAACGGAGAAGGTGAAAGACCTGAAAGAGAAGGTGGCAGAGAAAGTGGAGAAATTTGTTGAAGAGGTGCATGAGATTGCAAAGCCGGTTAGATTGTGGCTCAGCAATAAGTTTAAAGATTTTGCAGATAAGCAAAAGTGGATGAAAGCTGCGCTTGGACAGCAGTTCCAAAATGTCATTAAGGTCGCAGATTACTCCATTAACATGATTGCATTTGTTGTGGTTCCGCTGGTATTTTGTGGAAAACAAATGGGGAAGGGATTGAAGTTATTGAAAGAGGGCTTTGCGAAACACGGTAAAAAGTTCTTACGATTTGGAAATTGGGTAAAAGGGTATCTTGCAAAAGGGGTTGAATCTTTGAATGGTGTGATCAGCGCGATCACCGGAGCCATCGAGCGTATTCTCAATATGATCTTCAATTGGATTTTGTCGCTTTTGATGAAGCTGTGGAATTTAGTTATGAAGGTCGTTTCTGTAGTGATGAAGCTTTTGAATTGGCTGAAAGAACGAATCGTAAAGAGTATCACGCATTATCTTTCTAATTAACTTTGAAAAATTTTACCGCGAAGATCGCGAAGATCGCGAAGATGCGCGAAGACTGGAGCAATCATAGTGATTTCCGATGAACGTGTCCGATTATAAATATTTAATATTTTTAAGATTAGTTACTATATATAACCTCTTTACGCAGTAGGTTTTGAAAAAAAAATAATTGAAGTTGGTCTGTTTCTTCGCGCATCTTCGCGATCTTCGCGATCTTCGCGGTTAAATTTTAAAGCTGCCAATGTGCGATGAGTCCCGCGGCTAAAATCGCGGCAGTTTCAGTTCTCAATATATTCGGATTTAATTTGACTCCACAAGCACCCAAAGACTCCAGGACCTCAATTTCATTATCATGAAACCCACTCTCAGGCCCTACAAAAAAACCGGTATGATCGTTTTTTTTCCAAACAGAGTGAAATAGCGGAGCTTGAGCTCTGATATCCCCAAAATAGAAGGGCATTTCTAATGAAGACCATTTTTTTAACGGAGCTTTGATTTCAGTCTGTGGTAGCCAGTAACGACCACATTGTTTAAGGGCGGAAATTGAGATCGCTCGCAGGCGATTTTGCTGACTTTGGCTGAGTTCTTTTCGCTCGCTAAGTTTCCCTGGAAATAACCAAAAATGAGTGACCCCCAATTCGGTCCCTTTTTCGATAATGTCGTCCAGTTTTTGAGGACGGGGAATAGCCTGAGCTAAGATGATTTTTTGTTGAGGGGGAGAGAATGTTTTCACCTCGATGAGAGTGATTTGGAGAGAGCGTTTTTGGATGGATTCGATGCGCCCCTGCGCTAGGGCTCCTTGACCATTAACGAATTCAACAATATCTCCGATTTGTGCTCGCATCACGCGAACGAGATGATGAAATTCCTTATCTTGAAGCTCGATGGTCTTCTTGGATTCTAGTTTGTCGGGATAAAAAAAACGTTCGGCGGGCATACTCTACTGCTTTTCTTCCACGACAATGTTTTCATTGTCATAATCAATATTGAGTTCAAGCTGTTGCCGGCGACTTTTGTAGAGTCTGAGCGTCTGCATAAACTGTCGGAAACGGTTCCGCCAAGTCTCTTCCAGCTCTTTACTCGGTGAACGATTTTGAGAGGAGTGTTCTCGAAATTGGTTTTCTAGGTAAGCGATGTAACGGTTTTCGAGTGTTTGGGGCTGCATGAATTCCACACTCCAGCGTAAATGTTTCTCCTCGTTTTTCGGCAAGGCGATGATAGAGACTTGCATAAAGTCTTTGACAGTTTCCATAAACAGCTGGCTCACTTCATAGGCGAAAAGTTGACGATTCAAATAAGGGATTCCATTTTTGTCCTGAATCAATCCGTCACTTGAAAGTTTATAGATATCAGGATTGATGGTGTCATTGTTTTTGAATGGGAAAAAGACGTCAACGGGGAGAAAGTGCTCAATCGGAATGAAGGTTTTTCTTAAAAATTCGATCCACATGTTCTCGGCTTTGGGATCGTTAATCTGTTGCCACGGATGATTCATAAAGGGGATATAGACTTTCTTCCAGCTATCGGGGATAGGGAAATCAATGACGTCAGTTGAGTAAGTTCCCTTTTTTGGAGTGTTGAGCCGATTTAATTCCGCTTTTGAAATGTCGTTGAGGTTGAATGTGAGCTCTAGCCCTTCAATTTTGAGCTTTTCCACTTGTTCCTCAGGCCCGCTGACGGTTTGTTCCAGATGCAAAGGCCAAATTCCCATCAACATATAGGAGTGAGGGAGATGGCCGACGGGAGTTTCCACTTTTATGGGGATTTTTGCGGTAATCAGTTTGCTTAATTTAATCACGAATTCTTGAGATGAAACCGATTTGATGCCGTTCGTGAGATCGATATTGGGATTCAAACTCACTAGGTTCAGCTTTCCGACCTGCACGAGCCACTCATTCGGAGCGTTTCCCGCATCCAGAATGACCTCAAGATCTCCGGGTTCCAAGATTTCGATCACTTTCTTTGATCCACTCACTGTCAATGTCGCTCGTCGACTAAGAATTCCATTAGGAAGAAGTCCTTCAATGGTTTTATTGATGGGAAGATTGACGATGCGGATCGGCACTCCGACTAAGGTTTTTGTTTCAATGATGGACTGATTGATAAACCACCAGGTAATCAGAGCCAATACAAGAGCGATCAGTTTACGCTGCCAGTTTTCCGAGAATAATTGTGAAAAAAAAGTACTCACCTTTCAAACCACCGCATGATTCGTTCAAAAATGTTTTTAGGTTTATTCGTTTTGAGTTGGGGAGGATTAAAGATGCTTCCAAGAATCCCTTTAAATCGATCCATTTTCACCCCTCGTGTCATAATCCCATCACGAGCAATCGCAACCCGACCGGTTTCTTCAGAGACAACTATCACAAGAGCGTCCGATAACTGACTAATCCCTAAAGCTGCCCTGTGACGGGTTCCCATGGATTTAGAGAGCTGGGAGGTATCGTCGGATAGAGGGAGTATCGTGGCTGCTGAGATGAGTTTCGTTCCACTGATGATCACGGCGCCATCATGGAGCGGTGTCGAGGTAGAAAAAATGGATTCCAACAGTTCCGATGAGAAATCAGCATTGATCATCACAGATTTTTGGGCGTATTCATCGAGCGAATCTTGGTTTTCAAGGAGAACAATTGCGCCCAATTTCTTCTCAGCTAACCGGTAGATGCAATGGGTAATGCCATTTAAGAATTTATCAAATTCAGAAAACTCGCGATACTTCTTCCCTTTGACACTTAACTTGGACAGGGCTAACCGTAGCTCTGGTTGGAAGATGATCAATAACGCAATCACTGCCACATTCACAAAGTAAAACATGAGTTTTTGAAGAACCGGCAGATGGGCCCAATCGACAATGATATAGAGAACAAGAAATGCCAAAAGTCCATAAGCAAGGTCCATTGCCCGCGTGTTCCAAAAAAAGGAAAGCAGGTAATAAAGAACCAAAGCTATGAAGATAATTTCGATTAAACTTATCAGCATCTTTTTCTCATTTAATAGAAGTCGCCAGGAAAGGCTATAAGCCGCCCATTTCAACTCACGCAGATTTTGTCCGATTTTCGGATAAGAATCAAGTAACTTCTTGGGACTCCAAGACGTGTACTTATATCTTCCCATGCGTTAAAATTGTTCGAAATAGGGGCAAAGAATGAAATATACCAATTTGAGGGCTTTTGAGAAGCATTTAGAGTCGGCTTATCCCGAACACCGGGCTCCGGTCTACCTGATTTTGGCGAAGGATTATATTTCGAGTAAGAAGGCGATAGAGCCTCTTCAAAAGTCATCGGATTTTGGAGTCAAAACACTCGAGACCGACTCTGTCAATGCTGATCAGTTGGCTGCGGAGCTGCAGTCGTTTTCCTTATTTGAGCAGAATCGCCTGTTAATTTTATCTCGGATTCATAAGGGAAATGATCCGATCCGTCGGGTACTCCTCGATTACCTTGAGCGTCCCAATGAGCAATTGGTGCTGGTCCTGACGGGGGAGTCATTGGCGGCCAATACCAAGCTTTATAAGGCGATCGAGAAAGTGGGAGTCATTCTTAACCTTTCCGCGGCGTCCAAACCTTGGGAAAAGCAGCGTGAAATGGAGGATTGGCTGGTCAAACAATCTCACTCCGAAGGGAAGCCCATGGAACCGCGCGCTGCTAAATCGTTAATTCAACATCTGGGAACTGATGCTTCTTCCTTGGAACAAGAGCTCGAAAAGCTCATTTGTTACGTGGGGGATCGTCCAACTATTACCGTGCAAGATATTGATGCGATTTGTCCGACTGTCAACCAGAAAACCGTGTGGCAGCTGGGGGAGGCTATATTCTCTTTGAATGTCGCGGAAGCGATGAGTATCGCCAAGGCACTTCTCAAGGACCAGGCTCCATTTATCCTTCTGCTTCGGCAGATTCGAAAGCAGTTCCAGACCGATTATCAAGTATTTTCCTTATTGGCAACCCCGGACGAAATTCCCCGAATCTTTCCTTACATGAAAGGGCGCATCTTGCAGCAGCATATCGATAATGCTCGCAGATACGGTGTCGAACGGTTTAAAAAGGGGTTGATAGAAATCGATCGGACCGAGCTCGAAGCCAAAAACAGTGGGATTGAAGACGAATGCTTGCTGGAACTATTAATCGCTAAACTGTGTCGGTGAGAATGAGTCGAGGAAAATTACTTCTGCTACCCAATCTTCTGGGGGACCTTCCCCATCATGAATTGTTTCTTCCTGCCAGTGTCGATAAAGCTGTGGAATCGATAGCAGGTTTGATCGCGGAAAGTGAAAAAGGGGGACGTCGCTTTTTGTCGCGATTTAAAACAGAAAAGCGACCCCACGAAATCCCCATAGCACTTTTGAATAAACACCATCAAGATATCGATTTTTTGCTCGAGCCCCTTCAAGATGGAGAGACTTGGGGCTTGGTTTCGGATGCGGGCCTTCCCTGTGTGGCGGATCCCGGTGCTCTTTTGGTGGCGCGAGCGCGGGAGCTTGGTTTGAAAATCCAAGCCTTTGTGGGCCCCTCTTCGGTTACACTTTCCTTGATGTTGTCCGGTTTTACGGGACAAAGTTTTCATTTTCATGGGTATTTGCCCAAGGATCCAAAGGCTCGTGATCAGAAAATTACGAACATGGAAAAAGATCGTTCCACGCAGATTTTTATTGAAGCGCCTCATCGCAATCAAAAGACATTGGAGGCTTTAGTCGGTTCGCTTCGGGATCAGACGAAGCTCTGTGTGGCTTGGGATTTGACGTTGCCATCTCAGGGGATTGTGTCGCAGAACGTGGCGGTGTGGAAGAAGAGCCCTCTTCCCAATGTGCATAAGAAACCTGCAATCTTCTTATTAAACGCAAATGAATAAACCGGTTTTTGGAGCCCCAATTATTAATACATAGCCCAACGGGCTAACATTGAAACAGACCCAGGCATAGCCCGGGTGAGGATTGTTGGTTTTGCTGAAGCCTGGAAGGATGGTTCATACGG
>SDBV01006506.1_pt1 | contig 16177 bp, 15 predicted proteins | sample 2277081 | NCBI WGS metagenome assembly SDBV01 (sample SAMN10402039, study PRJNA504765) | marine sediment metagenome | isolation source: marine sediment core GS10_PC15, 223 cmbsf | place: Arctic Ocean: Southern Knipovich Ridge | collected 2010
CCACGCCCGAGGGATCGCCCGGCGGGCGAGTATTTGCCGTAACCGGGGCCGGCGGCACACCGGCACACCCGGCAGCCGACCAGAGCACGCCGGCAACCAGTATCATCCGGCTCCAACCGGACTCCCGGCCAGCGCCCGCGCATATCTCGGCGGCAAGTATACCGCGGGGATCGACCCCGCGACGCCACACCCTCCTGAAAGCCCCCGAGAGTCTCAATCCCTGAGTCGACATACCGGACATCCTTGTCCTTGGTGTTTGCTGCCGCGAAGTGTCAGTTTCAGTTCGGGCCCAGGTACTCGTGCATCCGGGGCTTGTGACCCAACAAGTTGGTCAAGTATCGGTTCAACAGGTTGCGTATCTCGGCCATCGTCGACCAGCCGATTTCCATCCGCTGCCAGGCTTCGGATTCAAGATCGGCCATTCGTGCCATCGTCCGCAGTGCGCCGGCGCTGACCGACACAACCTGTTTCTTTCCTCTTCGGCAACCATCGCAAAGCACCCCGCCATCGAGCTCCCCGAACGCGACCCGTCCCTTCGCCTTGACCGCTGCCGAACACTCGACACAGCGGCCCAACGAGGGCATGTGTCCCAGCAGTCTCAGCGCGCCGAACTCAAATCGCACTACCCGCCGCGCAACCTTCTCCCCGGCCGCCAGGGCCTCCAAGCTCTCGTCGGCCAGGTCGAAAAGTTCCGGATGCGGGTCGCAATCGTCGGTTAGTTCGCGGAGCAACTCGGCCACATAGTATCCGGCATGCAAACTGGACAGGTCCCTGCCGGCCGGGCGAAACCGCCGTTGGAGCTTGGCTTCCGTCAACAGGTCCAGCGCATCGGATAATTTGTGGAGGAAGACTATTCGACAGATGGTCAGCACGTCAAGAGCAGAGTCGAACGGTGCTTTGAGCCGCTTTGCCCCCTTGGCTAAAGCGCCTATTTTGCCGAACTCCCGCGTGAACAGCGTCACCACCAGGCTCGATTCGCTGAACTCGACCGTCCGCAGCACGATGGCGTTGGCTTTTTCGCTGGGCATCGCCGTATGTTCACCCCTCGAAAAGGTGGTTTCACGGCCGGCCGCGAACCGTGAAGAAACAGCAGCCAATCCGCCGATGAGTCAGAAGTGCTGGCACCGTCGGCGGCAGAACGTGTCGGCGGCAGAACGTGTCGGCGGCAGACTGCGGTTTGAAACGTACACCCAAATTATACCTGCGGGACAGGTCCATGAAATGGCTCGGAATCCTGATTGTCGTGGCAACTGCTGCGTCTGCGGGGTGCGTCGTGCAACACCCCGGGAGCCAAACCCTGGTAATCAACCCGTTCAGCAAAGGCGGTTGGATTGCGGAGGCCGGTGGCGAGAGCAATCGTTTCTGGCGCGAGGCGACCGGCGACCGGCACTGGGCTGAGGGACAGCGGTATTGGGCACGGACGAAATAGCGGTTTGGCGAGCATGGGCGACATCGCTTGGGGGGCGGAAACGCACGGACCACAAGATGCCGCTCTCCGCGCCGGCGGTCAATAGGTCTCGACTGCGAACTCGGGAATGTTCTCGAAGTGCGCAGCGTTTCGCGTAATCAGACGATGCCCGGCAGCCATGCAGGTGGCCGCGATCAACACGTCCAGGTCGCCGGCCGGCTGACCGATCTCCTGCAAATGGGCCGTGATCCGCCCGAAGAAGCGGGCGGCCCTGTCATCGAAATCCAAAACGCCCAGCCCTTGGAGGGCTTCCTCGACGAGCCGCCCTTCCCGCTGCGGATGATCCGATCGCTCGACACCCACGTAGAGTTCCGCCACGTTCATACGTGTGGTGCGAGAAACTCCCCGCGGGTGAGCAGTTCCTGGAGCTTCTGAAAGGCCCTGGTTCGCAACTTGGCACGGCGGCGCATCAGGTCTACAAGGATGGTCGTGTCCAGGCAGGCCACGCTATCGGTTCCTCGCCGAAGGTTCGTGACGCCGGCACACCTGCTCCTCGATCGCCGCGGCGGCCTTCTCGCTCAGGGAAAGTCCTTGCAGCCGCCGCCGGTAGGCCTCAAAGTCCAACGGAGCCGGAATCGTGCGCTTGATCGTCTCGCTGAACGACTCGCGCTCCCGCTGTACCGACTTCAACCGCTGGTAGGCTTGCAAATCCACGGTAATTGTTTTGGTTGCCATTGGACTGGCCCTGGATTCGTGTACATGCACGTACACATAGCTTAGCTGCTCCTCCTACTCAAATCAAGCCCGAATACCCGGCGCATGCGGTAGAGCCAAGCGTTGACCTCGAACAGGCCAAGGAAGAGGGTGTGGTCAGGCGGGGATCAGGGATTAGGCACAAGGCGTTGCATCGGAAACGATGAGCGTTTAGACGCTCATCCCCCCTAACTCCACTACTTCTTCCCTCGCGCCTTCCGCTCACGCCGTCTCCCGGCGCCGCCGGTCGAGGATCTCGATCCGCACCCGTTCGATCCGCCGTCGCGTCGCCTCCAGCACGGTAATCTTCACCTTGTCCGCCAGTAGCTCTTCGCCCACCACGGGGATATGTCCCAAGCGGCTGAACACGAAGCCGGCGATGGTATCGAAGTCACCGTCGTCGGGCAGCCGAAGCCCCAGCCGCTCGTTGATCTCGTCGATGTGGACCTTGCCCAACACCTCGCATATCCCGTCCTCCAGCGGGCGGATCCCTTCCACCAGGTCCTTGTCGTATTCGTCCACGATTTCGCCCACGATCTCTTCCAGCACGTCCTCCATGGTCACCAGTCCGGAGACGCCCCCGTACTCGTCCAGCACCACCGCCAGGTGGTTTCGGGTTTGCTGGAACTCCTGCAGCAACACGTCGATGGGCTTGGTCTCGGGCACGAAGTAGGGATCGCGCAACAGCGCGGTCCACGGGCTGTCCGGCCATTGTGCCCATCGACCAACGCTGCGCGTCGGTGCCCGATTGGTCGGCCCTTTGGCCAACTCGGGCAGCAGGTCCTTCGCGTAGAGAATGCCCACGACGTCGTCCAGGTTCTTGTTCGTAACCGGGATTCGGGTGTGTCCGGCGTCGACGACAAACTCCAACGCCTCCTGCCAGGAAAGGGCCAGGGACATGCAGACCATGTCGGTGCGCGGGGTCATTACCTCGGAGACGTCCAGATCACCAAGTTCAATGATCCCTTCAATCATCTCCCGGGCGTCCTCCTCCAACAGCCCCTCGCGGTGTCCTTCGGTCACGATGGTACGGATGTCCTCCTCGAAGGATTCTTCGTCGGGCTCCTCGGGGGCACGGCCGGCCAGGCGGTGCATCACCGTGTCGACGAATCGGGACAGCACGACCAACGGGGACATCAGAAAGGAGACGGCCAGCCAGAAGGTCCAGGTATGGTACAGAAACCAAGCGGCCCAGAGGCGGACCACCGACCGGGGGATCCAGATTTCGACGGCCAACAGGGCCAAGGTCCCGGCGGCCAGCCAGGAGCCCAGCACCGCCCAGTGTGCCCACGGCAGATTGCTCGGCGGTGGGGGGGACTCCCAGCGCACCAGAAGCCAAAACGCGCCGGCGCCGATGAACGCGGCGGTGGCCACCACCCGCATCGTCTCGGCCGCCAGGGCGACCCGGTCGCGGCGCCTGAGGATCTGGCCCAGCCGATCGGGCGTCTTGCGGCGGCGGCAGATATCTTCCAGTTGGCGGGGGGAGAACTCCCCCAGCGATCGTACGCCGATCGCCGCCAGGCAGGTCAGCAACAGGCCGGCCAGGGCCAGCCAGAACATGAGGCCGAAACTCACGAAACCTCTTTCTTTCCTCCAACAAGACCACCGTCCTGCAAGTGCGACTCCTCGTAGGGCGGGTCGAGCCCGAAGTGGGAGAGACAGACCCGTTCCTGACGGCGCATGCGGGCCTGCTCCTGGGCAGTGACATCGCGGTAGCCGGCCAGATGCAGCGTACCGTGGATCACGTAGAGCAACAGTTCATCTTCAGCCGGCCATCCGAAGCGGGCCGCCGCCAGCTTGGCGGTCTGGGCACTGACGATCACCTCGCCTTCCAAGCCGCCGTGGCTGCGCTGGAAGAGGAAACTCAACACGTCGGTCGGCTGGTCTACTTCCAGATACTCTCGGTGCAACCGGCGAATTGTGGAATCATCGACCACGGCCAGGCTAACCCGGGCGTGGGCCACGGATTCTCCCTCCAGCACGATTTGCACGGCCTCCCGAAGCCGCCCATCCTGCGGCGGCAAATGCGACTGTTCGTTGCTGATTTCGACGGTGATCAATGGCCGGTCATCGGTATATAGAAGGCCGCCACACTGGCAGCCGCTAAACAACTCGCGCTCCGCGCGACTCTTGACTCTTCACCCCTCACTCCTCATCCCCTACGCGGTTCTCTGATCCGGATACTTCAGCCGTCCATGGTAGATGGCCGTCAGCGACTTGACCATGCTCCGCTCGATGGTCCGCAGCTCTCGCAGAGTGAGCCCACTCTCGTCGAACTGGCCGCCGCGGAGGCGGCGCTCGGCCACTTCGCGGACCAGGCTCCCGATGCGCGCCGGCGTGGGGTCCACCAGGGTCCGGCTGGCACTCTCCACGTTGTCGGCCAGCATCAGCACGGCGGCTTCCTTGGTCTGGGGCCGCGGGCCGGGATAGCGGTAGGTGCTCTCGTCGACGTCGCTCCCGTTGGGATCCGACCGCTTCTGCTCGCTGGCACGTTCGTAGAAAAACCCTACCCGAGTCGTGCCGTGGTGCTGCTCGATGAGGTCGATGATCGGCTGTGGCAGGTGGTGTTGGCGAGCCAGGTCCGCACCGTCCTTGATGTGGGCGACGATGATCAGACTGCTCATGGCGGGCACCAGCGCTTCGTGCCGGTTGTCCTCGGGATCCTGATTTTCGGAATAATAGCCCGGCTTGAGCATCTTGCCGATGTCGTGAAAATAGGCACCCACGCGGACCAAGAGTGCCCGGGCGCCGATGCTCTCGGCAGCGGCCTCCCCGATCGACCCCACCGTGACCGAGTGGTTGTACGTACTGGGTGCGCGGCGGACAAGCTCCTGGAGCAGCGGATGGGAGACGTCGCCCAACTCCAGGAGGCTCAGATCCGTAAGCACACCGAAGAGCCGTTCGGCGAAGGGCAATAATCCGGTCATCAGGAAGCCGGCGGCCAGGGCCCAAAGGCCGTTACGTGCGGCCGACGCGAGCAGTCCCCGATCGAGCGGATGCTGATCCATGACTTGCACGCCGGCCGTCAACAGCGTGGCCACAGCTCCCGCGAAAAGTCCCACGTAGATCAGCTTGCTGCGGCTGCGGATGTGTCCCAAATTCAGGCTGGCAGCCGTGGCAACTCCCATCAGGAGCACGAACTCCCAGAGACCTTGCCCCGTGGCCATCGCCAAGACCAGAGCCAGCATACCGGTCATCAGCAGGGCCAGTTCTCGACGATAGACAATGGCCACGGTCATGCCGAAGAGCATTAGAGGAATGATCTCCGGACGCCAGGCAATGAAGGACGCCCACCACGAGAGAGCCACCGCGATCACGGCCAAGGTCAACATCACGCTCAGCCGCCTGACGCTGGCCAGCGGCCCGCGCTGCCTGTAACGCATGTGGATACCGCAGAGCACAAACATCGCGAAGATCATCGACACCATCACCGTGGCCCGGACCAACCTCCGGGCGAACCGCTCGCCGGGGGAGCCTCGGGAGAGCCATGCCCGGTGTTCCAGTTCCAGCAGGGCCACGTCCTCGGACAACAGGGACTTGTCGGCCTCCGACAGCAGGTCGCCCTGGTGGTAATCCCGCAGGTGCTCGAACTGGGTCCTGGCCACGATGCCGTGAGTGGGAACCTGGCCGAGGCGGTACGCAAACGGAGGATCCCAGGCCCGAACCACAAACCCAATCACCACGGCCGCCAGCAGAGCCAGGCCGATCCGTCCCAGCACGTCGCGACGGCGCAGACCTGCCCACGCACGCTCCCATTGGCCGGGAGGCAACTCCAAGGCGGCCACGCGCTCGGATCGGGTACGTTTTTGACCGCTGGCGGCCATATCGAGGTTTGGGCGGCTCAGCGCCCCCTCTTAGGTTTGCCTTGGTAGGCGTTGACGATCTGTTGAACCAAAGGATGTCGGACGATGTCGGCGCGGGTCAGCTTCACGGAGGCAATTCCCTCCAAGCCGCGTAACCTTTCCAGCGCGTCCACCAACCCGCTCTTGGAGTGCGAAGGCAGATCGATCTGGGAAGTGTCTCCGGAAACCACGATCTTCGAACCGGTGCCCATCCGTGTCAAAAACATCTTCATCTGCCCAACCGTCGTGTTCTGGGCCTCGTCCAGGATGATGAAGGCTCCGTCTAGCGTACGGCCCCGCATGTAGCCCAAAGGTATCACCTCGATCAGGTCCGCCTCTCTGTAACGCTGGATCAGCTCGTGATCCATCATCTCTCGCAACGCATCCAGCAAAGGTCGCAGATAGGGATTGATCTTGGCCTGCAAATCCCCGGGCAGAAAGCCCAGGCTTTCGCCCGCCTCCACCGCCGGGCGGACCAGCACCACCTTTTGGACCGTCTGGGCCTTCAAGGCCGCAGCCGCCATGGCCACCGCCAGGTATGTTTTCCCCGTTCCCGCCGGACCGGAGCAGAGGACTATGTCGTTCTTTCGGATGGCCTCCAAGTACTGTGCTTGTCCGGGACTGCGGGGCCGGATCTGACGGCCCACCTTGAAAACCTCGATTGGCGGGGGTTCGGCGGACGACTCGCCCTGGCCCACGGACGCCAACACGCGGCCGACGTCTTCCGGCGCCAGCGTGCCGTGGCGTTGGGCATAGTCCTGAAGCTGCTCGAGGACCTCGGTGGCCGAGGCCACGGCTTGCGGCTCGCCCTCGACGTAAATCCGGCCGTCGCGAGCCGAAATGCATACGTCCAGCGTGTCGCGGATTTTCCGCAGGTGCTGATCACAGGCGCCGAAGAGAGTCAACAGGGCCCTGGAACCGACAACCGAAATGGCTGTTTCAATCATTAAGATCTACAAGAGCACCCGCAAGGGCGCGACCTCACGAACAACCAGGAGCTTGTTCAACAATTCAGTATACTCAAGTCTAGCTCGGAAAGGCCAGCCACCGCCGCTCGGCTCCTCTAACACATTGCCCAATTAGAACTTGTGAATAGTCCGACCCAAGGAAGCCACCGCCGGAAATCACCTCCACCCATACAGAGTTCAAAAGTCCTCCAGCTTGCCGATATACGTGTGGCAGTAGGGGCAGATATGGGTCGCCGCCAGGATCAGTTGGTTGCACTTCTCGCAACTCTTCAGCGGTGGGCCGCCGCGATCGTGCTCCAATCCGGGCAACGATTCGACGGGCCCGGCAGCCTCTTGGGCCACGCCCTCCGAAACGGGACCCGACTTGGCAGGCCCCAGAATGTTCATAATTGCGTCTTCGGACAATTCGCCTCCGGAAATACTGGGCACCTGCACCCGAGCCTTGCACGTCGGACAAAAACCGATTTTGCCCGCAAGACTGTCCTTGACTTTCAGAATATGCCCGTTGCGGCAAACAACCCGTATCGACATCGTACCGCGATCTCCGAACGCCCCCCACGACTCGGACGTCTGTTCCGATGCCTCTCCAGCTTGGTGTTGCCCTTCTCGCTCCAACTCCTTTCCGTGACAGCTTATCCTCCAAGAACTCAATACCCGAGGAAGTATGCAATCCCGCCGGCTCGCGTCTTCGATCGCACAGGGCCGAGGGTACCGATCTCACTCTATCTCATCATAGTCAACCGAGGAGGAGTTGAATAGCTGTTTTCCTGATCCCAAGGGAGCCGCCAAGGCCACTCTTGGGGGGGTACATGAACTCTGCCTTTCGGCCGGCCCGGCTATCCTCCGACCAGTACTCCCGCCAAAAAGAGCCAATAGAACCAGGCAGCCGGAGCGGCCAGCAGGATGGAATCCAGCAGGTCGAGCACACCCCCGAAACCGGGCAGCCAATCGCTGGAATCCTTGCGGCCCACGTCCCGTTTCAGCAGCGACTCGGCCAGGTCACCCAGCATGCCCGCCGTGCCGACCAGCAGGCCGAAAAACAGCCAATGCCACCAGGCACCTGGCCAAGTACCCTCCTCCATCAACCGAGGCAGCAACAGTCGGAACGTCGCCCAGGACCCCAGGCAGGCGAACGCCAGCCCGCCGATCGCCCCCTCGACTGTCTTGCCCGGACTGAGCACCGGGGCCATTCGGTGGCGTCCCATCAAACGTCCGACCGTGTAGGCGCCGGTGTCGCCCAGTTTGACCACGATCACCAGCGAGGCCAGCGCCCCAACGCCCCAGGCCATCCGCAATTGAATCACGAAGCCGAGCATCACCCCGATGTAGACCAGAGCGAAGACGGCCCCGGCGAGATTCACCGTCACCCCGCCCGGATTCTGGTAGCGGCGCATTTCGCCGGCGAAGACCAACATCACGCCCACCGCCAAGGCCGCCAACGGCCAGGCTGCTCTTGCAGCAGGAGAAACCGCTTCCGCGCCGCCAATGTGCCCACGGCAGACTGTGTACAACTGCGGCAGCCAGCCGCTGACAACCAGCAGGACGTTGCCGCAATAGACCGCCCAGGCCACCGGGCGCATTCCGCCGCGAGTGTGCCCACCGCAGACTGCGGCCAGTTGTAGAAACTCACGACTGGCTGCTACGGCAAAGAGCAGCGCCACCGGAAGAAGACAGATTCCCGCCAGCGCGGCCGACAAGCGGACCTCCGCCAGATGGTCCAGCCAGGCCAGGCCGACCAGGATCGCTACGATCAGGACTCCCAGGGGTAGTCGCCAGCGGAGCATGATAGTTCTGCGGAACTCTCGATTCGGCGAGGAAAAAAATGTCGTACCACGGACTTGTCCAAGAACAAGTTCCCATTCTCGCGTTTGTTGATAGCCCCGCCCGGGAGGGCGGGGTTGGACGTGGCGACATCCCAGGAACACCGCTCTCCCGGGCGGGGCTATTCTCCAAAAGTACAGCGTTGTCGCTTGACAACTCCCGGGCTTCAACGGTGCCGGTCATCGTACCATGGCGCGGGCCCTTTTTCTATGCGGCCGCCGGCCCAGTCTGCCGTGGGCACACTGGGCGATCGTGCTGCCGATACACCAGTTGAAGAATCAGGCCCGCCACTTCGGCGGCAGCGTTGGGCCGGGCCAGGCGGCGCATCGCGGCCGACATTCTGGCTTGCATCTGCGGATCGCAGATCAGCCCCCCTATCGCGCCGGCCAGGTGATCGTCGAGCCGGCCCGGCAGACTGCGATGGTCCAATGTGACGCAGCCGCCCGCCTTGCTGAACACCTCGGCGTTGCGGCGTTGGTGGTCGTCCGTGGCGTGAGGGTAGGGCAACAGCACGGCCGGCACTCCGGCGGCGGACAGTTCGGCCAGTGTGGTGCCACCAGCGCGGCAGACCGCCAGGTCAGTCGCGGCCAAGACATCGGGCAGGCCGTCGATGAAGCCCGTTACGGTCGCCCGCAGCCCCAATTTCCGGTAGAGCCGCCGCGTCGCCTCCAACTCCGCCTCGCCCGACTGATGGAGGATCCTCCAACCGGCCAGCTTCCCGCCGATCTTATAAAGCGCCCGGGGCACGCTCTGATTGACCGTTCGAGCACCGCCGCTTCCGCCCAGGACGATCAGCCGAAAAAACGGGACAGGTCTCTTTTTCGCCTCTAACTCCGAAAAAGAGACCTGTCCCGTTTTTCGGATGGGGGTACCGGTGACATATATCGGGCACCGGCAGCGGAGGTCGGCTCGCGTCTGTGCCAGCCCGGCACATACCACGGCCGCCCGGCGGGCCAGCCATCGCGTGGCCCGGCCGGGAACCGCGTTTTGCTCCAAAAGCACCAGCGGCACCTTGGATCGACTCGCCGCCCGGGCCATGGGCACGCTGGCATAGCCGCCCAGTCCCACCACGGCGGCCACCCGCCGCTGCTGAAGGAAGCGTCGGGCCGCCAGGTAGCCGGCCAGGTTCTCCACCACGAACGAGAACGCCCCGCGTGCCCGCTTGGGCAACGGCCGACACGGCAGCGCAAGGTACTCGAAACCGGCGGCGGCCACCTCGCGGTACTCGAACTGCTTGCCGCTGCCGACAAACGTGATCCGCACGCCAGGAAGCTGCTGAAGCAGCCGCCCGGCCACCGCCAGTCCCGGAAACAGGTGGCCCCCGGTTCCGCCTCCGGCGAAGACGAGATGGAGTGGATTGCGTGTCATCGGTTCAATTTGGCTCGGACCACCGGGTGTTCTCACGTTACTTTCCACTTGCCCACATCCAACTCCACGCATTTCAATTCGGCGATAGCCCCGCCCGGAAGGGCGGGGTTCTTGAAGTGTTAACGCACGCGACCCCACTGTCCCTTTGGCGCGACCACCGGCCGCGGCTATACCAATCGGACGTCACAACCGCGCATCAGACCGAAAGTTACGGCATCGGGGTCAGCGTCTCAACGTGGTACCGACGGCGGTCACTTTTGTGGATCCGTCGGGCCTGTGGTCATTGACGTTCAATTTCAACCCCGCGATACCCAACAGTGCACACAGCGCCGAGGCAATCCAGAATCGGACCACGATCTTGTTCTCCGCCCAACCCAGGAGTTGGAAGTGGTGATGCAGAGGGGCACAGAGGAATATCCGCCGACGCCTCCACTTGTAGTAGCCCACCTGCAGCAGCACGCTGGCCGCTTCGACGACGAATACGCCGCCCACCACCAGCAGCAGCAACTCCTGGCGGGTGACCACTGCCAGCAGTCCCAGCAGCCCACCCAGGGGCAGAGCACCGGTGTCGCCCATGAAGACCTGGGCGGGGTGGCAATTGAACCAGAGGAATCCCAGCACACCGCCGATCATTCCTCCGGCCAGCACGGTCATTTCTCCGGAGCCGGGGATCCGCGGGATATTCAGGTAGGCGGCCAATCCGGCGTGCCCGCTGGCATAGGCCACCACGGTCATCGCCAGGATGGCAAAGATCAGGCACCCGCCGGCCAACCCGTCCAGCCCGTCGGCCAGGTTCACGGCGTTGGAGGCCCCCACGATCACGATCACGGCCAGGGGAATGAACCACATCCCCAGCGACAGGTCGGCCCCCACCAGCGGCAGCCGCAACTGCAAGCCGTCGGGCAGCCCGGCATGGTGCTGATAGAGGAGCGTGGCCACGACGGATGCCACGGCCAGTTGAGCCGCCAATTTGCTGCGGACGGAGATGCCGTTGACCTTGCGGCGGAGCTTGACCAGGTCGTCGACGGCACCGATCGATGCCAGGCCCCCGGCCAGGAGCAGCGCCAGTTGTAGGTAGCGGTTGCCCAGGTCGCCGAAAATCAGCGTGCCGGCCAGCAATCCGGCCACGATGAACAACCCGCCCATGGTGGGCGTAGACTCTTTGTCTTTGTGCAGCCGCCGGAGCTGCGGCGAGTCGCTCTTGATCCGCTCGCGGAAGCGGCACCGCAGCCACCCGATCCATCGAGGCCCCAGCAGCACGGCCAGCAGGAACCCGGCCATCGCCGCCAGCGAGGCACGGAAGGTGATCTTCCCCAGCGCCGCCAGCTCGCCCGAAAGGGCGGCCTGCGACCACGATGAAGACAGGTGATCCAGCAGCCAGAGAAGCATGGGAGACAACGATGAATTATGAACGATGAATTATGAATGACGAACGGCGAGTGTAAAACGACAAACGGGGTGCGGAATGGTGCTCCAGGATGAAATAGCCGGCGCTTTCTCCCGTTCATCATTCATCGTTCATCATTCATCGTTCCCCTGTATCCCTGAGCAACCGGGGTCGGCGCGGTGCGCCGCCCCGGTGCTCAGTCTAAAGCTCCACCGCGAAGCACTTGCCGAAGCGGTAGACCCAGTTACCGCGGCTTCCGGCAAGTTGTTGCTCCTACCCAAGGAGGGAAGGGTAGCGTCGAGTTCCCGCAAATCCGACGCAAACGATGGAACTCACGATTAGTTTGTCTTCGGCCCGACCTCGCCCACGGCGACCGGTAGGACCGGTAGTTGTCTGGCGTGCTTGTCTCCAGTTTCCGGTCACCCGGGCCGTCTCCTCAACGATTGGACGTTGTTCGTGCCGCCTACGCGCTGCGGCGCCGCGGATATTCTTGTAGTGCTTCCACCACGCGTTCCATGGCCATCATGCGAGAGCCCTTGACCAGGACCACGTCGCCGGGGAGGATCGCCTGGCCGAGGTACGGAAGGGCCTCTTCGACCGTCTGGCACGGGATCGCACGGGCGGGCGGCATCCCGGCTGCCCGGGCCCCCGCCACCACGTGCCGGGCGAACCGGCCGCAGGCGATCAGCAACTCGGCGGCGCCCAGGGTGACCATCTGCTTGCCCAACTGCCAGTGCAGCGAAGACGACTCACCACCCAGTTCACCCATGTCGCCCGAGACCACGATCCGGCGTCCCGGTACGTCGAAGTCGCGAATCAGTTCCAGTGCCGCCCGCATCGCCGTGGGGTTGGAGTTGTACGTATCGTTGACAATCGTTGCCCCACGGATCTCCAGCACCTGGCACCGCATGGGCACGGGGTGGAACTGCCGGAGCAGTTCGGCCGTTTCTTCCAGATCGAAACCCATCATCCGGCCCACGGCCACGGCCACCAGTGCGGAGGTCAGGTGGTGGCGTCCCCACACCGGCACGCGGAATTCGCAATCGGCCCCGCAGCGTCCCCCCGCTGCCGGCGGCACTGGCGAACCGTGGCCGGCGGCCAGTCGGAACGTGAGTTGCCCCCGACGGCTGCTTACCTGCGTGGCCTTCAGGTCGCACTGATCGCCCGAACCCACCCAGGTGATCCCGGCCTTGCATCGTTTGGCAACGCCTCTCAGCCAGGGGTCGTCGCCCAGTATCGCCCGGCCGTCCGCTGGCAGGGCCTCCAGCAGCTCGGCCTTGGCTTTGGCTATGCCCTCCCGACTTCCGAACCCACCCAGGTGCGCGTCGCCCACTTGGGTGACCACGCCGACCTTGGGAACACACAACTCGGCCAGGGCGGCGATTTCACCCGGGCGGCTGGCGCCCAACTCGAGCACCGCGTAATCGTGGTCCGGCTCGATGTTGAGCATGCTCAAGGGAAGGCCAACGTGGTTGTTGAAATTCCGCCGGCTGGCGGTCCCCGACAAACGCGACCGCAGCACGGTGTGAATCATCTGCCGGGTGGTGGTCTTGCCGACGCTTCCGGTCACGGCAATCATGGTTCCGGTGAAGCGTTGCCGCTTCCACTTGGCCCATTGCCGCAGGGCAAGCTGTGTATCTTCGACCCGCATTGCCCAGCAGCCTCCGGGCACGGCTACCTGTTGTTCCACCACGACGCCCACGGCTCCTCGCCCGAACGCCTCTCCGATGAACTCAGCCCCGTCGTGATGCGGTCCACGAAGTGCCCAGAATACGTCCCCCGATTCGGCTTGACGGCTATCGGTCACCACCTGTCCGAGCTGCACCGTCGCAGTGTCGCGTGCCACACCGCTGGGCAGCAGCCGGCCACCAATCGCCTGACGCAGGTTCTGGAGCGTGCTCATCTGTGTTAGGGGAGTTAGTGTTCTACGGGGAAACTTCTGCGCGTTTTGGGCGCATGTTTGGGAGGGTTCAGTTTTTGGATTCTCTGTGGCGTATTCACTTCACCTGGCATGACATTCTGCGCGCAGCCCCCTTTTTCGAACCTCTCAAGCGTCCAAGGCATGCGTCCGGCTGGCGCCTGATGTAGGCCGCATCGCCAAACCGTCCGTGCTTCTTCTTCCAGGCCTCGAGGCATTCGAACCCGCGGTTGACGAGAAACCGATCCACTTCGCCGAATAGCGGCTGCCCGTGGTACAGCGGCACGAACTCGACTTCGAGGTACAGGGCGGCAACGGTATCCAGCAGATCGCCCATCCCTTGCAGTGCCAGCAGTTCGGCGCCTTGGAGATCCATCCATACCAGGTCGAAGCGATCGACACTATGCTTCTTGGCCCAAGTATCCAAACGCATCGCAGGCACCTTGATCTCTGCCTGCCCGCGCGTGGTGGGGTGGTCGCTTTTCCTTATCCGCCGAAACAGGCTGCTGGCCCCTGGATTGCCGTTGTTGTCTTGATAGAACGTTACTTCCCCATCGAACTGATGAACGGCCCCGAACGTAACGGCCAGGTTGCCACGAGATCTGGCCTTCCTCTGGCACGTCTGAAACGATTCGGGATTCGCCTCGAAGGCAAAAACTTTCGCATTGGGGTATTTGCGTGCAAAGGTAACCGACGTCCTGCAAAACCGGGCGCCAACGTCCAAGATCACCCGGGGCTCCGGTACGTTCGCGCTGTGGAGTCGCTTCAGCAATCTGCGCAGTGCCATGTATTCCGTCAAGCGTGACATCGGTTCATACCGTGAGGGATTCAACTCCCTGCCAAGTCTGCTGCATCTGGTTACCGACGGACCACTTCCCTATACGGCTGGATTTCGTAGAGCCACTCTCTGGCCACTTCGCAGTCGTCCAAGGGGATCCGTTCTTCTCCGATGATCTGATAATTTTCGTGTCCTTTCCCGGCGATCAACACGCAATCGCCCGGCTGGGCGGCGGCCAGGGCGGTGCGGATGGCCTGGGCCCGGTCTGGGACCACTTCCGCTTTGCTCGGGTGCCGAAAGCCAGCCAACAGGTCAGCCATGATCGTCCGCGGGTCTTCGGTTCGGGGATTGTCGGAAGTGACCACGGCCAGGTGGGCGGCCGCCTCCACGGCCCGGCCCATTAGGGGTCGTTTCTCTCGGTCGCGGTCGCCGCCGGCCCCGAATACGCAGATCAGCCGCCGCTGGACCAGCCCCCGCAGCGTTCGCAGGCATCCGGCCAGGGCATCGGCAGTGTGGGCGAAATCGACGAACACGCTGAAGGGCTGCCCACACTCGATCCGTTCCAGCCGGCCGGGCACCTGCTCGGCGGCCTCCAGGCCGCGGACTACCGTCGGCAGGTCGATCCCATAAGTCAGGCCCACCGCGGCCGCAAGCATGCAGTTGTAGACGTGGTGCGTGCCGATCATCTCGGTTCGCACCGGTATCGTGTCGCTGCCGGCGGAGAGCAGAAAGGTCTGCTCGCTCACCTGCTGTCGAAGCGGCTGGGCGGTGATTTCGGCCGCCGAGCGGATGCCCACGGTCAACACCGGTCCGTCGATCCGGCGGAGGAAACCGGCCGAGATCGGATCGTCGGCGTTGATCACCGCGAAGCCTTCGCCCGAGAGGTGATCGAACAGCTTCGACTTCGCCAGCCGATATCGCGGGAGGGTGAGATGATAGTCGAGGTGATCGCGGGTGACGTTGGTCACGCAGGCGGCATCGAACCTGACTCCGGCCACCCGAGACTGATCCAGGGCGTGGCTGGAAACCTCGATTACCGCGTGCGAGCAGTCGTTGCGTACCATCCGCGCCAACCACTCCGCCAGTTCGTCGGCCGGAGGGGTGGTCAGCGTGGCTTGCTCAATCCGCCTGCCGTCGAGATAGCCCAAGGTACCCAGCAATCCGACGCGGTGGCCCGCGGTCGTCAATATGCTGGCCACCAGGCAACTGGTGGTGGTCTTGCCGTTGGTGCCGGTAATGCCGATCAGCTTCATGTCGTGACTGGGGTTTCCCGCCAGGGCCTGGCAGATACGCCCATAGGCGTCCCGCGCGTTGGGCACCGTGCAGACCGGCAGTGACAGCTCCGGCAGCGGCCGCTCGGTCAGCACGGCCGCACAGCCCCGCGCGACGGCCTGGGCGATGAAATCGCGGCCGTCGTGACGGCTTCCGGCCAGGGCCGCGAACAGATCACCCGGCTCGACGCGCCGAGAGTCGCACGCGCAGCCCTCCAGCCGCACGTCGTGGGCACCGCAGAATTCGGCTCCCGGCAACAGCCTGCGTAGACTCAGCGGATGTCCCAGACGGGGACACGCTTGCATAGCTATAGGCCTCCATGCCTAAAGTAAAGACGCCCGACGATTCTGTGAGCATTGGCGATGCTCGGCGTGGCAGCAGTTCTGCCCGAATCCATTCTCATCGACACCGCCATCGACGCGCCGGCCGGCCCGAACGGGCCAGCCCACACCCCACTAAGCCCTGCCATCCAAATGGCGGCTGGATTGTCCGAATTTTCGCTCCCCTGTCAAGGGGGAATTCCGGGCGCAGCGACACAGGGGTGCAAATTGCGGTTTGCGCGTCTTCAAGTAGTTGGTAGACAATAGGGGGGTGATTTTGATCACATTCATGCGGGGGGGCGGGAAAACAGAATAGATAGGGAGCCAGGGATGGCAAATAGC
>SDBV01006507.1_pt1 | contig 16176 bp, 14 predicted proteins | sample 2277081 | NCBI WGS metagenome assembly SDBV01 (sample SAMN10402039, study PRJNA504765) | marine sediment metagenome | isolation source: marine sediment core GS10_PC15, 223 cmbsf | place: Arctic Ocean: Southern Knipovich Ridge | collected 2010
ACGGCAGCGAATGGGTCAGAGGGATAAGCTCATCAACTCTCTTCGCCGCCTGGACACCTGCGAGGCGGGCCGTTCCAAGCACGTCACCTTTCGGTGCGTCGCCCTTTTCTACTGCTTCAGCAGTGGCGACCGACATCTTTACCAGCGCGAAGGCCTTCGCCGTTCGATCGCTGACCGACTTGTCACCGACATCGACCATGCGTGCCTTGCCACTCTCATCGATGTGGCTTAACCGGCCCTCGCCGGGCGCATTATCGGGATTCATACCTTTGGTGTCTCTAGCGCTTGTTTTTTCTGCGCCAGAGGCTGTCGCGAAACATCCGTCGTGTCACTTTCAAGGTTGGAATTGCCGACTCGGCCAGTGCCTTCAGCTTTCCGCCCTCCTGCGAGAAGAGCAACTTCATGCTCCCGCGTGTCGACTCCTTCAACGCCTTGTCGTACGGATACCACCACATCGATCGCGTAAATGAGGGCTCCCAGGCAATGTGCTTGATGTTCACACACTCGTAAAAGCCGAACTTGGAGTGTGATCGACCTAGGCCTGAGTCCTTGACCCCGCCCCACGTGCACTGGCAGGCACCGTGTGAGTAGAGATGCTCATTGATCCAGACTGAGCCGGTGTTGATCCTGTGTGCCAACCTCGTTCCGTGCTCTCGGTCTGACGTCCAGATCGATGCGCCCAATCCGAAATCCGAATCGTTGGCAAGTCGGATCGCCTCCTCCTCGGAGTCGACGATCATTATCGGGATTACCGCGCCGAATATCTCTTCGTTCATTATGCGCATATCGTGAGTTACATCGGTGAGAACGGTTGGAGCGTAGAACTTGCCCGGCATGCCAGTCGCAAACGGCCCACCGCAGTGCATCGTCGCACCGTTCTTCACAGCGTCATCGACCAAGTCTACGACGATCTCGTACTGATCCTCCGAGGTCATTGCGCTGATCTCGGTGTCAGCTTCGATCGGGTTTCCTATCTTCAAGTTTTTTGCCTCTTCTACAACACCGTTTATAAACTGATCGGCCACGTCGCGCATCACATAGACACGCTCGATGCCGGCGCAGCTCTGCCCAGCGTTTACGAGGCCCGCCCAGACACAACCGGAGATCGCATGAGGTATATGGGCGTCCGACAGAACGATCTGTGGGTCCTTGCCACCAAGCTCGAGGACGCAGCCCTTCATCAAGCGTGCACAGTCTTCGCCGACCTTTCTTCCGACCTCGACCGAGCCGGTGAAAAATATCTTTTGGATACTTGACTCGATCATCGCCTGGCCGATCTTGCCGCCACCGTGAACCGTTCTTATCAGGCCGGTGGGAAGCCCTCCAAGCTCGAATATCTCCTGGATCTTCTGGCCGATCAGGCAGGTGAGGCTGGCCGGTTTCAAAACGACGCCGTTGCCGGCCATCAAGGCTATCGCGACCTCGCCGAACGGAATCGACCAAGGGTAGTTCCAGGGACCGATTATCCCCACTACGCCGTAAGGCTCGAAGCTGAACACACTCTTTTTCTGTTTGAGGAAGATCTGCGTGTACTTGATCTTTTCATCTGCCAATATCTTGGGGCCGTTGTCGGCACACCAGTGGAGTAGGTCGATGGTTGGCATAATCTCTGCCGTATAGGACTCGGCGATCGGCTTTCCCTGCTCTCTGGTGAGCAGCGTTGCAAGCTCGTCAGAGTTTTCAAGTAGCGCTTGCGCCACACGGCGCAAATACTTTGCACGCTCCTCAAGCGGCAGTATGCCCCAGTTCAGCTGAGCCTCGGCAACCTCGTCGACTATCCCTTGGACCTGGTCCGGGGCAATCGTGTCTACCGACCCCAGATACTCACCGGTTACAGGGTTGAACGACTGGAGTTCGTCCTTCTTCGGTTTTTCAACATCTTTCTTACCGTCGACACTGATAGGGCTTTGCGTCATCGCCTCCATCTTCAAATCTCCTCAAGTAGTTTTTCGCGATCGTAGAGGGAATTCTAGACCGCGAGCGCCTATTTTGCCTTTCTTTTCTCCCGAATCAGTTTGAGCCGTTTTTTTAGGTCCGACTCCAGGCCGTATTCGGTCGGCCTGTAGTACTCACGCCCAACTACATCATCGGGCATCAACTCTTGATCGCTGAGCGAGTCGGGATTGCTGTGCGGATAGTCGTATCCCTCTCCTCGGCCCAGCTCCTTTGCCCCGGGATAGTGTGAGTCTTGCAGGTAAGCTGGAGGGGCTGAGGCACCCTTAGTGCGCACGTCTGATATTGCGCTGTCGATGGCTGATATCGCAGCATTCGATTTTGGCGCAAGAGAGAGATACGTGACAGCCTGGCTCAAGTTGATGCGACATTCCGGCAATCCAACATGTTCGACTGCATGCGCTGCCGCCACCGCAGTCTGTAACGCTTGGGGATCGGTGTTGCCCACGTCCTCGGACGCAAAGATAACCATCCGCCTCGCTATGAACCGGGGGTCTTCGCCACCCTCGAGCATCACCGCCAGGTAGTAGATCGCAGCGTCCGGATCCGAGCCACGCATCGATTTTATGAAGGCTGAGGCGTAGTCGTAATGCTTGTCACCTCCCTTGTCGTACAGAAGTGCCTTTTTTTGCATCGCGTCCTCTGCGATAGCGATATCGACATTTTTGTCGCGCTCAGACGCGGTCTTGCATGCCAACTCGAGCGCGTTGTAGGCAATTCGGGCGTCTCCATCGGATCGTACAGCGATGAACTCAAGTACATCCGCACCCGGCTTTTGCCGTGTTGAGATAAGTTCGCCGTCTCGCTCGAGAGCGTTTTGCATTAGCTCCACGATCTCTTTGACATCGAGTTGTTCAAGTTCGTAGATCTGGCAGCGCGAGAGCAGCGCCGAGTTGATCTCGAAGTAGGGGTTCTCGGTGGTCGCACCGATAAGAATGAGAAGGCCCTCTTCGACCGCAGGTAGAAGCGCGTCTTGCTGCGCCTTGTTGAAGCGGTGGATCTCGTCTAAGAAAAAGACAGTCGATATTCCGTTGATCGATCTCCTCTCCTTGGCGCGACCGATCACTTCACGGACCTGAGGGCTCCCAGCGTTCACTGCCGATAGCTCTTCAAACGGCAGATCCGCAACGGCAGCGATTATCCGCGCGAGGGTCGTCTTGCCCGATCCAGGTGGACCGATGAAGATCATCGAGACCGGACGGCTGGACGAGATCGCCTCATGTAGCGAGGACCCGTCGCAAAGCAGGTGCTCTTGCCCGACGAAACCGTCGAGCGTGTCGGGCCTCATTCTCACCGCTAGTGGGCCGCTGCCCTCAGCTGCAGAGGGTTTAGGTTCGGCTTCCGAGGTGTCAAAAAGCCTATTCATCTTGAGGATTCTGCCAGTTTGTAAGTGTCGTTGGGAGAATTATTTATCTCTTACACCAAAATCTTCATATACTGGCTAGGCGATGGCGGAGCAAAAAGTACGTTTGGGAGGTATGGCGCTGGGGAACGGGCTACTGGTGCATGGCCCGAGTCACTGGGCAGCGGCAGTAAGGGATCGTAAGGGTGAGCTCACGATCTCTTCCGGCGAGAAGCCGGTGTTTAAAGCGGCACACAAGGTTCCAGTATTGCGAGGGCTCGTACGTTTGATCGAAGCTTTTGCAGTGATTCCGCTAGTAAAGCTCAGGCTGCCTCAGGCGAAGATGCCAATTCAGGATACCCGTACCACGGTACCGCTCCTGATTGTGGGTGTTACGACCGCAATGTTTAGAAAGAGGCGTTTGGGGCCGACCGGCGAGCTCGCACACAACGTGATCGGGCTCTCATTTATCTTGCTGGCTGTGCGCGGCTCAGATCTAGCTGCGTACCACGGTGTCGAGCACAAGGCGATCCACGCATACGAGTCCGACATCGATGCGGCAGAAGGAGTAAAAGAACATGATCGTTGTGGATCAAACCTGGTGATGCCGATGTTTATCACCTCGACCTTGGGAAACTACATCAGGCGCGCGCTTGGATATAACGGCCCGATACCGCGCACCGTTGTTTCGGTAGCGAGTGCAGCGATCTCGGTTGAGATCTTTGCCTGGGGCGATCGCAATAAGGAGAAACTGCTCGCCCGTGTGCTCAGGAAACCAGGGGAGCTTATGCAGAGGCTCTTTGTCACCCGCGAGCCTGACTCTTCGCAGCTCGAGGTCGGCCGCGCGGCGATGGACGAGATACTCAGGCTGGAGACTTAGTGGTCCTATCCACAAATACGGCAATACATAACCGTACTCAGGGATAGGACCACATAGGGTACGATCGGCAGATGCTTGAAGCGATAGATCATATTGGTGTTGCAGTCGAAGATTTAGATAGCGCTATCGAGTCTTACTCCAAGCAGTTAGGGATGCCCATCCAGCACAGGGAGACGGTTTCAGAACAGGGCGTCGAGGCCGTGCTTTTAGGCGTGGGAGAGAGCCATGTCGAGCTTCTTACGCCTCTGGGCCCCGATACTCCAGTAGGAAAGTACCTGGCAAAGCGCGGACCGGGCATTCACCATATCGCCTACAGGGTCGACGACATTGAAACCGAGATAGAGAAGTTGAAAGCGGCTGGCATGAAGATGATCGATGAGTCACCGCGGCAGGGAATCTGTGATACAAAGGTCGCATTCGTACACCCAGGTTCCGTAGGAGGCGTTTTAACGGAGCTCGTACAACCGCCCAACACGCACTAAACAGATGGCAAAAAAGAAAGAGATCGAGAAGATACAAATTGAGGTCGGCTTCATAGGTGGGCCGGCCTTCGTCGGCAGGGTCGACAAAAGTGCATTTGAGGAGCTGGTTAAAGCCGTGACTAAGGGCGAGGAATGGCACGAGCTCAAATTCGAAGACGGTCAGGTGACCTTGAACCTGAAAGTGGTCTCGTACGTCAAGTCGGACCAGGAAGAGACGAACATTGGTTTCTCGGGCTCATAAGGCCCTACTTGTAACAGCGGCGGCAACTGCCGGCGCGGCACTCTGGTGGCGGAGGAATCCATCGCCGTGCCCATACAGCCAGCGCTGGGCAGTGGAGCTTCCACATCCGATCATCACACGTCGTCGACTGGTGGAGATCCTCAATCCCGAGGCAGGCGAACGACTGCTGGAACTGGGCCCTGGGCCGGGCTACTACACGCTTGAGGTTGCCCGTTGTCTCGAGCCGGACGGGCAACTGGAGGTATTAGACATCCAGCAGGAGATGCTCGACTACGTCACACAGAAGGCCGACGGTGAAGGCGTTTCAAACATCTCGGCAACTCTCGGTGATGCCCAAAAGCTGCCGTATGACGATGACAGTATCGATGGTGCGTTTTTAGTAACCGTTCTCGGAGAGATACCTGACCAAGAAGCTGCATTGAGGGAGTTATCTCGTGTTGTGCGTCCTGGAGGCCGCGTTGTGGTCGGAGAGATGGCGATCGATCCGCACTTTGTCACGATAGGCTCTCTTCAGGACCGAGCTGGGGCTGCAGGTCTTCAGTTTGAGCGGTTGCTAGGCGGCCGGCTCGCCTTCTTTGCTCGTTTCGGCGCTGAGTAACTGGTATCGCACGTTGACCCTATACCGGGGGTCATTTACTAGCGAGCTCAGTCCAAAGACGCTCTTCTCGTGATGCGAGATCGGCTGACGCTTGGGCGATATTTTTCCAGAGTGCATCATCATAATCGGACTTGCTTGCCAATTTGAACTCATCGGCAAGCTCGGTCCACAGATCGGCCGCCTCGGCACAGAGATCTGCTGCGTTACCGACATCTGCAATGCCCTGATCGTCTACAAACTTGAGGAACTCTGAGTAGAGCTTGCGGAAGTTGCCGCCACCGGTGCCGCGACGTTCGATCACCTGGTAGCTGAACCGTGCACACCACTGCCAGTCCTCAGCTTCTTTTGGCCAGGAGGTGACTTCGTCAGCAAGCTTTTGAAGTGCCTTGATCCCCTGTAGGTCTCCGTAAGGAGGTTCGAGCATATTTCTTGATGCCATCTTGATCGCAGCTTGAGCCACCTCGGGCAGCCTAGTCCGAAGGTCTTCGATAGCCGACCTGTCGGTTGCAGTTACCACTTCGCCTTTGAGTGGAAAAGGCTGTGCCGGTGAGTGGCGGGCCTTGGAGAGCGATTCATGTGGCACGGCGACAATTTCATCGAAATCTGTGTCTGCGAGGTACACGGTTTTTAAGTCATAGCCAGTTAGTACGACGGCGTGTCCTGGAAAGTGGGCCGAGTTGTCGTAGTGGTCCAGGTAGTAAAGATCGGTGAGCAACAGCGTAGGGTTGCCCGAGTCGACCTTCTCCTTCGCAATCTGCCACGACTTCACAGGGTCTTCCTCTTTTTCAAGCGTGAATGCCCCACCCGCAAGTTCGATGAACTGCTCCTCAAGCTTCGCCGCACGGCCGTTCATGGTGCGGCTCGGTGACATACCGGGGAGCTGTACGTAAAAGAATGCGGCACCGGCAGCGAGCCCGAAAACAACTGCCTCCGGGAGCTCTAGACCATAGAACCTGAGGAGATCTGTCAGAGCGGTCGAGCCACAGTGCTTTCCTGGAACATGTTCGAATCCCTCGATCTGGACGGAACTGTCTGTCGGTTTTGACGTTTGCTGTGACATTTTGAGTATCTTACGTGTTAATGAAAGCCTTAGAACAGCTTGACCGGCGGCTTCTTCGTACCGCCAGAACACGAATGCACGCCAAGCCGATCGAGCGTACGGTGCAGTTTTACTCATCGCTTGGTGAGAACGGCGCCTTTTGGATCGCACTCGCTTTGGGCGGAGCCGCAAGTGATAGGAAACGGCGTGGCGGGTGGCTACGACTGGCGGTGGGCGTGCCGGCCACACTGGTAGCTAACTATTTTATAAAGGCTGCTGTAAGGCGAAAGCGCCCAAGACTTAGCGGCTACAAGCCGTTGGGACACTCGACCTCATCTCTGTCGTTCCCTTCGGCACATGCGACAACATCATTCGCCGCCGCTCACATGCTTGGTGAGATGGCTCCTGACTCCCGCACCGGTTTTTTCTATGTGGCGGGAACGATGGCGGCCAGTCGGGTCTATCTCGGTATGCACTATCCGTCAGATGTCGTTGCGGGCGCGGCGCTCGGTACGTTGATCGGAAGAGCATTCGGCTCGGTAGTTTCTGATGGAAGGACAAGCGGGCAGCGATGAGGGTTGGCATAGTCGGCCTACCGAACGCCGGCAAGTCGACGCTTTTCAACGCCTTGACCCAAGCCGGTGTCGATACCGACATCTATCCGTTCACCACGGTCGACCCGAACGTCGCAGTTGTTGCCCTGCCGGATGAGCGCCTACCGGCAGTTAAAATGGCGACTGGCGCAACCGACACGGTAGAGACGACGGTTGATTTTGTCGACATAGCTGGGCTTGTTGAGGGTGCACACAAGGGAGAGGGCCTCGGTAACCAGTTTCTACACAACATTCGGGAGGTCGATGCGATTCTCCATGTTGTTCGGTGCTTTGAAGATGCGCAGGTGGCGCATCCCACCGGAAACATAGACCCGGCTCGCGATATCGAGTTGATCGAGACAGAACTGATATTGGCCGATCTGGAGCGGGTTGAGAAGACGGTTGAGGAGCTGACGCGTAAGGCAAAGTCGGCCGATAAGGATGTGAGAGTCGCGCTGGAATGGGTCGAGGTATTAGCTGGGGAGCTGAGTTCGGGATCGCCGGCCTCCGGCGTGGCCGTGCCCAAAGGACTTGAAGAGTTGGAAAGAGAGCTTGCGCTTTTGACCGCGAAGCCGATGCTCTACGTTGCAAACGTCTCCGAGGAGGGTGGTGCGGGAGCATCTGAGGATGCTTTGCACAAGATTGAAGAGAGGGCTGAAAATGTTGGATTTGGTGCAGTACGGTTAAGCGCAAAGATTGAGGCCGAGATCGCTGAGCTTGAAATAGACGAAGCCAACGAGATGCGCAAGGAACTTGGGCTGGGAGCCAGCAGCCTGGATACGGTAATCAGCGGCGCATTCTCCCTACTCGACCTGATCACCTTTTTTACCGGCCGACCCGGAAGTCCGGCACGCGCTTGGAATATCCCGAAGGGAACGAAGGCCGACAGGGCTGCCGGCAAGATTCACACAGACATGGAACGGGGCTTCATCCGTGCAGAGGTAGTTCCCTCAAACGAGCTTGCAGATGCAGGGTCGATCGCAGCTGCAAGAGACAAGGGAGTTTTGAGCGTGGAAGGGCGCGACTATGTCGTACAAGACGGCGATGTTTTAACGGTGAAGTTCAACGTGTAGCACCGTATTCCATCAGGCCAACCCAGTCCAATTGTAGATTTTTTAGGTATCTATCTTCTTAATATAAAACCAGGAGCTGCGGAGACCGAGGGCTTTACGCACGTCGGGACCGGAAACAGTCATAGAGCCTTTTGATCCGAACAGCTTAACTTTTACGGCACGGCCGGACGGGCCTCTTTCCACGACCTTGATTCCCCTGAAACTTCCCTTGACGTTGCCCTTGAACTTCTTGGCAAGCGATCCACGCGAAAAGGTGATCGGACCCCATCTATGTCTGGGTGACTCGCTGTCATATGGGTCGTCCACTCCCTTCAGATATGGGACGGCCTTCGATCCCGGCCACGCATGCTCGATATTCTCGGTTTTACCGCCGGACGTTGAGAAAAAGTAAGTAGTTGCGACCTTACCGTTATGCGTGACGATCTCCCCTTTTGTTGCGACCACCGCTTTGTTGGTCGCAACCGTTTCAGCGGTCACACCACGGTATACCTGACTACGGATATCGGCGTACTGGTCGAAGTCGCCGCCCTTCTTACGCGTTGCCAAGGCGTAGGACCTTGCAGTAATAGCCTGGGCCCGTAAAGCATTCTGTGGCCAGGAGGACAGAACCTCGGCTGGCACGACACCCTGAAGGTATTTCTCCAGGCCGACCACATTAACGACATGGATGCTTTTGGTTCCTTTTGGAATGAGCTTCAAATACCCGCGGTACCGTGCATTCTTGGCACCGCTCAAAGATCGCCCGGCAACCACCTTGTGACGCGGCCCCGTCAACTTCACGGTGCCCTTAAAAGTCTTGACACGCTTGCCGGTCGTAGTTCGCAGAACGAGACCCTTGGAACTCCTGTTGATCCTATATTTTCTGTCTGGGTCAATCTTCTTACCACTAGCGCTTTGGACTGAGGAGAACGTTATCTGGCGAGCTGTCTTGACCAGTACGCGGGTTGTTCTTGTATCGGCTGGGGCCTGCTCGATCTTGGTGCCACTGTAGTAGTGAACAAGTATCTGCTTGTACGTCGAGCCTCTCTTGGCAAAGCCGAACGCTCCCCACTGGCTCATCCCGATTCCGTGGCCGAAACCACGTCCGTCGATGCGGTATGTGGCCGCGGCTGTAGCTGCCGGTGGCAGTGCAAGTTGGATTGCAGCTGCAGCTGCAGCGCAAAGCACAAGTATCCAGAACGAGACACACATGACCGATCTGCTGGGGGTTCTCACTGTCTTTTGCTGTGAAATGTTCACTATCTGTATCTAACTGTTTTGAAGGGAACAAGTAGCGCTAAAGCAACTTTGGCTGCAGCGAGCTTGATACCTGCTTCAATCCATGGGTACTGAGAAATAAATATTAGGAGTTTGGTGTTGGCAGGTCGCAGGGCCTCAGATTTTTTTGTTGAGTGTTTGGAGGCGGAGGGTGTCGAATTCGTCTTCGGCATACCGGGTGAAGAGACGCTCGACCTAAACGACTCGCTCGATAGATCGTCGATCAAATTCATTCCGGTACGCCATGAACAAGGTGGCGCGTACATGGCCGATGTATATGGCCGCCTTACTGGACGGGCAGGTGTGTGTCTTGGAACACTTGGCCCCGGCGCAACGAATCTGGTTACGCCGGTTGCGGACGCGTACCTCGACCGAGCGCCGCTTGTGGTGCTTACCGGTCAGGGAGACTTGGAGCGTATGCACAAAGAGTCGCATCAGTACATAGACATCATGCGAATAATGCAACCGGTGACCAAGTGGAACGCGAGGCTGAACGATCCGGGCGTAATCGCCGAGGTCGTTCGTAAGGCATTCAAGCTCGCCGAGGGAGAAAAACCCGGGCCCACACACATCGAGATGCCTGAGGACGTGATGGAGGCGGCTGTCTCGAAGGAGATGAAACCTCTGCCAAGCATTCACCGTGACCAACCGGCACCTAACGCCAGGGAGATTCTGCGGGCGGCGGACATTATCGGTAATGCCGAGGATCCGGTCATTCTTGCCGGCAACGGAGTGCTACGCACCCGTTCGGCCAAGGCACTTAGACAGTTCGTCCACTCGACAGGCATTCCAGTGGCGACAACGTTCATGGGTAAGGGTGCGATCGACGGGACCGATCCAAGGGCTTTGGGCACGGTTGGGCTACAGGCCGGTGACTATGCGCTGGCAGGGTTCGACCAGGCAGATGTCGTCATCGCGGTTGGCTACGACTTGGTCGAACACTCACCAAAGCACTGGAACCCCGCTCGTGATAAACGGATCGTCTATATCGACACTTTGCCGGCGGAGATCGATGAGTACTTCATTCCAGAGACGGAGTTGGTCGGTGATATCTACCACGTGCTTACCCGGCTCGCGGAGGAGTGCCGTCAGCTCGACTATCGGGGTGGAGGAACGCGACTGCGTGAGTTGGTACAAAGTACTTTCGAGGAAGCAAAGGGCGACGCTAGCTTTCCTGCGCAACCGCCAAGGGCGCTCTACGAGGTTCGAGAGCTGCTCGGTTCCACCGACATCCTGGTCTCGGATGTCGGGCTGCACAAGCTCTGGATCGGTCGCATTTTCCCCGCGCACGAGCCTAACACGGTACTGATTGCAAACGGCCTGGCTGGGATGGGATTTGCCTTGCCGGCGGGAATAGCGGCAAAGCTGGTACACCCCGAACGAAAAGTTGTGACAATATCTGGCGATGGAGGCTTTCTAATGAACTGCCAGGAGCTCGAAACTGCCATACGGCTCGGCACACCGACTGTGAATATCGTCTGGACAAACAAAGCCTACGGCTCGATTGCATGGAAACAGCAGAAGAAGTTCGGCCGAACTGCCGGGACCGACTTTGACAATCCAGACTTCGTCGGACTCGCTGAGTCTTTCGGCATGCCAGCGTGGCGGTGTGAGTCGATCGATGATCTGTCCAAGTATTTGAAGGAAGCGCTCGATCAGTCCAAACCGTCACTGATCGAGCTACCGATCGACTACTCGATGGATGTCGCGATCTCAAAAGAGCTGGGTGCGGAGACGGTGGCAACATGAGCGGAGGCTCGGTGGTTGACTACAAGTTGCTCGTTGCCGGTGAATGGGTGGCAGGGACAGAGTGGGATGAGATCGCCTCGCCGTACGACGGCTCCTTGGTTGGCCGTGTTGCTATCGGTGATGTAGAGCTGGTTGGAAGGGCGGTGAAATCTGCACACCGCGCACTCAACGAGACAGAGTTCCCACAGCACGAACGCGCAGCCGTTCTCGATCGTGCGGCAGACCTACTTACAAAACAGTCAGACGACTTCGCCCGAACGATCTGTCTAGAGGCAGGAAAGCCGATCAAGCAGGCGAGTGCTGAGGCTGAACGGGCAGTAAGTACCTTGAAATTTTCGGCTGTCGAATGCCGAAAGCTGACAGGAGAGACGGTCCCGATGGAGGCGTCTGCTGCAGGGGCAGGGAAGATGGGCATGGTTTTGCGTCTGCCAGTGGGTGTGATCGGTGCGATCACGCCGTTCAACTTTCCCTTGAATCTGGTCTGTCACAAGATCGGGCCTGCGATCGCGGCCGGTTGTCCTGTGGTACAGAAGCCGGCCGGCCAAACACCGCTTTCGTCGCTGAAACTTGCAGAGCTTCTACTCGAGGCAGGTCTTCCTAAGACTTGGCTACATGTGATCTGCGGTAGCGGGTCCGAGGTAGGTAACGCGATTGTGGAGCACCCCCAAGTCGCGATGATCACCTTTACGGGATCGGTTCCGGTCGGCTGGGGCATAAGGGCGAAAGTTCCGCACAAGCGGGTCTCACTCGAACTAGGCTCGACAGCGCCGTTGATTGTTAACGAAGATGGGGACTGGCAGACAGCGGCCGATAAGGCATCGGTCCATGCCTACAGCCACGCTGGGCAGAGCTGCATCTCGATTCAAAGGATCTTTCTACACGAATCGGTAGCCGATAAGTTTCTCGATCGTTTCTTGGAAAAAGTCGAGTCGTTGAAGGTCGGCGATCCACTCGATGCAGAGACAGACGTCGGGCCGGTAATAGATGAGGGCAACCGCGATCGAGTGGTTGATTTGATCGACGAGGCTCGTAACGGCGGTGCAGAGATCCTTGCAGGTGGCGAGGTAGGTGAGTCAGGGCTTCTGAAGCCGACCGTCATCAAGAATCCGAGTAAAGAGCACAAGGTCGTCTGCCAGGAGGTCTTTGGCCCAGTGGTAACCGTCCATCCGTTTAGCGACTTCGATGAGGCGCTGAAACAAGCGAACGACTCTAACTACGGATTGCAGGCGGGGGTTTTCACCTCCGACATTTCAGATGCCTTGAAAGCGGCGAACGCGCTTGAGTTCGGCGGTGTGCTTATTAACGAAGTGCCGACCTTCCGAGCGGATCAGCAACCCTACGGCGGAATCAAGGACTCCGGTAACACCCGCGAGGGCCCGGCCTACGCGATCCGTGAGATGACCGAGGAGAGGTTCGTCAGCCTTCAGGGTTGATTGGTTTTATTTCTAGGTATTGCCCTTTGCCATCTTGGCGAGATCGAGTGCCTTGTCGAGGATCTCTTCCTCTACTTCATGTTCTCGGGCAACCTCACGCAGTGACCGCCCTGATTCGGCTGCGTCCTTAACGATCGCCGCCGCCCTGTCGTAGCCGATATGTGGGTTGAGCGCTGTGGCGGTAGCCAGGGTCGCCTCCGCGTGGCGGGCGCAGTTTTCGCGATTTGCCTCGATTCCGGCGATGCACTTATCTACGAAAACGTTTGAGGTGTTTGTCAGCAGTTCGATCGAGCCAAGGATGTTTCTCGCCATCATCGGAATCGTCAGGTTTATCTCGAAGTTGCCCTGGGTTCCTGCGAAGGTCACGCCTGTATCGTTTCCGATCACCTGTGCGCCGACCTGGGTCACCACCTCGCAGATCACAGGGTTTACCTTGCCGGGCATGATCGAGCTTCCCTTCTGAAGCTCTGGAATCGTTATCTCGGCGAGGCCGGTGCGGGGGCCGGATCCCATCCAACGGATGTCGTTGGCGATCTTTATTAGCGATACAGCGATAACCCTTAGAGCTCCCGAGACCTCGACCAAAGCGTCGCGGTTAGCCTGCGACTCGAACGGGTTGCGCGGGGGTTTAATATCTAGGCCGAACTCGCTGCGCAGGTTTTGGCGCACCTTTTCCGCGAACTCGGGATGCGTGTTTAGGCCGGTGCCAATGGCGGTGCCCCCGAGTGGGATCTCGAGCACACGTTTCAGAGCATCTTCGACTCTCTCCGCCCCCAATCGGATCTGCGTAGCGTAGCCGCCGAACTCCTGCCCCAAGGTTACGGGAACCGCGTCCATCAGGTGCGTCCGTCCCGATTTGACTACATCTGCGAACTCTTCGGCCTTTGCCTCAAGTGCCGATGCCAGTTTGTCCAAGGCCGGCAAAAGTTTAGTTGTCACCTCGTCTGCCGTTGCAAGGTGCACTGCAGAGGGAAAGACGTCATTTGACGACTGGCCCATGTTGACGTGGTCGTTGGGGTGGGCGTCGCCCTCCGTGAGGTTTGCAATCACCTCGTTCGTGTTCATATTCGACGATGTACCGGACCCGGTCTGGAAGACATCGAGTGGGAAGTGCTCGTCGTAGGTGCCCTTGCCCACCTCGTCGCCTGCGGTGGCTATCTTATCTGCAAGCTCACCGTCCAGCTTTTCCAGCCCAGCGTTGGCACGGGCAGCGGACGCTTTGATCCGTCCCAGCCAGTGGATGACGCTTGCGGGAACTTGTTCTCCGGAGATAGGGAAGTTGCCAATAGCTTTTTCGGTTTCAGCTCCCCAGAGCTGCTTTTTCTCAGACATCTGGTTCCTCCTGGTCGGTTAGTTCGTCGAGCCTAGCCGACTGAAGGGGGCTTTTGTCCGGTTCGCCTCGTACGCTTTGTCACGTGATATTCAGGCTTGACGATCCTCTTGCCCACAGGGCATTAGACGCGCTTATGGCCGCCGAAACCAACGTGATGGGCCAAGTGCGTGTGCAGATTGAGAGGTTTGGCCTCTCGACGACTGGATTTGCTGTCATGGTTCTGCTGACCTCCGCAGGAGGGTCTCTGGAGATGAGGAATGTGCGCCTTCGGTTGAGGGCGAGTAAGGCGACAGTCAGCGAGGTCGTGAGCACCTTGGAGACTCGTGAGCTTGTAGAACGCAGCCGGATTCCCTCAAACAGAAGAGCGGCGATGCTTACCCTTACCGATAAGGGACGAGCGATGGTTGATCAACTCTTCCCGCACCACAGCCTACGTGTTAAAGACGCATTCTCAAGACTTGATGAGACAGAGAAGCGTACGTTCACGAATCTCTGCCGCAAGCTCGCAGCGTAAGAACCTATATCAGTAGGGACCACATACCTGTGGTTGCTAGGCGCCCGGGCCGCTTCGGCATCACCCGTATCCGGCCCGAGCACATAGCGTCTTCTATCGCGTTCTCACGGAAACCGTCTTGGACTTCCTTCGGTGTATGCCGTCGGAGGTCTTTGCGGTGAAGAGAACCTTGAGCTTCAAGGTTCTGGGGGTTCGCTCGCTCCGTTTGAACGCTCTTGCTAAACGTTTGCTCGCGAGGGAGTCTGTTACCTTGACCGAGAAGTCCTTCGTCTGACCCTTCTTGAGGCTTACCTTCCTGGAGCCGACCAGCTTGAATGTCTTGCCACGACGTTTGAGCTTCAACGCTGCCGCATCCTCGCCGCGGGCTATTAGCTGAAGCTTGCCGGCGCAGTCCTCCGAACAGGAGAGGTTTACACTTATACCTTCGCGAGCTTTACCTCTACGTGAGACGAAGGTCTTGAGTGAGGTAAGCGTTACGCTGGGCCTTACATCGATTAACAGGCGCTTGCCGCACTTGGCCTCTGACCTGCTGCTTCCCAGGTATTTAAGCTTTCCCTTCTTTCGTTTGCCCTTGATCCTTGCCCTGAAGAGCTTCGACCTGTTTTCAACCTTAAGCTCTCTGCCGAGCACCTTCCCCTTGAGGTTGAAGGTGGCGGAGATACGGATCGTCTTGACCTTCCGGTTCCGTTTCAGGCCGCGGGCCAGCTTCTTGCGTATCTTTGACGAGAGCTCGAGCCTCACGGTCTGCTCTTTAGGTGAGAGTTGAACCGTCACACTGCCCAGCTTGTTTCGGTCCCTGTTTTTGATCCCGAGCTTTTTGGCGTCCCGGTCTCTCATGCCGAGTGTCAGTGTTCCCGAGGAGAGAGCAGATGTGGATGCCTTCACCTTGATTCCTCGGCCGAGCAGATCACCCTTTGTTGCCTCACGAGACACAGTCGCGGTCAGGTTGAGGTTCGACTGGATGTCGCAGACGTCGATCGCTGCTTTTTTAGGAATGATCGGAGGATCGATAAAGGGTTCGGGCTCGATCGGATCCTCGACGGGCGGCTCAGGTTCATCGGGTGGATCGGGAGGTCCCCCTCCCCCCCCATCCACATGCGGAAACATGCAATGCATGCTCCCAAGGATCTCATACCTGACTACGGTCTTCGTATCCTCGTTCAACACGTATACGTTTCCCGTCGGGTCGACTGCCACGGCACTGGGCTTGGTCAACTTGTCGGGGCTGCCGATCGTCTGTAGCAGAGTGCCGTCTTGGTTGAACCTATGGATAACGCCGGCGCCCGAATCTGGGTAGTAGATCTTCCCGCATGCGTCAGTGTGCATGAAGCTTGTCTGCGTCGCTCCTGGGGTCGCCGTCGCCGGGTCGTTCGGTGACCACGAGGCGAGCTTGGTGCCGAATTCGTCGTATTTGTGTATCCGCCCGCCAGGGGATTGGATCTCGTAGACGTAGATGAAATCCTCGCTTGCGACATTGCTGGCCGCAAGCCCTCTGGCGTCGGAGACAGGATCGAGGACGTTACCGTCTACGTCCCGTATGAGCCACGAGCCATCCTCTGTCCCGTTGCCTTTATATCGAACGACTTTGGCCTCCGGCGAGCCCCCTTCCGTATCTACGGTAAGTGCGAAGTAGGCGCTACCCGGTCCGCGCGTTGCACTGTAGAAGAACTTGTCGACTGCTGCCGGCGG
>SDBV01006508.1_pt1 | contig 16175 bp, 16 predicted proteins | sample 2277081 | NCBI WGS metagenome assembly SDBV01 (sample SAMN10402039, study PRJNA504765) | marine sediment metagenome | isolation source: marine sediment core GS10_PC15, 223 cmbsf | place: Arctic Ocean: Southern Knipovich Ridge | collected 2010
TATTTACATTTGCCGGTAAGTTTTCCAGAGGGGATTTGGGAACATTGCTCACTGGACCTTTCGCTTTGAGGGGCTGCTCTTTGTGCTCGCGTAGGATTGACTGGACGCTTTTGCCACTCTTTAATTTTTTATCTATTTCCACGATGGTGGCGACGACACTTTCTGGATAGGCACCAGTCGGGGCGTTGCCACTAAACGATTTTCTTTTAGCGTGGGGGAGAAGACCTATTTTTGTTTAATAGCGAAGACGATTGTAGGGATTGCCTTTGCCAAAACCAACACCGCGGCTTTTGGCGCGGTCGATAATATCATCAAACGAAATTAAATTTTCAGGGTCGAGCAGTAACCCCTCAGGCATAATGGCAAGTCCTCTTCTGGTATTTCCCTCGGCGAAGCTAAGACCCGGTCCAGAGGCCTTTGCCGTAACGGGAAATCCTACTTAAATTGTAGTTTTTTTGAGGAGGTCTTGTCAAGCCCAAAGACGATTATTTGCAGGTATGTTTTATGTAGTTAGCAAGAATACTGCCCGATTTAGTGCTGATAATTTGTAGACCGGTAGGGGCAACGTCGCTTGCACGTGTGGAACTGTACACTTCGGGAGTGGACATTTTATTCATAGGTTTTCCATCATTTTTAATGATTGTAAAAGATTGGCAGTTGCTCCGCGTTTGTAGCCAAGTCTATAAATGCTCCCGCAACTAGCAACCCCTCGTTGCTCAGGGTTGTCAATACCCAATTTGTTCATAGACTGCTTTCTCGTAGCGGGAAATCAAACCTAAAATGGGCCTGCCCCACGGGAAACGTATTTTTACATCAAAGCACATCAAGTTTTAAAAATGTTACATGCTATCATTTAATCAATGATGTCTTCTGCCCAGAGATTGTTAATATTTTTTTTGACGGCCACCTTTCTGGTAGGTTTATCTTCTCCAGTATTTTCCCAGGATCTTCGCAGTGGGCAAATCGCTTCCAATACCCAAATCGACGATGCCAGTGCAGAGGCAGGCGATATATTGAGTAAAACTAGTAAAGGGGTAGTGCGTTCCAAAAAGGCCTATGATGCTGATCTCTTTGGCATAGTTGTGGCTAATCCTAGTGTTGTGCTGAACAAAGCAGACGCTACCACTGAGCCAGTTATTTCGTATGGTGAAGTGATCGTAAAAGTATCTGATAAAAACGGGAAAATAAAACGAGGCGATTTCGTCACCAGTAGTTCGAAAGAAGGCGTGGGGCAGAAAGCAACCGAAAGCGGGTTTATTATCGGAAAAGCACAAGAAGATTTGAGCGGAAGTGAAGGAACAATTGGAGTATTTGTAAACATTCAGTTTCGTAATGTAGAAGGTGAGCCTAGCTTTGGAAGGTTCTTTAATTTTCTGTTCAGCGGTATTCAGAACCCGGATAATTTTCCAGAGGTATTGCGTTATATATTTGCCCTGATTGTGGGCGGAGGCGCGTTTTTACTGGGATTTCTTACTTTTGGCCGCTCTCTGAGAACTGGAGTAGAAGCAGTCGGTAGGAATCCGTTGGCAAAAACTACTATTCAATTGGCCCTAGTTTTGAATTTATTGGGAGTAGCCGCCCTGACCATAGCCGGGGTGGGTCTGGCACTTTTTATAATCTTTTACTTTTAGCGCAGCTAAAAGCGGATCCTTACGCAGGTAAGGAGATCATCTTTAGCGCAGCTAAAAGCGGATCCTTACTCATGTAAGGAGATCATCTTTAGCGAGGTATAAGTTTTAAGTTCTAGGTTGTAAGCTAGCAGAATTTTTGACCTAAAACTTACATCTTATCGCTTATAACTAATACAGAGGAGGTAATTATATCTCGCTTTGCGTGATGCGTCGATCCGACTAATCCCGCTATGGCGTGATATATTTTCACCTAGAAAGGATCAATTATGACAGCCGTAGTATTAATAGCTCTATTACTAAATGCCGTAACAGTACTTTTGGTACTGTACCTAGTTTATCGAGGGGATAAGGCCTTGGGTGATTTCGCCCCTTATCTAAAAGACGTGGATAATATGCGCGGTACCATCGCCAAGCGGGGCAATGTGATACTCGAGAAGACTATCTCAGTGGCTCAAGAGATGATCCGCAATGCAGTGTACACCTCCCAAAAAAATATCAAGGGATCACAAACTCTGCAGGCAGAAATGGAAAGAACAATTAAGAGTGGGGTGGATCAAAACCTGTCTAACACTAAAATAATAGTACAAAAAGCAACAGAAGAAATCGTTGTAGCCTATCAAAAGCAGTTTGAAGTAATGAGTAAAGATATCGAAGCGGCGGGATCGGCCTCTCATCAACAGATTATGGAAGCAACCAATCAAAGAATTACCCAGCTTTCTCAAGGTGTTCAGGCTGAACTTACCGCGGTTCGAAAAGTCGCCCAGGATCAGATGGCCAAAGAATTGATCACGGCCCAAGAAAGCATAAGGGCGTATCGAGAAGAAAAGATAAAAGAACTAGATGATACCGTTTACCAAGTATTAGCAGAAGTGGCCAAGAAAACGATAGGTAGAGCAATCGATCTTTCATCACATGAAAAACTGGTAATGGAGGCTCTCGCCAAAGCCAAAAAGGAGAAGATGATCTAGATGATCCGTGAAGATATTTATAAAAAATTTCTCGAAAATATTGAAACCACCGAAGCCTTGAATGCTCGGGTAGAGGATATCGAAGAAACCAAAAGATGGATCTACAAGGAAGGTAAAAAACCTTTGAATGAAAAGATAAAGGCGCGTGTTTCTGAAAATTTCCGAAGTTTAATATCTCAACTTGAGGCAGCTGATGAGCTGCCAAGCACGAGGAAAGAATTAACCGCCTTTTTCAAAGGGGCGATTGAATACGCTGAAAAAATACCCTCAGTGAAATTAGCGCTTGCCTTTTTGCCTAGTCAAGATTTCTTAAAGAAGATATCAAGTTGGCTGGCGGTTGAATTGGGTAAAAAGGCAGTGGTTGATATAAGCGTCGATGAAAAGATTATCGCTGGTGCCACCATCGAATACGATGGTGAATATAGAGACTTTTCCTTTGCCGCTAAATTGGATGAAGTGATCGAGCAGGAAGTCATGATTCAATTGGAGGCGAAAACAGGTGGATAAGAGCTTCAAACAATACTTGGATGAGACCGGGGAAGTAGGAGCGGTTCAATCGATAGTTCACTCAATCGTCTATGTTTCTGGATTGCCCAGTGTGAAACCAAAGGAAATGATAATTGGTGAGGGCGGTCAGCGAGGTATCGTCCAGGCAATCGAAGAAGGATTGGCCGAAGTACTCATGCTTGATACGGCCGGATTGGTGAGCAATTTGCAAGTTGCCAGGACCAACGAAACGTTTACTGTACCAGTAAGCGATGGTTTGTTAGGTAGAATCGTCGATGCGCTTGGTCGACCTATCGATGGCAAAGGCCCGATCACTGGGCAAAAGGTAAATCAACCGATAGAACCACCAGCTCCTGGTATAAGTGTCCGCGTGAAAATAAACCAATCTTTGGAAACTGGGGTGAGCATGGTTGATCTGCTGGTTCCGGTTGGCTACGGTCAAAGAGAATTGGTGATTGGTGACAAAAAAACTGGGAAAACTACCTTTGCCCTTCAGACCATGGCCAACCAGGCGGCCAAAGGGGTGATATGCGTTTATGTTTCCATAGGTAAGAGGCAAGATGATCTAAAGTTCGTGGAAAATTACCTTACAAAAAAGAATGTGATGAAAAATTGCATTTTAATAAGTGCCAATTCAGCCGATCCCGCCACCATGGTTTACCTGTCACCCTATGTTGGTATGGCAGTGGCCGAATATTTCCGTGATTCTGGTAGGAATACTATGGTGATATTTGACGATCTCACCAATCATGCCAAATTTTATCGCGAGATTTCACTCCTTCTGCAACGGGCACCGGGCCGAAGCAGTTATCCGGGAGATATTTTTCACATCCACGCGGCACTTCTGGAGAGAGCTGGAAACATAAAGATAGCCAGTGGCGCCGTTGTATCTATCACCGCCCTTCCGATGGCAGAGACCCTCGAGGGCGACCTCACGGGCTACGTGCAGACAAATTTGATGGCTATCACCGACGGTCATATATTTTTTGATATTGAAGAATTTCGCAAGGGGGTTCGCCCGGCGATAAACCCGGGATTGTCGGTGTCGCGGGTGGGTAATCAAACAAAGCTACCCGTTGATAGGCAATTAGCCCGATTCGTTCGGGAAGATCTGGCCAAATATTCTAAATCACTTGATATAGCTCGGTTTGGAGTAGAACTGCCCGAAAAAACTCGCCAAGAAATCGAATTGGGCGAAAAAATAGGGGTGATTTTCAATCAAGACGCCGAGACAATTGTGCCCAGAAGTCTGCAAATGGTAATGCTGGGCATGCTTTTTGCCGGTTTTTGGCAAGGGAAAAATTCCGTTCTTGTCAAAGTTGACATCATCAAGGTGTTTCAAAATTATCAAAAGGGAGCCTTTAAAACTATTGAGACACAAATAGTAGCTGCCAAAACTGCCGATGATCTAAGTAACTTGGTGAGAAAATACGCGCAGAAGTTATCGGAGGCTTTATATGTCTAGCTCAAAGTATTTAAAGGAAGATTTACAAGCAGTGGGAGCAATAAAATCAATCACTAGTGTGTATCAGGAAATTGCTTCGTTTCGGATGAATCAACTTCGTAGTCGGGTGGCGGCCACTCGCGAATTTTTAGACGGTATCTCCACTGTCTACAATCACGCTAAAACAGCCTACATCAGTGCTGTTAGTCGCCAAACTCCAAAAAAGCGAGAGAAAATGTGGAAATCTCTTTCATTTGTGCGTCGAAACGGAAAAAAGGTTAGTGTGTTTCTTTCGGCTAACGAACACCTGTATGGGACATTGATACTAGACGTATGGGGTCACTACATAAACGATATTACCCGGGATAGAGCTGATGCCGTGGTGGTGGGCAGCATCGGGCAATACTTGCTTGGAAATGAACAACTTGATGTCGAGACGGCTACCTTCAATCTGGATGATGATAAACCTACTACCGAGCAGATAAAGAAAATCATTGACTACTTATCCAAATACGAAGAGGTGGTTATCTATCACGGTCAAATGGAAACAGTCCTACATCAAGTGCCTACCAAGAGTGAAATCAGTGGTGGTGTAAGCTTTGATAAAAGACCGGCCCGTTCGGCTAGAAAATATTTGTTTGAGCCATCACCGGAGCAAATATTGGCTTTTTTTGAAACAGAAATTATTTCTGCTCTTTTTAACCAGACTATTTTGGAGCATCAGTTGGCCCGATTTGCCGCGCGGATGGTAGCGATGGATCAAGCCACAGAAAACGCCAACGAACAGACAAAGAAAATAAAAAAAGAAATACGTAACCTGCAAAGAAGGGTGATGAATCGGAAGCAACTCGAAGTATTTGCCGGATTTGGGATCTGGGGGAAGGGGGATGGAACCTAATGGAAAATATCGGTCATATCATTTCGGTAAAAGGCGATATTGTCGAGGTAGAATCTAAAGGAAAAAAACTGGCTCGTCACGATTTACTGACTCTGCCCGATGATCCCCAAGTCCGACTCGAAGTATATAGTACTAGTACAAATGATAGTATTTTTTGCATTTCACTCACTGATCCCAATAGGTTGGCCCGAGGTTTAAGAGTTGATAAACTAGGTGATAGTCTGCAAGTTCCTACCGGAGAAGGTCTTTTGGGTCGAGTAGTGGATCTTTTTGGAAACCCGATTGATGGCTTGGGGGAATACCCAATAAAAGAAACAAGTTCAATTTACCATCCAAAGCCAACTTACGATCAAATAAGCTCAAAGATTGCAATTCAGGAAACGGGGATAAAGGTAATAGATTTTTTTACTCCAGTGCGTTCCGGTGGAAAAATAGGTTTATTTGGCGGAAGTGGTGTGGGTAAAACCGTTTTACTATCAGAGCTCATGCACAATGTAGCATTTTTCAACAAAGGGGTGTCTGTATTTGCGGGAATAGGTGAACGAATTCGCGAGGGCCATGAATTATATGAAACTCTCAAAGATACCAAAGTTTTACCTCATGTGGCGATGGTTTACGGTCAGATGAACGAATCTGCCGCGGTGCGATTTCGGGTCGGATTTACGGCCGTAGCGCTGGCTGAATACTTTCGAGACGTAAAAAAGCAGAACGTTCTTTTCTTCATAGATAACATTTACAGGTTTGTTCAAGCTGGCAATGAGCTTTCTACTTTGCTAAATACTATACCTTCCGAAGATGGTTACCAGGCGACCATGGCTGGAGAAATCGGAGCCTTTCAAGAAAGATTGGTATCTACAAACGAGGCATCAATTACTAGCGTCCAGGCGATATATGTGCCGGCTGATGATCTCACCGACGCTGGAGTTCAAGCTATCGTTCCGTATTTTGAATCGGTAGTCACCCTTTCCCGGCAAGTTTATCAAGAAGGTCGACATCCATCAGTTGACATATTGGCGTCGTCGTCATCTCTTATCGAACCCGGAGTATTGGGTTACGAACATTATGACGCCGTTCTAGAAGCAGAGAAACTACTCAAAAGATACACTTATTTGCAGAGGATCGTTTCGATTGTGGGGGAGGCCGAACTTTCTGTTGAAGATAAAATACTGTTTTACCGCGCCCAGAAGTTGCTCAATTACATGACCCAAGACCTTTTTGTAGTTGCTGATCAGATTGGTAGGCCTGGTAAGTATGTCAAAAGAGATAGAATAATATCAGATGTTCGTGATATTTTGGCAGGACGATTGGATAACGTCCCTGAAGAAACACTGCTTTATATTGGCGAATTAAACGAACTAAAGAAATCATGAGACGTCAATCTGTAAAGGACGAAATCTCTGTAGCTGTTTTTTGGAGCCCATTTGTGGGTAAAGTAGGCTATAGTGGTCCAGCGGCAGCGGTATCTTCAATAAATAAAGTAGGAAAATTCGATATCTTGCCAGCACACACCAACTTTATTTCCCTAATTTTTAACAAACTTGTGATTTACACGAAAGAACAGAAAAAGATAGAGTATGAGTTCAAAAGAGGTGTCTTGGAGGTCAGTGACAACCTCGTCAAAATATTCCTTGGTATTTAGGCTCGAAACCGTAAAATTGAATAGCCTGGTAACATGAGGTAGAATTGGCAAAACTATGGAATTTGATAGGTACGACCCAAGCAAAATAGAGAATAAGTGGCGCAAGGTTTGGGAAAAAAATACAACCTTCAAAGTAGATTTAAACAAGGCCAAAAAACCCTTCTACAATCTGATGATGTTTCCTTATCCTAGTGGCGAAGGTTTGCATGTCGGACATGTTTATGCTTTTGGAGGAAGTGATACGTACGCCCGGTTCAAAAGGCTGCAAGGATTTGATGTCTTCGAGCCCATGGGCTTTGATTCGTTTGGTATTCATTCGGAAAATTACGCAATAAAAAAAGGTATTCACCCCAAAGATCTTATTGACGAGACCACGACTTATTTTCGAGAAGAACAATTAAAGCGATTGGGTGCGTTATTTGATTGGGACCATCAGGTGATCACTAGTGATCCAGATTATTATAAATGGACCCAGTGGATTTTTATTCAGTTGTTTAAAGCTGGTTTAGCCGAGAGGAAGAAATCTCCTGTAGACTGGTGCCCTTCGTGTAAGACAGTATTGGCAAATGAGCAAGTGGTAAACGGTTACTGCGAGCGTTGCAATAGCCAGGTTGTTCAGAAAGAATTGGAGCAGTGGTTCTTCAAAATCACCAAATATACCGAAAAATTACTGAAAAATTTAGATACTATAGACTGGTCAGCCACGACTAAGCTCATGCAAAAGAATTGGATAGGAAAAAGTTATGGTACTGAAATCGATTTTAAGGTAAAAGATTCCAAAGAGAAAATACGAGTTTTTACCACCCGACCAGACACTATATTTGGGACCACTTTTATGGTGATTGCCCCAGAGCACGATTTAGCACTAAAACTTTCTACTGCTAAGTATTCTGAGGCTACGGTTGCCTATATCGCAGAAAGCAAGAAAGTCTCTGAGGTTGAGCGATCACAGGCAAAAACCGGTGTCTTCACGGGAGCCTATTGCATTAATCCGGTAACTGGCGAGGATATTCCTATTTGGGTAGCCGATTACGTGCTGAGTGGTTATGGTACTGGAGCCATAATGGCGGTTCCAGGTCATGATCAGCGTGATTGGGAGTTTGCAAAAGTAAACAAGTTAAATATTGTAGAAGTAATTAGTGGCGGTGATATCAAGAAAGAAGCTTTCATGGGTGAAGGGAAGCTAGTTAATTCTGGAAAGTTTAACGGGTTAGGCTCGGTCGAGGGCATAAATAATATATCAGACTATATAGAAAGTAGTAAAATCGGTAAGAGGACGCTGAACTACCATCTTCGTGATTGGTTAATTTCTAGGCAGCGTTATTGGGGACCACCAATCCCGATGATTTACTGTGATTTTTGTGCCCGTAGGGGTAAAGGAGAAAAGGTAAATGGTCAGGTAAAACAGGCGGGCTGGTATAGTGTTCCCGAAAAAGATTTACCGGTAGAACTACCGTATCTAAAAGATTATCAACCCAAGGGTAAGGGTGTCAGTCCGCTTGCTTCTGTGCCAGATTTTTTGAGGGTAAATTGTCCTGGATGTGGACAAAAAGCAAGACGCGAAACCGATGTTTCAGACACCTTTCTAGATTCCAGTTGGTACTTTATGCGTTACCCTTCGACTCGTTCCGCACGCTCAGGACAAGTCCCTTTTGAACCTGGAATTACTAAAAAATGGCTACCCGTCGATATGTATATTGGCGGAAATGAACATGCGGTGATGCATCTTCTTTACACTAGGTTTATAACTATGGCCCTACATGATATGAACCATATTGATTTTGAAGAGCCAGTCAAGAAATTTCGGGCGCACGGTTTGATAATTCATCAAGGAGCGAAAATGAGCAAAAGCAGAGGAAATGTGGTCAATCCCAATGAATTTATGGACTCATACGGTGCCGATGCGGTGCGTATGTACCTGTTATTTATTGGGCCATATGAACTTGGTGGGGATTTTTCTGATCGAGCCGTTGTTGGTATGTACCGATTTCTGGGTAGAGTTTGGCAATTTGTGGGTAAAAATAGCAAACAACAGCGCAACAATGCTAGCAGTCAAATAACAACAGCGATAAACAAGCTAATCAGTAAGGTTGAGGCTGATTTGGAATCTCTCAAATTCAATACTGCCATTGCGGCTTTCATGGAATTTACAAATCTAGCCTCAAAGAATAGTGAAGATGTCGATCAAACTACCATTAAAAAGTTTTTGATTATCTTATCTGTCTTGGCTCCGTTTACTACTGAAGAGCTTTGGCAGAGAATTGGACAAAAGGACTCGGTCCATATTCAGTCGTGGCCAAAAGTCGAAACCGATTCTCTGATAGAGAAAGAGGCGACAATTGTGGTGCAAGTCAATGGAAAACTACGCGGTACTCTGAAGGTTGCTCGATCAAAGATAAGCGTTCAGAAGAGTGTGGAGGGTGAGGCCATGGATTTGGAAAATGTAAAAAAATATTTAGGCGCAAGAAAGGTCAAAAAGACGATTTACGTTGCCGGAAAAGTCCTCAATATCGTTGTTGATGATTGAGTTATAGCACTAACACCCCAACCAGTATCCAGAAGTCCTCTGAGAGTCCTACAGCGGTACTTTTTTGGCCGCTTGACTCTTGCTAAAAATCTTTGAGGGGATTATCGTATAGTTAAATCTGGACAGATTTGTAAGTCCAGATTTTTCGATGGTCGAGGCAATTTTTTTTGTAATTTAAGTTCTTATGAGAGACAGTTCTGATCTTGAAAAAAGACTAAAATTTCTCTGGCGCAATTATTTTGCTGATGTGAAAGAGAAGCATCCAATTAGCATAAAATTTGGCCGAAACGCCAAATATAGGTTTGGATCTATTCGGTATTATTACCCCACAAAAGCTGTTCAGATATTGATAAACGGTCGATTCCGAGACGAAAAACACCCTCAAGAAATTATCGATCACACAATTGCGCATGAAATGGTCCACTATGCTCAAGGTTTTCCTTCGCCCGGACCAAGACTTCACAAGTACCCGCATCGTGGTGGGGTAATAGATAAAGAGCTCAAAGATCGACATCTTATCCACCTGGTTATTTTCTATCACTCCTGGGTAAAAAAATTCATAAAGAGTCTTTGACCCCACAAAAATATTCCTAATAACTATATCAAAAGCTATCTTTTTTGAACACTAAATTTGTGCTATATTTGTTTTTTAGCGAAGGAGGAGAGAAAAATGCCAGGTCCATCCGGAATAGCTACGAAATTGCGGGATTTGGGAGCACAGTCCAGTTATGTAACAGGAGAGGACAGTCTCTATGTTCTGATTGGTCCCAATAGATTACAAGACGATGTGGTCAGAATCATGGCCGTAATTTACGAGGCTGATCCAACCCAATCTTGTCGTCGTGTTGGTCAGGATGAGGAGGGGTCTCACGAATTCGAGTTTAGACCACAGATGGGTGTGGGTGGCGAAAAGATACGGGAGGAGAAGGTAGATGAAAAATCAGATCACTAAAAGCATAGACTCTCTTTTCCGGTTAGCTTTGAGTGGTTTGATCAAACCAGATCACGTCTTCCCCGTGATTCTCGTATACTTTTGTGAGGGCGAGATTACCGAAGATGAGCGGGTCGAACTGCAAGAGAAAACCGAACTGATCGAACAAATTGATCAGAAGATTCGAGATCTTTTGAACAGGCGGGAAAAGAGGAGACCAGCCATCTCGGATCGTATGCTGCGAAAGGTGGTTCTAGAGCTAATTAACAGCACAAAGAAACCTTTCGACGCACATGGAGCGAGAGTCCTGAAGAAGAGGATCATGAAGGACTTTGGTTTGAGCGCGAAGCAGCTTAAAGGCTAAACAACACATCGGCGGTGAATGGACACAAATGCCTTCACCGCCTTCGCATTTCTTCTTGACAGTTGTCCAATCTTTTCCTACTATGTCGGTACCATGAGCTCGCCCAAAAACAAATCTGTCAAAGCACTTTTGCGTTTTGGAAGTAAATTTCAAACCTCAATTATCCTTGCTCTTATAGGTACTGCTCTTTTAGGAGCCGGTTTATCAACCTCTAGGTTTTTTAATAGTTCTGCCGAACCAAAATTCATTCCAGCACAGCAGAATGAACAAGCAGCGGACAAAATCGTCATCGATATTTCCGGTGCAATCAAGAAACCAGGAGTGTACACTTTTGAAGTAGGTTCTAGAGTAAACGACGCTATCGAAAAGGCGGGTGGTTACACCAAAGAAGCTGATAGAGACTGGATTGCAAAAAATATTAATTTGGCCGCCAAACTTTCCGATGCCCAAAAGATGTACATCGCCAAGATAGGTGAGACAGGGGTAGTCAGCGGTGCTTCACAATCTTCCGCGAATGTATCTCGAAAGATAAATATAAATTCGGCAACTGAGGCAGAACTAGACTCGTTACCAGGGATTGGTGAGGTAAGAACTGGAAAAATCATCGCCGGCAGGCCTTATTCTTCGATTGAAGAACTTCTAAGCAAAAAAATTCTGGGAGAGGGTACCTTTGCGAAGATCAAGAGTCTCATCAGCGTCAACTAAACTAAACCCAAAATTTTTACTAATTATTTTATGTATAGCAGCCATAGTTTTCTGGAGATTCAATTCGTTTTTCCCAACTCAAACAAATGGATATGTAAAGCTAGAAGGAACTTTGCTTGAAGAACCCAAAGTTTTTGGTAAATGGCAGTATTTTGATATAGATGTATATAATGTGAAAGTTGAAGCGGATGTTGAGTACAAATACGCCGATAAACTGATTGTTGAAGGAAATATAGTTGATGGGAGGTTTATAGAACCAGATATAAAAATTACGGGTTCTTCAGCTTGGCGGAAGGTATTGTTTTCAATACGATCAAATCTGAAAGAAAGAATTTTTGAAAATATATCTGAACCACAAGCCTCACTCCTTGCAGGGATAGTGCTCGGGGCAAAAGAGGATTTACCCCAAGATTTTAAAGAATCTTTGAGAACCACTGGTACTATACACGTAGTGGTTGTCTCTGGTTACAATATCAGTGTAGTTGCTGGGCTTCTGATCGGTTTATCTAGGTTTATCAAACGCCAATTTGCCATTATTTTAGCTCTTGTAGCGATCACTTTTTACACATTACTTGTTGGGGCAGACCCACCAGCAGTCCGAGCTGCAATTATGGGTGCAATAGCTTTCAGCGCGGTATTTTTAGGTAGGCAGCGCTTTGCTCTTCATTCACTAGGGCTAGCCGGATTTATCATGGTAATGTTAAACCCAGTGGTGATCACCAATATTGGGTTTCAACTATCATTTTTGGCCACGACAGGGATCATATTATTTCAGTCAAAGATCTTGGGATTTATGAAATTCCTGCCCAAACCGTTCAATGAAGATCTGGCGACTACCCTTTCAGCTCAGTCTTTAGTGGTCCCAGTTCTTTTCTATCACTTTGGATCCATCTCTGCTATCTCTCCGGTGGCTAACGCCCTTATATTGTGGACAATTCCTCTAGCGACAATAATGGGTTTTGTATACTTACTTGCTAGTTTTGTTATTCCGATCTTGGCATCGCTACTGGCATGGATATTATGGGCGATATTATCTGTTTTTGTATACGTGGTGGAACTTTTTGGAAAAATTTCAATCACTCACTTTGAATTTGAATCAGGTCAGGTTTTGCCTTTGATAATTTATTATCTAGGTTTGCTATTATTAGTTACCTACTTTAAATATGGTCGAGTGGCTCGGGCGAAACAAAAAAAGAATTAGTTTTTATTCAGTTATAATCATCAACATTTTGGTTTGGAGTTTTTATTTTTCTATTCCCCAGCATGATTTAAACCTGAAAATATACGATGTTGGTCAGGGTGATGCGATTTTTTTGAGAACCGCTGGAGGCTACACAATCCTAGTTGATGGCGGTCCAAATAATAAGGTGATTGAGTACTTAGGAGAGGATATACCATTTTATTCGCGAAAAATCGATTTGCTCATTTTGACCCACCCTCAATCAGATCATCTCACCGGCTTGATAGAGGTAATCAAAAGGTATGATATAGGATCATTGTGGGTCAGTGATGCGGAGAACATTTCCAAGCAGTTTGACCAATGGAAACTACAACTTAAAGAACAAAAAATTAAACCTCAAATTGTCGTCCAAGGCGATAAGATGGTTTTCCCCGACGGCACAGAAATTTTGGTGGTTTGGCCAAAGTCCGATACCGTAAGCAGTGATTTAAACGATTTATCAGTCGTCACGCTAGTCACATATGGGAGTTTTGATGCTCTATTGACTGGTGATGCCGATAAGGGAAATCAACCCTATTCGTCAAGCGTTTCTGCTATCGAAGTTTTTAAGGTTCCTCACCATGGCGGAAAGGAGGCATTAAAAGAGGATTTTGCTTCTATTTTATCCCCAGAGGTGAGTATTATTTCTGTTGGAAGCAAAAATTCGTATGGGCATCCCAGGAGTGAGGTACTAAATATTTTGGCTAGAATAGGTTCGGAGGTGTATACCACAGCCAGAAACGGTACAGTTGAAATTGTTAGCGATGGAAAGAACTGGTATACTAACTCGCAGCGATGATCAGGAAAATCCTAAAGCAACATCTTACGCAGGCTATCCAAGAAGCGGGGTTTAAAAATGGGGAGCCTCAGATATTACCCACTGTCGATTCAAAATTTGGTGATTATTACTCCTCAGTAGCCCTAAAGCTAGCCAAGGCTAATTCTTCGCAGAATGCAGGAACCATTGCTAAATCAATTGTAGCTAAATTATCAAAAAACGGGGATCTTTTTTCGGCAAGTATCGCTCTAAATAGTTTCATAAATTTCACTCTTTCTGATAAATTTGTCCAAAATCAAGTTCAAGTTATTCGCAAAGCAGGTGCTAGTTATGGCAGTTCGAAAACCGGTAAGGGAAAGAAAGCCAGAGTAGAATTTGTGTCGGCAAACCCCACCGGCCCGTTGCATATAGGAAATGCTAGGGGAGGACCATTAGGAGATACAATCGCCAATGTATTGGAATTTTCTGGTCATGAGGTATTACGGGAGTACATAAACAACGATAGAGGTAATCAAGTATACGAGTTCGGAAAAACGTTGGCGGCAAAAGCCGGTTTTATTAAAGTAGACGCGGATGAGCTTACGTACAGAGGTGAATATACCGATGGTTTGGCCCAGAAAGTAAAAAAGGAGATTGGTAAAACTGAAAAAATTAAAGAAGAAGCAATTATCCAAAAGGCTGGTGAAATCGGTACTACTTTGCTTCACAAAGATATAATAAGTGATACAAATAGTATTGGTATCAGGTTTGACGAAGTGGTAAATGAAAGTGACTTGCAAAAAAGACTAGCCCCAATATTAAAAGATCTTGAATCGCGTGGGTTGCTAGAGAAACACGATGGAGCCATCTGGTTCCTTCTGGGTGAAAAATTCGATAAAGATAGAGATGCAGTGGTCGTGAAAAGTGATGGCAGTTATACGTATTTCGCTACCGATATCGTTTATCACAAGGAAAAATTTGATAGTGGTGCTGACCTTATCATAGACGTATTTGGTAGTAATACCTCTGGGCATGTACCAAAACTTCAGGCTCTTGTTGAGGCTTTTGGGTTTGATAATCAAAGGCTGAAAATACTTTTATATCAATTTGTACAGGTAAAACGGGGTAATGAAGTAATAAAAATGAGCAAAAGAGCCGGAAATTTTGTTACCGCCAGAGAAATCATCGATGAAGTAGGAGCCGATGCTTTCCGTTTCTTCCTGCTTATGTACGACCCTTCTACTCACATGGACTTTGACTTGGAAAAGGCAAAAAAGGAAAACAGTGAAAATCCAGTTTACTACGTCCAATACGCTCATGCGAGAGCAAATAGTATTTTAGAAAAAGCGCAGGCCGAGGGTTTTGAGCTCAAAAACCTTGGCGATTCAGAAGTATCTTTGCTAAAAGAGCCTCAGGAACGCGATCTTATAATTGATCTCATAAGATTTCCAGAACTGATAGAAGACATATCGGAAAATCTAGCCGTACATTTGCTTACTTCCTATTCCATGGGTCTTGCCGATAAATTTCACAAATATTACGAAAAGGTGAGAGTAATGGGTGAAGAAAAGGAAACCTCCAAAGCACGTTTGACCTTAATAATGGCCGTAAAGACGGTGTTGCACAATGCTTTACAATTAATGGGTATTTCTACACCAGAACATATGGAAAAAAGAGCATGAGTCTAAAAATTCATAATCTAAAAAATAGTTTAAAAGTACTTTCTCGTCACATACCGGAGGCGCGTAGCGTGACGGTGCTTATTTTGGTACGCACGGGCAGTCGTTACGAAGAAAAAAGGACAAATGGTATCGCTCATTTTGCCGAGCATATGTTTTTCAAAGGAACAAAGAAGAGACCCACCACACTTGAAATATCATCTACTATCGATGGTATCGGTGGAGAATTTAACGCCTTTACCTCCAAAGAATACACTGGTTATTACATAAAAGCCAGCGCGAAGAAATTTGACCTTTTGCTTGATGTTCTCAGCGATATGCTGCAGCATTCCAAATTTGATAAAAACGAGATAGAGAGAGAACGAGGCGTGATAAATGAAGAATTGCGCATGTATCTAGATACCCCGATGAGGCATATTGGTGACGTGTACGAAAATCTACTCTATGGTGATCAACCGTTGGGATGGGATATAGTGGGGACCCTAAAATCTTTGGCAAATATCAAACGTGAGGATTTTCTACAGTTTCAAGATCGCTATTATTCACCAGAAAACATGATTGTTTCTATTGCCGGTGGGGTATCGCATGATGCTATAAAAAGTATCACAAACAAGTATTTGGGTAAGTTAAAGAGCAAAAAAACGGCCAGTTTTCTTCCCGTGAAATTTTCCCAGAATAAACCGGCCGTAAAACTGGTAAATAAAAAAACCGAGCAGGCCCACCTGGCCCTCGGATTTCGTGCCTATCCGACAGGACACAAAGATCATTACAAACTAGTGGTACTAAACGCTATTTTGGGATCCTCTATGAGCTCCAGACTATTTATTCAACTAAGAGAAAGGCGGGGACTGGCTTATTATGTTCGTAGTATGCCTGAGGAATATCACGATACTGGCAGTTTCGTGG
>SDBV01006509.1_pt1 | contig 16175 bp, 14 predicted proteins | sample 2277081 | NCBI WGS metagenome assembly SDBV01 (sample SAMN10402039, study PRJNA504765) | marine sediment metagenome | isolation source: marine sediment core GS10_PC15, 223 cmbsf | place: Arctic Ocean: Southern Knipovich Ridge | collected 2010
GTATAGCGGCGGAAACACGAGACCGCCTCCCTTTTGGGCGCACAAAATTGCCAGCCCGTCGGCCTGCAAAGTGTCGGCGCCCAGGGGGTTGTGCACGCCGTGCCACTCGATCGTACCGATGGGAACGTAGGCGACGGGGTACTCTTCTCTTCGTTTGACTACCTGCGCGGGGCGCAGCATGTGATATCGGACTTCATCGCTCATGTCCCGCTCCTTTGGTTGGCTATCCGTGATGCTCTCGCGCCACCTTTCATGATTTGTTGAAATAGGCGCTCAGGGCGACATTTTCGCAAAACACTTCGTTGGCCTTAGTGTCGATGATGAGAACGCTTGTGGCGGCGCAGGCAGCCACGCAGAGGAATAGGGGTCGAAATAACCGCAGCGGGTTATGGCCGGAGCAAGCAGGGCCGGCAGGCAAAGATTGAACGGCCAAAAACCCCCGCGCTTAAATGTGAGCGACGTTCCCTTCATAGACAGTATCATTCTATCCGCTCGTTTGCAGCCTCTCAAGCCCCCGCAATTCATTCATGATATGGCTGGTAGGAGAACCGGGGATTGCACGTTCGCAGGGGAGAAGGGAACGAGCGGGGCGGGTCGTTTCTGGAAGCTGACTTGCCAGGAAGGAGAAAGTGTTGACCGTCAAAGAGAGGGTTCTCGCGGCCCTCGATCACGAGGAAGCGGACAGAGCGCCACTGACCAACAGGTTTGCACCCGAAGTCGCCGGCGAGCTGAGGGACAGAATAGCAGTTTTCGGAAAACAGGGCGGCTTCATTATCAACCCTTTCCACAACGTTCAGCCCCATCCCAGGTCTGTTGACAATACACTGGCTTACTACTGGGCCTGCAGGAATATTGGCGGTTATGGGCGTAGCCGTAAAAGAATCTGATGCGCTCTGGGCAGCCGCGCATATCGCGCGGCGAGTCGGGTATACAAAAGAGGTGGGTCATGAACAAGGCATGGGACACTCTGTGACATTAAGAGAAAATCATATACATCAGTGTTCATGGGTGGACCACAAAGATGTTTGAAAAGAGATTATCGCAGCAAGTGTGGCCACAGCCGAAACTGAGGATGATTACTTTAACATGTGCAATGAAGCTGTTAGAGGAATGCTCCGGTAGTATTCTGTAGGACATCCAGCAAAGCTTGCCCTTCTTCGAGAGCAGACCCTCAAAACGCCTGGCAGAAGGAGAGGCGACCCGCAGTCGGGGCCTGTCTACTGCAGCCTGGACAAAAAGGTTTTTATTTCGTTCCGGAACTGCCCGCTAACGCTTTCAAACTTGTTCGCCAGCCTTGTTAGGCGCTCGCCTTTGAGCTCGAATCCATAGATGTTGCGGAACACGTGCCGGAAGGATAAATAATCGTCGAGCTCAGCGGCCAGTTGCTCGCTGATCACGGCGGGCCTGAGTTCTTTGATGGAAATCGTCATGCGATAGAGGAGCTCTTTGTGCCATTTCTCTCCCTCGAAAAACCCGCCGTTAATTTCGGACGTGATACGTTTAAAGATCCGTTCACAGCAGTTGTAAAAATCATGTAGAATCGAGCCAAGTATTCTGACGTTTTGATGAAGCTTTCCTCGCTCGTCGCGCAGCTCCAAGCTGAGCTTTGTAATGCTCTCGAGCTCCTTCTCTGCCAGAGCCTGCAATTCCCTGAAAAAAGCGTCATCATCTCTCATAGATCACAAACCCTTCAGTGGCAAGCGTATCTCGAAACTCGGGTTGTAAGGTCTCGTAAGTCTTCAAGTCCACACTGTGGCTGGAATGGCTATTCATGTATCCCACCAGATTGTAGTATTCAGCTTCCGGCAAGCCCTCGACGACTAGATCGATATCGGACCACACGGAAACCGGGTGGGCGTTGACGGTGGATCCAAAGAGATACATTTTCTTAAATGCAAACTTCTCCGCGGCCGTCCGGCAGAGCCGTTCAGCATCTTGTCTGAGCGCCTGTTTCTGATTTGCCTGTCGCTGCTTGTGCCGTTCAATGATCGACGTGCGGTAAGACATCTCGATCTAGAATACCACACCACAGCCCGGTCTTTCAATCCGAGCAGCGTGCTTCCAGCCTCTCGATTAGAGGAAGCGGCATCAACCGGGACCCGGCAACTACAGCCCCACCACCCCGATCTTGTGGCTTTGAAAGTTGAGCAGTTCAGGCGGGGCCCCCAGCGCATAAGCCACCAGCTCGACAATGTGAAATACCGGAAACGTTGGCAGCGTATTCTGCTTTCGTTTCAGCAGCATCTGCCCGCTGTCGAACTGGGTGAAGCAGGTGGGGCAGGGCACCACCAGGGCCCCGAGGCCGGCTTCACGCATCCACTGCAGTTTTTCCTCGGTGATCCGGAGCGATTCAGGATTACGCCCGGCGTTTATATTCAGAGCCGCGCCGCAGCAAAGATCCTGCCGGTTATACTCCACGATTTCGGCCCCCAGCGCCTCCAAAATAATCTCCATGGATTCCGGCAGGGGAAAGAGAGGGTCCGGCGGATCGTCCCGCATTATGGGAGACGGGCGGAAATAGTGGCAGCCGTAGTGCGTGCCGATGCTCATGCTCTCCAGAGAGCGCACCTGCCGTTGCCGGATGCGGGCGGAGAGCTCGTCGCCGCAGAGCAGGTCGGGCAAATGGTGGATGTCGGCCGAGCCTTCGAAGTCTTTGCCGACCCGATGCAGAAGACCCCGTACTCGGCGCCTCTTCTCGCCGTGCTCGGCCAGCACGTGCCTGGTTTCCCGGAGCGTATTGGTGCAGCCGGCGCAGATGGTAACGATGTCGAGTCCCTTTTCCTCGGCCAGGCTCAGGTTGCGTGCCGCCAGCGCCAGCCAGGCGTCGAAGTGCACCAGTTTCAGCCCGGTAGGTGCGGGACAGCAGCCGAATGCGACATCCACCAGCTCGAGCTCGAGCTTGCGGGCCAGATAGCGCGTTGCCGCCTCCATGGCCGGGTATCGTATGGGTATAACGCAGCCGGGAAAGAGTGCAAACGTCATTCCAACTCCAGGATCTCACCCAAACCCGCCTCACGCAGCAGCTGCCGGATTTCGGACGAGTCCGGGGTCGTGAGCGGCGCGAGGCCTGTCTCCCGGCGGATACGCTCTGAGCTCGACGTGGCTTTGACCTGGCGACCGGTCCGGGCCAGAATTTTGAGCCCCTCCCGCAGGCCCTTGGGCAGGTTGCCGTGCCTGGCCGCCTGGTTCATGATCCGGGTCAACAGACCGTTGATATCTATCTCGTGCGGGCAACGTTCCTGGCAGGCGTAGCAGGTGGTGCAGCACCACACCAACTCGTCGTCGAGAACCTTCTGCTGCTCGCCGTGAAGCAGGTATTGCAGTATCGTTTCGCGTGGGTTGTAACCCTCGATAACCTGGGAGACGGGACAGCTGCCCGTGCACACCGCGCACTGCAGGCAGCGATAGAGCTCGTTTTTGCTAAAGCTTTCCGGTGTTTCCGACACTGTGAGCTCCTCAGACTTCCACGGGTATCTTCTGCCGCCGTAGATTCCGCTTTCGCTCGATATCCAAAAAAAACGTTATTCCGGCCTGGATCTCTTCAGCGGGTATCGTGGCGAGCTTCTCGTGCATTTCCGCGATCTTTTCCTGGAATCGCCGCCCCTCCGCGGCGCTGACCCACACGAGCTGCAGCCGGTCGGCATCCAGGCCGGCTCGCTCCATGATTTTTTTTAGTTTTCGAACTCGCCTTTCCGTGTGGGTGTTGGCGTCGATGTAGTGGCAGTCGCCGATGTGGCACCCGGAAATCAGCACCATGGCAACACCCCGGGCGAAAGCATGCTCCACGAAGTCGGTGGACACCCGGCCGGAGCACATGGTGCGGATGATGCGTACGTCCGCAGGATACTGCATGCGGCTTACACCGGCAAAGTCGGCTCCGGCATAGGAGCACCAGTTGCAGTTGAAGGCCAGTATCTTGCGATCCGGCAAGTCTGGCGGGGGTGGCGGGTCACCCCGCGCGGCAAAGGGCCGAGCGGGTGCAAAAGCATCGATCTGAGCCATGATTTGCCCGTCGGTAAAATGGCGCATCGTAATGGCGTCAAAACGGCACTCGGCCGCACAGGTGCCGCACCCGGCGCAGGCGGCGTCGATCACGTAGGCCTTGTTGTCGTCATGCAGATAGATGGCGTGATAGGGGCACACCTTGGTGCAGGCCCCGCACCCGGTGCACCGTTCGCGTTCGACTCGAGCCGTGATGGCCTCGACCGTTATGGACCCGCGGCGCATGATGATATTGGCGCGTGAAGCGGCGGCCGAGGCCTGGGTCACCGAATCCTTGATGTCCTTGGGCCCTTCGGCGCACCCCGCCAGGAACACGCCCCGGCCGGCAGTATCAACCGGGCGCAGCTTGGGGTGAGCCACCATGAAGAAACCGTCCGAGGTAAGAGACAGAGTCAAAAAGCGGCGAACCGCATCACTGCCGGCGCTGGGCTTGATGCCAATGGATAGAATCACCATTTCGGCTTCCGCGCTATAGAGCTCTTTCAGCAGCGTGTTTTCGCCGAGCAGCCTGAGGTTGCCGTTTTGCAGCGGCACGATCTCACCCGGAAGGCCGCGAATGAACTGCACGCCGGTTTCTTTAGCTCGCTGGAAGAGGTCTTCGAAACCTTTGCCGAAGGCGCGAATGTCGATATAAAACACGCTGATCTCCGTGTCCGGCCAGTGTTCCTTGATCAGCAGGGAGTCCTTGATGGTGTTCATGCAGCAGACAGTGCTGCAATAGGGGTTGGTTTTGGTAGACCGGGAGCCGATGCACTGCAGGAAGGCCACGCTCTTGGGGATGCCATGGTCCGACGGGCGGGTCAAGCGGCCGTTCGTCGGGCCGCCCGCATTGATCATGCGCTCGAACTCCAGGCTGGTGATGACGTTGGCAGCCTGCCCGTACTGGTACTGGGGCATCTCGGCCGCATCGAACACGTCTGCGCCTGTGGCGACAACCACGGTTCCCACCTCGATTGTCTGCTCACGGTCACGGTCGTTGAAGTCGATACACTTGCGCTCGCACACCTCGATGCATTTTTCGCATACCCGGACGCCATCTTTGTTCAAGCACAGGCCCATGTCTATCAGATAGGCGGACGGAACGGCCTGCGCAAAGGGCAGGTATATGGCACTGCGGGTGGCCAGGCCGACGTCGAACTCATTCGGGGTGTGCTGAGGACAGGCGTTGGAGCAGTCGCCGCAGGAGGAGCAATCGCCGGTTACAAAACGGGCCTTGTGGTTCAACACGACACGGAAATTGCCCACATAGCCGCTGATGTCGGCAACTTCGGTCAGCGTCATTAGCGATATGTTGGGGTGTCTGCCGGCTTCGGCCATTTTTGGCGCCAGGATGCAGATCGAGCAGTCCATGGTCGGAAAAGTCTTGTCGATCTGGGCCATCCTGCCCCCGATGGACGGCTCTTTCTCCACCAGGTACACCTGATAACCCGAATCCGCCAGATCGAGCGCGGCCTGTATGCCCGCCACGCCGCCGCCAATGACCAGGGTCTTCCGGATTACCGGGACTTCAATTTCCTCCTGCGGTTCCAGCAGGCGGGCCCGGGCGACCGACATGCGTACCAGGTCCTTGGCTTTTTCAGTGGCCGCCTCCTTTTCGTGTATGTGAACCCAGGAGCAGTGCTCACGGATGTTGGCCATCTCCAGCAGGTACTGGTTCAGCCCGGCGGTTTCGATGCAGCTTCGAAAGGTGGGCTCATGCATGCGCGGCGAACAGGCCGCCACCACGACGCGGTCCAGATCGTGCTCGGCGATGTCCTGCTTTATTTTTTCCTGGCCCGGCTCCGAGCAAGTGTAGAGTTGATGCTCGGCGTATACGACGTTGTCCAGTTCGGAAGCATGCCGGGCCACCGCTTCACAGTCCACCGTGCCGCCGATATTCAATCCGCAGTGGCAGACATACACACCGATGCGAGGCTCCCGAGCAACGGGCTCATCGGTCTTGCGGCCTTCGTCTCTATGCTCGCCTTTGGTCCGGGGGGGGCCGGTAGCCCGATCTGTTTTACGAGGACCGCCCTCTCTGCGGTGGTTGCCGGTCACTCCGCGCTCTCTTTCAGCCGATGCACGCCGCCGCTTTTCTTGCCCCAGTCGAAACCGGCCTTGAAGGCCGCCATGTTCAAGTCTTCGGTTCCTTTCGGGATGCTGGCAAGGATAGCTTTCTTTAGGGCGGCACCGCTGACTACTCCCGTAGCGGAGCTGATAAAACCAAGCATCACGATGTTGGCCACGATAACGCGGCCCAGCTTTTCGGCTATGCCCGTGGCCGGGACTGTCAGGATAGTCAAATCGGAGCGCCGCGGAACGGATTTGACCAGGTCCGCATTAACGATTACCCGGGCGTTGTCGGCCGCGCTCTGCCCGTAGGTGCGGGCGGCTTGCTCCGACATCAGTATTAACAGGTTCGGGGTCGTTACCCTCGGGTAGTTGATCCTGCCGGCAGAGATCAGCACGTCCGCGGAGCAGGCGCCGCCGCGCGCCTCGGGGCCGTAGCTCTGGGTCATCACGGCATTGGCCCCTTCGTAGAGCGTGACGGCCTTACCTAAAACGAGGCCGGCGAGCACGATTCCCTGGCCGCCGAAACCGGCCAGACGTATCTGCGTATTGGCCTGAAAGGCCGTGCTTGCAGCGTCCCGCCCGACCGCGGGTGATTTGGTTCGCCGCGCCTTTTCCGGCCCGGACCCGGCGGCACGCGACAGCACGCCGTCGCGGTACATCTTCAGAAAAGTCGGTTTCTCAATATCCACGAATTTCCCGACCGCTACCCGGCCCTTGAAGGGCAGCGCGGTGTTATCGGGGTCGAGCACGTCGGTCTGGTAGGAGTGCTCCTTGTAGAACCGCATCAGATCCAGGGCCGAGCCCAGCCTGTTCCTGCGGGCGTAGCCCGTAGGGCAGGGCGAGATGGCCTCTATGAAACAGAAGCCGGGCTTGCCAAGGGCTTCGATGATGGTGTCCCGCAGCTCGTGGGTGTGCAGGGCCGTCCAGCGGGCCACGTACGCGGCGCCGGAAGCCTTGGCCATATATATCAGGTTAAAGGGGTGCTCGGCACAGCCGTAAGGCGTCGTGGTAGTTTTAGCCTCCAGGGGCGTGGTGGGCCCGCCCTGGCCGCCCGTCATGCCGTAGTTGAAGTTGTTGACGCAGATGACGGTGAGGTCCACATTGCGACGAGCAGCGTGGATCAGGTGGTTGCCGCCTATCGCGAACAGGTCGCCGTCGCCGCTGAAGACAACGACGTTGAGTTCCGGGTTGGCGAGCTTCAGGCCGGTGGCAAAAGGAATGGCCCGGCCGTGCGTGGTGTGGTACGTGTCCAGGTCGAGGTAGCCGGCTGCCCGGCCGGAACAGCCGATGCCGGAAACGACCACTGTCCTGTCGAGATCAATCGCGCTCGCTTCGAGCGCTTTGACGAAGGCCGTGAAGACGATGCCGATGCCGCAGCCGGGACACCAGATGTGGGGGATGCGGCCCTCTTTAAGAAACCGGTCCAACGGGTGGTCACCATGACCGCCGCTCCAGTCCTTGCGTGCCTGCTGCCTGTTCTGGGGCGGAGCCGGAAGCAATACCTCTTTCAACCGGCCGCCTCCTGAACCGTGTCGAGCAGCTCCGCCGGAGAGAATATACGGCCTCCCATGAACCCGGCCAGCACAGTTTCGGCCCTTCCGGCAGCGCAGCGCTCCACTTCATAGACAATCTGGCCGCTGTTGATCTCAGCCACGACAAAGGCCTTCACTCCGGTTCGTGCCGCCAGCTCACGGATGGTATTTTCCGGAAACGGCCAGAGGGTTATCAGCCGCAGCAAACCCACCCGCTGCCCCGCCTGGCGGGCTGTCTCGACGGTTTCCCGAGCGGTTCGCGCCGAGCATCCGTAAGAGACCACGACTACCTCAGCGTCATCCAGGTAGAGCTGCTCGACCCTTGCGATCTTGTCGGCATTGTCCCGAATTTTATGGACCAGTCTCTGCACCAGGCGCTCCTGGGTCTCGGCGTTGATAACGGGGTAGCCGTATTCATCGTGCGTCAAACCTGTAGCGTGCAGATGATAGCCTTCGCCGGCGTAAACCATGGGTGGTATTCCGTTGCTGTCCGGGAAATACGGGCGGAAGTTTTTTGCTTTTGGCCTTTTTCGACGGCGTGGCGTGGTGTTTACGTCCTTAGCGTCCGGGATTACCACCTTTTCAGTCATGTGGCCCACGACTTCGTCACTCAGTATGATGACCGGTACCCGGTACTCGTCGGCCAGGTCGAAGGCCGCCAGGGTCAGCTCGAAGGCTTCCTGAGGTGAGTCCGGCGCCAGGGCAATGATCTCGTAGTCCCCGTGCGATCCCCAGCGGGCCTGCATGACGTCCTGCTGCCCTACCAGGGTCGGCAGGCCGGTCGAAGGTCCTCCGCGCTGGATGTTGACGATGACACACGGCACTTCCATCATGGCCGCCAGACCCAGGTTCTCCATCATCAATGAAAAGCCCGGGCCGGACGTGGCCGTCATGGCCCTGGCTCCGGCGCTCGAAGCCCCTACCACGGCCGCCATCGAGGCCAGCTCGTCCTCCATCTGAACGTACATGCCCCCGACCTGGGGCAGACGCCTGGCCATGCGTTCGGCGACTTCGGTGGCCGGCGTAATCGGGTACCCGGCGAAAAAGAGGCATCCCGCCGCGATGGCGCCTTCCGCACAGGCCTCGTCACCGCTCATGAAGTGGGTCCCGCTGAGTACCGCTCGGCCGCGCACGGCTCGGCCGCCCACCACTCTGCTACGCACCTCTAGGCCTCCGCCGCACGCGCGTCTCGAGACTCAGTACATCCCGGGGCTTCAGAGGCCGCCGCTCGAGCTCGGTGCAAAATATGGCAAACTCCGGGCATATGGTTTCGCAGAAGTTGCAGTTGACGCACATGCCCTCCTGCCTGACCCTCGGCGGGTAGTAGCCCTTTTCGTTGAATTCGCTCGATTTTTCAAACACGTCCTTGGGACAGAACTCGATGCAGTAACCGCAGCCCTTGCAGCGGGATTCGATGATGTTTACTTTGCCGACCACGATTTCCTGCTGCTCGGCATCCAGGGGTACTCGCCAGAATCTCAAGGGTTACACCTCGCGAAGTTGCGACATTATAACGACACTGCGGCATCGCATCAATATGACAATTATGCTCAAATATAATTCGAACAGCGCTTTATATCTTCACTGTTTTGATATGCTAGGTGAAGCGACGGTCGGGCGCGAATATGAGCAGCCGGGGCAGACGATACGGCGACAAGGACTGGAGGCGGTGCCCGCCGCCCCGACCGAGTCGACAGGTTGTGGATCGGTTCGATTTTCCACTCCGTTAGGCGAGCGTTGGGGCTTGACAATTACACACATAACCCATAGCTACACATGGGTTACGCGAGTAATCATCAAGTCGAATGAATTTTCTATTTGACATATAGACTTGTAACCCGTAGCATTCTTATGGGTAACGTGAGTTTTTGTCAAGGATGTCAGATATGAAGCACGAAGAGTTTTTTCGTAAACATCCTGTGTTTACCGGAGAGGAAATGACCGACTACCTTTCGTCCCGCGGGGAGGTCCGTTTCAGGACCAAGGAGGCTTTGCTGGCCTACCACAGGAAGACGGGACGAATCGTTTCCGTGCGGCGTGGACTGTATCTCGTTGTACCGCCTGGTGCCAATCACGCTTTATATTCAGTCGATCCCTTTCTCGTGGCTGCGAAGCTGACCAAGGATGCGGTTTTGTCGTACCACACGGCCCTGGAGTTGCACGGCCACGCTTACTCTGTCCAGGAGCATTTCATCTACACGGCTTCCCGTCCACTGAGCCCTTTGACATTCCGCACCCACGTCTTCCGCGGAGTGAGATTCCCTGAGTCACTTGGCCGTGCGAACAAAGAGAACTTCGGAATTGTCAGAGTAGACCGATCCGGTATGGAAGTCCATGTCACAAGTTTGGAACGGACGATGGTCGATGTATTGAACCGTCCAGCCCTTTCCGGTGGTTGGGAAGAAATCTGGCGGTCCCTGGAGTCGGTGGAGTTCTTAGATCTTGACAAGGTGGTTGAATACACACTCCTGCTCGGAAACGCGACTACGGTCGCCAAGGTTGGATATTTCCTGGAACAGCACCGTGAACCTCTGATGGTCGAGGAAAAACAGCTCAAGCCGCTCCGCGATCTCCTGCCGAGGCAGCCGCATTACCTGGATCGGGATAAGCGAAAATCCGGCCTTCTTGTTTCAAAATGGAACCTCGTGGTACCCAGAGAAGTGCTTGAACGAACGTGGGCGGAGGTGTTATGAGACTCTCGTCCGAGAAGCTTGCCGCCGAGGCGGAATCGACCGGCTTCAGACCGGACGTGCTCGAAAAGGCCGCGCACCTGCTGGGACTGCTCGAAACCCTGCAGAACCATCCCTTCCTGAAGGGGAAGCTGGTCCTTAAGGGCGGAACCGCCTTGAATCTCTTTGTCTTCGACATCCCCAGGCTATCCATCGACATCGACTTGAACTACATGGGAGCCGAGAGCCGGCACGCAATGCTTGAAGAGCGCCCTAACATAGAACAAGCGGTCCAAGCGGTTTTCAAACGGGAGGGCTTTACGGTCAGGCGCATGCCGGAAGAACATGCGGGAGGCAAGTGGTCGCTCCGCTATCAAAGCGCTTCCGGGCAGAGCGGCAACCTAGAGGTGGATATCAATTTCATGTATCGCCTGCCATTGTGGCCGGTTGCAACCATGGACTCACACCCGTTGGGAAGTTGGCGGGCCACTGGTATTCCGGTGATGGATGCTCATGAATTAGCGGCAGGCAAACTCGCGGCGTTGTTATCGCGACGTAAGGCGAGAGACCTGTTCGACAGCCATCGAATTCTCCACATGGACGGTCTCGACCACGAACGGCTCCGAATCGCCTTTGTCGTTTACGGTGCGATGAACCGGAAGGATTGGCGCACGGTTTCGGCCGAAGATATAGATTTCGATGCTGCGGAATTGACAAGCCAACTTGTTCCCACATTGCGCCTCGGTGCGATACAGGAAACCGGGTGGGCAGGGGATTACGCAAAGAGGCTCATGGAGGAATGCCGGCGGGCGTTGTCCGCGGTGTTGCCCTTCAATGATGCCGAACGGGAATTCCTGAACCTGCTGCTCGACAAAGGGGAAATCGACTCGAAGATTTTAACCGCCGATACAGCCCTCCAGGAACGTATCCAAGGACAACCGCTTCTCGAATGGAAGGCGCTCAATGTCCGTAAGCATGAAGGTCTGGTCTGAGTTCCGGATTTTCCGCGCACTTCAAGGCTACCCATGAGCAACCATGCTGCTAAACAAGTCGGCGTGCTCGAATATAATTCGAACAGCGCTTTATATCTTCACTGTTTTGATATGCTAGGTGAAGCGGCGGCCGCGACACCGTTCTCACAGCCGGATGCATTACCGGGTTTCAGGCAAAGTTTGGGCCCAAACTCGGGTGTAGTGCTGACCCGGGCCGCGCTGGTGCCGAACCGACGGTCCAAGCGGTATATTGACAACGGCATGTCAAGCCGGTGGTTCGAGCCGCGCCGACGGAGCGAATCCGCGAGGTACTATTGCATCATACAGAGTCGACGAGCAGTATGACCCGAAAACGCTCCGGAGAGTTCCTCCCGGTCAGCCGCAAAGAGTTGGAACGTCGGGGCTGGAAGGATCTGGATTTCATCCTGATCACCGGCGATGCCTACGTGGACCACCCATCCTTCGGCGCCGCGCTGATCGGCCGTCTTCTCGAGAGCAGAGGCTTCCGCATCGGCATCATCCCGCAACCGGACTGGCGCAGCGTGGATGACTTTCGGCGCCTGGGCAGGCCGAGGCTGGCCTTCCTGATCACGGCCGGCAATCTCGACTCCATGGTGAGCAACCACAGCGTCGCCAGGCGCCGGCGTACGCGAGACGTTTACTCTCCGGACGGCTGCCCGGGAATGCGTCCCGACAGGGCGACCATTGTCTACTCGTCCCGGGCAAAGCAGGCCTATCGCGGCGTTCCGGTGATTCTCGGCGGTCTGGAAGCTTCGCTCAGGCGCCTTGGGCATTATGATTACTGGTCCAACAGGGTGCGGCGGTCGATTCTCCTGGACAGCAAAGCGGACCTGCTGGTCTACGGGATGGGCGAGTTGGCCATCCTGGAAATAGCACGGCTCCTGGCTTCTGAAACCCGCGTTTCGGATATCGTATCGGTGCCGGGCACGGTGTGTCGTCGTTCATCCCTGGAAGAGCTGGACCGGGAGAGCTTCGATCTGCTGCCTCCTTTCGAGATCATCGAGGAAGACAAAAAGGCCTATGCTTCCAGCTTTCAGACCCAATACACCAGCGGCGATTCCTTCTCGGCCAAAATTCTGGCGGAGCCCTACGCCGGCCTTTACATAGTCCAGAATCCCCCTGGACGGCCGCTGGAAACGGCGGAGCTGGACGCCCTCTACGAACTGCCGTACGTGCGGGATTCCCACTCCATGTACGGGAGCCGCATCTCTGCAGTGGAAGAGGTGCGTTTCAGCCTTACGAGCTCCCGCGGGTGCTTCGGCGGCTGCAACTTCTGCAGCCTGAGCTCTCATCAAGGCCGCATCATCCAGTCTCGAAGCCATGCTTCTCTTCTGCGGGAAGCCCGGGGATTGATCCGACTTCCAGGGTTCAAGGGTTACATCCATGATGTAGGCGGGCCTACGGCCAATTTCCGCCAACCCGCATGTCAGATGCAGATGAAACGGGGCGCGTGTCGGGACCGTCAATGCTTGCACCCTGGGCCCTGCCGGGATCTCGAGGTTAGTCACCAGGATTACCTGTCGCTGCTCAGAAAACTGCGGCGTCTCGACGGGGTAAAGAAGGTCTTCGTGCGCTCGGGTATCCGCTACGACTATCTTCTCGCCGATCCCAAAGGCAGGGGCTTCCTTCAGGAGCTGTGTGAGAATCACATCAGCGGACAGCTCAAAGTCGCGCCCGAGCATGTTTCCAAGGAAGTGCTTCGCCTGATGGGCAAACCCGGCTGGGAAACCTTCCAACGCTTCGCCCGTCTGTATGCCGAAACCAACCGGCGACTGGGCAAACGCCAGTACCTGGTTCCGTACCTTCTGTCCAGCCATCCGGGCTCGGATCTCGGGTCGGCCGTGGAGCTGGCCGAATGCCTCAGAGATGCCGGCTTCATGCCCGAGCAGGTGCAGGACTTCTATCCAACTCCCGGGACTGTCTCCACCTGCATGTACTGGACCGCTCTGGACCCGAGAACCATGAAATCTGTCAGTGTGACCACGAATCCCCACGAAAAGGCGATGCAACGTGCCTTGATCCAGTATCGCGACCCACGCAATTATGATCTCGTACGGGAAGCGCTCACAAAAGCGGGCCGCACGGATCTAATAGGAAACTCCCCTCGATGTTTGCTCAGACCACGGCGCATGGCTAAGCGGAAGCCAGGCTCTCCGTAGCTTCGTCCGCTATCCTGGTCCATTCCCACAGGCGTTGGGGTTGATAGCGGACCGTGCTGATGTCCTTCATTATGATTTCGACATTGCAGTTGTACTTGAGTGCGATCTTGAGAGTATCGGTCAGCTCCTCCCGGACCAGGTCTGGGTCCCAGTTGTCCCTGGCCAAAATCGCGGGGCTGGGTTTCAAGGAAAAGACGTAGTCCCCCCCGATTTCCTCGGCGATGCGCTCCATGTCGTTCCAAGGGCTGACCGAGATCTTGCGCAGGTTGGGTACTTTTCTCAACAGGTGCATTTTGCTGTCGAGAGGCTCGCAGCAGCCGTAGTAGGTCAACCCGAACATCTCCAGCCAGCGCTGCTCGTAGTTTAGCGCGAATTCTTCGTGCATTTGAGGAGAGACTTCCGAGAATATCTGCGCGGTGGCGCTGCCCCAGAGGTCGATTGTGCGCACGTGCTTCCCATCGAAATCCGGCTGCGGCAGCTCGTCCGTGTACCCGTAGGCGCCGGACCCTATGCGAACGTTATTGTTGTTAAGTGCGAGAAGACCGAGAGATTCGTACTGCTCGGCGGCATGAAGATAGGCGTTCAGCAATCGATCCACGATCTTGTGCACGAATGCGGGCCGCAGCGCCAGATTCAAGAGCGCCTCCTGGACGCCGGTATATTTGACCAGCTCGTCCCAGAGTGAAAAGCTGAATCCGGGAGCCCCTCGTTTTTCGACGGCCAGGATACCGCTGAAAATATCTTCATACGCCTGGAAGTTCTCTTCGGAATGCGCGGTGTCGTGGGTTACCGTCGGCATCTTGATTTTTTCGAGGTCTTCTTCGGTCTCGATCTGTGTGTGGTAGCGATGCGCCACGACACTGTTGGCTTCGTCGATCTTGACGGTGTCTTCCTCTACCGCGATCCCGATGCCCGAATTGCGCACAACGAGGGGAGAGTAGACGACGGGGTCTACGATCATGTCGCCCGGCATGTGTTCCCACCAGTAAATCGTTTTCCTGAGCTCGGACTCGATCTGCCGGCAAAAGGGGCTCGATGTGCCAAGAACCAGTTCGTCGGCCACGTTCATTTCATGCCAGCAGATATCGTTCAGCCAGACCATCGGTTTGACCTCTTCCAGTCGATTGAGCCGGGTCCACATGCGCTTCCTCGTCTGCTGGATGGAAAGCGAGCCGATGTCGGCGATCTTCTGGCCCAGCTTGCGGAGTATCCGTCGGTCTTCCCGGGATACAGTGATGTCGAGTGGTTCCTGACTGCCGTATGCGCGGGTTATCCGGTGGAAGGTGCCTTTCACCAAGGCCAGCATAATTGCGCTCCTCTTCTGCCCGCTCTGCGCGCGGGACATCAGTTTCATGCAGGTCACCATTATAGTAGAGCTTTTCAGGGATTGAAAGCTGAAAAAACCGCGACGCTGGCCGGCCATAGTTCCCGGAACGCTGTCAAGACCCGGTTTTTTTCTGTAGTATGTAGTTCGTGCCGCTCAGAATGGGCATAAGGGCAACAGCGCTATGACGAGAAAAGAGTTGAATCTAGCCGTGTTCGAAGGCAAGGCCGAGCGCGTGCTGTGGCAGCCGCGGCTCGAGACGTGGATTGGGCACCACATGCAGCACGGGACCATGCCGGAGCGGTTCAAGGGCATGAGCTCCTTCGACATCTACGATGCGCTCGGTTGCTCCGTTCGCTACGCCGCCTCCGTGGGGATAGAGAGCTATATCGATCGGGAAGATCTCGTGCACATCACCGAGCAGCACGCCGACCACACCGTCGAGCGCTATCGGACTCCTGCTGGAGAAATCACCACCGTGTACCGCGATATCTGGGACGGCGGAGTCCGGCAAAATCACAGGATAGAAGAGTTCCCCGTCAAGACGATCGCGGACCTTCGCGTTTTTACGGATTTGATCGAGCGGCAGCAGTATCGCGCGAACGAGCAGGCTTTCAGGCGCGCCGCGGCCGCCCTGGGGTGCCGTGCCGAGCCGACCATATTTCTCTCCAGCTCCGGATTTACGCACCTGATCAAACGTGGGGCCGGCCTGGTAGACACCTACTATCTCCTGCATGACCACGAAGCGGAAGTCGAGGCGTACCTCGAAGCCTGCGATCGGCGCGACGACCGCCTGCTGGACGCCGCGCTGGCAGCGGGTAGCCGACCGGCTGCATGCTGCCGGCCGTTTTGTGCACTCCCACTGGGACGGCAACTCACGCTTGATGCTTCCGTACCTGAAGCAGACCCGCCTGGACGGCGTGGAGTCTCTGACGCCGGAGCCCATGGGCGACATGACCTTGGAAATGATGAAGCAGGCGGTGGGGGACGAGATGGTGGTGCTGGATTTGCTGCGCGCCATCGACTTTCTGCCTAATTTTCGGGCCGATGATCTCCTCGAGTTCGCCCGCAAGGCGATCGATATGTTCGCCCCCAGGCTAATCCTCGGGGTCTCGGACGAGATCTCCCAGATCGGTGAGATAGATAAGATCGGGCCCGAAAATCGGAATTACCTGCTCCAGCTCGGCCTGGCCTACGGGCAGATGGAGCGACCCGGGGAAGCGGTTACGTGGTACAAGCGTGCGGTCGCGGCTTTCGAACGGGACGACGAGCCGATGCCGGGTTGGTTGCCGCTGACTATTGCCGCCTCCTTCCTGTTCCACATGGACCCCCGCCGGCCCCGTGATGCCCTGCCGTTTCTAGACGCCGTGATGAACGGTTCCTGCCCGGAGGAAGAGCGCGACAAGGCACGCAGCTGGTACGTC
>SDBV01006510.1_pt1 | contig 16175 bp, 12 predicted proteins | sample 2277081 | NCBI WGS metagenome assembly SDBV01 (sample SAMN10402039, study PRJNA504765) | marine sediment metagenome | isolation source: marine sediment core GS10_PC15, 223 cmbsf | place: Arctic Ocean: Southern Knipovich Ridge | collected 2010
ATGGTTGCAAATCTATGGACTGTTTAAATACAATCAAAATTGATGATATTTTAGCTAAAATAAAGAGGTTTGAATGCAAAAGCTAAAACAGAATTTAAAAGGTTTTTATCTCGCTGTAAAAAAGGATAATTTCAATTTTCAAATATCCAAAAAAATTTTAAATGAAAAAATTAAAAATTTCTCTCCCTGGATGGAAAGACAGATAAATAGTGAGTTAAAAAATTTTCAAAATAAAAAAAATGAAATCGATCAAACAATTCAAAATCTAAAAGATCAAAATTTTTTAAAAGAAGCAGAGCTCATTAAAGTAAAAATAAAAAATAATAGAATCAAGTACCAAAATTTCTTGAATCTAAAATTTCATCCTAGATTTGTGAGATTTCACAATTTTATGCAAAGATCAAAAAAGTTTATTAAATTTCCAGATATAGAATTTTTATACTCAATCTCAGACTCCTTAGATAATCCAAAACTAATAGAGTGTTTAGAATCTCCAATATTTTGTATTTCAAAAAAACAAAATAATAATAAAGTTATTTTATTTCCTCACATCGAATGGATGGAGAAAAATGATCTTTTATTAGACAATTTGAGTAAAGCCGCTGTACATTTAAATTGGGATCAAAAGGCATCTCAAGCTTTTTGGAGGGGGACAACTACAGGGTTTTTAGATTTAGAAAAAAATGAAAGATTAAAAATCGTAAAGCTAGCGCAGCATTATCCCCACTTAATAGATGCTTCTTTTTCCAATATTTCTCAGCTATCTGAAGGAAACAAAAAATATTTAATTGAAAATTTTGAGCTAAAAGAAAAAGCATCTCCTATAGATCAAATCAAATATAAATATCTATTATCTGTTGATGGCAATGCTTTTTCAGGTTCGTTTTTTTGGCAGCTTTTTTCAAATTCCGTCGTCTTAAAAAATAGCTCCGATTATTTAGAGTGGTATTACTCAGGTGTTAAAAGCGATAAACACTATTTAGAATTCGATTCAGATAAAGACTTAATATCTAAAATACATTGGCTCAAAGACAACGATAAAAAAGCTAAAAAGATTTCAGAAAATGCAAATAAGTTTGCTAATGAAAACCTCACAAATGAAGCGACTCTTTCTTATATATTCAAGCTTTTAACAAAACTCTCTGAAATCTAAAGAAAAAAATTGTTTATAAGAAAAGATTAAATCTGAATTAAAATAGATTTTTTGCTTCTGCAAAAATATTTTTCTTGTTGCTATCTCTTTTCTTTTTAGATTGGATGCTCCAAAAATATGAGTAGTGACCTTCTTTTTGTAAAAGTTCTTCGTGCGAGCCACTTTCTATAAGTTTACCATCATTAATAACTATAATTTCATCAGCATTCACTATTGTAGATAATCTATGTGCTATGATTATTATTGTTTTTTCTTTTCTTAAATTATCTATAGCTTCTTGAATCAATTTCTCTGAATGGGAATCTAGTTGAGCTGTAGCTTCATCCAATATTAGTATTTCAGGGTTTTTAATTAGAGCCCGGGCTAATGCTACTCTTTGTCTTTCTCCGCCAGATAGTTTTTGGCCCTTTTCACCAACTATGGTTTCATATTTTTCAGGGAGTTTATCAATAAAATCATCAGCATATGCTAGTTTTGAGACTTTTATAATATCTTCCATGCTTGCTTTTTCATTTCCAAATCTAATGTTATCTTCAATTGTATCGTGAAACAAAAAAATATCTTGATTTACTATTCCTATTTTTTCTCTCCAACTACTTAGTGATATTTTATCTAATTCTAATCCATCTACAATAATAGATCCCTTAGTTGGAGGGTATAAGTTTAAAAGTAAGTCAACTAAAGTGGATTTTCCTGCTCCTGATTTTCCAATTATCGCATAAGTTTTTCCTTTATTAAAAGAAAAATCAAAATTATCGAGGGCTGTTTTTTTTCTCTCGTAATATTTAAAGGAGACATTTTTAAATTTTATTTGTTGGGAAAATTTATTTAATTCTACCCCTGTTTGGGGTATGTATTCTTTATCATCATCTTTTAGAATTTGCTGAAGTCTGAGAAGAGAACCTTTATAACTGGTGATTTCAGCAATGCTATTCATAAATGTTTGGAGCCTAGTTGATAAACGGTAAGCAATAAAAATAAATACTAAAAGGGAAGAAATAAAAGATTCAGTATGTCTTAGTAAAAAAGCGCCTGTTATTAGCATTAAACCTATAACTACAATACCAATGATCTCTCCAAAAGATTGAATTAAGGTCCTCCAAAAATTTATTTGGGCATTAGATTGAGCTATTTTTCTTAGGATATTTTTAGTCCTATTAACTATAGACTCTTGTCGGTTAAACATATGGATAAGTTTAATGCCATTAATATTTTGATTAGCTTGAGAGCTAAACTTAACCTCATCTTTACTTAAACTCATGGAAAGGCTATTTAATTTTTTTATTAGTAATTTATAAAATGCGTTTACTAAGAAGAAAAAAAGCAATAAAAAAAATGTTAAAATATAATCAATTTTTATAAGCCAGACTAGAGATATTAATCCCATCATTAATGAAGATAGTCCATTATTTAATTGCATTAAAACTGTTGGAATGACATTTGGAGAAGTATTATAACTTATAAGATCTCCTGCTTGATATTTACTAACAAAAGGATAAGTAAAATTAAATATCTGTTTGTAAATTTTAACTTGCATTTTCACAGCTATTTTTAAAGAAATTTGAGATGTGACATATTGAGAAGAAAAAACAAAGGAACTTCTAATAAATTGAATGATCAGAGCGGATATTATGAAAAATAGAAATTGGCGGTTTTGAGATAAACTTTGTATAAATCCGTTTAAAAAAGAAAAGATAGGAATGGAGGTTACCGGTTCTTTACTCAAAACCTTAACAGAAAATAAAATACATCCATATGATAACCCTTCCATTAAGCCTGCTAATATTGCAGGAATGAAATTTAGAAGAAAAATATATAAATTCTTATTTTTATCTCCGGCTAAATAAGAATATAATGGATTAGATTTAATTTTTTTTATAAACATATTGCAATATTATCCCATTGATAGAGATTCGTATAATAAAGGATTGAAGAAAAAAAGAAAATGTATAAAAATATATTACTTACAAAAGTTCATGATTTTTTTGATAATCAAAAGTAAAAAATGAGAGAGCATATGAAAATTTTTGTTCCTGGTGGAGCAGGATACGTTGGATCTAAGCTGATTCCTGCTCTTTTGAAAAAAGGTTATAAAGTAGTTGTTTATGATCTTTTTTTATATGGAGAGAATGTTTTTGATGAATTAGAAAACAAATCTAATCTTACTTTAATAAAAGGTGATATAAGAGATTTTAATAAAATTGAAAAGGCTGTTCAAGGTTGTGACTCAGTAATTCATCTAGCTTGTATTTCTAATGATCCAAGCTTTGAGTTAAATCCAAAACTTGGAAAATCTGTAAATTTAGACTCGTTTGAGCCTTTTGTTAAAATTTGTAAAAAACATAAAATTAAAAGATTTATCTATGCTTCGTCGTCTTCTGTATATGGAATAAAAAAAGAAAAAAATGTTACTGAGGACATGTCCTTAGAGCCTTTAACTGACTATTCAAGATTCAAAGCTCTGTGTGAAAAAATACTCTTAAGTAATATTGATAATAATTTTATTGGAACAGTAATAAGACCTGCTACTGTTTGTGGATATGCTCCAAGGCAGCGTTTAGACGTTATTGTAAATATTTTAACAAACCATGCTTACAATAATGGCAAAATAAAGGTTGTTGGAGGATCTCAGCTACGACCAAACATACATATCGATGATATGGTTAGAGCCTATATTACGATTTTAGAGGCTCCGAAAGAGAAAGTGCAAGGCGAAATTTTTAATGCTGGATATCAAAATTATAGTGTTTTAGAGATAAGTGAAATGGTTAAAAATAGAGTGTCTAGAAAAAGAAAAGTTGACATGGAAGTTGTGCCTACTAATGATAATAGATCATATCATATATCATCAGAGAAGATTGAAAAGAAATTAGGGTTTAAGGCTAATTATACTATAAAAGATGCTGTTGAGAGTTTAATTTCAGCTTTTGAGCAAAAAAAATTAAAGGATTCTTTAAGAAATAAATTATATTTCAATATCGAAACTATGAAAGAAATTAATTTAGAATAGAGCTGATTATGAGAATTGTAGTTACTGGTGGCGCAGGATTTATTGGAAGTCATTTGGTAGATTTTCTATTAAAGAAAAATCATGAAGTTATAGTAATCGATAATTTATCTACTGGTTGGCTAAAAAATTTAGAAAAAGCTCACAAATTTCCTAACTTTTCATTTTATAATGTTGATATTAGAGATAAAGACAAGTTAATTCCCTTGTTTGAAAATGTAGATTGGGTATTTCATTTAGCGGCACTTGCTGATATTGTTCCTTCAATAGAAAAACCAAGAGATTATTTTGAAACTAATGTTGATGGAACTTTTAATGTTTTAGAAGCCTCAAAAAAAACTAATGTGAAACGTTTTATTTATGCTGCATCTTCTTCTTGTTATGGAATACCAAAGGTTTGTCCGACACCAGAAACTTCTGCAATTTCTCCTCAGTATCCATATGCTTTAACAAAATATTTAGGAGAAGAATTGGTAATGCACTTTGAAAAGCTCTATAAGATTCCTTCTATTTCTCTTAGATTTTTTAATGTATATGGTCCAAGAGCTAGAACGACGGGAACATATGGAGCTGTTTTTGGAGTGTTTTTAGCTCAAAAATTAAATAACAAGCCTTTTACTGTTGTTGGTGATGGAACTCAGACAAGAGATTTTACCTATGTTTCAGATATTGTAGAAGCTATTTACAAAGCTGCAGATTCTGATATAACTGGTGAAATATTTAATGTTGGAAGCTCAGGCCACTATAGTGTTAATAAATTGGTTCGATTATTAAAAGGTGAGTTTGTTAACGTTCCTAAAAGACCTGGAGAGCCTGAGAAAACTTTTGCAGATGTTTCCAAAATATATAAAAATTTAGGGTGGAGGGCAAAAATTTCATTTGAAAATGGAGTGAAAAAATTATTAGAACATATTGAAGATTTTAAAGACGCTCCTATTTGGGATGAAAAAAGCATTGAAAAAGCAACTAAAAATTGGTTTAAATATTTAACACCTAACCAAAAACAAAAATTATGATTTATAAAAGATTAGAAGAATTTAAAAATATTATCTTAGATATTACTTGTACAACTGAAAAAGATTTAATAGATATTGATCAGAGCTTTTCTTTGTTTAAAAAATATTTGCTTCAAACAAAAAAAAATGATGGTTTAACTTATATAATAGGTAATGGTGGGAGTGCAGGAATTGCTTCACATTTTTGTAATGATTTAGTTAAAGCACTAAAAATTCCAGCATCTACTTTAGTAGATACAAATGTTTTAACGTGTTTAGCAAATGATTTTGGATATGAAAAATGTTATAGTGAAGCATTAAAGGTTAATTTAAAAAGACAAGATCTTTTAGTTGCCGTTAGTAGTTCTGGGAATTCTTTGAATATTATAAATGCTTGTAAAATAGCAAAAGAAAAAGGAGCAAAAGTAATAACTCTTTCTGGATTTGATTCCGTTAATCCTTTGAGACAACTCGGCGAGTTAAACTTTTGGCTTGGTAGAATTGATTATGGTTTAGTAGAAATGGGGCATATGTTTCTTCTTCATACTGTTATTGATCTTTTTGAGAAAATTCAAAATATTAAAAAATCGGATTTGGTTTCTATAAAAAATGCATAACAAAATAATAAGTTTGGAAGAGATTGAAAAAATATTGCAATCTCATAAAAAGAAAGGTGAAAAAATAGTACAATGTCACGGAGTTTTTGACCTTTTACATCCAGGACATATTAGACATTTTAAGGAAGCTAAAAAAAAGGGAGATAAGCTAGTTGTAAGTGTTACACCTGATAAATTTGTGAATAAAGGACCTGGAAGACCTGCTTTTAATGAAAAATTAAGATTAGAATCGATAGCAGCTTTGTCATCTGTTGATTATGTAGTTATGAATACTTCAAAAGAAGCAATGAATGCGATAAAAGCTATAAAGCCTGATTATTATGTGAAAGGAAAAGAATACGAGGATGCGAAAAATGATATTACAGGGAAAATTATAGAAGAAGAGAGAGAAGTAAAAATAAATGGGGGGCAGATTTATTTCACTGATGATATAGTTTTTAGCTCATCTTCTTTGATTAATAAATATGTTGAACCAATTTCAGATGAAATTAAATTATTCATCCAAAAAATTAATAAAAAATATTCAATTGATCAGATTATTCAAAAAATTAATGATTTGTCTAAGTTAAAAGTTTTAGTTATAGGTGATGCGATAATTGATGAATATCAATACGTTGAACTACTCGGACAATCTGGAAAAGGTCAACATTTGGTGGCATCATATGAAGAAAAGGAAGATTTTCTTGGAGGATCTTTAATTATTGCCAATCATATTTCTGAATTTTGTGATAACGTAACTTTACTAACCTCCATAGGAAAAAATTGCCCAAATAAAACCTTTATAAAACAAAAATTAGATAAAAAAGTTGATCTTCAAGCAGTTTTTCATGAAAATCATTCTACACTTTTGAAAAAAAGGTATATTTTAAAGGATGGCAAGACACTAAATAAACTATTTGAAACTTATTCAAGCAATAAAAACTTATTGGGCGAATTTGAAACAAATCAAATTATAAGCTACCTTCAAACAAAAGGAAATTGTTTTGATTTAATTTTAGTGTGTGATTTTGGTAATGGATTTACAAATAAGAAAATCATCAATGCAATTTCTAAGCTCAATTCTTATCTAGCCATTAATACACAAATTAATAGTGGTAATCGAGGGTTCAATGTTATCTCTCATTACAAAAAAGCAGATTTTATTTCTTTAAATGAACCAGAGATTCGTTTAGCTGCTCATGATAGACATAGTAATTTATCCGAAATATCTTTAAAAATTGCGAATAAAATGAATTGCTCAAATATTTGTGTTACTCGTGGAGTAAAAGGAATTTATTGTTTTTCAACTAATGGAATCACAGAGAACATTCCAGCTTTTGTTACAAATGTAATAGATAGGGTTGGAGCCGGAGATAGTTTTTTAGCTATTGCATCTTTATGTATGGCAAAAAAATATCCGCTCATTTTATCTGCTTTTTTGGGATCTATTGCTTCTGCTTTGAATGTTCAAATTGTTGGTAATAAAAGTTGTACTGATAAAATTTCCTTTGTTAAGTTTGTTACAAGGTTATTAAAATAATTGTAAAATAAGAAGAGCCAAAAATAATGGATTACAAAAATACTTTATTTCAGATGTTAAGAATCAGAAGAATCGAAGAGAGGATTGCAGAAGAATATACAAAACAAGAAATGCGTTGTCCTGTTCATTTAAGCATTGGTCAAGAAGCTATCGCTGTTGGAGTTTGTAAAGCTCTTAGATCAAACGATATTATTTTTAGTAATCATAGAGCGCATGCTCATTATTTAGCAAAAGGAGGAAATTTAAAAAGTTTTATCGCAGAGTTATATGGTAAAAAAACAGGCTGCTGCGAGGGAAAAGGCGGTTCGATGCACATAATTGACCTTAGTGTTAATATGCTAGGTGCAATTTCTATAGTTGCAGGGTCTATTCCAATTGCTGTTGGAACAGCATTTGGCTCTTTTTTAAAAAATGAAAATAAAATTACCTGTGTTTTTTTAGGAGATGGCGCTACTGAAGAAGGAGTGTTTTTTGAGTGTTTAAATTTTGCATCTTTAAAAAATCTTCCTATACTTTTTGTTTGTGAAAATAATTTTTTAGCAGTTACAACACCTTTGAATCAAAGACAATCTAACAATAGAGATTTGATAAAAATTGTTCAAGGTCATGGTATTTTAGCGAAAAAAGAAAATGGAAATGATATAGAGAAAGTATACCAACTGTCTAAACAGGCGATGGACTATATGATTAATGAAAAAAAACCAATGTTTTTAGAATTTGAAACATATAGATTTAGAGCACATTGTGGTCCCGAATATGATTACCATTTAGGATATAGAACTAAAAAAGAAGTTTTAGAAAAAGAAAAAAAATGTCCTGTTGAAATTTTTAAAACAAAATTAATAAAACAAAATATTATTAATGATTTAGAAATAAAACAAATGGAAGATAAGATTGAAAATGAAATAACAGAGGCTTTTCAGTTTGCCAAGAACAGTCCGTTTCCTTCTAAAGAAGAAGCTTTAACAGGGGTATATAAAAAAGAAGTTAATTATGAGACAAATTAAATTTAGTGAAGCTATTCTAGAAGCAACGGATCAATGTTTAGCAAGTTTTGATAATTCATATTTAATTGGATTGGGTGTTCCCGATCCTATGGGTGTTTTTGGAACGACCAAAGGTTTATACAAGAAATATGGAAAAAATAAAGTTATGGATATGCCGCTTTCTGAAAACGGAATGCTCGGAATAGTTATTGGCTCTTCATTAGTTGGAATGCGCCCTATTATGGTGCATCAAAGATTAGACTTTTTTATTTTAGCTTTAGATCAATTAATAAATAATGCTTCTAAATGGCATTACATGTTTGGTAGTAAACAATCAGTTCCGATTGTTATTAGATTAATAGTCGGAAGAGGCTGGGGACAAGGCCCTCAACATTCTCAATGTTTATTATCTGTTTTTGGGCATATTCCTGGGATAAAAGTTGTTTTGCCATCCAATGCATATGATGCTAAAGGATTATTGATATCATCTTTAAAAGATGATAATCCTGTAATTTTTATTGAACATAGATGGCTACATAATACAATAAGTGATGTTCCTAATGAAATGTATGATGTTCCTATTGGAAAAGCGAAAGTTTTAAGAAAAGGCAAAGATATTACTATAATTGCTGTCTCTTATATGGTTTTAGAAGCTTTAAAAGCTGCAGATATATTAAAAGAAAAATTCGATATTGAAGCTGAAGTTGTTGATTTGAGAACAATAAAACCTATCGATAAACAAACCATTATTGAATCTGCCAAAAAGACAAAAAATGTAATTGTAGTTGATCAAGGATGGAAATCTTATGGTTTTGCTTCTGAAATAATGGCAATTGTTATTGAAAGTTGTCAATGTAAAATATCTAGGGTTGCTCTACCTGATGTTCCTACCCCGACAAGTTGGTTCTTGGCTAATCACTATTATAAAGAGGCTCAAGATATTGTAGAGGAAACATTAAAAATGCTTAATTTAGGCAAAATAAAAATAAATAATTTTTTAAAAATGGATAATCTAATTCCTAGAGATGTTCCTGATAAATCTTTTTTAGGACCTTTTTAATGCCAAAATTTTCATGAATGAAAAACTATTGAGTTATTAAGCGAACTCTTTTTTATTGCAATTCTTGTCTATATTTTTGAATAGCTATCTGTATTGTATAAAAACTAGACATTGCTGTCCAAATACTTGCTTGAATAATACCTCCGGGATAACAATGAGCGATAAACATTCCTATATATCCTAATCCTCTATAAACCTTCTTTTTTAACTTGATAATTTCATTTTATTTAGTATCTGACATTTATTTTTGATTCTATTATTTGGTTCTCAAATTTCCTGCTTTTCATACATGATCTTAATAACTGTTATCATTTAAAGAAGACTGTTTCTAATAATGATCTCAGTATTTAATGTAAAATATCTTTTGAATTCAAGGAGTTGTTTCATAGAGATTTATGCAACAACGCCAAAATTCAATAATCAAGTTCCGTTTTAAGAATAGCCATTTTTATATTTTTATTCGATTTTAAAAAGAAAATACTCAAAATAATAATTAAAATATATAGAATACAATTGATATATAATATTATTCTATATTCAATGTCATTAAATTTTCTAAATTCTAATTTTGGAGTTTTTATATTTATTCCATTGGGAAGTATTTGAAAATCTTTATTTTCTAACCCAGAAAAAATTTCATAATTTATATTTTTACGTTTTAGTAATCCTCCTTTAGACAAATTAGACCATGAATATAATTCATTTTTGCCTTTGAAAGAATCGTTTAATCCTCTTAAAAAATCATCTTTAGTTAAACGCCTTAAAGGATCATGAATTAAATTAAAAGTTGGAGGGTTTTCTACAAGTGTGAGGGTGCCAGAATATGCATATTTTGTATTAGGAGTATTATTATATGTTTTTTTTGAATTATATGTATATTTTGAAAGATAGGAAAAAAAATAACAATGACTTTCTAAAATAAATATTGTGAAGATAACCATCATTGTTATATTTTTTTTGTTGAAAAAATTTAGTTTCATTTTTTGTTTGTAAAACTTATCTATTAATAATAGTAAATAACGCATCCCGATTGCACCTATTATTGCTAGAACTATATTTATAAAAGGAAAAAAATGATAATATTCCCTAAATATTGAGATTGTAGGGAATCTAATTATGTATAAAAAATGAGCAAAAAAACTAAACCTTCCCATTGTTGCTATACTAAATAAGCATAACAATAATAAATATAACTTTACTTTCCTAAAACCAAATAAACTAATGGCTAGTGCAATAACCAAGCCTGTTCTTGTTACAAAAAAACCAAATCGATCATCAGGTACATCGCTTTTCATAACATACTGCTTAAAATATTTAATAGGTGCGGAAGTCCCTCCACTGTTTAATTTCATATAATCTTTTAAAGTCTTAGTGGCTAGTAGTCTTTCATTAACTCCATCAAGCACATTTCCACGATAATTCTGTAGATTTTTAAACGTGTATAAAGAAGGGGTAATAGATAAAATAAAAAGAATTGATGCAATAATAAAATGCTTAATATTTTTTTTTATTAATATCTTTTTCCAATAAAATAAAACTTTACTTCTATGAAATATAAACATACTGATAATCATAAATATTGTACTTATAAAAATGATCGGCGGAAAATGAGCCGTTAATGAAAATCCATATAAAATTGATAATACATATATCCATTTGATATCTTCTAGTGTTTTAAAAAAAGCTAATAATACCCATGGCACATAAAATATTGTGAAAATTATTTGTTCTTGATGAAATACTGTTAGTCCAAATCCCCCCAACAATAACATCCATGTTCCAAAGATTGTAGATGGAATGGATTTGGTTAACTTATACAAAAGTAACCAAAAACCAATCGCAACGCAAATCATTCCAAGTACTAAAGTAATTTTATATACTTTCATTGGCTCGAGATTTGAGTATAGATATATAGCATATCCGATCCATTTATAGGGCATTAACAAACCGTAATTTAAGGTATACATTCCTAGAGGAACTCCACCATCATTCGCATACCATGTTGGAATACCAAAACCATGTTTTAATGAATTAACTAAGTATGCAAAATTTTTAAAATGAAATAGAAATGCATCATGTCCAAGAATATATTTACTTTTTAAAACAATTTTTCTTAAAAAATATATATACGGAAGAAGAGTAATACAAATACAAATAAATATTTTTTTGTAATTATTTTTTTTTTCTAAAATCATTTTAACTTACTCCTCTAAATTTTTTTTAAAGGAATTATAACAAGCAATTCATGAAAAGGACAACTTTTTTTACAAATTGAAATTACAGGTAAAGTCTTACCCCCTACGACTGATTCAACTTCCATGTATAAGTGATAGGATGTTTCAAGCTCTTGCAACTTCTATAGTTCGATGTAAAATATCTAGGATAGCTCTACCCGATGTTCCTACACCAACTAGTTGGTTTTTGGCTAATCACTATTATAAAGATGCTCAAGACATTCTAGAAGCAACATTAAAAATGCTTAATTTAGCCAGAATAAAAGAAAATAATTTTTTAAAAATGGATAAATTAATTCCTTGAGATGTTCCTGATAAATCTTTTTTAGGACCTTTTTAATGCCAAAATTTTCATGAATGAAAAACTATTGAGTTATTAAGCGAACTCTTTTTTGTTGTAATGCTTGTCTATATTTTTGAACAGCTATCTGTATTGTATAAAAACTAGACATTGCTGTCCAAATACTTGCTTGAATAATACCTCCGGGATAACAATGAGCGATAAACATTCCAATATATCCTATTATACGTAAAAAAATATCAGATTTTGCAACAAAATTTTGTGTTTCAATATTTTGAATACATACATCGTAAAGTTTTCTTTTGTTACATACATCGTTTGGCTTTAATGGTTTTATGTTTTTCATGAAGACATGCCATGTATCTTTATCCATACAATTTTTAATTAGAGATGTTTTATAAGCTAAATCTTTATCTACTAAAGTTTTTTTATTGTTATATGAAGAAAACATCAAGTTTATGTCATTATCACTTATTTTTTTAGTGGAGATAATTTTTTTATTTAAATAATAATAATATATATCTAAAAAAATACTCAAAATTACACATACTATTCCAAAAGGCTTTAGAACAAGAAATGTTTTGATCATCAAATTTTTATATCCGATTGATTTAAAAATAGATGCAATGCATCCAAATAGGATGATTATCATTGTTAAGGAGATAACAAAAATCCTTAAAACACTTCCAAATTTCACATTATTATTTTTATTAATATGAGAAAAAGTAAAATCATTAACATATTTTCTAGTTTGATCCAAATAAAAATAAAAAGGCAAAAATCCACTAAAATTTAACATTAAAAAAGAAATATTAGATATTTTTGCAGGAAAAGATTTCGAGATCTCTCCAAATAAGAAGAAAAGGTCAAGTAGAGTAATAGTACAGCTACTTAATAAATCCGAGTATTTTTTAAATAAGACTTTAGCATATTTTCTAATAACAATTACTTTATTATCGAGTTTTTCAAGTTCAGATTTTGGTTGTAAAGAAGAAGGATTTTCTTTTAGAAGAGGAGGATTATTAGGGTTGAATAAAATTTTCATTTTTATTTATTTTAGTAATTACTTAATAAAAAAACTTTCGTTTATCTGACAATTGCTCTCAGATTTTGACTGTCTTACTCCTTTTTGAATACTAGATGTTTTGATTCAAACTATATCTTTACGTTCAGAACAATACTTGTCTAAAGTTATCAAGTTATTATATTCACCTAGCCATATTTGTAAATCATTATGTAGTTTTTATATGGACTTGATGGTCTTTTTTCTAAATGCTTAATCCCTAAAAATAATGAAATTGTTGATATTAATTACCCATTATTAAACTTTTCAATTTTCGTTGTAAAAAAGATTCGAACCAATAATCTTTAATTGTATTTTTTATTGTTCTGGGAATAGGTGTGTTTTTGATTTTCATCAGAAGATAAGATTAGATGAAAAACTTTTTTATATAAACTAATTTTTATTGATATTATCAATGGGAGTAGTTACATTTGATCCATGATAAAAAGGCTTAATAATTTTTTCAAAGTTAAATTTAATCCCATATTCCTACAAATACTTTCTCGCCTTGGCTTTTATAATTTCACTAAAATATCTTTAAGAAAAATAAACATCTCATTTCTTATTTTATTTATTGTCTGCTTTTTAATTGGTTTCAGAAATATTTTAGTCAAACAAACGTTCGTTTTCAGTGGTGATTCAGAGCTATGGTATGCTTTTTTTCATTATTTTACAGAATCTATTTACAATAATATATTGGCTTTGTGGAATCCTTATATGCATGGTGGCGAATCATTTTATATGAACTGGAACTTATGGCGTTTACTAGATCCTTTGACTGTAATTTTTGTTTTTATTGGCAAAGCATTTAACATTACCCTCTTTCGTTTGTATCATATTCAATTTATCTTTAAGATTTTGCTAGCTTCCTTGGGGATATATTTTCTTTATTCTCATATATTCTCAACATACAAACGAAATAAGTTATCATATTATTTAATTACCATTTTTGTTTTTGTCCTTTTTACTGCACTCTTTGTAACTTGTTTTCTATCTGACGGACATTATGTTACATTGGCTTGGACACCCTACATCCTACTTTTTTGGATGCGCTTTCTTGATAAAAAAAATATCCGTGATTTTCTTTTTACAATATATTTCTTGGGGATTCACGTTGGTGCAGCGGGTTATAATTTTATTTATGGTTCTTTTTTTCTTTTCATCTTTACCGTAATAACGTTCATTATGAAAGGGATTGTCAAAGAAAAGTATGTTAGAATTTTTACAAGAATATCTTCTGTAAATTCAAATAAGAAAGAATATTGGTGTAAGCTGGGTAAATTTGTACGACAATATCCGATTCATATAATTATAGCTTTTCTGTGTTTTTTGATAATGTGTATGCCAATGCTAACAACTTTCATAGAATCTAAAAATGTTTATCCCGTAGCTAGAACCCAACATTCGCGCGATATTTTTACAAAAGATATTGAAAATGTTTTTGATTTAAATTTTAAAGATGTAACAAATGGTGGCAGTCTAAATCTTACCACTATAACCAAGACCTTTACAGACATGATCAATGCAATTTTTCATCGCAAACCCCCTATTAAAACGATAATGATAACAGGAGTTGGTCTATCATATGTTTTTGTAGGGCTTTTTTTTCTGGGGCTAGCTTTAGGGAGAAACAAATGGAAAGTACATTTTTTTATAATGTTTATACTTTCTATTTTTATTATTGCCGGCAATTACACTCCTGTCTATGAAATTTTATCTTTTATCTTTTTCCCTTTAAACTATGTTCGCAATACATTCTTTGTTCTGACGTTTTCATTCTTCTTTTATTTCTACTTTGTTGGATTGGGATTGTTTTTTCTGAATAATCTCGCAAAATCTCGCCATATTCGCTATTTCTATAATTTTATTTTGATGTTGATGATTTCAATTGTCTTGTTCTTTTTTATATCAGGCAAGTTTTATATAGGTGAAAAGATAGATAAAATGATACCTAACTTTAATCATAAAGCACAAAAATTTGTATTTATTAAGAAAAGAAAATTTGCCATCCCAAGAACAGGCTGGTATTTTATGGACCCTATCCTTTACAAAGAGGACGCGGCTTTAACTATGTTAGGGCCTCCCTTTCAAGATAAAGATTCCTCTATCATGCCTTATTATAAAGAATGGCACAAAATATGGGAGACGTCGGGCCATGTTCCGGGCAGGCATCCTCCCTGTTATGGACTGAGAACTATTTTTTGGACAAAATATTATTATCAAATTTATCGGGCAGGTGAAGCAGATATTGATATTTTTAATGCCCTGATGGGAATCGATGAAGATGTCATTGATTTTAAAAAAAGCGCTATTATTATGAACGATAATCAGTTGCAAAAATTGCTTGTTACTATTCCGAGCTCACAAGTAAAAAACTTTCTTAAAGAAACAGTTATTGTTGCTGATAACGATTTTTCTTCTACCTTGAAAGATGTAATAAAAACAGATCTCAATGAGCAAGCGAATATTACCGTTCCATCTAAAAAATTATTCACATATGAAATGGTTTCTTATAATCCCAGCAATATTAAAATGAATGTAACGAATGAAACGAACGGAATGTTGCTCTTTAGAGATGGTTATGACAAAAATTGGCATTGTTATATTGACAAAAAAAAATCACCAATATTTCGGGCTAATATTGGTTTTAAAGCAATAAAACTAATAAAAGGCAAGCATGAGGTTGAATTTAAGTACCGACCTATTTTTGTCATAATATCAATATATAGTTTTATTGGTTTGTCATTTATAGCACCCTTTTTGATTTTTATTTTCGGTAAAAACCGTAGAGGTTCATCCATTTAATGGGCACTTAAAAAAATCAGTAAAAATAGAATTTGTTCAAGAGCTAAGAGAGGTAATTTTAGAAAACTATTTAATAATATAAATAAAAAAAAACCTCGTCAGGATTCAAATAAATATGCAGATCTAATTAATTTAATAAAAGATCGCCCAGGACATGATAGACGCTATGCAATAGATGCAACAAAATTAGAAAAGGAACTTTGTTGGAAAGCAGATGAGAATTTTAATACGGGTATAGAAAAGACGGTTGAATGGTACATAGATAGATATAAGTGATTATTCTGCATCATATATACATAAGGCCTTAATGACATTATAGCTTTGCTCTTACTTTTTTTTAAATTTTATTTGAAAAAAAATCAAGAATAAACCAACATATAAAACTTTGAAAAATAAAAAGCTTTTTTTAGCTAAAATGGAGTTTTTAAAATGCTA
>SDBV01006511.1_pt1 | contig 16174 bp, 9 predicted proteins | sample 2277081 | NCBI WGS metagenome assembly SDBV01 (sample SAMN10402039, study PRJNA504765) | marine sediment metagenome | isolation source: marine sediment core GS10_PC15, 223 cmbsf | place: Arctic Ocean: Southern Knipovich Ridge | collected 2010
GGGGTTTATATTAATTGTTATGTTGCGGAATATTTTTAGGAATAAATGGTCCCACGCAGAATCGAACTGCGGTCTTGTCCATGTCGAGGACATGTCTTAGCCACTGGACCATAGGACCTCAACCTTCCCAGGTTTGGAAATATTTAAATATAGTGATTACCGAGATTAGATATGGCACGTGCATTAAGCAGCATCTTATTGGTTCTTTACATAATCTTTGGATTATATTTTTTAAATTATCCTTTCAATCTATTGGATCTTTCAGGAGCTTTTTCATCCTTTGAAGAGTGGATATTCTTCCTTGGAGGAATTTTGATTATTATCGGTGCGATAAATCATTTTAGACTCGGAAGATATAGGTATTGATTGTTCTTTTTTTAGTAAATCGTTTTATAATTTGAATTTTGGGGTCTGTACTAACTAACTAAGTAACTAAGTAACTAAGTTATTAAGAAACATTTATATATCATCTTTTTTTAGAGAATTAGAGGGTGATATGAAAAAGTATTTACTTCTAGTAGAAGATGAAAGGCTCTGGGAGAAGTTTAAACAGAGTATAATAAAAGATATTAACTCCGAGATAATCGATTTAATAAAAGAGAAGGTTGGAAGGGCTAAAAAAAATGGAAAATAAAAAGGCGCAGGTCACGATTTTTATCATAATAGCGATATTGATTGTTGCAGGAGTTGCAGCTTTCTTTCTATTAAGAACTTCAACAATGAGTTCGGATATCCCCTCTAATTTTCAACCAGCTTACACCTCTTTCCTTTCCTGCCTTGAGCAAGATACTTTTGCAGGGATAGGTATTCTTCAAAGTCAAGGAGGTTATATAGAGCTCCCAGAGTTTGAGCCGGGTTCTACACATATGCCCTTTTCATCCCAGTTGAATTTTTTAGGGAATCCCATCCCTTATTGGTATTATGTTTCGGGGAACAATGTTCAAAGGGAAAATGTGCCTTCCTTAGGAGATATGGAGTCCCAATTGGAGACATTCATCGAATCAAAAGTTGATGGATGCGATTTTAATGAATATCACGAGCAGGGTTTTGAAATTACAACTGATGGACCAATAGTTAAGGCCAAGATAAGAGATAGAACTGTTGAAATTGACTTGAATATGGACCTTGCCATTTCTCAAGATGATGAAACTGTTCTCGTAAGAAGCCACAATGTTATCGTCAGTTCTTCCTTGGGGAGCCTTTACGATTCTGCAAGAAGAATCTATGATGAGGAACAGGAAAATCTTTTCCTGGAAGATTATGCAATAGATAATTTACGACTTTATGCTCCTGTTGACGGTGTCGAAATTACTTGTAGTCCTTTGATTTGGAATGCAGAGGTTATTTTCGACGAGTTGCATGAGGCCATTGAGGCAAACACTCTTGCACTTAAAAATGAAGGCAGTGGAGATGACTATTTCAACGTTGATGTTCCAGCGAATCACGATGTAAGGTTCATTACTTCAAGAGATTGGTCCAGTTCCTTTGAGGTTTCTCCTACCGATGGGGGGCCACTCCTTGTTTCAAATCCTGTTGGAAATCAGCAAGGAATGGGAATCATAGGGTTCTGTTATGTTCCTTATCATTACGTATATGATGTGAAATATCCTGTTCTTGTTCAGGTTCAGGAAGGAGATGAAATTTTCCAGTTTCCGACTGCAGTGATCATTGAAAATAACAATCCAAGAGAATCTCTTGAAGTTGATGCTGTGGAATCTTTGGTTCCGGAGCTTTGCACTTATAGAAACACAGGAGTTAGTGTAAGTGTTAGAGATAGTAAGGGAGCTTCTGTTAAGGCAGATATTTCTTACGAGTGTTTTGGAAATAAATGTAACATCGGAGAAACTTCTGATTCCGGTTTCTTAAGTGATAATTTCCCTCAATGCGTTAATGGTTTCGTTGTTGCAAAAGCGGAAGGATACAGAGACTCAAGAAACTTGTTTTCCACTACAGAAACTGGAAGTGTTAATGTTGTCTTGGAGAAAATTTATACGAGAGATATTCAACTTAAACTTGACGGTTTAAATTACAATGAAAATGCAATAATTTATTTTACTGGTGATGATTCTACTGAGACTGTTGTTTATCCTGAGAAAAGGACTGTGAACCTCGGCAGGGGACAATACGAGGTTAAAGTTTATATTTACAAAGATTCCTCAATAACTATCGGAGCGACAAAAACGGAACAGTGCATCGAAGTTCCAAGAGGGGTCTTGGGTGTTTTCGGAATTACAAAAGAGAGATGTTTTGATATCGAGGTTCCTGAACAGATTATTTCTCAGGCACTTGTAGGAGGAGGTTCAGAGGACTATTTTATATTCGAATCAGAATTAATCAATTCAAACACAATTGAAATTAGCACCGAAGGTTTTCCCATTCCGGAAGTATTGGAACAGATTCATACTAATAGTATTTTATTCGAAAATCAAGGACTCGGGATAAATTTTAAACAATAAAATGGAGGAAATATTTTGGTAATTTTTGGGAGAGGAAGAAGATTGAGATTAGGAGGAATTACATTAGTTAGCATCTTCTTTATTTTAATATTATTAACAGTTTCATTAGTTTCGGCAGCAGCATATACTAGAAACTTAAATGTTCCTTATTCATCTTCTTTTAATCCAGAGGGACTAGGTGGTTTTGGTTTGGGGGGAATTAACAGTTTTGACAGAAGTCTTTGCCAAGCAGGGCAAGATTTTCTCCTCCAGGTTTCTCCTCTGGGTTGTACTCCAAGCGTCGTGAGAAGCGATCTTTTAGAAGAGCAAAACGTTCCTGTTTTTTGTCCAATCGTCGCAACACAACTTAATCCTTTGATAGATGTAGAGACCATAGATCGTATTCAGTTTTTACCTGGAGAATCAAATCAGGATGTCGCGGGAATCACCCATTATCCTGCTAGGGCTGCTCTTGGGGGATTCGGAACACGGATTGATTCCCCTGTTTTAGGGAACATTGGTTATGCGGTGGTTGTTTTAAAACAACAGCCAAACGGTACTGCAATGCCTGATTTTGTAGAAGGGAATATCACCGCTAAGATTAACTATGATATTCAAAATGCCTTTGGTGTTGGACGGGCTAGTTTCTATTTACCTGAGTTGAGTATTGATGATTGGGAAAACGATTTTAGACAATATGGTTTTTGGCAGGGTCGTGGCTATTTGAAGGCAGAAAACATAGGGGATAATAGAGCAACTATTTCGATTTATTCAGACAGAGAAACCTATGGTTTCGGAAGCTCGGGGGAAAAGAGAGTGGTTTCAACAGTTAATCTTGAAGTAGGAGAAAAATCGAATGAATTGTTCATTCCAGGATTTGAATATTGTCTTGGTGGTTTAAAAATCAAGCTTACTGGTTTAGAGGATCCTAGCACAAGAGTAAAGATTGATGTTAATGGAGATTATCTTGAGCTTGCCGATGGCGAGAAGTTCCTTGAAAATAAGTGTCAGATTAGAAACATAGAAAAACAAGGAATCGTTCAGAAGACAAGAATAAGTTGTAATGAGGATGAGGGAAGAACTACTTTTGATTTGATTGTTAGTCCCAAAATAAATCTAAAAATCGGAAGTTCTATGAGAGAAGTCAGCTTAGGAGATTTTCTTTACAGGGATGGAGATTATGCTGAAAAGTCTGTTTATCTCGCGTACATTGGTACAAAAGGAGATTCCGTTTCAGAACAAAATCTTTTTGTAATGACTGTTTCTCTTCCAAGAAACGATGAAAAGTTGAGTGAGGGAGATCTTGCATCTTTCTCAAGACTGGTTAGCCGATTTAGTTATTCGGAAATAACCGGGAACCAGTTTGCAGATATTTTTGCAAATGTTGGAAAATTCTATGCTGGCGCCGGAGAAGTCATCTTTAGAAATATCATCGCAGGAGATACTTTTAGATCTCTTTCCTTTGGCGAGACAAAATCTATTTTTGGAAATGATTTGAGTATCGAAGGTTTTGCGGGAGCGGTTGATGCGGAGATAGTTTCTTCAGGTGATGGATTAAAGTTCCAAGAATATTATGATGAGGCTGAAGGAGATTATGAAACTGTTCATGAAAGTTTTTCTGAAGAGAGATACCCTCCTAGTAGAATAAAAACTCTTGGTGTGGAGGCCTTGGAAGGAGAAATTGAACTTGCATGGAGATCCGATCAAAAAAGATTTGCGACGCAGCTTTGTGAGGAATTTGAGGATGCTTATCCTGATGAAGCCAGTCCGATTATATGTGGTGAGGCATACAAACTTTCAAGTTCTGAGCCAGCTGCTAAGGATCTTGTGATCGATGGAAGGACTAAGAGAATTTCTTTTGACAGAATCAGAGAGCCGACATTTGAGGAGTTTGGAGCAACCATTTCTGTTAAAGACCCTTTTGGAAATGTAATAAATATTTTTGAGATGAGAAGAAACCACATAATTTATTTAAATCAATCAGAAAACGAGTTCATTCAATTATTGGATGTTGATTCGGATTCTGCAACAATAAGAGGAAATCTTAATGCAAGAAACAAACTAGAGGCTGTCGATAGATTCCTTACCGAATCTTCTAGAAAAGATTTGAAATTGGGGGATACAGAGACTTTCGGAAGTAATTATGCAATAACCCTTCAAGATACGAACATAAAGAAGGTTGCTAAAGTTTCTGTTTTGCCAGAGATAAATTATAGGAGCACTGAAGCGGAACTTGATTTTAAAATTGGAATAGAAAAGAGAGGAATTCCATTGTCTCCAGAAAAGATACAAGACCAGATAGAATTTGTTAATTTGACGATTGAGACTTTAAGTGGTTTGAATGAAAATCTTGGAAAAATTGTTTCTGCAGGGAAGGCGGCTTGCTATGGGACGGGGGCGCTGCTCTCTTTTAAGAATTTTATCTCAAATTTAGGAGGAGAAGGAATTGCAAGACAAAAGATTATGCGTGGTAATGGCGGATGGTTTGAATTTTGTGAGACAAAAGTCAACAATGACGAATATGGAGGTTCCATTGATTCTTGTTTGTTAGACAATTCCGAAAGTATAGAAGCAGGTGTTAATGCTATTTCGGATGCGATGAAGACCCAAGATGACAGATTGGATAATCTTCAAGAGTTGTGTAAAATTTCCAATGGTTTTTTAGGGGAAGATATAGTTGATCCTGATTGCCTAACAAAAAATTTTGTTAACCAAGGGTTTAGGAGTGAACTGGAGAGTAATCTTGACGGGAAAATTGGGACAATTAAGATAGGGAATGAAAATGTTCCTGTTTCGGAGATAACAAATGCAATTAATTCAAACACGACTTTTTTGACACAGGCAAGAGATATTCAGCTTAATGCGAGACTTTTGAGTTCTGATGATGAAAGGGTGGTGGAGGTTGCAAAGAGTCGGATAGAAGCCGATTTAGGAGATATTTGGGTTAATGTAGAAGGAGATGTTGAAAGGAAAAATCTTTTTGGAAAATATGGTATTCCTTCTGTGATTGGTTCACGTGAGGACCTTACAGAGTTTACGATTACTGAAGCAGGAACTTTTGGAGATTTAGGAAACAGGTTTAGTGTGAGTGAAGAAATAGAAGATAGCAGTTTTGTTTATATTTACAAGGATAGGTCAACTGCGAAAGAGTATCTTCTTGTTTTGGATAATGATTATGTGGTTCGGCAAACTTATCTAATTTCGGGAAACGTGCTGACTCTTGAAAACAATTTAAATAATGAACCTCATCCAAACCCTTTGGGTCTCGCGTTTAATAAGTTTGATAGGACAACTTATGAGAACAAATATCTCAATCCCAAATTAAGATATTATGAGACAGATCCTTATCGTGGATTGCCTGCAATTGTTCCTTTTGATGTCGATAAAGGATGGTATGCGTCAATTAAATCAACAATCTCGATCGGAGGTAGTATCAGGTCGCTTGACGATTCTGGAAGAATTTCTAGTTTTTATCTTTGCAATGTTGGAGAAGGTGGACGTGAAGAATTTAATTCGGGGATAGGAAATGACATCTGTCAAATGATTAATCTTGGAACTGGACAGCCAATTAATCAGTTCCCTGGATTGGAAGAAGGAGAGGCTTCTCGTTTGGTCACGAGAGCGGTGAGTGCTATTGCATTTGCTTCGGAGAGGTATCATGCAGGAATTTCCGAACTAAACATCGGAGGACATAGAATTGATGTTGGAGAACCCGCAATAAACATCCCTGATATGCAGTGTCAGGATTTCATGTCTTCCAAGGATTGCAATTTTCTCTTTAATGTTTGCGACCCTGTTATTTGTCCTAGCTCTCGGTGTGATTTTGGAGGTGCATATCCTGTGAGAGATGTTATTCAGTCAGGAATAGGGGGTAGTTTGCTTTTGTGTGCGCCCAATTTCCCAGAGGTTAAGGTTCCTATCTGTCTTGCAGGGCTTCATGCGGGGATTGATGGATTTTTGAGTGTTGCTGATTCTTATCAACAATGTCTTCAAACAAGTCTGGAAACTGGTCAGACCGTTGGAATTTGTGACGAAATTTATAGTGTTCACATGTGCGAATTTATTTGGAGACAAGGACTCCCTGTTACAAAAATATTAGCTAACAAAGCATTAGGGAAGGTTTTGGGACAAGATGTTGGAGGTGGTGGAGAGTATCTTTCCGTGAATGATGCTTTCCAGAAAGCAGAAGATTCTGCGGATTTCTTCACACAATCATATGCCGTTAATTCATTCAGGGCATTCAAGGCTCGTTCTGCGGAAGGTGTTGGAACAGAAATGTGCAAAAATTTTGTTTCGCTTGCAGGACCGCAAGGAGGGAATTTGTTTGATTCCTTAATAGCTCCTGATTCGCCCCCTCAATTCCATGGGAGATTTGACGAAATACCTTTCACGACAATAACAAATCCTCCAACGTCTCAATACAAGGTATTCTATCATGTTTATGCTGGAAATGACTTTCCCGCTAGCTATCAAGTTTACCTTAGAGATCCTGCAGGAAGTTCTTTCTTCCAAGATACTTCTTTCAGGAGGATAGTTGCGTCAGGATTCATTAATGCGGGGGAGAAGGCAACAGCCACAGAAGATTTCACAGCACCTTCAGGATTTAGTCAGATGTGCATTATTGTTAATGGACAGGAGGAATGCGGTTTCAAACAAGTAACGACAGAAATGGGATTAAATTATCTTACAGACCGGTATGTTGCTTCGGAGGCAATCAAGACAAATATAACTTCAGAGACTGCATGTATTTCTGGAACGCCTAATTTTGCATCATTAATAAATCCCAGTCTTCAGGGAGGTGCGGAAGAGTTTATCAACCCTGCAATTTACAATCGAGGAATTACCCGTATATGTTCCACTGACAATCCGGGGATTGGAACCGATCCTTTTGTAGGAACAGAAGATTCAAGATGGAAGCAAGTTGGCATATGTGGAAATGCAAATTTGAAATGCTGGCTTGATGCAGAAAGTGTTAAAGGTGCTATAAGAACCACAACTATTGAGGATGAAATTCTCAGTGAAACTTCCGATAATTTCTTGGAAATTTTGAAAAATGAAGAAGGATTTGTTGAAGATTTTGGAGAACTTGTAAAAGAAATTGAAAGCGAAGAAGGGCTCGCAAGAATTGGAATTATTGAAGAGAATGAAAATAAAGTTTTCTATAATTTTGAAAAAGCTTATTTGAGATTTGTTAGAGCTAATACTTACAAAGATTTGGCTTTGCAGATTTACGAGAAGATAAGAGGACCTTCACAGGAAACTGGTGAAGGCGGTGAAGGAGATGGAGAAAGGAGTATTGAAACAATCATGGAGGAATTTTCAGAAGAAATGAGTAATATAGGAAACTATCCTGTTTTTGAGTTTGATCCAGGTGTTTCTGCAGGAAGCTTATATTATACTTATTCAGGAAAGAATTGGTTTTGGACTGAGGAGGATCATGTTTCTTCAGGTGATGGATTTTTCTCTAAGGGTGATGTAGAATGGACTATTGTCGACATAAATTCCGTGCCTAGTCAAGGAGACCTTCTTGAGGGAGAGGTTCCTGTTCCTGCAGATGTTCTGAGTTCAAATTCCCTTGTTAATAGACTTTCACAAAGAAACCAACAATTTTTAGAAGGCATGATCGACAAGTCTTATTCTGAAGGGTTGTGGTTATTAATTCAGAGAACGATAGAAAATCAAGAAGGAAGGTTCTTGTTTTTTGTAAAACGTAATGCAGTTCTTTCAACGGGAAGTGTGGGGCTTGGGGTAAATTCAGTTGATTTTTCTTCTGATGGGATATTCAAAGTTCATCCAACTTTAGGAGAAGAGTATCGGTTTGATTATCCTTCGACTGAGAGAAAATGGAGATGGAATTTCTATATTTATGAGGATAGTTGGCAGTTTGTACCCGAAATAGAGACCGTTGGGGAAGGGCAACTGCATCCTACAATAGTTAATTTGATAAAGTCATTGGATGGAAAGATATTTAGGGATGGCTCTGAACTTATTTTTGGAACTTCTTCCACCGGTTCTTCAGTCGGGACTATCTCAATGATAGAAGAGGCAGGTGTTGGAATAAAGGAAGGAGCAACTCTTGAAAGAGTTCGTCAACAAACATTACTGGAAATTATTAATCTTAAAAATGAATGTGATTGTGAAATTGTAATCACAAGTGGTACTGATGGTCAACATGAGCCCGGGCAATATAGTCATGCTAATGGATACAAAGTTGATTTACGTACAGTTGTAAGTTTGAATGATTATTTGCAGGAAAATTTTGAGATTGTTGATGAGAGAACAGGAGGAGTATTAGTTTACAAAAATCCGGAAAGTGGAGCTCTTTATGCTCTCGAAGGCGATCATTGGGATGTTCTTGTAATATCTTAATTATTATTTCTTATAAATATGCGGGAGAAAGGATTCGAACCTTCGTAAGCACTAAGCTAACAGATTTTGAGTCTGCCCCGTTTGACCACTCCGGCACTCCCGCGAATGACGCCACTGCGGCGTTCGCTGATTAAAATAACACCAATTAACTATATAAAAAGTTTTAGAATTCCTGAATTTATCTTTTTGCTTTGCTTTCGCTTTCCTTCTGCTTTATCTTTTCTTCAAGGTTGAGCTTTTCTATAAGTTCCTTATATCTGTTTCTTATTGTAACTTCTGTGATTCCTGCTATATCTGCCACTTCTCTTTGCGTCTTTTTCTCATCGTTCATTAAAGCCGCCACATAGAGTGCTGCTGCCGCTATTCCTGCCGGACCACGTCCGGAAGTCAGTTCGACTTCTTCCGCCCTTTTCAGAACTTTCAAAGCATCGTTCTGTGTTTTTGGAGATAATTTTAGCACTGAAGAGAATCTTGAGATATAATCTTTTGGAGAGCTTTGATTTACTTTTATTCCAAGCTTTCGGATTATGAATCTGTATGTTCTACCTATTTCTTTTCTTTCTACATCCGATGCCGTCGCCATTTCATCGAGAGTTCTCGGAATATTGTAACTCCTACAGGCCGCATAAAGGCATGCTGCGATTACAGATTCCATGCTCCTTCCCCTTACCAAACCACGTTGAAGAACATAATTGTATATTCTTGCAGCGTCATCCCTTATTACATTGGGAAGGTTTAGATAGGATGCAATAACTCTTAGTTCAGCCATCGCAAGCCTAAGGTTTCTTTCTATTGAAGTGGAAACTCTTTCCTGCCATTTTTTCAATCTTAGGAATTTTCTTGTTTGTTTTGGGTCAAGTTTGTAGATATCTGAGATTTCTCCAACATTCGTTGTTAGACCTTTGTCAAACTTTTGAATGCTTGTTGGAGCACCGCCACGCCCTTTCTTTTCTCCTTTGTCAAACTTTCCAGAAAGATCAATTCCAGAATCAACCATCTTTTCCTCTACGACTAGACCACAGTCATTACATATAATCTCTCCTAGATGAGGGTCATAAGTGAGATGGATACTCCCACATTCAGGACATTTTTTTATAAAAGTCATATTTTTGTAAAGATTTATTAATCGTTTTTAAATTTAGCGTAAGATTTATAAAGCGATTCCTTTTATAAAGCTTTCTATTTATGTTGTTTTTGAAAATAGTAAAAGTTAAATGATTATTCTACAAGAATTCCATTGACCGTTCCTTCCTGGCTTGGTCTATTTGTTATTTTTACCTTTCCTACTGCTGTTTCAACGACCGTTCCTTTTGTGAGAACATTTTGTCGAGCGAGGAATCTGTTTGAGGGAGTTTCCAGAACATTCTTAATTTCTGTTTTTTGACTCTTTCCATTGGCTTTGACGTTTACAAACTTTGCTTTTAGCAAAAAGATTTTTTTGTTCCCGCCCTGAATTCTCTGAGTTTTCCTTTTTTCTTCTCCTAACTTGAGGTTTCTTTTCTGTCCTGCCGCCTCGTAAGACTTTTTCTTCCTTTGTTTCTTGTACTTTCCACCTGAAATTTTTCGTCCTTGATTCATGTCTAATGAGAAATATATGAATTTAAATACCTTTCTGTAAAACGAATTAAACGACTAACGAAATGTTTATAAACAATATCTCAGAAGATAAAATATGGTTAACGGAATTGAGAGGCCGCTCGACCTTTTGAATAACTCAAAAGGAAAAGAAGTTTTGGTACATTTGAAAGGAGACAAGCAATTTGTCGGAACGCTTTTAGCTTTTGACATTCATATTAATCTTGTCCTTGATAATATCAAAGAGATGGAAAACAACGAGATAAAAAGAAATCTTGGACTTACGTTTCTTAGGGGAGATACAATTATCTTCATCTCTCCAGCATCAACTGCTTTGAAAAAAGAATGATTTCTATAGACTTTTAAATAACTTCTTCCTTAGTTATAGATGGCTGAAAAAATAAAAATTACTTTTTTAGGAACGGGGGGATTGATTCCTAGTGAAGAGAGAAGTCACCCGGCATTTCTTTTAAACTACAGGGGAGAGAATATTTTAGTGGATTGCGGAGAAGGAACCCAAACACAGTTTAGAAAGGCCAAATTAAATCCCTGCAAAATAACTAAGATACTTATAACTCATTGGCATGGAGATCATACATTTGGTCTTCCAGGATTGTTAAGAACCTTGTCCACATCAGGGTATAATAAAAAGCTATTTATTTACGGGCCTAGGGGATTTAAAAAACACATGGATGAGATGTTCACTGCTTTTGGAGAAATTAAAGAGTATGAGATTGAAGTCAAGGAAGTTTCTGGAAAGTTTTTTGAAACGAACGATTTTTATCTTGAAGCGGAAACCATGGTCCATGTGCAACCTTGTAACGCCTACTCTTTTGTTGTTAAAGAGAAGAGAAGAATTGACAAAAAGAAATTGAAAAAACATAAAGTGCCTTTGGGAGAACATTTGCAAAAACTAAAGCAAGGAAAAGACGTAAAATATATGGGGAAGAAATACTCCTCTAAGAGCCTAACATTCAGTGAAGGGGGAAAGAAAATTTCTTTTGTTTTGGATACTTTGATGAACGACAAAATTGTTCCTTTTGTAAAAAACTCAGACATCCTAGTTTGTGAATCTAGTTTTGAATCTGCTCTTGAAAAGAAAGCTAGTGAATATAAGCACCTTACTTCCAAACAGGCGGCAGAAATTGCTAAAAAATCTAAGGCGGGAAAACTTTTCCTTGTCCATCTTAGTCAAAGATATAGTAAAAAATCTCAGAAAATTCTGAAGGAAGCGTTGAAGATTTTTAAGAAAGCCAAACTACCTTCCGATTTAGATGTTGTTGAAGCATAATAGAAAGATTTTAAATACGATTTCTTCTTAATTTTAAGATGCCCCTGTAGCTCAGCCTGGATAGAGCGACTGCCTTCTAGGGTGTGTTCTCGTTAGGGAACAAGATTGCTTTGAATCCGAAGCAAGCAGTAGGTCGCAGGTTCGAATCCTGTCGGGGGCATTGCGGGGATGGCGAAGTGGTTAACGCGCTCGGTTGCAACCCGAGTATTCCCGGGTTCGAATCCCGGTCCTCGCTTCGAGTCTTATTGACGGAAAAATAACCAAAATCACCTAAAAATTATATATATTCAATTTTCAAAAAGTTTTTAAATGAAAATATCTTCTACTTCCCATGAGAAAAGAAGAGGGGATAATCGCCGTCGTGATTATTGGTTTGGCATTGCTGTTCACATTTGTTCTAAATATTCAATTTACGGGTCTTGTTGTTTTTGATCAAAGTAATCAGACACATTTTGACGAAGGAACTTACGTTAACACAACCTACAATGGTAGCGCAATTGTATTAAATGAAAGTCAAACGAATGGAAAATACACCTCTAAGATTTTTGATGCTGGTGAAGAATCTTCATGGGATAGTTTAACTTGGAATGGAAGCGCACCATCTACTGTAACAAATTCATTATCCTCTGCGACACACGATGGCTCTCCAGTAACGGAGTTGGATACAATTAATGCATCATTTTATTCTGCTAACCTAACATTAGCTTCACTTCAACTTAACTTTACGGGAAATCTTGAAAACGGAGCGACGCTTGAACTTCATGCTAAAACAAATGTTGGAAGTGGAAGTGTTGAAATTCAAAATTCTTCAGGATCTGTTCTTGGAAGCTTTGTTGTGACAAGTGATGTTGGAGAAAACATTAGTGTGGAGTTGACCTTGGATGCACCACTGGATTCTGTACTTCTTGTGGGAGAGGGTAATGAATCAACGGTTGACTTTGATTTTGCATCATCCGAAAATCCTTCTGGGATTAGTCTTGATTTTCAAACAAGAATTTGTTCTGACTTAAATTGTACAAATTCCAGTTTTGAAGCCCCAGCGGATTTGAATGATTTGGGACTTACAGGACAATACTTCCAATACATGGCTTTGTTCTCAGGAACAAGTTCTAGCCCTTCTCTCGGATCTGTTTCTGTTGAATCTTCTTTGATTCCTATAGTTGTTACAATTTCTGAGCCTAAAGGAACAAAAGAATCTGCTTCAGGAATTCCAATACAATTTAGTACAGACTCTGAAGCGACGAGTTGCCATTACAATGTTGAAGATACTTTAGATGGCTCTAACCCTCTGGGAAACACGACTCTCGTTGACTGCGGAAACTCAACATTTGATCTTCCTGACGAGGGAGCTTATATCTTTAATCTTTATGTAGAAAGTCCTGCAGGGGTTACGCATGAAACATCTGCTTTCACAGTAGACGAAGAAGATTCTTCAAGTACGACCTCAACCACTACCGCTACTGAGACCGACTCTTCCGTTCAGGTTCCCGTAACATCTGGTCAGAGTGCAATACAGATTACTGCAGAGGATATTGGGGCAGTTTCTCTAAACTCTGGAGATTCTGAGAGCGTTCAATGGATAGTGAGTAGTACCGGAACAGGTTCTCTTAGTGCTTGTTCAGTAATGGCTCTTGGAGATTTTGCTTCATGGGTTTCTGCTTCGGAAGATACTCTTAACATTAATGGTGGAGAAAGCGGAACTTTCTTGTTTGATGTTCTTGTTCCAGAGGGAACAGCGGAGGGTTCTTACACTCTAAGTGTTTCAGTTGAATGCGCAGAAATGACGGTGTCAAAAGATTTCACTGTTGAAGTAGTCCCATTCTCTGAAGCTACTTCTGAAGGAACAACAGGAACAGGATTCGCTGTTGGAGGTATTGGGACTGGAGGAGTAATTATCATAATAGTTGTTGTGGTTGCCTTGGTTACTCTTCTTCTTGTATCGAGAAGGATGAGACGATCGGGTAAAACTCTTAGAGATGTATTCAATTCTGTTGAATCTAAGTTTCATAGGTAGGTAGTGCCTACCAAAACCTTTAAATAGTTTTCAGTAGTGCCTAATTAATGGCGTTCATTGTTAAGAAAAATATCCACAATAATGAATATTATTATCTTAATCAGGTCTGCCTCAAAAAATACTACAACTCTTCTTAACATTAAAAATAAAATTGCTAAAATCATGAAGATGAAGGACACTCCTGATTCTTTATTGAGCTTTCTTTTTATCAGAAAAGATATAACAAACGCAGTCAGGTAAAATAAAAATATTACAGCTTCCAGTATTATTTGAATAAAGGCCGTTATCTTCTTAATCTTCTCAGGCTGATTTTACCTGTACCAGATTTTTTCCCTCCTTTTTTACGAGTTATCATATGATAAATAATCGAAGCGATTATTATGGAAAGAATAATTATGATCACTGTATATATTTTTTCTCTTTGGCTGACGATTGAAACTACGACTTCGAAATTATCAGACGAGCTGGCTATTTTTCCTTCATAGATTGCTCTTACATAGAGAACATAACTTTCTGGCTTCACCCCTTCTGGAATATAAATTTCTTTTAGGAATGTAATTTGAGTTTCTATTGCAAGTGATTCTGTTTCACGAACTATTTCATTCCCTTCATAATCTTTTACAATGTATTCAATCTCAATGTCTTTTCTTCCTTCTCCTCCAAGATTGAAGAGTCTTATCTGTGCAAGAATACGTTCTCCTGCAAGAATTTTTTTGTGGGAAGGTTCTATTTCTGCTCTTACATCAAGAAGTGCTCCTTCAGATTCGACTTCAATAGAAATTAAAACCTCTTTTGTGACTCCGTTACCTGTGAAAATCATCTTCCCAAGGTATATGTTCGGAATCACGTCTTCTCTGACTATTATGTCTAAAAGTATTGTTTCTGATTCTCCTGCACTTAAAACAACCTTGTCTTTTTCAATCGTCACAAAGTCAGTAAAAAGATTTTCTATTTTTACACTCATTGAGGAAGTTCCTGGATTTGTTATTACTAGAGTTTCTGTTTTTACCTCTCCTGGATTTAATGAAACCGAGATTTGGTTCGTTCCTAGACTAAATGAAGGAGTTACAGCTGCTCCTCCCCCTCCGGGGCCACCTCCTGGTGGAGGAACGATTTCTACAGGAGTTTCTCCTGCGCTGTAATTTGAGAATTCTGTGACATTAAAGACAAATGTTCCGCTAGAATAATTTATCTCTGTGCAGATTGTGGAAGAACATACAGCTCCGTCTTTCAATACTCTTGGATCATCGAAACTTAGATTGTAAAGATAAAGTGTTGCTGACTTGTTGAAGTTTGGAAGGGCTGTTGAATTCAGGAAAATGCTGTTATTTGAAATGTTTGTGTAAGAGTTAAGATTAAGAATTTTATCTGAAAAATCGCTGTCGTTTGTCAGATTTATTGCTTCATTGAATTTTATCTTTCCATAATCTGTGTTTTCGAGAATAATGTCTGCCAGGTTTTGAATCTCTTCATAAGTTGATTGATTAAAATCAGTGGATTCTCCTTCTGTTGAGCCTGAATAATTGCCGTACCTAACTGTAAAAATTGTTGTGTCTGCAGTAAATGTTACATTATCAGAAGATGTTCCGTAGCTGTTATTCGCCCATAGATAAAGAGTGTGTAAATCATTAGTGGTGCTAAATGTCGTGTTTCCTGAAAGCGTTGTGTTGCCTCCCAAATCAATGTTGTACCAGACATACAATGCATTAAGTTCTGTATAATTCAAGGGAATGTCTGTTCTTACTACATATGTTTGATTTTTTGGCCTTGTAAGGTTTATTGTTGGGGGAGAGCCTCCTGGAAAGGTTACATTGAATGAAAAACCATGAATTCCTGTAGTGAGCAAATCATTGAGATATCCAATAGCCTGCTGGTAAAAGGAAGCACTGTGTCCGTCAACTGTCGACGCTGTGATATTTCCTGGCGAAGTTCCTGTAGTAAAGAAGCCGGAATAATTTGTGGAATTGATTTCCAGATTAGAATATGCCGAGATAAAAGATGTTAAGGTAATAACTAATAAAACCATGCCTGTTATAAATAGGAGTTTATCATAACTGTTTTTCATTAAAATTTTTCTTTCATTTACTAAGTTATCTACAGATTAATTTTCCTCCTTCTATAACATAAAGAGATTCTGTGTCTTGGACATAACAGCCTTGTGCGTTTAATTGTCCTGAACTTGTTATTTTTAGAGCTCCGTTCATTATTCTCAAAGGATTTGCTCCGAGATTGCAGGTTGTTGAAAGAACGCACTGGTCTCCATCTATTATTGTCCAGCTTGCTCCGTCTATGCATGTGCAGGAGTCTACACCTGTCGTCGTATATTGGAAATCACTTGTAACATTCAGATTACCAGAACTGTCGTTTGCATAAACTCTCCATTGTATAGTTGAACCAACAGTTGAATTGACTACATATGAAAAGTTAGTCCAGTTTGTCGAATCTATTGCTTGTGTTGTAAAGTTAAGGAAGCTCCCGTTTCCATTGTCC
>SDBV01006512.1_pt1 | contig 16174 bp, 15 predicted proteins | sample 2277081 | NCBI WGS metagenome assembly SDBV01 (sample SAMN10402039, study PRJNA504765) | marine sediment metagenome | isolation source: marine sediment core GS10_PC15, 223 cmbsf | place: Arctic Ocean: Southern Knipovich Ridge | collected 2010
GCCGACTATTGACCCGATCCCGTATGTAACCGCGGCTGCCGCGGCGCCGATAGTGAGTTGGCGGACGGCGCCGTACACCGCGTTCTGACCGGTGATTCGGGTCATGGCGGCGCCGACCGCGGCAAGCGATACCGCGGCCAGGCCGATCGACCAAAAGAGGCCGTCGCCGATGAAGAGCCAGGGCCCGAGTGGCACGGCCGCCCCGACTACGAACATGACGAACGACACGACAGACGCACGCATCGGCGCCCCGAGGTCGCCGGGCGCGATTCCGAGTTCGAGTATTGCGTGGAATTCGAGTGCCGGCGAGAGGTCGCGATGGACGTTGTCGGCGACTATGCCGGCTTGATCGGATTCGAGACCGCGATCGACAAGCATCTCGACGAGATGATCGCGCTCTCCCGTTGGATACGCGATGAGTTGCTCGCGCTCGATGGTGAGCTGGCGCTGGAGCGCTTCACGCTGTGTGCGCATGGATATGTATTCGCCCGCGGCCATCGAGAACGCACCGCCCAACAGTCCGGCGACACCTGCGAGCACGATGGCTCGCTGATCATTCGTCCCTGCGGCCATGCCCATGATGAGGGCTAGGTTCGAAACGAGTCCGTCGCTGATGCCGAAGACTCCCGCTCGCACCACGCCGCTCGTGGCGCCGCCGACGTCGTGCTTGGTGTCGGGCGGTGGGACGGGCGCTGGAGAGCGTGGCATCGCGCCGAGTTTAGAGGATTCGCCGCGTTCGACGGAGTGAACTCGTGCGTTCGGCGTCGAGGTCTTCGATCACCGCGGTATGCGCGCGAAACCCGCGGCGGTATGCCAGTGTTTGCCTGTGACGCCGATACTCGCAGCAACGACTCTCGAGGTGCTCGTAGGCGGCGGCATAGCCGTCTTTTCAGCGATCTTTTTCGCGATCGCCGCTGTATTGCAGCAACGCGCGGCATACACAGTCCCGAAAGAGAAGGCTCTCGGCGTCGGTTTCGTCCAATTACTGTTCAAGCGCCCTGAGTGGGTTCTCGGATTTGCCGCCGACATCGTCGCGTTGTTGTTGCAGGCGGTTGCCCTTGCTTTCGCCTCTCTGCTCGTCGTTCAACCGTTGCTCGTCGTTTCGCTCGTGTTCGCGATACCGGCCGGCGCATGGCTTGCCCAACGCGAACTGGGGCCGGCCGACTACATATGGGGTGCCGTGCTCGTCGCGTCGATTGTCGTCTTTTTCGTCGTCGGCCGGCCCACCGCCGGCGTTTCGAACGCTCCGTTCTTCTGGGGATGGGCGTGGACGCTCATCGTCCTCGGTCCATTGACTGTGACAATGATCATCGCCTGCATACCAATGCCGAAGGGCCCGGTGCGGACGTTGATACTCGCCACGGTCGCCGGAATCTTCTTCGGTGTCGGCGGAGCGCTCCTCATCGGCGTCGTCGCCAAGCTCGAAGAAGGCATCTTGGGACTCGTCGAGCACTGGGGTCTGTACATGTTCATCGCAATGATGGCAGCCGGCCAATTCTATCAGAACTCGTCCTACGAGTCGGGCAACGTCGAGGAATCCCTGCCTGCGACGACCGTCCTAAAGCCGATCGTTGCAATGTTGATCGGCATAACGGTGCTCCAAGAGACGATTCGCCTACGCGGATTCGACCGGCTGCCCGGGCTCGGATGGGCGTTGATCGGCGCGTCGGTCACCGCAATGTGCATTTCGACGATCATGCTCGCGCGTTCTGCCGCAAGTTCTGACCCGCGCCAAACTGTCCACAGTCCTCGGCCACAAATGGAGCCATGACCAGAAATCGTTGCGAGTCGTATAGCGTGGGTGCGTGAACGACAAACGAATCGCCATCGTCATCGGGGCGGGCGGCCCCGTCGGATATGCATATGGTGTCGGCGTACTCGCCGGGCTCGAGACCTCCGGTTGCGATGGGCGCGACGTCGACCTGATCATCGGGACATCGGCCGGGGCCCAGATCGCAGCCGTGATGCGTGCCGGCGTCGCGGCAAGCGACCTGAAAGCGCGTATCGAGCGCAAGCCCATCCGACCTGCGGCCACCAAGATCCTCGCAAACGAAACGCGACCTGATCACGATGAGACCGACCGCGTTCGGGCGTGGCGGCCGAGTTCGACACGCCGCCTCAAGCAATCTCTACGCCGCCCGCTACGGCTCCAGCTCGGCACGTTAGGCGCCGCGGTCTTGCCGCTCGGCCGAATCAGTCTCAAGAGTCAAACCGAGGGCTACCGTGCGATCTTCGGCAACGCCTGGGCCGATCGACCGCTCTGGATCCCGGCAGTCGATCTCGATTCTGGCGAGCGAGTCGTGTTCGGTCGCGACCGACACCAAGAGACTGACGTCGGGACGGCCGTTGCCGCGTCCGGCGCTGTGCCAACGGTGAACATGCCCGTCGAGATCAACGGGCGCCGATACATCGATGGTGCGATCTACTCGGCAACGAATCTCGACGCGATCAGTGGCCGCCAAGCCGATCTCGCAATCGTGATCTCGCCGATGTCGGGCAAACGGAGGGCCGGCCTGAATTGGCGCAACCGCCTCTGGCGGCAGATATTCAGCCGCGCGCTCCAACGCGAGGTGGACCACGTCAACGAGCTGGCAGTATCGACGATCGTATTCGAGCCGACCCAACAAGACGTAGCAGTAATGGGCCCGCGGATGTTCGACTCAAACGTCATGGCCGCCGTCGCCGACGTCGCCCACGACACGACGGTCACACGGATCGATGCCAGCCGTCACGAGTTTAGTTTCGTTGGCAAGTGATCGGGTCGATCAGGGTCCAAACAACCGGTCGATCACGAAGTCGATGCTCTGCGTAAGTCGACGGACGTCGTCGGGCTCAATCGCCGGGAACAACGCGATGCGGAGTTGGTTACGCCCGAGCTTGCGGTAAGGCTCAGTGTCGACAATGCCATTTGCCCGCAGCATCGACGCTATCGCCGCAGCATCGATCGAGTCGTCGAAGTCGATTGTGGCGACAGTATGTGAACGATCCGCTCGATCTCCGACGAACGGCGCCGCGATCGCCGATTGTTCGGCCCAGCCGTACACGATGGCGGCCGATTCGTCACAACGGCCAACCGCCCACTCGAGTCCGCCCTGCGAAAGGATCCACTCGATCGATTCGGCGAGCAGAAAGACGCCGCCGAGGCCGGGCGTGTTGTAGGTCTGGTTCTTGAGCGAGTTGTCGAGCGCCGTGGCGAGGTTGAGGATCGGCGGGATCCAACGATCCGAACTGGAGCTGAGCTGGTACACGCGCTCGGTGGCGTTCGGCGACATGACGGCAATCCAGAGTCCAGCCTCACCACCGAAACACTTCTGTGGTGAGAAGTAGTAGACGTCGGTCTCGGAGAGATCGACTGGCATTCCGCCAGCAGCCGACGTCGCGTCGACGAGGACGAGAGCGTCCGGGTCAATGCCCGCGGGGCGGACGATCGGCATCGATACGCCCGTTGACGTTTCCGACTGGATCAGCGCGTATGCGTCGATCCCCGGCTTCGCTTCAGCGTCGGGGCGGGTGCCGTATTCCGACTCGATGATGTCGGGCTCGGCCAGGTGCGGCGCCCCCGCGGCGCACGCGGCAAACTTCGACGAGAACTCGCCGAATACGAGGTGTTGGCTCCGTTCGCGGATGAGGCACGCGCAGGCAGCGTCCCAGAAAGCCGTTGCGCCGCCGAGCCCGAATGCCACTTCGTAGCCATCTGGAGCATCGAACAGTTCGAGAAGTCCAGCGCCAATGCGTCCAAACATGTCGCGGACAGTCGCGCGACGGTGGCTAGTGCCGAGAAACTGCGATCCGGTGCGAGCGAGAGCATCGAGAGACTCGAGTCGGACCTTCGACGGCCCCGATCCGAAACGTCCGTCAGAGGGGATCAGCTCGGGTGGTATCGAAATTTCCGGCATCGTTGTGCTCACAGGTGCAATCATCCTTTTCGGCCAATCCCCTCCAGAGAAGTAAAGACATGCATCGACTGTCCAATCGTATAGGTGAGATCGAGCCATCTGCGACGATGGCGGTCGACCAAAAGGCAAAAGCGCTCAAGGCCGCGGGCTGCGATGTGATCGGATTCGGCGCTGGAGAGCCCGATTTCCCGACACCAGAGGTGATTGTCGAAGCGGCCGAACGGGCGACTCGCGACGCGAAGAACTACCGATACACGCCGGCTGCCGGCCACCCGTTACTACGTGAACTCGTGGCAACACGGACGGCGAAATATACAGGCGTTGCGTTCGATGCCTCACAAGTGACCATTACGAACGGTGCAAAGCATGCGGTGTTCAACTCGCTAGCGGCCCTTGTCGACCCAGGTGACGAAGTACTGATCCCTGCGCCGTACTGGGTGACCTATCCGCAAATCGTCAAGTGGGTGGGCGGCAACCCGGTTGCTGTCGATTCGACACAGACGAATGGATTCATCGTCGACGTCGATCATCTCGAAGCGGCCCGTACGGAGCGCACGAAGGCGATGATCTTTTGCTCGCCGACAAATCCAACCGGCGCCGTTTACGACCGAGACGCGGTCCGCGAGATCGGGCAGTGGGCGTTGGCGCACGGGATCTGGATGATCACCGACGACATCTACCAGGACCTGGTCTACGACGATGCCGAATTCGTATCAGTGCTCGCCGTCACCCCGGAGACCGCCGACCACACGATCGTCATCGATGGTGTCTCGAAGTCGTTCGCCATGACGGGATGGCGCGTCGGATGGATCGTCGCCCCGCCCGACGTCTCGCAAGCCATCGGGCGTCTCCAAGGACACACGACGTCGAATGTCAGCAACGTTTCCCAAATTGCGGCCGTGGCCGCTCTCGAGTCGGATCCGTCGATCGTCGAGACCATGCGCGTTGTATTCGACGAGCGGCGCAAGACCATGTACGAAATGTTGAGTGCGATGCCCGGCATCGACTGCGTCGAGCCGAAAGGCGCGTTCTACGCCTTCCCATCGGTGCAAGGAGCGCTAGGCAAGGCGATCGCCGGGCGCACTGCAACGACATCGCTCGAACTGACCGAGATACTTCTCGATGCCGCCGGCGTCGCGATCGTGCCGGGTGAAGCATTTGGGGCGCCCGGTTTTGCGCGCCTGTCGTACGCGTTGTCCGACGATGATCTCGTCGAGGGCCTCAGGCGGATGGAAGCAGCACTCGACGGGGCCTGAACCGAACGACGCTCAGTCGTCGCCCGACATCTCGTCTAGCAGGCCGAAGACATCTGCTTCGCGGAAACGCCTGTGCCCACCGAGCGTCCGGACGGCTTTGATCTTGCCTTCGCGAGCCCAACGCGACACGGTCTTGCTGCTCACACCGAATTGCTGGGCCACTTCGGCGACGGTCATGAGCCGGGGAGGATTTGTCTTGCTTCGGCGATCGTTGTTGTTTGCCACGGCGCAAGAGTACCTCAATAATCGAGCCGCTGGTTATAATGCGTGTCCGTAGGTTTCCCGAGGCGTGTTCAGCGCCAAGACCATGGAGTGTCGACAGCGTAAATGGCATCGAAGAAGCTCAGCCTCGAAAAGGGTGACCACATCGTCTACCCGCCCCACGGACCGGTCACGGTGATCGGAACCGAACTGATCGAAGTATTCGGTGAGAAACGCCAGATGCTCGTCGTGCAAGCCGACGAGAATGAGCTAGTCCTCAAGGCGCCGGTCGAGCGTCTCGAAGAGATCGGTGTCCGTCCGCCGATGGCGAAATCGCTCGCCAAAGAGGTGTTGACGATCCTGAGTGAACCGGCTACCGCCCAGTCGGCGCAGTGGTCGCGAAGATTCAAGGCTCACAATGAGAAATTACACTCCGGCGACCCGATCCAGATAGCCGAGTTGATCCGGAACCTCGAGCTTGCAGACGCGAAGAAGCCAGTCTCAGCGGGGGAGAAGCGGCTGCTGAAGGCCGCTCGCCACAGTCTCGAGGGCGAGCTTGCTATCACCTGGGGCATCGAGCGCGAATCCGCGGCGAAGCGGATCAACAAGGCACTCGATTCGAATCCCGAGATTCAGTCTGACGAACTCGCCGACATCGGCCCGTCAGACGCCGACCTCACCAAACTCGAAAAGGAAGAGGAAAAAGAAGACGAAGACGACGACTGAGTCGAGGCTCTTCCGATGGCGCGAGGCGGCATAGACAAGTCGAAGACGACGTTGGTGATCGAAGACGCACGAGATGTCTTCGAGTCGTTCACGACGAGCCTTCAGAAGTGGTTCATTCTCGCAGCGATCCTCGGCGCCATTGCCGGCATGGGCGTGGCCGGCGCCGCTCTGATTGGTGAGCAGTTCCTCGAAGGCGCCGTGCTCGACTCAAGGATCATCTGGGTCTTCCTCTTCACACCGGCTGCCGGACTTTTGATAGCGAAGGCCGTGATCACTTGGTTGACTCCAGACCGCTCCACCGCGACCACCGAAGCATTCATCGGCGACTACCACAGTCCCGACACCTCGCTCGGATGGAGATCGATACCGGGCAAGTTCATAGCTGCGATCGCAACGATCGGCTCGGGAGGATCGCTCGGATTCGAAGGCCCGTCGATCTATTTCGGTGCGGCGACAGGCTCGACTGAACAGGCCCAGTTCGCCAACACATTCGGAAAAGACGAGTCGAAGGTGCTGACTGTCGCTGGGGCTGCCGCAGGACTTTCGGCGATCTTCAGGGCGCCCCTCACCGGGGTCTTGTTCGCGGTCGAAGGTCCGTACATGTTCGACTTGGTCCGGTTCGCGGTCGCGCCGTCACTCATCGCGTCCGCGACGAGCTATTTCGTTTATACATCGATCCGCGGTTCGGAACCATTCTTCGCAGTCAGCCAGGGTTTTGTACTCGACTATCGACAATTGCTCGCTGCGATCGCCCTAGGCATCGTCTGCGCTGTCGTGACGCGAGCACTTCTCTATGTGCTGTCGGGGGCGCGCTGGATTGCGGAAAAGCTCAACCCGTGGGTTGTTCCGGTCGTGGCAGGACTTGTCATCGGCATCCTCGGTCTCGTGTCGTATTGGATGGTTGGCGTGCCACTCACGCTCGGTGAGGGGGTGCGGGGCGCGCGCTCATTTGTCGACTCGAGCATCTACACCAATATGCCTTCGCTCGGTTTCGTGATCATGGCGCTCGTCGCCATGAAGATCATGGCGACCGCCGCGACGGCAAAAGGAGGCGGCGTCGGTGGGTTTTTCTTCCCCCTCTCGTTCATCGGGGCGGGAATCGGAGCGTTCTTCCATCTTCTATTTCCACTCGGCGACGCGTCGTTCTTTCCCGTCATCGGGATCGCCGCGATGATCAGCGCCGCTTTCCGAGCCCCTCTCACAGCAGTTGCTTTCATCGCCGAGACGACCGGCACCACCTCGTATCTGATTCCGGGTCTGATCGCAGCCGCCGCGGCGAACAGCTTGATGGGCAAGAAATCGATCTCGGAAGTCCAGGCCGACCATCGATCAACGGTCACCACGCTCGTTAGGCGCATCCCAGTCGCTCGAATGCTGGCACAGGCCGGAAAGCCACGAATCGTCGCCGCGGGTACCTCGCTGCACGACTATGCATCGGGCCCGGTGCAACGCCCCGCCGTCGTGATGGACGACGACAAGATCGAAGGGCTCATGACCAAAGACTGCCTGTTCGCCTGTCGACTCGAAGACCGGCGGGATGCTTCCATAGGCGACGTCATGGACAAGAACCCGCTCGTCTTCGACGAGCGAACGCCACTTCGTGAGGTCGTCGGAGCACTCGTCGACAATGACAAGTTCTGCGCGATCGTGACCCAGCACGGCAAACCGGTCGGAGTCGTCACAGGACACGAAATACTGCAACGGCAGGAGCGCACCGCTGCCGCGGTCGGAACGGACATGGACTGAGTGATGGCGGACGACCTCGCTTTCGAACCGGCCGATATGACGATCACGGCCGAACTCCCGTCTGGTTTCGCGGGACGGTCCCGCTACGCGGCCCGCAAGTTCTCGTCCGAGTTCCAGAAGTGGTTCCTGCTCGCCGCACTCCTCGGCGCCATTACCGGCTACGGCATCGCAGGGATGACGATCGTCGCCGGGCAGCTCGCTCTCGGTTCCGTCCTCGAGTCGAACCTGTGGCCCGTGTTTTTGTTCGTACCAACGGCTGGATTGATCTTGGCGACGCTGATCATCAGATGGGTCACGCCCGACCGATCGCCTGCCACGACCGAGGCTTTCATAGCGAACTACCACGAAGACGGAGTCGATCTCGGCTGGCGGTCGATACCAGGCAAGATGGCTGCGGCAATGGCGACCGTCGGATCCGGCGCCTCGGCCGGTTTCGAAGGCCCATCGATCTACTTCGGCGCCGCTATCGGATCGACCATGGAGATAGCTTTCCCAGATCGATTTGGGCGCGACGAAACGAAAGCCTTGACCGTCGCCGGGGCCGCCGCCGGACTCGCTGCGATTTTCCGGGCGCCACTCACCGGTATCTTTTTCGCGGTCGAGGGCCCCTACATGTTCGATCTCGTACGTTTCGCCGTGGCGCCTTCGCTAATCGCCGCCTCGACCTCCTACATCGCGTACTCGCTGGTCATTGGATGGCAGCCGCTTTTTCCGCTCGATACCGTCGGCTCGCAGATCATCCCGGTCAAACAGCTCCTGTTCGCGATCGTCGTCGGGATTCTCTGTTCATTCGCGGCGCGGCTCTTCATAGCGATCAACCGCTGGGTGGCAGTGATCGCAGAACGGCTGCCCGTCGTGATCCGGGTCGGCGTTTTCGGCCTTGGTGTCGGTGGCCTTGGGTTGCTGAGTTTCGCGCTTGTCGGCCAGCCGTTGCTGCTCGGCGAAGGAATCCCGGGCGCCCGCCTTTTCGAGGCCGGGTCATTCGACTCGTCGACCATGCCCGTCGTGGCGCTGTTGGTGCTGTTGGTGGTGTTGAAAATGTTGGCAACGGCGCTCACACTCAAAGGCGGCGGTGTCGGCGGTCAATTTTTTCCGCTCGCTTTCATAGGCGCCGGCATCGGAGCGGTCTTCAGCCACCTCTTGAGCCCATCCGACCCGTCACTGTATCCAGTGATCGGTATCGCCGCCATGATCGGATCTGCGTTTCGGGCGCCGCTCACTGCCGTGGCCTTCATAGCCGAGACCTCTGGCAGTACGGCCTATTTGATACCCGGTCTCATCGCTGCTGCCGTGGCCAACTCGCTCATGGGCTCACGGTCGATTTCCAAGTCGCAGCGTGAACACCCGTTGTCGAGTCTTACCGCCGCACGGCGAATTCCCCTGCGCCGCCTCGTTTCGGAACTGCCGACGCCGCGGACGGTCGCATCGACGATGACACTGCACGAGTATGCGGCCGGCCAGCATGACGAACCTTCATACGTCATGGATGGCGACCGCCTCGTCGGCATCGTAACGAAGGAGAAGCTTTTCTCGGTCGACTTCGAGTTAAGACGCAATGTGCGAGTCGGCGACGTCATGGATTCCGACATGCCGCGGTTCGCGGGCGCGACTCCGCTACGTGACGCGGTCGCAAGATTGTTCGAGACACATCACGATTCTGGCGTCGTTCTGGACGAGCACGAACGTCCGATCGGCATCATCAGCGAGGAGGACATCTTACGCACGCAAGAAGGCGCAAAACGCGTCCGCACCAGCCGCAAATTCAAATCAACAGGTCGCCGACGCGGCGGGTGACTTCGACATCGGAGCGCTAGCATCCACGAACGAGTTGATCCGAAGCGATCAGCAGTGGGGGAGGCGCCGATCGAATGACAGATGATGCGAATGACAGATGACGTGGACCCTCCCGAAGCCCAACCCAACGCATCCAATTCTCCAACGACCGGTGTGAAACCAGTCGCCGTCAGCCTCGCCGACAAGCCTTTCATTACCGGATTGCGCGATTCACGCCCTGCCTGGCTCGTCAAATGGGCCTGGACGATCGTCGCGATCGTCATTGTCACCCTGGCCGGATACTGGGTGTTTACGCGCGTTCGGTTCTTGTTGACGATCCTGCTCACGTCGCTGTTCATATCGTTCGCGCTCGAGCCGGCCGTGAACAAACTCGCGCGACGCGGGTGGCGCAGAGGTCTAGCGACGGCTGTCGTATTCGGTGCGTTTTTGGTCGTGGTCGTCGCCCTGGTGCCGGCCATCGTATGGCTGCTCGTCACCGAGGGCGAGGTTCTGGCCGACCAGTTCAACACATGGGTCGGTTCGATAAACGAACTGCTCGACAAGTACGGAATACATGAGCAAATCGGTGGCAACCTCGTGCGTGAAGCGCTCGGCAAGATCAACGTCTCGAGCTTGTCGACCGTACTCGGGCTCGCCGAGTCGTTCATCGGCGCGGTCGTGCAGATCTTCATGATCTTCTTGTTCACCATTTATTTCATGGCGGACGGCCCGAAACTGAGGCGCACGATTGCGGCTCGCCTCAAGCCGGGGAGGCAACGCAGCGTTCTCGACGTCTGGGAAATATCGATCGAAAAGACTTGGGGTTACTTCTACTCGCGGGCCATAGTCGCCGTCGTTGCGGCGTTCGCCGTCGGCGTGTCGATGCTGATTGTGTCGTTCGTTCCCGAGTCGCATCCCGAGTTCAGGTTGATGGCGATCCCGGTCGCGATCCTGTACGGCATCTTCGACGCGTTCCTGCCGATAATTGGTGCGTACATCGGAGCAGTATTCCCGATATTCGTTGTGATTGTGACCGGAGACGTTGTCGGAGCGATCATCCTGTTGGTATTGATCCTCGTCTACAAACAGTTCGAGGACTATTGGATCTCGCCCCGCGTCGCCGCCCACACGATGCAGATACATCCGGCGATCGCGATCGGTTCGGTTGTTGCCGGCACCGAGATCCTCGGAATCACAGGGGCGCTACTCGCTCTGCCGGTTGCCGCGATCATCCAAGCGTTTCTGTCGACATACTTGGATCGCCACAAATTGATCGACTCGGACTTGATCGACACGCAGGCAAAGGTGCACGTCGCCAAAGAGCGGCATCACCGGTTTGGACGGTGGTCGAAAGAGACGGCGGACACCCGGCTCGACCTGGAAGAAGCCGACGACAAAGACTGATCCGATCCCGCTTGTCTCTGTGTCGAACCGGCCAAATGGTCGCTAAGGGCCGACCGCCGACGGCCGACGGCTGGCTCAGATCGGCATCCGGTAGCCGAAGAACTCGTGGTCCTCGTTGTAGCCGCCCTCACCCTCGCCCAGAGTCTTGAAGTCTTCGACGAACTCGATGGCCCGAATCCACTTCACCATCTTGAACCCGAGTTCGACCTCATTACGCAGACGCAGTGGGGCGCCGTGCATGAGGCCGAGCCGTTCGCCGTTCATCTCGTAGGCGAGCATTGTGAGCTCGTGGTACATGTGCTCGATCTCGTGGCAGTCGTAGTAGACGCCGCCTTCGGCGCCGTCACCGAACGAGTAGAACGCCACGAACTTTGCCTCGGGCTTGGGTTGAACGACCTCGCAGATCGTCCGCATCGGCACGCCACCCCACTTGGCGACACCCGACCAGCCCTGGATGCAGAAATGCTCGGTGATCTGGTCTTGGTGTGTCATGTTGAGCAGCTCGTCGAAGCTGAACTCGTGGGGATTGTCGACAAGGCCGTCGACGCGCAGCTTAAAATCTTTGAAGTCGGTCTCGAGCAGGTGCTTGTATTCGTCTGAGTCGGGCTGCTTGCCGTTTGGCCAGAAGTACGGCGAGAGGTCTTTCTCGGTGTACTGGCCGGGTTTGGGGTCGACGTGCTCGAGCAGGCCTTTCAACGGGCCGATGATGGCGCTGCCGACTCTTTGGACGATCCGCGGGTGTCTAATCGTGAACGGCGTGGCCATCGCCGACGCGAGGACTACGACCGCCATCGCGACGATGTAGATCCACAAACCCGTCCAACTGTCGTTGTTCTGACCCGTCGTGATGTGGTTGAGATTCGTGAGCAGCCCGGTCGTCCAGATCATCACAGTGTGGGCGATGATGAAAACCACCATCCATATCAAAACGAAGAAGTGGACTGAACGCGCCGTCTGGCGGTTGATCACGCGGCCCGTGAGCTTGAGTCGGTTGGCGATTGCCGGTGATTGCATCAGTCCCGTGATCAGGGCGAGCGGCGCCGCGATGAACACTGTTATGAAATAGGCGATCTGTTGCAAACTGTTGAAGGCGATCCAACCGTCGTTGGCAGGAAAGTCCAGAGACAGATACTGAAGCGCGGCCGAAGCCGCATTCGGAAACACCTCCCACGCGGTGGGCACGATCCGTTCCCACTGCGACGTCACGAACAAAAGAACGAACAAAATGATCCCGTTGACGAGCCACAACAAATCGAAGCCGAAGTGCCACCAACGCGCTAGGCCCATGGAGTGACGCAGACCCGGGATGCCGAGCCAGCCCGGCAGCTTGACCGAGTCCTGCTTTGCGGTCCAGATCCGGTCGGTCGGCACCGGCTTTTGAAAACGGAACCACTCCGTACCCGGCGTGCAATCGCGGCGCCGGTACAATCGGGGATGGGCCGCCAATATCTGCAAGCCCGCCCGGATGATGAACAGCATGAAGAAGAGATTGAAGAAGTGCTGCCACCGCAGCCACCACGGGAATCCTGAGTAGGGAGGCCTGGGCTCGGTGATCGTACCCGGGTACGTCTCGATGAAGTCCTGAACAGCGGGCATGTTGCGTAGGCCCTTGGCGACGGTAATGCCGATTACCACCAGGGCAGCGCCGATAGGTATGAGCCAGAGCAGATTGAACCATTTCCGGCCGAACCGTACATGTGGTGGTAGCCCGCCGATCTGAGGGATGCCCCCCGCCCATTCCGGGACGTCGATCACGTCGGGCGCAGTGGTGAGGTCGGCTTCGAGCGGATCTCGCAAGCCGTTGCCAGTCGATTTGTCGCTGATGCTCGGGCCTCCCAGGGCGTGTGACGACAACCCTACCGCCCGGGGCCTATTGAACCGGTGATCACCGGCCGCGGGGCGGTCGTCCAACCCGGCCACCGTGCTAATGAGTACCTCGGTGCAGGCGACGACGACATTGTCCTTGCTGGCCGCTGTCGTGCCAGCCGAGCAACGAAAACTACCAGAACCAGTTGCACCCTATGTCTGACGGACGCTCGGCCCAAGGTGCGCCGACGAGACGGCCGACAATCGCGCCGACAGTCGTCCACGCTATCCGCAACAGCTCACAGACCGCGGACTTGGACGTGTGCACCGCAAGCCAAGCGACAACATCATCGAAAGAACGTGTATGGCCGACACTGTGACGCGCCCACGGCACCTGAGCGACTGTAGGCCCATGCTCAGCACAGTCCACCCTCGGCGAATCCGCCTCGACATACGACCGCACCTGACCCAGATCGAGCGCCCGCCACCGACGGCGTCCTTCACCCTGGTCGAAGCCCGGAGCCTTGTCGCCACAAAGTCCGCAACGCCGCTTCTTCGGCCGCCGCGGCCGCACATGAGCGACAACCGCGTCGCCTTGCTCATCGAACTCGACAGACTCGATAACAGTGCGATTGTCGACACCAAGCATCTCACGCCATATCCTCACTGGCAGCACCCCGTTCTCCTCCCACGCAACCGGATTGCTCTAACAGCCCGGAAACGTAGACAGGACACGCCACAGGCAAGGAACCTTGACACGTCCTCCCAGGCAAGGTACCATGACAGCGTGGAGATCGCTGATAGTGCTCGCAAACACGGAATCGGCGATGACGATATCCGCGCCGCGATTCGTAACGCGATAGTTCAAACAACGATTGCTACAGATCGAGACTTGGTTATTGGAGCAGATGCCAATGGAAGACTGTTGGAGATCGTTCTTCTCGATCCCGATGCAGACCTGACCGTAATCCACGCGATGCCTTTACGTCCGAAGTTCTATCGACTCCTGAGAGGGAGGTGACAACATGCCAAGAACAGCCGAAGAGTTGGCCGCAGCCGCTGCCGCAACCGAAGACCTGCTCGACGCGATCGATGTCGACAAGCTCGAAACCGACGACATAAGTGATCTGCGCCGCGTCGCTGGGGCGTTAGACACGATCGCCGGTGGTGAAATTGAACTGCAAGCCGCTGTCGATGCGTCTCGAGCGAATGGTTGGAGCTGGGCAAGAATCGGGGCTGTGCTCGGAACGTCCAGACAAGCGGCTGCAGAACGTTTTGGAACGCGAACGGCTGCGACTTCGTAGTGGGGGGCCTGCGGCGCGCGCTGACATCCTCTTACGTCAACGGTGCCATCTGCGCCACGATGATCGCCGCAAGCTCGCGGTCGGGACTCACGTGCCTCCCATACAGTGGGCTGCACGGGGTTTCCGCAAGTCTTCCCGATAGTCGCGTGAGACCGTCGGGTTCGTTCGGTAAATCACGCGCCCCGGCGAGATACACAAATTCGTTCATGACGCCGACCACACTGCGGTTCTGCGTCTTCGCAATACGATGCTGTTTCATCTCAGCGAGTTCGTTCTGGACGAAACGCGAGTCGATGTTCTGCGCGGCGAATACCGACTCGACAGCGTCTTTGAATCGGTCGATGACGGACGCGGCGGGAGCAAAGGGCAAAAGGATCGGAAACAGTGTCGATTCATTGACGAACAAGGCGACCTGTGGCCGCCAGAACATGACGGTCGCATACCAGTCTTGGAGAACCGTGTTCGCCCCGAATCACGATCACGTTCGGATCTGCGTAGTTGAGGTCGTCGATCGCTGCAATCGCGCGATCAAACATCGCCCCATGTCTCGATGACTGCACGGTCGTTGACATCACGGGCTACTCTATCGCCTATATGAGCCTTCTCGCCTACATCATATGGCTGCTGATCGTCGGTTTCGTCGTCGGAGGTCTTGCTCGGTTGCTCGTGCCCGGTACGGGGCTACAGGGGTGTATCTCTACAATCTTGCTCGGGATCGTGGGCTCGCTCATCGGTGGGATCATCGGGCGTTTAGCGTTCGGCGACGACGCGCTTCTCGGCGGATTCATCCTGTCGTTCGTCGGCGCCCTCGGTTTCGCCTTGATCCTGCGCCTGACGAACCGTGGCGAACGCAAAGAAGATCCGTAACGACGAGCCCCTTGCCGCTACAGTTATGCGGCGCCGTTTTCGGCAAGACGGCGCACAGCTAGGTCGTAGTCGGCTCCTCGCAGAAAGCGTTTCGTCGTCGCCCATGCGTTGGTCGACAACGATGCGAACCGCTCGGCAGTCGCTTTCACGGCGTCCTCGAGCAACTCAGCCGCTACGACGTCGTTGATCATGCCGACTCGAGCTGCGCCCGCAGCGTCGTAGACCGTCGCCATGAGCATCGTCTCGACATGGCGATCATTTCGGATCGCCGATCGCGCTATCACACCGAGCCAAGTCGGGACCGGCATCCCGATTTGAGTTTCGGTGAGCCCGATCTTGGCCGGCTTGTCGGACGCGATGCGCCGATCTGCCGCCATCGCGAGGCCGATCCCGCCTGCGATGGCGTGACCTTCGACGACTGCGATCGTTGGTCTCGGAAGCGTCCAGAAGGTGAGCAGCATACCGCCGATTGATTTGAGGATGCCGTCGACCTCTTCGGACGTCGAGGTGGACATCGCGTTGAGGTCAATGCCACCTGAGAACATCTTGTCGTTGCCACGGAGTACCACGCAGTCGGCGCCGTCATCGTTGGCCCGATCGAACGCCGCAACAAGCTCCGAGGCCGACTCGCCGTTCAGGACGTTCGCTTTACCGTCGTCCATCCGGATGATCGCAATCGATCCGTCGAACTCGTAGGAGATTGCCATGGTGACTCACTCGGCTCGGCCGCTCTACCTGGTGTGCCAGACGATTTTAGGGGTTCGGGCGGGCCCGGCACGATTTTGTCGAGGTTCGTCACGCGTCGCTGCGCGCTGAACGGTTTGGTAACCGCAGACTTGGAAGCATCTCGAGTTCGCTGGGGACGCGCCAACGACCATCGGGATGAAGGCGGACGTCGTCGGCGTGGTCTCCGGTGACACGGCGCGCAATCCCCAAATAAAAGGGCAGGTGCTTGAAGATCACGTTACGCGGGTAGCTCAGAGGCATCCCGATCTGGTTGATGTGATCCGCATAGATGATGCCGAGGAAGTTCCAGGAGTCGTGACTCCCCATGGGCGGGATCGCCCGGTGATCACGCAACAGCGGCGGCGCGATCACGTTCTGCTGACGATGTTCGCTCCCTGCTATCGGCCACTTCGCGCTGCCGAGCGGCACGAAGCCGTCATTGTCGCTCTGCTCATACTTCGGCGAGTGT
>SDBV01006513.1_pt1 | contig 16173 bp, 17 predicted proteins | sample 2277081 | NCBI WGS metagenome assembly SDBV01 (sample SAMN10402039, study PRJNA504765) | marine sediment metagenome | isolation source: marine sediment core GS10_PC15, 223 cmbsf | place: Arctic Ocean: Southern Knipovich Ridge | collected 2010
TCTCCTTTGAGATAAGTAGTACGCCTTCCCCCTTGGGAGTAGACTGGACAGCTTCTTCCCTAGAAGATAGGATTCCTACTTCTCCTTTAGGGAGAGGTTCACTGAGGTAGGTTCCATCCTCCTTCCTAGTCAACCTGAAGGTAAAGGCTCCAATTTGGATTAACCCAGTGGCTTCTTCTTTATCCACATTATCCTTAGAGGATTCTCTTGGTTTGCTCTTCCAGGCATAAGTAGACCTGGGTTTGCAACTAAGTCAGCGAACGCGCCAGCTCCAGGATATGCTGCTACCGGTGCTAGAGGGGCATCAATTGCTCCACCGACAACTACAGCGATTCCTTCACCTGGCCCTGCGCCAAGACCACATGCTACTCCGTATGCAGAATTTCCTAGATTTGTGCATGTCTCTAGCACAACTGCAACGTTTCCTGCTCCGAAGTCATTTACACCGGAGCATTGGCCAGCTGCGCAGACGCCGTCTGCACTGGTCAGATAAACGACCCAAGTCCCATCAACAAGCTGTGATGGAATGAGTGCACGCTCTGTTACACCAAAGGAAGGTATCGTTATTCCGAAGGTTGGACGAGGCGAATCATCTAGCCTTAGGTCTGGATCATCGAAGTGTATCCTTAACACGTTCGGAAGATCTGGATGTAAGTCCGCGTGACTCAAGGTCAGAGTCGGTACTGTTGTCGCTGCTGCTCTAGGTAGTATTTGTAATGGTATCCCTACGAGCACGAAGCCCACAAGGAGCATTAAGACCATTACCGATGCTCCAAATTTCTTGGAGTACGGTATATAGTCATAGTTCATCCTATTCATTCTTATCCTATTCACCTATATTTTTCCGTAAAGTTCGACTTCCTTAGTTTTGTATATAAGATTTGTGGACGATAGGTCCATATTTGGAGTATATTCCTGCCTGATTGAGTTCTATCGCCAAGAAACATCCTTGACTCCTGATAACGTCACAATATTCTTACTAAACTCAATGGAAGATTCATTTGGCTCCTATTCAAGGCAATCGTGGCTGTTCTTCATCTATTATGTTGTATTTGTCATACAAGCAGATGTAAAGCAATGTTATGCCTCGTCCACTCCCTATTTTTCCAATACAAGGCAAGCAATGGCCCTTGAAGCATACCCTACTTTTCCTTCCTTCCGAACCGGAAGCTTCCAGACCCCGGCCCTTTCTGCCTCCTTCCTGTTCGCCAAGATCCACCGCCGACCTTTCTTGGCAAAGAAGATTTCTTTGACTAAATTGAATCCTTCAGTTAGCTTTTCCAACCTTTCATGATCGTAGATTCTTTGCCAACTTTCCAAGTATCTCTCAGAGAATGGAGTTGTTAAGATAAGTAATCCTCCTCTCTTTAGGATCCGTTCAATTTCCTTAATGGTTTTGAAATCTCCGTCTGGATACACAGGGTCATCGTAGAACCCCAAGCCGATATGTTCTAGAGTTGATACCAATGTAATAACATCGAAAAACTCCTTATCGAAGCCGGTCTCCCGAGTATCACCCTGCTTGAAAGTAATCCTTGATTTCTGGACTATAGGCTTCTGGACTTCAAGCGAGTACACCTCAAAACCCTCGTACAACAACTTATGTGGAAAATAGCTGACCCCACTTCCAATGTCTAGAAGTTTCCCTTTTGGGGATGGTAAGTTTTCTAGGACCCAATCATATTCAACCGATCTTTCGCTGGAACTGCTCCCAACTAAAGGAAGGATTTTCATTACGATCTGATCAAACCCAAACACTACTCGACCTGCAAAGTCGTCAGAGGTGAGTGACTTTGATGCTCTATACAAAATCGGTCTAAACTTTTTGTAGAGTCCGAACAACCTAACTCTCTCAGTTTCTTGTATCTTGTATATTGGTTACTTACTCGTATCACGACGATAGGAGCTTTCCAGTTAGCCCATCTATCCTGGCAATTCGCAAGTGTCCCGAACTTACGTCTCTAAACCTGGCTTCGTACACTGGAGAAAAAACTTCCTGGTCCTCGTAGATCTCAAAAATCTCGCTAACAATTCTCGACTTGCTTTCGGAAGGTCGTCTTGATATTCTCCTTCTCACAACATTCAAGGCGTTATCATGTGTAATTCTTGAAATCCTCTTCTTGAACTCAAACCCCTTCAGTATCTCAGGATTTTTCTCAGACTGCCCATGCGGAACCACCGCGGGGGGTATCTCCTTCCCCATCATGTTGAAACCCGTTGATGTCCTAGTGTCAAGTACAATATGCTCCTCCCCCTGCAGCGAGATCTGCCTCCTACCTTTCACAATCCCTACAATTCCTCCCCTCTTCTTTTCGACTCCGTGAGATTTTCCGTAGATCACAACCTCTCTAACATTCTCATCTACCTTGATCTTAAAGTCCCTCGGCCTGAAGTAGTCCACAGAATACTTGGCACTAATCAGAAAGAATGGCTCGTAATACTTGTCAATCGATTCGAGGATGAGCTCCTCTTCTTTTCTTGAGATTTCTTGTATATATTTTGTTGCGAGCAGCTTTGCATTGGACTCATTGATGAGTGTTTTCAGAACTAAGCTTCCACTTTCCCCTTCGAATTGAGCTGGAGAATGTCCCTTTGCCTTTGGTCCGGAACTTCTCGATGGGAAGATTCTCGTGTGAGCCCTGCTTTGACGCATATGGATCATGGACAGCCCTGCAATTTTAGGATTCAGACCAAGTGATCATTACATTCCAACTCTTTATTTTGGTATCAAGTCTACTCCCCTTGGAAATGAAATGAGACCGAAGAGTGTGAAAGCTTCTGCTACAGAGACGTCACGACTGATGCTGCCGACCGATGCCAACCAGAGGGGTTATGTTCACGGTGGAGTGATTATGCATCTCATGGACGAGGCAGCTGGGACTGTTGCGATAAGGCATTCTCAGAGGCCTTGCGTCACAGCTTCTATCGACAGAATGAACTTCTTTGCACCTGTATATGTCGGTAACCTTCTGATCCTGAAAGCTTCTGTGAACTTCGTTGGGAAAACGTCTCTCGAGATTGGCGTGAAGATTGAAGCTGAGGATATGATGACGGGAAAGAGAGTACACACGAACTCATCCTATCTGGTATATGTTGCGTTAGATGATGACGGTCGTCCTACCTCAGTTCCAAGGGTGGTTCCTGAGAGTAAGGCCGAGAAGCGGAGATACAAGGAAGGCAGAGAGAGAAGAAGAGTTAGACTTGAGGCTCTAAGGAGTTCGGGAAAGTCACGAGGAGGATGATGGCTTTTCCTTTGAAAACCGGATGACGCTTATTATTACTATTACCACGATGGTACTCAAGATCCCACCAACCAAAAGCAGGTTTGTATAATCTGTTCTCCAGATTGCATCTACCCCCCTTGGTGAATCCATGAGGACGGATGACATGGGGTTACTGGTATCGCTGTCTCCCAACCATCTTTCGAAGACGCTCTGACCTAGAAATCCTTCTCGCGGTGAAACAGAGAAGACACCGATGTCACCTGCATTATACCATCCCTCGCCCTGTGCATCACCCAGGGATGATTCAACCCTAAGAAAATACTGTGTCTGCCAGTTGGCGCTTACTCTCATCGGCCGATTCACCTCCGCACGAAGCGATTTTTCTATGCTAATAATATCTCCAGTCCAACCTAAGAATAGAAGCCTTGATCCTTCATCTAGAGGCGTAGGATCCCTGACCTCAAGAATCGCGATATCACCGACATCATACCAGCCTCCTCCCGTGGCATTCCCTCCATTTCCTTGAACTTCGAGAAAATATTGGACCGCCCAGATAGCTTCCAAATCAACAGGCGACTCAACCGTTATAGAAATCGAACTGAGAGATGACTCAATGTCCCCTCTCCAACGTTCAAACCTGACCCTCGTCCCGTTATCGTACTCCTCTTCCGGGGTCACCGATATCAGAATCTCTGATCCAGCCAGATGCCATCCTCCTCCCACCACCTCTCCAAAGGGAGATTCTATGGTCAGAAAGAATTCAGTCCCAAATTCGGCCGTGAGTGATTCCACACTTGGATCGTATAGAAATTCTCTTAGTGAATTCGTCGCACCGTCACTCCATGACAAAAACCTTTGCCTTTCGCCCTCACCAAAATCAACCAATGGTGTGACTGAAATAGAATGACTCGATCCTAGCGGCCACACAAAAGCTTTCGGAAGGTCTTCATTTGGGTAAAGCTGTCCGTCCACTGATACCCCGCGTTCGGAATCGAGAAGCAGGAATCTGAGCTCTGCCCTACCTGATCCCGACATGCTATCCTTTCCTCGAGGCCCCAAGTCTACGGCACTGGCTTCTAAGAGGATTTGAATATCGTCCGGTGTGAGATCCCTGTTTGCCTGCAGAAGTAGTGCTGCCAAGCCTGCCACATAAGGCGCCGAAGGAGATGTGCCCCGAAATGACGATTCAAGAGAATCTACAGAAACAGCATTGGGCGCGACCAAGTCTGGCTTTATTCTTCCATCAGACGTTGGTCCCTTGGAACTGAATGATTCTACGACATCGTCATCAAGGGAGGATGCTCCAACTGTCAAAGCACCTTTTGAATCCGCTAGGTTTCCAATACTTCTCTCCTCGACATACCGCTCAAGGTTATGGGTCAGTAAGAAGAGATGAAAGAAATCCAAGTCACCTGACACTGGGAGCCTGGAATTCGACGATCGAATCTGGATGGAATACGAGCCCGTAGATCTCGCGACATGGCTAATGCTTTCTACAGGCGGTAAGGACCTTCTACTTTGATCATTGGTCGAAGAGGCAACAATGATAGATTCAGGATTCAAAAGAAATAGATCATAGTCACGTTCTGAGATAGGCCAGTCGTCCCAGCTTAGCTCGATCTGAATCAGGTCATCCCGCGTCACATTAAGAAAATTGTTTTCTATACTCTCGGCAAATTCATGCATTCCATTCTGATCAACATCTCGAAAGAATCCTCCCCAATGATTCCTCCCAAAATTGCCGGCTGCGACTATTGGGAGGATTCCAAGTTCTCTAACCTCATCCAAAGCCAAGGAGACCGAACTGCTTCCATCATACGGTCCAAGATTGATGAATCCAATCGAAAGGGAGAGGATATCCACCTGATCGAGGACTGCAGCATTCACTGCCTCTAAGAATGTCCGTGGGCCATCGATGCGGTAGAGATAGAGCTCTGTGTTCGGTGCGGTATCTACGACAATCTCTGCGACGGCAGTTCCATGTGATCTGTCCTCTGCAGCTATCCCGTCACCCGTGAACTCCCTAAACTCTACGACGTTCCCTCGTATCTCCTCGCTAGAAATATCAAATCCTAAATCTATTACCGCTACCCGTATTCCCTCACCCGTCAAGCCGTATCGGTGACCGTCGGATGCCCTTATGATATCCACACCTTCACTTATCACTTCGAACGGAATGGGGGTTGACATCATTATTCTCGATTCCAGGGCATGATTAGGAATTCTAGATTGTTCAATGTTTACGAGATCGTCAATCGATGATTCGAATTCGAATTCACGAACCTCAACAGCAGGCGCAATTCCAACGAGAAGAAGCATCGATCCCACAATGAGGACCATCAGGTTCGGCGTCAACCTCTTAGGAGCCCCCTGACGTATCATCTAGCCAAGACTCTTTCCTACCGAGCGGCAACCACCTTCTTTTTCTCTTTCAAGTCTAGTATCTCTTCTATCGCATCGATTTTGGCAGGAACTTCAATTGGCTTCTCGTAGAATCTACTTATTATCTCAGGATCTTTGAGTCCATGACCTGTCGCTACGCAGACTACTCGTTCGTCACGCGCTATGGTCCCATTCCTAATCAACTTCTTGAGAGCTGCAACAGGAGATGCGCTGGCAGGTTCGACGAAGAGACCCTCTAACCTGGCTAGACTTCCCTGGGCAGCAAGAATCTCATCATCCGAAACTTTCATCGCAGTTCCTCCTGAATCTGCCATTGCCCTGATCGCTTTTTTCCAGCTCACTGGAGCACCTATTCTTATGGCGGTAGCGACTGTCTCGGGTCTCTTGACGTTCTCTATTCTCTCGCCGCCTGATTCAAAGGCATTGACTACTGGTGACGAGCCCTCTGCCTGAACTCCTACCATCTTTGGGAGCCTGTCTATGAAACCCATTTCACGGAATTCTAACAACCCCTTCCACACAGCGCTGATGTTCCCCGCATTCCCTACCGGCATGATTACCCAGTCAGGGACCCCGCCGAGCTGGTCAACCATCTCATAACCCAATGTCTTCTGTCCTTCGATCCTGAATGGGTTTATTGAGTTCACCAAGTAGATATCGCTATGCCTCCGTGATAGCTCCATGACCACCTCTAGAGCATTGTCAAAGTTACCCTGAACTTGGATCACATTAGCGCCGCACATCATCGCCTGGGAGAGCTTTCCGTAAGCGACCTTTCCGGCCGGGATTAGAACAATCCTCTTGAGCCCACCTCTTGCACCATATGCCGATAGCGATGCCGAGGTATTACCAGTTGAGGCACAAATTACCGTCGAAGCCCCCAATTCTCTGGCCTTGGTCACAGTAATTGTCATTCCTCTGTCTTTGAATGAGCCGGTCGGATTCCCTCCCTCGTTCTTAATGAAGAGCTCTGAGAGCCCGAGAAATGCAGAAAGTTTCTCGGTGATATGAAGGCCTGTTCCTCCTTCGTTAAGTGTAACCTTAGACGATCCTTTAGCTATCGGTAGGAATGGATAATATTTCCAAACAGAGAGTGGTAGTCCCTTCCAAGCCTCCTCTTTCTCGCCATTAGCAAGGAGTTCCCCCTTATCATAAACAACTTCTAACAAACCGCCGCAGTCAATACATGTGTAAATGATGGTTCCTAGATCATATGTCTTAGAGCATTCAAAGCACTTCAGGTTCAATGTTCTCCCTTACCTATCCTCCAACAACTACCAGAGATTCTTTTGGATGCAAGACTCCTTTATCCTTTCCTCCCAATTCAGGTTATCATTGCTTTCGTAGTTTCAATTGCGAATCCCTGCTAGGTGAGATTTTGAGGCCTCTTGCATCTATCATTGCGAAGCCATTATTATATAGGCCATTGCTCCCGCAAGAAATTCTACCACTTGAGAATAGTTGTGATCGGTCTAGGTACTGTGGGGAGGAGCTTCTGCAGACTCCTCCAGGATCGAAGGAAAGAGCTCCTCTCAAAGTATGGCCTCGATCCACGAATTGTCTCCGCCTCGGATACCGGAGGAATTGCTACCGATGAAAATGGGTTAGATGTCGCTCAGATATTGAAGCTGAAAGAGTCTGGAATGAGTGTTGCAGAGATCCCACAGAAAGGTAGCAAAGGAAAAAGTGGTAAGGATGCCATAGAGAGTGTGGAGGCCGAGGTTGTAGTTGAGGCAACGCCCACCAACATGGTCTCCGGTGAGCCAGCCCTGACTCACCTAGAGACCTCTATCAAGACAAGAAAGCACGTGATAACTGCAAACAAAGGACCTCTTGCTCTAGCGTATCCAGCCCTTACCGAGCTGGCAAGCTACAACAATGTAAGCCTGAAATTCAGTGCAGCCGTAGGTGGAGGGACCCCGGTCCTCGAATTTGGCCGGAGATGTCTAAAGGCCGACAAGATTCTCGGGATTAAGGGAATCCTAAACGGAACAACCAACTATATCTTAACTGAGATGGATACACGTGGAATAAGTTTCGAGGACGCCCTGAAGGAGGCCAAAGATCTCGGATACGCGGAAGCGGATCCCACGCTAGATGTACAAGGTTTCGACTCAGGTGCAAAGCTTGTGATCATTGCAAATATGCTCCTTGACATGGATCTTACCTTGAAAGACCTTTCCATCCAAGGGATTACATCTGTCTCCGCTTCGGATATTACAGCGGCCAAGGAGAATGGTTCAGCACTTAAACTCGTTGCAAGTATAGAGGGTAAGGCCTCGGTATCGCCAATCGAGATAAAGAGGAGTGATCCGATGTGTGTTTCAGGGGTGCTTAACTCTGTCAAGTTTATCTCCGAGTTCGCGGGTGAGCAGGTAATAATAGGTAAAGGTGCAGGTGGACTTGAAACGGCGAGTGCAATTCTCAGAGATCTTCTTGACATTCGGCAAAGCATGAGGATCTAGTGAGACAAGACAATTGAGGTTAGTGATGAAGTTTGGGGGTTCTTCCGTCAGGAATGGAGAAAGAATTACAAACGTAACCCAACTAGTCGAACGGTGGTCTAAGGGAAACCAGCTTGTGGTTGTGACGTCAGCGATGGATTCAACCACGGATGATTTGTTCATAATGGCAGAGAAGGCGAAGGGGGGCGAAGCTAGTGATGACCGCCTTGAAGAAATTCAGAAGAAACATCACGGCGCCCTTCTCTCGGCGGTAAAGGACTCTGCTATCAGGGAGAAAGTTCATAGTGAAGTTTCGATGCTGATCTCAGAACTTCGAACGGCTCTCACTGGTGTCCGTAGTCTCAAAGAGCTAACTCCACGCTCCTTAGATTATATCACATCGTTCGGTGAGCGTCTAATGGTACCGATTCTTGCGGGCTCTCTAGAGAGCGTTGGGTTGCGAGTAAAGCATTTCACAGGAGGGGAGGCGGGGATATTGACAGACGAAGCCTTCGGCGAGGCGACTCCGTTGATGAACATAACCAAACACCGTGTCAAGAAGACTCTAAGTCCGTTGCTCGAGGAAAATATTATCCCAGTTGTAACTGGTTTCAATGGGGTAACACAACATGGAGAGATTTCAACTATAGGCAGAGGCGGGTCGGATTATACCGCGATGATCATTGGATCGTCGCTCGACGTTGACGAGGTCTTGATCTGGAGTGATGTCGACGGTATAATGACCGCCGACCCTCGAATCATAGCGGGAGCCAAAGTCATCAAACAGCTCTCATACGACGAAGCCGCTGAGATGGCCATAATGGGCGCGAGAGGAATGCACCCACGAGCCCTAGAACCGGCCAAGGACGATTCTATTCCCGTGCGTATCAAAAACTCGTTCAACTCCGAGGCTGAGGGAACACTGATCAGCAAGGAACTGTACATACATACCGGGGAGGTAGCGAAAGCCATAGCATCTATCAACGATCTTGCCATGATTAGCCTTTCTGGGATGAGCATGGTGGGGAAGCCAGGGATGGCCGGAGAAATTTTTGGAGTTTTGGCACGCGCGAAAGTAAACATAATCATGATATCCCAGAGTATCTCAGAGAGTAATATCACACTAATGGTCAGGAAGTCTCAACTCCCGAAGGCACTTAGCTCACTTGAGCTAGCTCTACTCGGAAAAGGAACGGTGCGAGAAATTACATTTGAAGACGATGTTTCTGTCATATCAATTGTGGGCGCAGGAATGAAGGGTGCCCCTGGTGTCGCCGCAAAACTGTTTGGTGCAGTAGCTGAGCATGACATCAACGTGAGGATGATCGCTCAGGGATCTTCGGAGCTAAACATCTCATTCGTGGTAAAGGAAAAGGACTCGGCCGAAGCTACGAGAATAATTCACGAAAGGTTCAATATGGTGAACTAGTGATCAAGACGATGGCCACCCAACCATGCTCAAGACTGTACTAATAGGTGCAACAGGGGTAGTCGGGCAACAATTCATACTTGCTCTTAAGAACCACCCATGGTTTGAGCTTACAAGTCTGGCCGCGTCTAGTCGTTCTGCAGGAAAGAAATATCGCAATGCCATAAAGGATCCAAATGGTGCTTCGAGGTGGTTCTGCAAAGAGAGTCCTCCTTCGGAGGTACTTGACCAAACAATAGAGAACGGTGATGAAATAAATCCTGCTAATTATGATATTGCTTTTTCTGCTCTAGAAAGTAGTGTTGCGAGAAATATTGAACCACGGTTTGCTGCATCGATCCCTGTGGTTAGCACAGCTTCGGCATTTCGCTACGAAGATGATGTCCCAATTCTGATGCCTGGGGTCAATGAAGATCATATCCCTCTTCTGAAAGAAGAGAAAAGGAAAAGGGGCTGGAAGGGTTTCATTGCTCCTCAGCCAAACTGTACTACTGTCGGACTTTGTATGACTCTCAAGCCCATCCAGGATACTTTTGGCCTAGAATCAATAGTGATGACCTCTCTCCAGGCGATTTCTGGAGCTGGAAGAACCCCTGGGGTCTCGGCAATGGACGTTATTGACAATGTCATTCCGTTCATACCTCAGGAAGAAGAGAAAGTCCAGAAGGAGACACTTAAGATCCTAGGGAGGATCAATGGATCCACCATAACGCCGTCTGATGCGCGAATTAGTTGTACTTGTACAAGAGTTAACGTAACGGACGGTCATACCGAGACGGTTTTAGTAGTAACCAAAGCAAGTAGTGATCGCGACGGGGTCAAAAGTGCGATGAAGGCTTTCTCCAAGAAACTCGCCGATCAGAACCTTCCGTCAGCTCCCAAGGAACTTTTGACAATAAGTGAGGACCCATTCAGACCACAACCCCGACTCGATAGGGAGACTGACGACGGCATGACAACTACAGTTGGAAGGATTCGCTCCGATGATTCGTTTGAGAGAGGGATTAAGTACGTTCTTGTCTCACACAACACCAAGATGGGAGCAGCCAAAGGGGCTGTCCTCTCTACAGAGATGCTTGTTAAGGCGAAGATAATCTGACAGGTCGGGCCATAACAGACAAGTTTTTATAAGAATATTCCACTTACGTTGTATCTTTTACAAAAAGTAGGAGCATCATCCCAAAATTGGCTATCTTTGATGATCTCGACATGAAAATCCTTGCAGTGCTCATTGACGATGCTAGTATCTCTGTGCCAAAACTCAGCGATCAGATTAAGGTTAACTCATCAGTTGTTTATAGTCGGATCAAGAGATTAGTTAAGAAAGGTCTGATAGAGAGGTTCACGCTGGAAGTTGATGAGGGTCTACTTGGTTTTCCTGTGAGAGCTATCATCGGATGTAACGTAGATTCGAAGAAGAGAACGGCGATTATCAACGAGATTGTTGGCCTGGTTGAAACCAGAGAGATCCTTGAAGTAACAGGAAGGTTCGATCTAATGATCGCTGTGAGAGCAAGATCGCTGGACGAATTACACAGCTTCATCTCTGAAAGAATGGGTCAAATCGATGGAGTAAGGTATACCGAAACTTTCATTGAGATGAAGAAGAGGACCAAAATACTTCACCTTTTTTCTGATCCCACGATTTCACCGACCGGCTCTAAATGACGGGAAGATGATTACTTGAATCCTCTCGAGAGGTTCGAGAACCCGGAAATCAAGGGAAGGATCCCGCCTTCCATGTTGGGAAAGATCGTCGAAAGGATGAAGTATGTAAACAGGGGAGTAAAAAGGGCTGAGGTAGCTGCCAATCTAAAGTATCCGCCTTTCTACATTGAGCCCTTCCTTCCTCTTGCATCTACGAAATTTGAGTTGGGAAAGTATGGAGCCCTCTACGCGCGAACGATCCCGTCATTAACAGCGTCTGGAGTCAAGATCCTTGTCCAGATATCTGCCCCGCTAGTGGCACTCGGTCTTCCTGGTACTGTCAATGCAGTAATAGCCCACGAGTTTCTTCACTATTTGGACTTCGTGAGGCGATTCAGTAGAATGGACGGTCTAGCAGAGGATGTTTCGACGTCTTTATTTGAGTCTTCATACGCCGATGCCGATCACATTTTCCCCTCACGCATCGTTTTCAAGGATAGGGCACTAGTTAGACTCTTGGAAAAGAAATTTCGAACTGGATTTGTCGATAAGAGACTGAACAAGAAGACGGAAGAGCAGTGGATCGGGAAGGGCCTCCCCACCATCAGGATAACTCCAGAGACAAATACCACCAGAATTCCCATCTCTCTCCTAATGAAGTCTACTTTTGATCCAATGGTGACTATGAAGATAGAGGATCTTGAACGGATCACAATTGGCAGAGCTCAGAAAGACTAAGCATGGACAGGTAGAGAGGAATAAGATCCTCTCAGCTATAGGGGATATAACAGACAAGTTTGATGTTGAAGGCGTCTGTCTCTATGGATCCAGAGCCACTGGCTACGCCAAGCCTGATAGCGATTACGACCTGATTATCGCCATCAAGGAATACAATTCGAAAGTTAGGTATAGATACATTACCGGCGAGATAGAGATCTCTGCAATTCTGGTCAACTCCTCATCATTGAAAAGCGATGCAACCAAGGCCTCTTTGGGCGAGTTCGTCGTTGGGAGATTTCTCAACCCCTACGAACCTATGACTGGTTCCGATCTATTCTCAGGGGTAGAACGAACGTACAAATTGAGAGTCATTCTTGAGACTCTCGACGATCTTCTCTCGGAGTATGGAGACTTTGTCGAAGATCTCCGTATACCTTTGGAGTATTTTCTATTCGAGAAGCTCCGCAAGAGAGCTGCAATATATCCCCCTGCCTCGTACAGCTATGCGCAAACTTACGGAGGAATAAACGGAAGTAAGAACCTCAAGAAGAGTACGGTAGGATTTCTTGAAGCCCTAAGGGAGCTTGAATCTCTTCGTGATGAGGTTAGAAGAATAGAATTGAACAAGGATGGTAGTGTCAGGGTCTTGAATGGAAAGAGAAGGAGACAGTTCGGAAGGATCAAAACTGCCTTCTTTGGAACTCAAAGAGGTCTTTGGCAATATGCCGTACATGGGTACGCTGGGAGAGTCAGACCAAGTGTCGTTAGGAAAGAGCTTTTGTCAAAAATTTCTAGATCTCGAGGCAGTACTGAGGGGCCTCTTGCTGAGTTGAAAGATCCTAAGACTTTGTTGAAGGTTGAGGAGGGTGAGCTTCTCATGGAAGGGTCAGATTGGATGGCACAACTTCTTGAGAAACTCGATGTTGATGGAGATTACAAGGTCACAACTGTGAAGCTAGGAGGCTCCTGCACCCTTTATTCTGTGGTTGTCGGGGATTCAAGACCGCGGAGATTCGTAGCAAAAAGATTCAGGAGTGCAACTTCCATGAGACAGTTGTTTTCAAACCTTAGAAGTGTTCCGTCAAGGAGCTGGGAATTCACACCCTTAGCTAGACTACACCGCGAATATTCACTAAGCAGAATAATCAGAAGTAGAGACGTTCATACAGCCAAGATCTTCGCTATCGTTCTTCCTGAAAGAATCATTGTTAGAGAGTTTTTGGATGGGACGGATCTGAGCTCGATAATCAGCCAGAAAGGCGAGATGAGCACAATTTCCTCGGCTATACGGGCATATGGTTTGCTTCTTTCTAGAATTCACTTGAGAGGGTTTGCCCTGGGCGACTCTAGACCCAACAACGTAATTTCTTCGGGTCCGCAGCTCCGCGTCTTGGATTGGGAGCATGCGACAAGAGGAGGAGATATTTCCTGGGATATCTCCGAATTCCTTTATAGTTCTCTGAGCAGGAATCCTAATCCCGATTTTGCGAAGAACTTGATTAGGTCATTTTTTGAAGGGTATTTCAAGAAGGGGAGTCACGCACCGTTGGCTCAAGTGATGAAGGCTAGAAAGTACTTTCTCCCGTTCAAGTATGGAATCTCCCGTTCCACGGCCCAGACAATTAAGGAGGAACTTGCCCGCTCTTTGTCTGAGATTTCCTGAAGTCTGTGTATCCACAATTCCCGCAAGTCATCCTGTTCTTATGCTCCGCAAGAAATACCCCTTTCCCACATCTCGGGCATTCCTTCCTGAGTCGGGTGATAGTTGAACCCTCGACCTTGTAAAAACTAGAGGCTCTGGGTGTGGCTCTTGGTCTTCTTTTGGTCCGTACTTTCTTCTCCTTAGTAGGAGTAGTAGGCTCAGACAGAGGAAATCATCTCCATTTTAGGATACTCTTACTTCCCACTTTCTTTCTCTTTTGGCTTATTCCTAAGATAGATGTGCTTAGGAAGTCTAGATCTGGCTGACTCGTCATCCTGGTATATGTAAAAGAGGGCCTTCAGTCTTGTGGTTCCTGACTGTCCTTGGAGGCTTATCGAGAATACACGGGAGCTGTCCACCCCCAAGCTCTTTGCGATAGTTTCAGCTGCATCCCTACGTTTTATTCCCCCGGACCCGGCGGAAAAGGTTGCAGTTACTTCCTTCCTCATTAGCAATCGATTGTCTACTTCATCGATCTTCTCGAGACTCATCCGTGGTTTTCGATCCTGGTCTAAACTATTAATACTTTAGCAGGTATTCAGGAAGTCCAGATTCTTTTAGCAGTTTCTCGGCTCTTAGTTTGGTTTCCTTATCAACGCTCACTACGACCATCCCCTCATCTGGCTGGCCGTATGCCACTGCACCTCCAATCGGCGACAGCGCAACGGATGGAAGTGCGAGGAGATCCTCTTCGCCATCCACCTGCAGAAGAATGGGTTCATCACTGTGAATAACTTCGCGAATTGCGGAGACCGCTTCAAATGTTACGAATCCAGATGGATTATTAATTATGCGCTTTTTTCCGCTAAGACCGGCTAATATAGGATCCCGGCCTCTCCGTTTTTCTTTTAAATCGATTATCTGAATAGAAGGAGTAATGCCGACATTAAGCAGGTTCTCTGTTGTAGCATCCCCCACGCTGATTACTCTTTGGGCCCCTCGAAGGAGTGGTCGTATTTCTGCGGCCGATGGGGAGTCGCCCCGGATAAGATGCCCGAAAGGTCTCCTAAGGAGCTCGCGTAGATGAGGACTGATCTTAATCCTATTGTCCAATCTGTGCCTTTGCGGAGTTTCTGGCCTTGCGGCCCTTTCTTCCTAGAAGGATCACAAATGGGATTAATACCGCTAGCGTCAATATAGTGCCCATCGAGGCAAATTCGGGGACGGGTGCGCCCACCCTTACTCCTATATGGTGTTGATGACTTGCTGACGTCTCGAACCGCGGAACGGTAATATACATTATCTTTTCGGTTCCAACCTGAACATCATCCGCATCCTCCTCTGCAATCCTAGATGCAAACTGTTCTCCGATTCCGTCGATTCGTCCAAACGTGTTCAGAGAATAAAACGGGGAGAGAATACTCCCTCCGATAACTCGATTAAGTCCTATCTCTCCTGGCCCAAACTCCAACTCAGTTTCCCCTCTTCCCTCGATCAATAATGCTAGGAGACTAGTGGATTCTGTGAAAATAAAGCCTGAAATCTCGTAGGTAACCAACTGGACCAGCTCTCCACCAATGATTGTAATATCAATTCTGTAGGTCGCGACACCATCCACAGCAGTTAGTATGACCTGATACTCATAGTGGGTCACCGTATTGTTCAGGAGTTCAGGATTCCAGGCAAGGCCACTAAGTACTGTACGGCTGACATCAGTATCTGTCCCCCTAGTGTAGAGCTGGTCTGAGTTTGTATCTACGAACTCGATCAAGTGTGTCAGCTCTATACGGACCTTGTTACTATCATTGAAAAACCCTGGCGAAGACTCGAATACTACAGTCATCTCAGGCCGATTCTTGAAAACTTCAATTTTGTATCCAATGCTGTTATTCTTAGTGATAAACACATAGCGGTCACTAGTTTGCTCAACCTCTACTATCTCGCCAATTACTGGAGGCGGAGCATCCGGTTCTAAGACGATCGTGACCTCTGCCGAGGCTCCCTCAACCTGAGCACTCACGATATATTCTCCAGGAGGAAACTTCTCGGTGAAATCAAGCGGGAAGGTGAAGACTACCACTTCAAAGTTCCCATCCACACCCGATGCAGCCTGTGCAATTCCAACTAGCTCTACAAATGGATTGAATATGATAATGGTCACCGCGGAGTTTGGCCGGGTTGTCCCGCTGACCACCACTTGATCTCCAAGACTGTACTCCGTCTTATCGGTGGTGAGCTCAAGAGGGACTTGAGCATGGGCTAACGGAAATAGTAGTAAGATAAGCAACATCAATGTTAGGTAAGAGGCGAAGACACGTCCTGACACGGTAAGACAGTGTTTTAGATTATTATTTATCTCTTAACCTGTCCCTTAGGTTACCTTCACGGCATACCGACCGGGCTTGCTAATTGTTAGCGTCATCGCTATCTGAGACCTCTCAGGATCTGCTACTACCACCAACCCAGACCAATCAGAGCTTAATTCGGTCGAGTGACAGTTGGGACATACCCTTCCGTTTGTGAGCATTCTGCACTTCCTACAGGCGTACTCCTTTGCCATCTTTATTCACTACAAGTAAATGACATTAAGCGGCTTTATTCTTTCCGCCTTTTTCCGACTTCGAGGCCTTTTCCGACTTCGAGGCCTTTTCCGACTTCGAGGCC
>SDBV01006514.1_pt1 | contig 16172 bp, 11 predicted proteins | sample 2277081 | NCBI WGS metagenome assembly SDBV01 (sample SAMN10402039, study PRJNA504765) | marine sediment metagenome | isolation source: marine sediment core GS10_PC15, 223 cmbsf | place: Arctic Ocean: Southern Knipovich Ridge | collected 2010
ATTCTCAAAAAAGTCCTTCTGGAAGTCTCTTGCATCAAAAATCTCCAATGCGGTCTATTTCAGCACTCGCTCCTTTGCGATGATGATCTCGGTTTCCTCAACTATGGCAAAAGGATAATCGCCCAAAGGAATATCGGTCAACTCAACACCGCGAGCGGTCTTCTTAAGAGTTTCCACTCGCCATACCTTGCCATTGAGCAAATCAACCAGGACTGGTTTCTTGAATTTGGCGCCCTTCAGGAACAAATCAATTCTGGCAAGATCAGGGATGTATTCCTGCGGATGCCAGGGCAGCCAATGCGCAATTAAAAACTGCCCATCGCCGTTCTTGAAGGTGGCTACAAGAGGAACGGACGGAAAGGCATCGTCTTCAGGGCCAATGCCGTAGAAGGTCCCCTGGTCCTTTATGCTTACACGGTGCTCGATATCGACCCGGCGATAGCGGCTGTCCATAAGAGCGCATAGGTTCTGATAAGCGAAATATCCCGGTTTCGGTTTTAGCTCAGGATTGCTCAAAAGACATTTCTCGTTTACCCCGACCGTCTTAACCCTTGAACCGCCCCTTTCTGGAAAACCTAATACCTCGTCTATGGGTCTGAGGAATGATCGTTTTGGGGTCTGGCCGCGACGACCTCTGGTATGCACGAGCTTGAAGTAGTTGCTCATCTCGGCGCGGCAGAAAAACACGTCCGTAAAGGCTTGGCGCAAAAGCCATTTCGCCTGAATATTAAGCCCCCAAGGGCTGCTGCCGCGATAATCGCGCGTACTGCTGTGCGACGGATATCCACACTCGCCCTGCCACATCTTAATGTCCGGATTATATTTGTTAATGACTTCCCAAACCTCGATGGCACGGTAAATCCGTTGTTCAGGTATCGCGCCGTAGTTGTGATAAGTGATTATATCCACGAGGTCCTTCGTACCGACGCTCAAGAAACCTTCCACGAAATCCGGCTGCAAACCGGCCATGGACCCACCCAAAATAACCGCTTTTGGATCAATTTCTTTAATGAGTTCTGCGCTTTCTTTCAAGAGACGTCCATATTCAAGCGGATCGGGCGGCGCACCCCAGTAATTCCTGTGGTTCGGCTCGTTCCAAATCTCCCAATGCGTTATCTTGCCCTGGTATCTCTCCACAGCCGCGCGAACAAACTTAAGCCACGCCGCCATAGCCTCAGGATTGCTCGTAGGCGGGCCCGGACGAGACCCATAAATCTCTGCGAGCTTAGGGTCGTCGTATGTGCTCAATTCTGTGTAAAGCTTGTTGCCGCTGCCAAGCGTAACAAACGGCGTGATTCCCGCTTCAAGGGTTACGTCGAAAGCGATGTCCGTATCAGACCAATCGTACACGCCTTTTTTGCGCTCTATGGATGGCCACGATGCTCCCAGGCGTGTCCACTTCACGCCAATCTCGGCCGCTCGCTCTAGAAGTTTTTCGTCGAGCGTACCCGCTTGTATTCCCCACTGCGATGCCTCGATGTCCTTTGCATGCTTCGGCTGTATATAGCCAAGGAAACTCATGTCATCAAGAGGATCTTCCGCATTAACCGCGCACGCCAGCAACAATACCGCCAGCGCAATCACGCAAGGACATCCCAGTTTCTCAAATATCGTAATGTGTTTCATCGCTCCCCCTTCAGTTCCGTGACAACTACGTCATCGTACTGCACGCGCGACTTGTAAGCTATCAGCCCAACGCTACCCTCAGTCAAACTGCTGTCTTTGGCCGTCAGCTGAAGCTCGTCGTCGACGTAAACCTGTATCGTGTCGCCCCGCATCTCGATCGCCACTTTATACCAATGTCCCTCTTTCACACCCCCGGCTAGATTCTTGCGCACCAGCTCCTTAGTAGCTCCGTTTAATTTGCAGCGCAGTTCGATCATACCGCCCTCGTCGCGGTTATAAAGCGAAGCTGCATAATAGTTGCCACCGTCAACATAGCGGCCGCATAGGAAGGCGCGCGTTTCGCCGCCGAATTGAACCACCTTCACCCGCGCTTCCACACGGAAATCCTGCCACGACGCGTCCTTCAAATGCGCTCGCCCTTCGCCATCGGTGAATTCATGATAAACCCGACCACCGTCAGCCTCGGCAACCTCCCACTCACCTTTGGTGGCGTCCCATTCGTCCGCCTTTCCATCCTCAAAATCGTCGCTGAATAAGACCTTGCTTTTCGCTGACCCGGATATCGCAACATCTGATTCAAGTACGCGCACGGCATCGTCGAGAGACCCTATAGTTTTGCCGTTCATCGTTACGTCTTTGAAATGCACATCCTCAACATCTACAAGAACGTTGCCGTTCTCAAGATTATTGAAAGAGCAATTCTCAAGAAAAATGCCGGTGACTGGCGAACGTTTATAGCCCTGAAGATAGAGTCCATATTTGCTTTTGTCGGAGCTTATGTTGGATATATGCACGTTTCGCACGGTTGGTGTAAATTTGTCCGCGTCGCCTTCCTCATAAAGAAAATTCACGCGGAAGATTGCATCGGCAACTTCGCCAACCTTGATATTACGAAGGTATATGTTTTCGATGAGGCCGCCGCGAACCGAGTTCGTCTTGATACGCAGCATACGATCAAGGTTCGGACTGTCCATCTGGCAGTTTTCTGCGAAGATGTTCCTCGCTCCGCCCGAAATCTCGCTGCCGATTACTACCCCGCCGTGACCGTCTTTCATAACGCAGTCCCGAACAACCACGTTTTCGATAGGTCTGTTGACGCGCCGACCGTCATTGTTCCGTCCCGACTTCAGCGCAATGCAGTCATCGCCCGTATCGAAAAGGCATTTCTCGATAAGTACATTGCTTGATGATTCCGGATCGCAGCCGTCATTGTTCGGGCCGTGGCTGATTACCGTCACGCCCCGCACGGTCACGTTCTTGCAAAGTACCGGATGGAGTTCCCACATCGGCGAGCTGCGAATTGTAACACCCTCAATCAAGACGTTCTTACAACGATATGGCTGAATGAAGTTCGGACGCAGATAGCTGCCGGTTCCGAAGACGCGTTCCTTCACCGAAACGCCGTTCTGCCCCATGTCAAAGAGCTTATTGCGTGCCTTTGACTGGTTCGGTTCCCCCTCTTTCCAGCCATGAGAAGTCTTACCCTTCCACGGCCACCAGTGCTCGTCGTCTGCCTGGCCATCCAGCGTGCCCTTACCCGTGATGGCGACATTCTCCTGTTCAAAAGCATAAATCAGCGGCGAATAATTCATGCACTCCACGCCTTCCCAGCGCGTGAAGACCACCGGCAAATAGTCCGCAGGGTCCTGGCTGAAAAGTATGACCGCGCCCTCGGAAACATGCAGATTCACGTTGCTCTTAAGATGGATCGCGCCGGAGAGGAACTTGCCTGATGGGACCACAACACGGCCGCCGCCCGCATCATGGCACGCTGTCACCGCCTTGCGGAAGGCGTCGGTACACATCGTCTTGCCGTCGCCCACGCCACCGAAGTCGGTAATTAGATAGTCGCGATCAGGAAATGTCGGAACCACTATACTCCGCACAATCTCATCAGCCTTCCCCCAAGCTTCATCACTGGCCCCAGGTTGGGCGGCAGCAACAAACTGGATTGCGAGCGCAAGCAACCCTGCGAGAACCACGCTGCGCATCTTACAATTCAACTTACTCATAATTCCCCCTTTTTCAGTCAACCATCTTTCGTAGTACGGACAAAAACTCGGCCTCACCGTCAAGCGGCTCATACCGAATATCAAGCATTGGGCCATCGGCCGACAAGTTCACTGTCACCCTGGCCCGCCCTATGCCTTTGAAGTGTGCGATTATATCAGCCTTGCCTGTGCCGTTTCTTTTCACTTCGATTTCCGGCTGATCACCATCTTCTCCAACCGCCATCACGGCAGCTATTCGTATAGCTTTGCTTTTTTCGCGGCACTTAGCGGAGAAGTGCCACTGCTTAGCTGGAGGCTCAGCCATTACCATGGGATAATCCTTCCTAGGATCCACAGGCCATGCGTTGTCCTGGCGAAACTCCAGACCTCCGGAAGAAAAGAAATGCACTTTCATAAACGCATCTTTTCTACTTGATGTAAATGCCTGATCCGCTTCGTTCAGATCCAACTTCTCCTTGGCGTGCATTAGCCATTCCACTTGCACGTACTCAGAAGCCTCGACCTCATCCACTATGAGCACCAGCGAAGGACGAAGGAGCACAATATGCCGCAGGTGCCGGGTAACAGGTTTGCCGTACGCCGCATGCGCTTCTCCCGCGACATAGCCAATGTGTGGCATGGTCTTGAAAGCGCACAGCCCCCCCTTCGCTTTCCCATCTCGGTTGATCTGCCCCTTGCCGTTTATCAAGAGCACGTTGTGCGCCAGGCTTTGCTGGGCATACTCTTCGTGGAATGGCGAGCCGTGCTGCGGGTAACGCTCTCCACCCGGAATAGCCAGGGCCTTCCCTCCTTTCATGATCGCAAAACTGTTCTGGTCGGCGTGACTGTGGCTTACAGCCCCGAAAGGGGACGACTTGAACATTACCATCAGATCATTTTCAGGCTCCAAAAGGTTTGTGTGCAAAGCGGCCCAACCAATACCTCGGAAAGCGCGATCTTGAGGAAGATTAATAGGAGAGCCTGCACTCAAAGTGTCCGGAAGAATCAGCCGGTGCATAACACCCAGCCGATCAGGCTCAAAGCCGCTACGATCAAGAAGATTCATCCACCGTCGAACAGTGGCGTCGCCATACAAAGACGCATGGAACTGCAAAACAGAAAAAAGCTCGTCTCCGCGTTCATCAATGCCCTTGTGTTCACCATCGCCGAAAGGCAAAATCTCACCACCGGGCGCAACGTTGTACACAAGGAAATAGCGGAACTTGCGAAAGAAAGGTTTCTGCCACAGGTCGTATCCCGTTGACGCGTGAAGCGATTGCAGCGGAGTGATGAAACGATCATTATACGACAAGGCATAATTGATCCCCTCGGCCCAGCCGCCGTCTTTCCCAGCCCAATGAGGAAAAACCGTCAGTAGCGCCTTCATCGCATAATCCATCCACTCTTCCGCAACAGGCTCTTCGGCAAGTGCAATCGAAAACTCAATAAGATAACCCGGCAAGCGTCCATCGTGGCTGTATGCCGAACAATTCAGGAAGTCCCGCTCTTGCAGGCGATGCAGCATGTTGTTGCCGTGCGTGATCAGCATTTGCTTTACGGCATCGCGCTCCTGTTCGGAGAACAAGTCATAAAGCCAATCGTAAGCTTGGGCCGCCGTGCGGTCGATGCGAAGGCCAATCTCGTCAAAACTCGACTCCAACGACGCTATGCCGTCCGGATCCCAATGCAAGAGATTCAGCAGGTGGGCCTTCGCGGCAACGCCGTACTTCGTTTCGCCTGTCAGCGCGTACATCAATGCCATCGGCGTCATGCCCTTGTGAAAAACGTCAGAAAACTCTTGATACGACGCTCGATACGACACCCGCCGCTCAGAATACTGCGTCTTGCGGTCAAACTTATCAAAGTCAGGTCTTTTCATCAATGGAAAAGTCAACGCCTCGTCCGCGGCCGCCCTCAATGTTTCAAAGGCGTTCTTACGCGTAGTGTTAAGCGTTGCGCGGATTTCTTGAAGCTGGTCTTTCGGAAACAGAAGACGTGGGCGTTCCCTTGGCACACGCGCCAGCAATTCCTTTGGCGCAACCCAGGGCATTGGAATAGGATTCTCAGCAATGCTGAAAGCGGACGGTGAACGCGTATCCAGCACCTCTCCCCCACTCCCCAACGCTTCAACACTCCACGTGTACCGTCCGGGAGCAAGTGTTTTCGTGGGAACATGTACGGGATCATTCAGCATTGGGGAAGTGTAAACAGCCTTAGCGTCCTGGCCCGCAATACGAAGCCTGTAAGAGACTTTGCCGCGCTCCCCGGCACGCCACCAACAAAAACCGGGAGGCGATATATCCAGCACCTCTCCCGGAGAAGGCCGGTTAAAATTACCATTGTCCGGCTGCTCCGACGGAAACTTTACACGCGTCTCACTCTGGGCGCGTTCGGGAACCGAAAAAAAAAGCAGAAGAATGATACAAAAAGATTTGAGTCCGGCCGTACGGCCAACCGCTCGATGCATAAAGAGGCCCCTCCAAGAACCATTTGTGATTATACTTGAGATACTACTGCGGAAGAAACTTCTTTCGGCGGCTGTGACGCGGCACGAATACTTGCAAGAGCTTTGCTCAAAGCCCCAAAGCGGCGTTTATTACCAGTTGAACATCGGTGGCATTTATTGCGCCATCGGAGTTGATGTCGCAATTAAACTCGGAGTCGATTCCCAAGGCGGCGTTTATGACCAGTTGCACGTCCACAGCGTTGATCACGCCGTCACCGTCAATGTCTTCGCTACCCGTTTGCCGTTCCACTTGAATGTAGCCTGTCTTTGTTTCGGTATTCATTCCGTGCTCAGTCGTAACTGTCAAGACAACATCGTATACCCCAGGTAAAGCATATGTGTGTATTGGATCTTGCTCGGTACTGTGTTGGCCATCTCCAAAATCCCAGTGCCAAGTCACGATGGCGGCCGTGCCCGGCATTGATTCGTCGCTGAATTGGACTTGCAGAGGCCCGAAACCAGTCGTAGGCGAAGCGGAGAACGCGGCCGTCGGTAGCTCCGTGGCAGACACGGCAATGAAGTCAGCCTGCGTCATCCAGTCAAAGCCATGCTCGGTTGTCACGGAAAGAGTCACGTCGTATGTACCAAGAGTTTCGTATGTGTGCAAGGGATTCCGCTCAATGCTGCTTCCGCCGTCGCCAAAGTACCAAATCCAAGATGTTATGTCCGCGGTACCGGCAATGGATTCATCGGTGAACTGAACGGCAAGCGGAGCAAATCCCGAAGTTGGAGTTGCACTGAAGGCCGCCGACGGAGCTATGGGTGCGCCGACTTCCACATAATCGGGCACAGAAGCAGTGTTGCTTTCACTCTCTGTCGTTACCGTGAGAGATACAGTGAATGTGCCCGGCTGAGAAAAAGTATGAGCAGGGTTCTGCTCGATACTCTGCCCACCGTCGCCAAAGTCCCATTGCCAGAAGTTTATAGGACTCGATCCGCCTTGCGATTCGTCAGTGAATTGAACCGCCAAAGGCGCGAAACCAGATAAAGGACTTCCGCTAAAACCCGCAACAAGCTCAGGTGGCGGATCAGCTACGCTTATGAAATCCTGCACAGTGCCGGTGTCAGTACCGTGGCCGGAACTAACGGTCAGCGAGACAGTGTAAGCACCGTTAGCCGCGTAGGTGTGTTCGGGGTTTTGCTGATCGCTCGTACTGCTGTCTCCAAAGTCCCAGTGCCAAGCCGTGATATCGGCCGTTCCCGCCAAGGATTCGTCCGCAAACTGAACTGTCAATGGAGCCTGGCCGGAAGTAGGTGCGGCGCTAAACCGGGCGGTCGGGGCCTCCGGTTGATTCACGATGATGAAACCCGTGTGGCTAACATTATCTGAACCATGCGCACTGGTGACCAAGAACGCCACGTCATATGTGCCCGGTGCGTCATAAGTGTGGCTTGGATTCTGTTCGGAACTGGCACCGCCGTCCCCAAAAGACCATTGCCAACTGCTAATTGATGACGTGCCTGGCGTGGATTGGTCAGTGAACTGAACGTCAAGCGAAGCGTAACCGGAAATCGGCGAACCACTAAATGCCGCCGTAGGAGCCTCAGTAGCCAAAACCGAAATGAAAGAGGTCTCAGTTTTCGAATCGGTTCCGTGGTCAGTGACAACCGTCAGTGTAACATCATAAGTTCCGGGATCTGTGTAGGTGTGACTCGGATTCTGCTCCGTACTCGAATCTCCGTCGCCAAATGACCATAACCAACTTGTTATCGAGGCCGTGCCCGGCGTCGATTGGTTAGTGAACTGAACTTGAAGTGGCGCATAATCCGAAACTGGTGTTGCACTGAACGCTGCCGTTGGAGGAACCGACTGTTCCACCGTGATCAGTCCGGTCTTCGTTTCGGTATCCGTACCGTCGTCGCTAGTTACAGTCAAGGACACGTCGTATGTGCCCGCATTTTCATAAGTGTGAAGTGGGCTCTGCTCGGTGCTGCTGGCCGTGTCTCCAAAGCCCCATAGCCAGGAAGTAATCAATGCCGAACCCGGCGCAGACAAATCAGTAAACTGTACCGGCAAAGGAGTGAATCCGGTTGTCTGGTCCGCGCTGAAGTCCGCTGCGGGAGCCTGGGCAGTAGGCTGCAAGTTAAAATTAGTGACGGTGATTTCCCCGGCCATTATCTCGACATTATCCTCGGAAGCATCGCTGTATCCGTCTGCGCTTACGCTTACCGTGTAAAGGACGGCAAGTAATGCGGGGAAAACATACACGCCATTCTCGTCCGTAACCGTTGGTGGTTCGTAAAGATCGGATACAGTCACGGTTGCGCCTTCGATAGGTTCTTGCGAAACCGCATCATACACAGTTCCCGTAAGGGTGCCCGGAAGCATATGGCCTACCGACTCCTCAATCAGTAATTCATAGTATGTGTCCACACCTGAGCGCACTCCTGCGCCGGAATATGGAGAGAAGGCCACTCTTACGAAATAATCACCTGAGGATACAAATTCATATGACATTCCCGCAGCCAGTCCACTGCCGTCCATTATGCCGCTGTTATCGTCCTCAGCAATAAGAGTTGTGCCGTCCGGTTGATAGAGCCACAGGTACGTATCGGATGCGGGCCCCAAACTGAGGGTCTCGATCATAACTTCCATAGGTGCGGTTACGGAAAACCTAATCCAATCTTCGTCGCCATCCACGTGAAAATTGTGGGCCTGTGGCGCGTCGCCTAAGTTCATTGTCGAAGCGGCAAGGAAACTATCGTCGTCTTCGTATGCATCCGGTGGACCGTCTTTCTGCTGGCTGGATTGGGTTTGCAAGGCCATCGAATGATAGACTGCATCCTCTGCGGTGTTAGCAGAGGCGCTCAGAATCATGACTGAAACAAGCATCAGCCTGACTGTGCGTATACTGATGTTCTTCGTCACTTGCGTTCCCCCCGCGTACTCACAAGTCCGGGTTTCTCTTATAAGTATGTACCAGGTACGATGATATGTCAACGGGTGAAAACGATTTTGGGGAAAGCGGGGAATGACAGACAGCGGAGCTGTTGAAAAAGTGTGTGCCATGATGAATGGATTTGACTTTGGGGTGCAGTTGATCTGGTTGGGTCGCAAAAAGCGGGTACAGCCACCCTTTTATCAGAATAAAAGGGAATGGCAGTCCCCGTTTTTTGCTTAGTTTTTCTTGGGGGACTTTTTCAACAGCCCGACGCCGCAACTTAGCAAGGGATGTCGAGCGCTTGCGGGCTACTCGAAAACTATGGTTTTGTTTGAGTGGCGGATTATTCGACGCTGGATGTGAGCGTGTACCGCGTTTGCCAAAGTGACCTTCTCGAGGTTCTTGCCTTTTCGCTTGAGGTCGGCCACGCCGTCTTTGGGCGAAACGCGTTCCACTTCCTGGGCAATGATGGGACCTTCGTCCAGGTCAGCCGAAACATAGTGTGCGGTCGCGCCAATTATTTTAACTCCTCGATCATACGCTTGCTTGTATGGGTTTGCCCCCTTAAACGAGGGCAGAAAGCTGTGGTGGATGTTAATGATTTCGCGGCCATATGCGCCCAGAAATCCGTCTGAGATAATCTGCATGTATCTGGCCAGAACAAGGAAATCCGTCTTGTCTTTCACCAATTCCAGAAGCTCGGCCTCACTCTGCATCTTGGACTCGCGCGATACCGGAATATGGTGGAAAGGAATCTGGAAATGCTCCACCAAGTCGCGTACTTTTTCGTGATTGCTGATAACCAGCGGGATGTCCACGGCCAATTCGCCACTGCTCTGGCGATAAAGAAGGTCATAAAGACAATGGTCCTGTTTCGACACCAATATTCCCATGCTCAACCGGTCAGAAGTGTAACATATGTTCCATTCGGCGTTGAGCTCCTCCGCAATCGATCCTATATTCCCTTCAAGATCCTTGCGCTCAGCTTCGCCTCCCTGAAACATAAACTCGAGACGCATGAAAAAACGTCCGCCCTCGGCATCGGTGCTGTGCTGGTCGGACCGGGTTATGTTGCATTTGTTTTCAAAAACACAGTTGGAGAGTTTCGCAACTATACCTGTCATGTCTGGACATTGTATAAGGAGTATCGCTGTTTCCATTTTCCCTCTTCTCTAAAGCATTAAAATCGCCTACCGAAGACAATGGGCTTAAGCCCCTTGCCTGCAGGTTTGCATGAAAAATCGCCTCAAGAGTTTACCCTTGAGGCGATTGGAAACGCAAACATGAATGAAAAACTGCCTACACGCTTCCCGATATGTCGATTCCCAACGCTGCGTTGATAACCAACTGCACGTCGGATGCATTAATGGAACCGTCCGAGTTAACGTCGGCGTCATACGCGATTTCTATTCCGAGCGCGGCGTTGATCACCAACTGTATATCCGAGGCATTGACCGCACCATCGCCGTTCACATCCCCAGGCACTCCCGTATCTTCAAGTAACAAGCCAAGATACGTCGTGAAGTCAAAGACATCGAAAGTCACAGTCTGCGCCCCGCTGTCCACCGCAGTTGGCGCTGAACCCATCTCGATTACGGGATCAACATCGGGAATGGCAAAGAACGGAGCCAAAACCTCGTCCAAGTGGGTTTCTATCAATCCCAGGTTAGTCACATCCGCCGCATCGCCCACCGTAACCGGGTACACAACGGCAACCGGGCTGGCAAAGGGATCGTCAATCTCGAATGTGGTCGCTCCGTCGTATAGCAGCCCGCCAATATCGAAGACCCCAGTGGCGGCCGCGTAGTCAGCCGGGAACACGATGGTTTCGCTCGGATACAGCCCCGCCATGCCGCTGGCGCTTCGTACTATAAAGAACGCGTCCATATAACCCGCCCCCAGCGCCGTCGGAATGCTTATCTCGATGCCTTCAGGAGTGCTAAACTGCAAAGCACTGGAATTGCTCAGATACCCATGAGATACCGTAACACCGTTTTCCGTCCACGAACGCGCAACGCCCTCAGTCATATCCAGTGCCATCGAGAAGGGATCCGTGGTGTAAGCGTAGGAACCTCTGTAAGTGTCTGCGTCGGAGTTTGCCGGGTCCTCAACGCGCACAACCGCTGCGCCTTCCACACTTGGCGGCACCGTGCCGGACAAGGTGTCCAGCCCACTGTCGTAGGTGACATTAGCGCACTCCACATCGTTGACAAAAATGCGCACGCCGCCATTCAATAGTGCGCCATAAATGGTGATTGGGCAGCCTCCGACAACAAGCGCCGCATTGGGACTCACATCCGTAATCGTCAAAGAAGCGGCAGGGATATCGTTCGAATCCTGCGGGTCCGACCCACCCAAGTACTCGTCATAGTTTGAATAGCCGTCGCCGTCAGGATCGCCCTCCGAATCGTCCGCAAGCGGATCTAGCGAGTTGTCCGTTTCCCAGTCGTCCGGAAGCGAATCGCGGTCGCTGTCCGAATCGAAGGGATCAGTGCCAAGCGCTGTCTCCTCACCGTTCGTCAGGCCGTCGCCGTCTTCATCCAGTCCGGAATCAAGGCCGCTTACACTTGTCACCGTTCCATCATTCCAAGTGTCCAAGGGCAAGTCCGCGCCAGTCGAATCCATAGCGGCATTGTTTTCGATGGACAAGCTCGCCGCGCCTTCGCTGAGCGACCGGAACTTGAAACTTACCAGCACCTCACCGCCTGCCACTGTCGCGCCGGATACACCGCCCAGCCGGCTCAACCCTACCACCAGCCTCCCCTGGCCACCGTCCTCAAGAGCGGCAAGCGAGGCGCTCAAAACACCCCCGCCCTCATTCAGAATTCCACCTTCAGCCGCAAATGGCTGAATGCCATCAGTACCTGGATCGGCATCGACAACTTCGAGAGATAGTGGATCAAAAACAATATCAAAAGCCACGCCATACACATCCGTCACGGAGGAAACTGAGACGTCCACAAAGAACTCGCCATCCAAAGCTGCGCTGCGCGACTCGATATTCACCGTAGCCGCACCGGCATTTGAGCCAAGCGCACAGGCCACAACACACACCCCTATTAAGAGGAGCCGCTGTACCCGCGCATCAAAACCAGTTCTCATGGCAATCATCTCCTATGGACAGTCCAAGCTTGCGGACTAATCCTGCACTTCTATCCAGGCGCTGGCAGCGCCCACCTGGCCAGTCAATGTGGCCACATTGATCGTTACAAGGTGTTTTCCAGGACTCAACTTGCTCAGGTCCTCCCTCCACGTATATGGAGATTGGCCGTTTTCTTCCTCGCCGTACAACACATTGTCAATATACAACACATACTCGAATCTCTGCTCGCTCAACAACGCCCTTGCGGCGTCAGTCAACTCAATCTCTATTCTTGTTTCCCTACTCGCCACCTTCGTAACGCCGCCGCTGTCAGTTCCGTCAACCTTGATCGTGAATTCCGGCGAACGATCAAAGAATCTCGAGGTCAGGAAACTGTTCTCAATTTTCGGCCCGCGCTCCTGTAAGGCAAGTGATCGCACTTTCTGACCTTTTAGATAGGCCACGCGGCCCTGCGCAGACTCAAGCCGGTATGACGTCAAGTTGTAGGTGTTCCTCCCGGCCGCCCTGCTCCAATATTGCATGTAAGTTGTGGGATTTCCTTCGGTAATAATGCTGTTATCAGGAAGTGCGAAGGCTTTCAATGACATGATAAAACGCTTGTGGTCCCAAACCTTGGATAAACCGCTGCTGTCCGTGCCGTCCCACGCTATCTTATGATCGCCCGCCGTCTTCGGCGTCCAGTCCAGAAGCGTTCTGGACAGAGGCCCATCGAGTATCCCCGCCCTGAGCCTTACGCGCGCAGCCTTGGCCAACGTGAAACGCACCTGGCCGGCTTCCCGATCCGTCACGGGAGGCATCCACTGAAGCGTCTCGCCGCCGGAAAACAAAGTCGGGTCGTACTGCGCCCTGGCCCCGCTATCATCAACCGCGTCAATCACAAAATAGTATGCGTCGTCCGGCACTACTGCCCCGGCGTTGTCTCTGCCGTTCCAATTAACACGGTTAAGTCCGGCAAACGCTGCTTTGTTTTCCTGGACGCTTGCAATTAAGAAATGGTCGCTGTCGTAAACTTTAACGCTCACCGTTCCCGGCCCCGGCATCTTGAAGAGAATAGCCGTCGATTGTCCCCTGCTGGGATTGAACAACTGCGGTTCAACACTAACGTCGCTAATGAAACCCGAATCCGCCGCAAGTGTCGAGCAACACAGAGCGAAAATACAAACACATGCCGCCCAAACGCCCGAAATCGCCGAGCTATGTTTCACAGCTTTCTCCGCCTTCATTATGATCACTCCCTGGCAGAAGACCAGCATGGGTCTTTGCATTCGCCCAAACCCTTGGTCAACTGCCGTTGATTGGCGCCGTCCGCATCGGTGATCCAAAGCTGCTTGGAACCCGACCGGCTCGACACAAAAACAACTTTCCCGGCATCCGGCGACCAACTTGGGTCGCCGTCATACGACAACCCGCTAGTAAGCCTCTTCAAATGACCTCCACCCATCCCAATTGTCCATACGTCATAGCTGCCCTGGAGATTCGACGTAAAAGCCAAAACATCTCCGACTGGAGACCAACGCGGCGAAAAATTGCAAATGCCTGTTTTCGTCAATGCCCGTTCCTTTTCCTGCGACACGTCCCAAAGCCAAAGTTCCTCGATAGGTTCCCGATTTTCGCCTCGGTGGAATCTGGCGAATATGAGTTGGCCACCGTCAGGCGACCACGACGGGTATTCTTCGCTGCCGTCCATCTCAAAAAGTGGCCGGGGCTTTGACAAACCTTTGTCGAGAAATTCAACTATAAGAATCTCGCTGTCTTCCTCTCCTTTGCGATTGATTCGATACGAAACAAACACAACGCTCTTGCCGTCTGGATGCCACACAGGCTGATTGCAGTCGGACGTATCGCCGGAAATCATTTGTGTGCCGCTTCCATCAAAACCCATCACCCAAATATCGCCCTTGCTCGTGCTGAACGCAATTTTGGTGCCATCAGGTGAACAAGCAGGCTTGCGTTCTTCCACGTCCTGCGTTCGTGTCAATTGATTTAGGCCGCTGCCATCGGCGTTGATGGCCCACAACTCCCAATTGCCGGTCCTGGACGATGAGAATACTATTCGCCCTTGGGAATATGCCGCCGTAGCACAAAACGCGATGGCGAATAATGCGAGGCATAATGCGCCTGCTTTTAGTCGGCTGCTCTTTTTTCTTGAAACTTCCAACATAACTTCTCGTCTGGTGTCCTCTTCTGTTAAGTCTGACTCTTCATATCCGCATAAAGGCAGTCAAAAAGCACTAAACCCGCCTCGATTATCTTTTCGTCGTCGCCATCAGCCATCTTTATGGCGCCTCGAATCATGCTTTCGAGACCTTTGGCCTCGTCAGTCGCCTTATCGCCCCATTTGTTAACGTCAATGTCGCGCACTATCGTGGCCAGACGCGTAAGTTCCGGGGCATCGAGCGAATACTTGCTCAAAACTGCGTCAAACGTCGTCAGGTTCTTTGCCACGCGCAATTCAGCTTGTGGGACACTGAACAAAGTCCCTTCCATATCAACCGAATCGCGTTCGTAAAACTTGAACTGGGCCTCCTCGTCTACAAAGCGCAGTATCAACCACGCGGCACCGATTGAATCGACGCAAGCGACATTGCCTTTCCAGGTGCTGAACACATGCCCGGACTTGGAGCCGCCGGAGTAGGCAAGGGGCAGCAGCCCCTTGTCTGCTTGCTCTGCGGCCAGGGGTTTTAGCCCCTTGTCTTGGTAGACCGCATTGTCAGCGACTTCAACTGCGTCCTCACGTGCCGGCGATTGACCGCATCCTATAAAGGACACTACCACTATCAGCGCTGTCGCCGCGACGGCCACGTATCGTTTAGAAACTTTGTCCACAATTCCTCATTCAACAAATGCGCGAACCGGTACCGATATTTTTGGCTGACCCACGCTGTTGGTCCTTATTTCCATTTGTCCTTTGAACTCACCACTCGGCGGAACCTTAGTCAGAACCAGCTTAATGGTGTATTCCTTCTTCGACCGCTCCTCGAACGAAACCTTCAAATAGCCAGCCGGTGTAACTTTAATATCTTCAATTTTTAAGTCGCCCTTGCTGAAGCTTCGCAAAATCAACGCCTTCTCGTATCGCGTCGCTTCGTCCTTATCAGTAATGCCGCCAAACGAGACGACTCCCGGCAATACTTCAACATCGCTCTTAACAACAGCGTTCACCGGCACCGAAACGGTCTTCTGTTTTTCGTGCTCGATGTCAACGATCACCTCTGTCCTGAGATTTCCTACGGGACAATCAGGTCGAAGCTTCACTATCAGATCCCATGCTTCCAGTCCGCTGACTTCCAGCAAACGCGCTTCGATGTGCGGCGACTTGGAACGGATGCCTAGAACATCAACTTTGGTTCCTTCGGCAGGCACTAGCCTTACAACTTGCTCCTTCGTCTCCTGTCCAAACCGCGCACCGGCAATCACCACACGCTTCGGATTGACGGTGAGCGCACTTCGCACATCGCCGACAAGCTTAAGCTGCACGATAGGCTTCTTCGCGGAATCCGTCATCACTGTCACCGAGAAAACAAATCGTCCATCCAAGGGCGCGGTATCAACGCTTAATGTTATTTTGCCGCTTTGCTGAGCTGGAATTTCCGATGGGTGGTCCTCGACGGAAACGCAGACGCAACTAGACCGAACTCTATTCAACTTTAGCGGTTTAGCGGAATCGTTACTCAGAACAAATGTGTGCCTGAGCTTCTCTCCCTGCCAAACTTTCTTGAAATCATGTATTGTGTCACTTGCACCGGCTGCCGCACACGCCATTAACACTACAACAAGCGCCACCAACGGCAACACGTAAGCATTCGCACATTTGGACGAAGCCCGCAAGAAAAGGGACAGACCCGTCTTCGCTCGAAGACTCGCTACGCTTGCGTCAGTCCCTTTTTTGCTCAGTTTTCTGTGTGCTCGCACGGCCTAATCGAATATTTATGCCAACACGACTTTGCCGTGCCGCTCAATAAACTCCTTGTTCACTTTTTTCAACAATCCTAGAAGCAATATTTGCCTTCGGCAACGTTCATCTCTCCACCGGCGCTGAAGGGTCCTATTCGGGCTCCTACAAC
>SDBV01006515.1_pt1 | contig 16172 bp, 17 predicted proteins | sample 2277081 | NCBI WGS metagenome assembly SDBV01 (sample SAMN10402039, study PRJNA504765) | marine sediment metagenome | isolation source: marine sediment core GS10_PC15, 223 cmbsf | place: Arctic Ocean: Southern Knipovich Ridge | collected 2010
TTATTGGACACAATCGAGTTGTCTCTCTACTTCAGCGTAGCTTGAAGCAGGGGTCTCTGGCTCACGCCTATCTTTTGGTAGGTCCACGGCACGTAGGCAAAATGACGCTGGCTCTGGAGCTGGCTAAGGCACTAAACTGTGAGGCGGCTGAGCCGCCCTGTGGTGAGTGTGTCTCGTGCCAAAAAATAGCCCTCGGGAAGCATGCTGATGTCCAGATTATAGGTGTGACCCAGGATATTAATGCCAGGACTAGACCTCGGGTAGAGATTGGCATTGACCAGATTAGAGAAATGCAGCACTCATCCAGCCTACCACCCTTTGAGGGTAGGCATAAAGTATTTATTATTAATGGGGCCGAGCTCCTGTCATTAGAGGCGGCTAACTGCCTGCTTAAGACCCTAGAGGAGCCCGAGGGCAGGGTAATCTTTATCCTGCTGACTACCAATGACCGAATGCTGCTGACAACGGTAGTTTCTCGTTGCCAGCGGCTGGAACTATCCCCACTGGCAACGGCTGACATAGAGACCAACCTTATTAGAAACTGGGGCGTCGAGCCACCGAGGGCTAAACTTCTGTCCCGGCTTTGCCACGGCTGTCTGGGGTGGGCATTATCGGCTGCTTCTGATGATGGTTTGCTGCAGCAGCGGGAGGAGAAGTTGGAAAGGCTGCTTGATCTTATCAGCGCTGATTATGAGGAGCGCTTTGCCTATGCTACCCAGTTAGCCAATCAGTTTAGCCAAAACCGGGAGCTAGTTCTGGAGGTGCTGGATTTATGGCGGGATTGGTGGCGTGACCTGCTACTGGTTAAGGTGGGCTTAAGCGAGACGATTACTAATATTGACATGTCAACGACGACTGTTGATTGGGCTGGAAGTTATCGTCTGGCTCAAATAAAAGACTTTATTAACAGTATTCAGGCGGCTGGGGAACAGCTCCGGCAGAATGCCAATCCCCAGCTGGTGCTGGAGGTATTAATGCTTAATATGCCGAGAAAGGAGGGCGTTACCACGCCACTGCTCTAAATAATGGCTGAGATTGTTGGCATACGTTTCAAAAAAGCCGGTAAGGTATATTACTTCGACCCGGCGGGTATTGACCTCGAGGTAAATGACTATGTAGTAGTCCAGACAGCCCGTGGTCTAGAGCTGGGCTACGTAGTCATTGCCCCCAGACAGGTATTGGTCAACGAGGTAACCACCCCGTTAAAACCGGTAGTCCGTAAGGCAGAACCTGAGGATATCAGGCATGCTCAGGAATTGGAGAATAAAGAAAAAGAGGCTCTAATCGAGTGCGGCAAGCTAATTGCTAAACTAGATTTGCCCATGAAACTACTATCAGCGGAATACAACCTTGAGGGTAGCCGTCTCACCTTCTACTTTAGTGCTGAGGAGAGGGTTGACTTCCGCGAGTTGGTTCGGGAGTTTACTAATCGTTTTAAGGTACGAGTGGAACTCCGGCAGGTAGGGCCCAGGGATAAAGCCAAACTCGTCGGTGGCTTTGGCCGATGCGGCCGTCCGCTATGTTGCATGAGTTTTCTGAGTGAGTTCACCCCGGTCTCTATTAAAATGGCCAAGGAGCAGAATGTGCCCCTTAACCCGATGAAAATTTCCGGGGTTTGTGGTCGTTTGCTGTGCTGCTTGACCTATGAGAACAAGCAATACCAAGCCATGAAGGAAAAATTGCCCAAGAAAGGCCAGCGGGTGTCCACAGCTATGGGGGTAGCCACCGTGGTCGGGAGCAACCCACTGAAGGAAACGGTATTGGTTGAGCTAGAAAGTCAGGTGGCGGTGGAATTGCCGCTAAGTGAGATTAAGCTCGAGGTTGGGCATTCTGATAAGCAAGGCAAAGGTGGCTGATTACTGGGAAAGGTATTTCTGCCATTGGTTCTCGGTCTGCAGGTAGTGGTAGGGAATGTAAAAAGGTATGTTACCTCGTGGTGGGGTGGGGTGGCGAAGTAACCTCATTCCGGCCTGTTCCGGAGTTCTGCCTGCCTTACGACGATTACAGGGTATACAGGCACTGACCACATTCTCCCAAGTGTGTTGTCCATCTCGATATCGTGGAATGACATGGTCCAGGGTAAGCTGCCGGATTTCCTTACCACAGTACTGGCAGATGTACCGGTCACGATTGAAAACCTCAACGCGGGTTAGCTTCGGCCGAGGTCGGGGGCGCCTAATAAAATAGGCTAGCCGGATTACCGAAGGCAACGGCAGAGCACAGTTAACCGAGTGTATAAAGCCGGAACCATTTTCCAGCATCTCCGCCTTACCATGGTAGATTAGCATTACTGCCCGTCGGACACGGCAGATGTTAAGTGGCTCGTAGGTTTGATTTAGCACAAGCACCGGCAGGTTTATCATCGTTTCCCCACGCAAAAACTTACTCATCTTACTAGAAAGCACATGACGATGCAAGCTTTAGTTTGGGCGGTCATTAGCTCCAGCGCCCTTTCCGGCCACCACGAGATATCTTCTTTCGACCAGATGTGGCATCAGTCCGATAGTCGGGAACAATGATATTCCATACCACACTGATTTTGGGGTCGGCTAGCCGGGAGCTAACGGGGCTATCAATTTCATCCAGTGAACCGCGGGCAGTAATTACTGTCGCCAGCCGTGCATTATAGCGGTAGTTGATAACCTGGTAAAGCTTTTCCTGCGCCCAGGGTGTGGTTGACTGCTCACCGAAGTCATCCAGAATAAGTAGCGGAGCCGCCTTTACACTTTCGAAAAGCTGGTCATAAGATACCTTACTCTCCGGGTTGAAGGTGGCGCGCAGGTGGTCAAGAAAATCGGGTACCACCACGAACAGGACTGGCTGACCACCCTGAAGGCAATAGTTGGCAATTGCCGCTGCCAAGTGAGTTTTGCCACAGCCAGTAACACCAATAAATACCAGCCAGCCTTCTGGTGATTTGGCAAAGTCAAGGGCTAGACGGAACGCCTCCTCCAGGTTATGGCGTTGCTCAGGCAGCAGGTTAACCCGTCTCCAGTCAAAGTTATCAAAGGTCATGCTTCTTTGCAGCTCAAACTCTGGACCCCAGGTATATTGTGGCGACGGGGGCTGTTTTCCTTCAACCACATATATTTGACATAGTTTAGAGTCAGTCAGACGGGTGCGTATTCTTTCCGATAGCTCTTCAATAGGGATGATAGTAACAATCACCGTGGGCAACTGGCTATTAAATCGATGAGTCAGCAGCTGGTCTAGCTTTTCCTTAGCCCATGGAGTACCGCTTTGAGCACCTAAATCATCTAAAATCAACAAGGAGGCGTCGCACACCCGGTTAAAGACCTCGTCATAAGGCACTTCACTATTAGGGCTAAAGGCAGAGCGCAGGTGGTCTAGAAGGTCAGGGGTAGTGGTATAGAAAGCTGGATAGCCACGGCTAATGCATTCATTGCCGATAGCCGCTGCCAGGTGCGTCTTGCCACAGCCACTGGAACCAGCCAGCACTAACCACCCTTTAGGTTCATTGGCAAAAGCCTTAGCTGCTTGATGGGCTGCGGTAAATCTTGCCTGGCTATCAGTGTCACCGCTCCTCCCCTGTGGTATCAGGTTATCAAAGGTGAGTGAGGTCAAGGCGCCTAGGTTGCTGTAACGCTCCAAACGAGTCTGCCGCTGCTTCTCTGATTCCTTCCGGGTGCACTGGCAGGGCACTGCCCTGCCAAAATCAGGGTGTCCAACAGAAACATCCGTATAGACAAAGCCAACCCCGTTACAAATAGGACAGGCTGAACTTGGTGACTGTTCTTTAGCGTCCGACCATGTGGCCATATTTGCCCTTGATGTATTTATCCGGGTCTGTCTTAAAATCTCGCCGATATGTTCCATCACTCCTGCCTTCGGTTGACCAGCGCTCTAAAATCCGAGCAATATAGCGCCAGTTTCGTTTATTTAACGCCACTGCCTCTTTAATAGCATCTCTAATCCAGGTTTCGGGATAAAGGCTTTCTGCAGCACGCAGTTCTTCAGCAATCATCGGGGTTAGCATACCGATGTTTTGTTCATAGAGGGTATAAATATCAGGCGGCTCCTCCTCAATATAGGTTGTTCTGCCCACTTTTAGCCCCGGCAGACGAAGCTCACCGCTTTGAATTCTGGCAATAGCCTGCCTCTCCGACTCGGTATTGAGAAAGTAAACATCCTCGTTTTCCCCATCCTTATCTAACACTATATGGAGGATGGTACCCCGTTTAGTCGCCATTTCCAGAGCGTTACGCAGTACCTCATCAGGTGGCTCAGCTATCTGTCTGAGACTGCTCATCAGACTCTTATTGGCTAAAAGCTCTTTGTAGGTAACAAAACGGGGATAGCCTCGCTTGGGATAAAACGTTTCCCAGACATGGAGAGTTGTTTTTAGCTCGGCCATGTCGTTAATTTGTGGTAGCAGCCTACTAAAGAAAAGATTAGGCACCGGGGTAAACTGCATCCTGGCGGGAAAACCTTTAAACTGCTCCATAATAGATTTAGCTCTTCATTAGCTTGATATCTTCAGACTTAGCTATCAGGAATGTTATCTGAAGTCTAACTGCTTCATAATAAACTTGGCTCTTCACTGGTAATAGCAATATCTTCGAACTTCGCCATCTTGGATAAGAAACGCAGGTCGATTTCTCCAGTAGGACCGTTGCGCTGCTTGGCTATCATAATATTGGCGATACCCTGCGGATACTCTTTATCAGGAAACTGACTTTCCCATCCCTCTCTGGTAGGATAATAGTATTCATCACGGTAGATAAATAAGACCTGGTCAGCATCCTGCTCAATACTACCACTTCCTCGGAGATCGGAGAGCTGGGGCTTATGAGAGGTTCGTGACTCAACAGCCCGGCTGAGCTGTGATACTGCTACCACTGGCACCTTAAGCTCGCGAGCCAATGCCTTAAGCAAACGGGAGATGTTGCTAATCTTTTCAACTTCGTCTCTTCCCTCCCCCTGCATCAATTGTAGGTAATCAACGATAACGAGGTCGATACTTCGTTCAAAACCAAGCCGGCGGGCTTTACTTCGCATCTCGACCACCCGGAGCATCGGAGAGTCATCAATATAAATCGCTGCTTCGGAAAGGATACCGATAGCCTCCATAAGTCTCTTTTCATCGGCTTCGTTATGCAACCCGAGGCGAAGCCGCCTGGAATCAACCCCAGATTTACTAGCCAGCATACGCAAGACCAGTGGCTCCCGTGCCATCTCCAGACTAAACAGAGCTACACAAGCCCCTTGCTCTACAGCAGCATTGGTAGCCAGACTGAGAGCAAAGCTCGTTTTACCCATGCTAGGTCGACCGGCGACAATAATCAGGTCAGAGCGCTGAAATCCACCTAGGAATTCATCCAGCTTGCTAAAACCTGACAGCACATGGTGTATTGGTTCAGCTTGGCCGACGACTTCTGGCGGTGGGGTCTCAAAATACCTATCTAGCACCTGGCGAATGTGGGTTAAGTCCTGCTGATCTTGTCCAGAGCGCAGCCTGAATAGGGTGTTCTCCGCTCTGCTAAGTGCCGCATCAGCATCCGGGTCAGCCTCGTAGCCAATGGCGGCGATTTGACTGCCGGCATTAATCAGGCGGCGCATTAGGGATAGGCGATAGACAATCTGAGCATAGTGCTCGATGTGGAGAGAGGTGACCACAATAGATACCAGATGACTTAAATAGGCAGCGCCACCACACACTTCCAGTTTTCCTCGGTGAGCCAGCTCCTGAGCGACAGTGATTTGGTCTATAGCCACCTCATTCCGCCGCTCGTAAAGTGCCCGGCATGCTTCATATATCAGCGAGTTTCGTTCAGTATAAAAATCTTGCGGCTGAAGCAAGGTGGCTATCTTATAAATTGCGGTGCCATCTATCAGCAATGAGCCGACTACATTTTCCTCAGCATCGCTGTCATGGGGCGGCAACTTTTCACCAGACACTCTATACTGTCTCCTCTTCGGTTACCTTAGTCTCCTCTTCGGTTACCTTAGTCTCCTCCTCGGTCTCCTTGGCCTCTTTCCCAACCTTCCTGGCTTTCTTCTCACCCTCCAGGTCAGTTACTTTAACCTTTATTTTAGGAATTACATCCCTGGCTAGTCTAATGGCTACTTCATAGCTACCGAGCTGACGGATAGGCTCGACTAGCTCTATCTTTCTCTTGTCAATCGCTACCTCAACTATCTTCTCCAACTCAGAGGCAATGTCAGCGCTGGTTATTGAGCCATAAAGTCTGTCCTTAGCGCCCACTTTTGCCTTTAAGATAACCTCCACACCCTCTAGCTGGCGAGCCAACTCAAGCATTTCCACCTCTAATTGTGCCTCTCCTTTGGCTCTTATCTGATGCTGCACCTTTATGGTATTGATGGTAGATGAGCTAGCTAGCACGGCTAGTTTCTGAGGTATGAGGAAATTCCTACCGTAGCCGTTGGCTACCTCTTTTACTTCACCAGCCCTAGCTACATTAGGCACATTTTCCAGGAAAATGACCTTCATAATTTCTCCCCCTTTCATAATTATACTTCACCCGGCACTGAAGTTAAAAGCTTAATCTGGATACTTTTATCGCCTTTGGTGAGATTCAACAACCTCAGCCACTTTAAGTTTTTATTTGCTAACCCTATCACCTTTCCCTTAATGGCTGACCCCATCCTACTTGGTGATGAACCTTTCCGCATAAATAGCCGCCGTAGCCCCATCCCCGACGGCGGCAATTATTTGCCGGATGGAGCTGGAGCGTACATCCCCAGCGGCAAAAATGCCGGGCATCTCGGTCTCCATCCTCTCATTGGTGATGATATGCCCGGTAGTGTCTAAAGGTAAAATACTCTTCAAGTAATCGGTATTAGGCTTAAACCCGATAGCGACGAAGACCCCAGCTATATCCAGGGAGGGTTTTTCTCCGGTTACCACGTTACGTAGCCTTAGCCTTCTAACCACGCCTTCACCCTCAATTTCTTCAACTACAGTATTCCACAGGAATTCAATCTTCGGCTCAGCAAAGGCTTTCTCCTGAACAATACGGGTAGCGCGCAGTTCTTGGCGGCGGTGTATCACCATTACCTTGGAGGCAAACTTGGTAAGGGAGAGGGCTTCGCTAATTGCGGCGTTACCACCACCAACTACCGCTACTGGCTGCTCTTTAAAGAAAGCGCCGTCACAGATAGCGCAATAGGACACCCCCCTACCGGTGAACTCCTTTTCTCCAGGTACACCTAATTTGGCCCATTCTAAGCCACTAGCGATAATCACTGATTTAGCGAACAGGTTACCTTCATTGGTCTTGACTATCTTCTGCTCCCTGCTAAGCTCAATACCGGTAACCTCGGCAGTTAACGTTTCCAATCCAAACCCTGTTGACTGCTGATGCATTAGTTCGGTCAGGTCATATCCGCTAATACCTTCCGGAAAGCCGGGGTAGTTTTCCACCAATTCGGCATTCACCGCCTGACCCCCGATTACCTCTTTTTCAATCAGCAGGCTGCTCAGCCTCGCCCTGGCCGTATAAATCCCAGCGCTAAGCCCGGCTGGTCCACCGCCAATAATAACTACCTCGTATTCTTTATCCATGAATTTCTACCTCTACCTCGATTGCATCCACTAGCTGGCGAATATTAAATTGTCCCGAGATTCTAGGCTGACCATTAATAACCAGCAGTGGTAGGGACAAGTTCTTATCCATGACCTGCTTCCTCAGTTCTAAGGCATGGTGATTAATAATAGGCTTAGACAGATCAAGGTATTCTAATTGTATTCTGTCACCAAACCGGTCTTTAATTCGCTCGGTAGCCAGGGCAATAGCCTCTACGGAGGACCAGTCTACACCACAGCGAGCGTCACATTTCTCACCCGCACTATCATCGACAATGGTAACCTGAATATTATGCTTAGTTTCCATCTGTTTAGCTCTAACCGAGCTAGTCAAGGGCGGCATCCAGGCTGCGCTTCAGCTCGGCTTTGGGTCTAAAGCCGACTATATGAGAGATGGGCTTACCCTGCTTGAAGATAAGCAAGGTGGGAATACTCATTATGCTATACTTGCTAGCCATTTTGGGGTTCTGGTCAACATCCAGCTTAACGAAGCTTACCTTACCCTCATATTCCTCTGCCAGTTCCTCCACTACCGGGGCAACCATACGACACGGGGCACACCAGGGTGCCCAAAAATCCACCAGCACCGGCCTTTCTGACTGCAATACCGTCTGGTCGAAATCGCTGTCACTTACCGCCATCGGCTTACTCATTGCGTTCCTCCTTGATTATCTGTGAGATACCTCGCTCTGCTGTCTGTTTGGCTAAATAAATGGCATTTTTAATCGCCTTGGATCGACTACGTCCGTGAGCTATAATGACGTTGCCATTTACCCCGAGGAGGCATGCCCCACCATATTCTCTATAGTCCAACCTTTGTGTCCAGGAGCCCATGTCGATATCACGGTGTAAAGCTCGTAATGGAAGACGATAGGCTTTAGCAAAGACCTGCCCGACCTGACTGAGTGAATATAGCCAGTTATCACTTATACCCTCAATGGTTTTGAGCACTATATTGCCGGTAAAGCCATCGGTAACAATGACCTCGGCGGCACCTTTCAAGATATCCTGGCCTTCTATATTGCCGATGAAGTTCATCTTTGAGCCTTTAAGAAGCCTATGGCTTTCTTTAACCAACTTGTTGCCTTTGGCTTCCTCTTCGCCATTACTGAGCAAACCGATACGTGGTGAACTGATACCAAGAATTTGGCTAACATAGAGATTGCCGAGAGAAGCAAACCAAACCAGGTGTTCTGGTCGGCAATCAACGTTAGCCCCGGCATCAATAAGGAAACTGGGCGAAGATGGCGTAATATTAATAAAGCTACCTATGGCGGGACGGGGAACACCCCGTATCTTGCCCAGGTTTAACAGTGCCGCCGCAACTACAGCACCACTGTTTCCAGCGGAAATAAACGCAGAAGCAATGCCGTCTCTCACCAGGTTAATGCCAACTACTATTGAAGAGTTTGGCTTACTCTGGATTGCCTTGATGGGTGGTTCATGAGGCCCAATAACCTCACTTGCCTCAACGATGGTAAAGCTAGCCTTTTTTAAATAGCGGCTGGTTAGCACATGGAGTATAGCCTTCCTGCCCACCAAAGCAACATCCACGCCGTACTCCTGCGACGCTTTTATGGCTCCTTTAACGATTTCATAGGGAGCATGTTCTCCACCAGCGGCATCAATGGCAATGAGCATCTACTTCCTCACCAAAAGTCTTAGCTAACCTGGCTTCTTTCCCACAGGTCACAGCGACCTCCCCACCGGGCCAGAACCTGACCATTATGAGAAAGCTGAGCTATCTCACATAGGTTAGGACAGGCCTGGCATTCGAACGAGGAGGTACGATACTCTACCTCACTTACTCCAAATCCTTTGAACTCGCTCTCACTATGATTACTTGTAATGTTTTCGTGCACCAGTAAGGCAGCGCCTATTGCTCCCATGACCTCGTGGTGTAGTGGCACGATGACCTCGGTATCAAGCTCTTCTTGAAGAGCCCTTATTATCGCCTGGTTGAAAGCGACCCCACCCTGAAATACTATTGGGGTTTTTATATCCTTCCCCAGCCCAACATTATTAAGGTAGTTGCGAACTAATGCCTGGCACAGTCCATAGAGAATATCCTCAATCCGGTGCCCCATTTGTTGTTTGTGAATCATATCTGATTCAGCAAAAACGGTGCATCGCCCGGCAATGCGCACCGGGTTCTTGTTGTCCAGTGCTCGCCGGCTGAATTCTTCTATACTCATGTCGAGGCGTAGTGCCTGATGGTCAAGGAAGCTACCAGTGCCAGCAGCACATACCGTATTCATGCCAAAGTCAGTTACTATCCCGTCTCTAATGATGATAATCTTACTGTCCTGCCCACCAATTTCAATGACGGTTTGCACTTCGGGGATATACTGGAGAGTGGCTACAGCGTGGCTGGTAATCTCATTCTTGACTAAATCAGCACCAACAATAACCCCAGCTAGATAGCGGGCGCTCCCAGTGGTAGCCACGCCACGAATCTCAACACCTTCAGGTAATTTTTGCTGAATTTGTTTCAGTCCTTGCTGTACCATGGTAATGGGCTTACCCTGTGTCGGCAGGTAGTTATGAGTAATAAGCTCATCATTTTTATCCAGCACAGCAAACTTGGTAGTTACTGAACCAACATCAATACCCAGATAAACTTCCACGGACTCTCCTTATACCGGTACTCGCCGCCGGTGGTCTTTACATCGGCGCTTTCGCTCCAGTAAGTCGACAAATGCCTCCAATCTGGTTAGCATACCCGCTTTAGCTAGCTGCTCATCACAAAGTATGGTTAACACCGGTATGCTCTCTTTGGTGGTCGGCATGATATTTTGAGCTATTATCTCCGGCATACAGGTGAAGGGGGCGAGGTGTACCAGCCCATCATACTCTTTAGCGTGGAGCACCTTTTCCCCCACTGATTCCCAACCGTCGCCGCCAATATCTCGCTTAAGGTAGGGCAAAGCTGCCTTGTGAACCCTGTCCTTCTCATTTACGCCCAGGGGATTGAGGAACAGGCTAAATTTAGTCCATTCGGAAACGAAGGTCATCCGTCTTACCTCTACTCCCAGCTTACCCAGTTCAATCTCTATATCTAGATTGGAAAAGGGTTCCAATACCACGTAAAACTCTCCGGTAATACCCACTATCAGTGGCTGAGCTTGAGTACCCTTCGCCACCTGATTTAGCTGGTCAATATATCCAGCTTGCACTTTTTTCAGGGTACCATAATCGTCTGCCTGGTCAATAGCCTTAACGGCTTCGGTAAATAGATGATTGGCCGTACCCCTGGCCTGTTCCACGGCACGCACCTTTTGCACCACTCGCTCTATTCTATCCATGGCATTTAGTTTAGTTAAACCAAAGCGAAAGGCTGATATTATCTTAGACCAAGGAGCATTGTTTGACAAGCGCTTAACCAGTTCTAGTATACCGAAAAGCTTACGCTCAGAAACGCCTACCGGAATCATTTCAAATTTGTGTCCCAGGTCACGGAGAATCCGTTCCTGGGTCTTGGCGTAGTAGCCCAGACGGCAGATACCATAACCAGCTGGCATAAGCAGGGTATCTGCTCCTAATTCAGCCGCTTCAATCAGGTTGCCCAGCATCAGCTTGAACGGGATGCACAATCCCTCCGGAGAATGCTTGACACCAAGAGTCAGGGTATGCTGGTTATTGACTGGTGGTATGACAAAGTCAATGTCAAGCCTCTCAAACAGGGCTTTAAAAGGTATGTACAGATTACCCATGTGGGGCATGCCTACACGCATACTTTTATCTGTCCCCTTTTCCTTCTATCTATCATATCGAGGAAGGCTTCCAGACGGGTAACTATACCGGCTTCAGCAGTATGCTCCTCCACGGTAAGGCTCATAAAGGGGGTAGTCCTTAATCTGGCAGCCTGCCGCTGCACCATGTCCATCATTAATGAATCGGGTCCGCAACCAAAAGTCATTATGCCAATAACACCGTTGACGCCACTTCTCAAGTAGCTCCCTCCCGCTCCGACCACTTCCTCTTCATATGTCCAGTAGGCTTTGCCCACCACTCTGGTAATAGCTGACTGGAGTTCCTCCACGGTTAACATCTCCGGGGTTAACACCCTATTGTGAGCCCGCTCCAGGCGATGGATAAGGCGGTGATTTATGAGTTCATCATAGAGGAGATAGGGATGACCAATGAGGGCAATGGTATCTTGCATTGGTTGGCTGGAATTTACCCCTGGCTCCGTCTCTGTAGCTGATATTCTTTCGATTGCCTGTGGTGGTGCTAGTCTGTGTCTGGACATCAACTCAAGATAATTCAGGTGAACCTGCCAGGCAGCCATTGCCGCACGCCTGACCTTAAAAGGATTCCAGGTAAAACGTTTGCCTAGCTTATAAATAGCCTGATACAGGCTTCGTTTCCCCTGGTTAACATCTATCTCTATATCCAGGATGGGTGGAGATTCCGGGACAACGGCATGGCTCATGTCTGGTAGACCAAGAAACTTGGAGCAGTTGTAAACTCTCCTCTTCACGCTACGGATGGCGGGAATAAAAATATAGTCGCACCTTCCTACTAGGGAAAGAACATGCCCCACAAAGACCTTCACCGGTAAACAGGTATCAGCTACCACTCGGGAAGAGCCGGCTGATAGCATAACCTGAGTGGTTGGTGGTGAAACTACCACCTCGGCCCCCAGTTCTTCAAAGAACGCCTTCCACATCGGGTAATACTGGTAGTAGAGTAAAGCCCGGGGAATGCCTATCCTAATCATTTTGGCTGTTGGAACTCCCGTTTAATCTCGCTAACTATTTCCGAATTAGCTACCAGGTCAACCACTGTCATCGCTAAAGCCTTGGCGGCATCAAGCAACCCCTGAATGCCAGCCTCAGAAGCCGCTGCCGAGGCAAACTGGGGAGAATGGTTTGCCACCGCTATCGGGGCTATAGCCACAAAAGCGTGGATACTGGGCACCAACTGACTAACGTTACCCATATCGGTGCTGCCAAAGGTTTGGCTGGGGTCAGAGATTGGCGCCTTGCGTCCCAGGGCTTGCATATTCTGGCTAAACAATCGAGCCAGAATCAAATTACTACGCAGTGGAGCATAGCGTATGTCTTCCCACTTATATTCCAGGTGGGCACCAGTGGCAGTAGCGGCGCCGGTAAAACAATTAAGCACCCTCGGTTTCAATTCATCAAGGTAGGCATCATCCTCGGCGCGCACCAGAAAATTCCCTGCGCTGTGGTCAGGAACAATATTAGCTGCCTGTCCGCCATCGGTAATAATACCATGGATACGGGCTTTATCCTTAATGTGCTGTCTGAGTGAATTAATGGCATTGAACGATTGGAGCATGGCTTCCAGGGCATTGATACCAGCTTCGGGTCGGCCGGCAGCATGGGCCGCTTGACCAAAGAATTCGACCTGTAAACCCTGGGAGACAAGGGCTTGGGTAGTAGCGACATTAAGCGCCCCTGGGTGCACTATCATCGCTGTGTCCAGATTGTCAAAGGCTCCCCTACTGGCCATTATTATCTTCCCCCCATATAGCTCCTCAGCCGGCGTGCCAATAACAATGATACTACCCCCGAACTGGTCAATAGCCGGTTTAGAAGCTACCCCACCACCAACAGCACAGGTAGCTATTAGATTATGACCACAGGCGTGACCAAGCTTAGGTAGGGCATCATACTCCGCCAGGATGGCGATAGCTGGTTTTCCCTGCCCATACCTTGCTTTAAAGGCAGTCGGTAGCCCACAAATGCCCCGCTCTATAGAGAAACCATTTTCTCCCAGGTATTGGGTCAACCAGTTGGCTGCCTTGTTCTCCTGGAAACCTAGCTCAGGGTTGGAATGAATTTTCAGGCTCAGCTCACTAAGCTCGTGGCGGTGAGCATCTATTTTGTCTATGACCGAATTCTTAAAACGTTCAGTTTCCAAATCTTTCTCCCGTTCCGTGGCAGCTTCCTCGTGGTCACCTGTGATGTATTATAGCTTAATGGGACTAAGATTTCTAGTTGGGTTCAGGCGAAGGGAGATTGACAGCTGGCTAAAAGATTTGATAGAATATGATAATTGAATACAAATATCCGAGCCATTTCTCCTAAAGACATGTCCATGGAGATTGGCCGATAGGGCACCACCGTTTCCAGTGGTACCTCCCATGTTTGGAAAGGAGGTTGCTGGTGGCTTTGTGCTAAGACACCTCCTTTCGGAGGTTTTTTTATGCCTACCCTAAATGAGGTTAATAAACAATCTCCTAAATTGATTAGGAGACAAGTTTCTTTTTAGCCAATAAGGATTCCCTAAGAAAAAAAGTATGCAAAACAAAGTAATTAGTTCTTTAATAGCAGTGATAGCGCTTGCTGGTCCAATCGCAGGAATGGTGGGATGTGGAGCCTCAACGCTAAGGGTAGCCACAACAACCAGCCTCTATGATACCGGGCTGTGGGGATACTTGGAGCCAATGTTTGAGGAGCAGTATAATGTTGAACTGGATGTCATTTATGCCAATACCGGTATGGCTTTGGAATACGGCAGAAAGGGAGATGTGGATATAATCACAGTTCATGCCAAAGCCCGTGAGGAGAAATTCGTAGCCGAGGGTTACGGTGTAAAGCGAGTCCCTTTTGCTTACAACTATTTTCTCATCGTAGGTCCAGCGGCTGACCCGGCGGGCATTAAAGGGATGAGTCCTGAACGTGCTTTCCAGAAGCTGATGGAAACGGGAAGCGGCAGTTTTGTCTCCCGGGGAGATTATTCCGGGACTCACTCCAAAGAGAAGGCAATCTGGAAAGCGGCTGGGTACGAATACGAGGCAGTTACCGAGGCTGGCAAGTGGTACATTGAAGCAGGGCGAGGCATGGGACCAACCTTACTGATGGCCAGTGAGAAACAGGGGTATACACTGTCAGATATGGGTACTTTCCTGGCTTATAAGGGTAAACTGGATTTGGTGCCGATAGTAGATAAAGGTGACATACTGCTCAATGTCTACTCCGCAATTGCTATAAATCCGGAAAAGAACCCAAAAACCAAGATTGAGATGGCAAATAACCTGATAAGCTTCCTTACCTCACCGGAAATACAGAAGCTTATCGGCGAGTACGGCGTTAAGAAATACGGGATGTCGCTATTTACTCCATGTGCCGGGGCAGAACCAAAATAACCAGGTCCTTAAAAAGGAAGGGATAGGGCTGTTGACTGAGATATGGGACGGTTTTATCAGGGCAATCGGGCTTATCGTATCCCTTGACCCAGAGGTGTTTGAGATAGCCGGAAGGTCACTGGGTATCTCGTTGACCGCCACCGTCCTTGCCTCTCTGATTTGCCTCCCTCTGGCAAGTCTAATTCACTTCCATCGCTTCCCAGGCAAGAGACTGGTGATAAACATCATCCAAACACTATTCAGTCTGCCCACGGTAGTTGTTGGCTTATTTGTTTTTGTCCTCTTTTCCCGGGCTGGACCTATAGGTGGACTTAATATAATGTTTACCCCCACCCTTATGGTAATTGGACAGACGTTACTGATTACGCCAATACTACTTGGTCTCATCATCTCAGCACTAAACGGCGTGGATAAAGCGATTACGGATACGGCTCTCTCGCTGGGAGCCAGTGGCCCTCAGGTTGGCTTGGTGATAATCAGGGAGGCAAGGTATGCCGTGGTGGCGGCAGTGATAGTAGGGTTTGGCCGAGCCATATCCGAGGTAGGACTGGCCATCATAGTTGGCGGCAACATCAAGGGGTTTACCCGGGTTCTCACCACAGCGATATCTTTAGAAACATCCAGGGGTGAGCTAGAGTTATCAATAGCTCTGGGCATAATTCTCATATCCATAGCCCTTATCGTCAACCTGGCTTTAAATGGAATCCAGCAGAGGTAATAATGTCGCTAATAGAAGTAGTTGACTTGTCCCACAAATATGGTGAGCGAATCATACTAAAGAATATCAACCTGGGGATTGAGAAGGGTGAAACCTTCGCCCTGATCGGACCGACCGGCTCCGGTAAAACTACCCTTTTGCGTCTCATTGACCTCCTTGAAATGCCTACAGCAGGGAGAATATATTTTGACGGCATAGATACTACCGCATTGGGAAAGATGAAACTAGGGGTAAGACGACGAATGGCCTTTGTCCTTCAAAAGCCGGTAGTATTTAACATGAGCATCTATGATAACATCGCCTACGGATTAAAATGGAGAAGGAAGAGCCGGCAGGAAATCAGAGAAAAGGTCAGCTACTTACTTGACGTTGTTGACCTGGCTGCTTTTCGCCATAAAAATGCCAGAACATTATCTGGCGGTGAGGCTCAAAGGGTAGCCATAGCTAGAGCCCTGGCGGTCGAGCCAGAAGTGCTGCTGCTGGATGAACCCACGGCAAACCTGGACCCTGTGGCCACATCAAGAATTGAGCAATTGATATCACGCATTATTCATCAGTATGAAACGACCATAGTAATGGCTACGCACGATATGTCCCAGGGCCAGCGGCTGGCTGATAGAATCGGCGTGATGGATGATGGCGAAATTATTCAAGTAGGAGACCCCGGACAGGTATTTAATATGCCTCAAAACAGGCAAATAGCTGCCTTCGTGGGTATGGATAATATTATAGACGGAGTAATCACCACGAACGAGGACAAGGCGGTC
>SDBV01006516.1_pt1 | contig 16170 bp, 16 predicted proteins | sample 2277081 | NCBI WGS metagenome assembly SDBV01 (sample SAMN10402039, study PRJNA504765) | marine sediment metagenome | isolation source: marine sediment core GS10_PC15, 223 cmbsf | place: Arctic Ocean: Southern Knipovich Ridge | collected 2010
CTTAATCACTTTTCCCTAAAATTTGTTTTATAAACGTGACATTTTGAGGATATTCATAAAAAAAACTATTGAGACAATTTACCATTGAAGGTCTTTTTTCTTTATATACTTATAAAATTAAATCTTTTTTCTTTATATACTTATAAAATTAAATCCATACAGTAAGATTGAATTTGATGAAAACATTGCAGAATTAATATTCAGCAGTCTTTCGAGAGCTATTGATTATTTATCTAAGAATCAGATTAAGATATAACAGTATCTATATTCATTGGAATTTCAAGTTATTCAAATTTCCTAATGATTTTTTTAACAGTATCTTTAAGATTTAAGTTATCAGCTTTGATATTAACAAGAAGTTGATTAAGGGTTCGAATAATATCAATTCTTCTATCTTTATACCTAGAAAAATCGATGGTTCTCAAGAATTCATCTAATAAACCTGCTTTGTTTTGCTTAATAGCTCTTACTAAGAGATTTTCTATCTTATTATTGAAGTACTCGAATAAATCTAATATACGAAGTAAATTAGTATAATATTTTCCATTCTCAAAAAGCTCAATAAAATTTGGATAACATTGATTTTTCAAGATCGCTGAAGTTATTGGATTAAAAGTATAAGAGAAAAATACATCCAAAAAGTTATATTCAAATTTCTCATCTTTATTCTTCATAAAAACAAGTAGTTTTTTACATATATCTTTAAATTTCAGAATATCTTGTTGATTAATATCATTTCTTCTATTTACTTTCATTACTTCACGATCTATTGCATTGAATGTATTATTTAAATTTTCATCTGGGATTTCTCCTTTTTCTATCATATCCAAGTAGTTAAAGATTAATTCAAAATCTATAGTTTCCAGTTTTAAGTATTTTTCTTTACCTTCAGAATAAAATTCATCCTCATCTTCAGTTTCTGCTAGAATAGGTAGATTGGATTTTTTTCTAAACAAGTTTACATATTTTAGATTCACTTCTAACTGGTTGTAAATGTTGTTCAAAAGGGTCTCAACCGTATTTCTTTCAGTTTCTTCAATAGGAATATTATGTGCAATCTTATTCCTAATCTTATACAAATCTTCAAGATAAGTGATTATCCAACTTTCTTTAGGGAAAAAAGGTTGAAATATCTCCCAATTACTGCTAATAATTACTCTTAAATCATCAAAATCCGTGTAAAAAATATCTGAGCCTCCTCTAATCGATAACCACTTATACAAAGTTTCATCTTTCTTTCTGTTTCTTACATTTTTCCCAATTTTCTGATTTATTTTTAATTTTTCCCAGTAATTCATTCCATGTGCTTTAATGCTAACCTCTTCAATGAAAGCTCTGATATGATTTTCAAAGATAAAGAGATTAAAATATACTTCAGCCATGATTTTTCCCATAGCTATCGATTTTTTGGGAAAATCAATGGAAATTTCTTCAAAATTTGTAAGTATCTCAATTTTATTTTCCTGTGTTAAATCAACTTTTTTGATACCAATTAAATCTGTAGATAAATTTCTCTTTATAGCAATCAATATTCCTATTATTGACATAAAACGTTTTGAAAAATAAGGGCGTTTCTTCTCCAGAATCTTAGTAATTTGATCGTGATAATCTGGATTATCTAAATGCCCAACGATATTTAGTGTATGAGTTATTAAATTAAACATATCATCTTCGGGGATATCTGATAAATCTGTATATTCAGATTTTTGTTTTAGCTTTTCATATTCCACTAAAACGCCATCAATTTCATTTAGTAATTTTTCTTTAATTTTATCCTGATTTTCGATCTTCATTACCCATTAAAGCTTATTATATTACTATGCTCATATTTAAAATGTTTATTAGCCTTTATAATTGTTTTTTGATTAGATTCATATAAAAAAAGATTAGTAATAATTTAATATTGGAATGTCACTTTAGATTTTAATTATTCAAGAATCTTGCTTTAATTATAATATCTCATAAAATCAAACCTTAAATGAAGTAACCTTTTTTTCTAACGTAGAACTATTTAACCCACATAGAAACTCAAAAAAAGATAAGGATAAAATGCGGAAAGTTATATCATTCTCAGGAAAAGGTGGGGTTGGAAAATCAACTCTCCTCGTCTTAATGCTCAAATATCTCCTTGAAAAATTTAATGATCTCAATATCCTCGTAATTGATGCCGATCCCGATGCAAATATCGGAGATTTAATCGGTAAAGAAATCCAGTTTAAAGAAACAGTCGGTGGAAAAATGGCGGAGTTGAAACAAAAAATCCAAAAAAGACAAATTCCTCTTGAGGTCTCGAAAGATCAAATCGTTGAATCCGAAGTATTTGACTCCCTAATTGAAATGGATGAGTTTGATGTTTTAGAGATGGGGTATATCGCTTAATCTTCACTTTTAATAAGGTGCAGGCTTAAATATATATACTATTTCACGTTCTTCTCCAAAGTATTTTTTATTAAATCTAGTATAGATCTCTGAAGCAGTCTCATCAATTCCATATGCTATACCAAATTTAAAATCCCCAATATTTATATCTTCCATTATTTGTCCGGTTAATTCATCAAAAGCAGTTTTACTTTCAACTTTTTTAATCTCTATTGCAACTTTATTATCTACAGCTAAATCTATATGACTTTTACCTGATAAAGATTTATTTAACTCAACATTAGGAAAAATCTCCATTAAATTATAAAAATAAGCATTTAGGTCATTTTCATTTTGAAATTTTACAGTAGGAATTTTTTTTAAATCAATTTCTTTATCAAAAAAATGTATAAGTTTTTCCCATAATTTTTTTGCTTTAGAAAGTTCTATGGAATAATCTTTCAACACAATATTTTCAATAGAGTCAATTGTTTTATAGATGTATTCTGTCTTAAACATATTTAGAATTACAGAAGATAAATCACCATTAAGAAAATGAATATTTTTTAGAAGTAATAATAATCTTTTTTCTGTATCTGAAGTAATATCTTCTAATGTATTAAATTCCTTAATTTTAAGATAAAAATTTTCAAGAGAATTAACCGCAATAATGAAACTGTTCAGGTTCCATTCATTAAAAACATTTTTTGATTTTTCTAACAACTTTAAATTTAAATCTTCAAAATTTAGTGCTTTCCTTAAGAATTCAAAACAATTTTTCTTAGCGTTAAGTAAATCTATTAGATCTTTGGGAAGTTTCTTATTATTGAACTTCATTATAAGTTTGTTTATTGTTTCTGACAGTTTTTTGCTTTTTAAATGCAACTGATAAAGTGTATTAGAATCTAAAGCTTGTAGGAAATAGTCATCAACATCTTCTAATGCGATTAATAAATTCTTCGCATTATTCGCTTTTGCATAAATTTTATCAATTATTATAATTAATTGAGGTTTTATATCTTTTAATTGAGATTTTAGTTCATCTATTTTTTCGATAGCTATATCATATTTATGCAAATCAATAAAAAGAACAGCAAAGTTTATTTTACATTCGATGAACTTTGGATTATGTCCTAAAATAAATTCATATAACTCTTTTGTTTTATTATAATCTTTTCTTTCTGAAAGAAGAACAGTTTTATTTGATAGTACATATTTGTTATTAGGATCACTTTCTAAAACAAGATTAAATAATTTTAATGACTCATCAAAATCCCCTAAATTTTGAGAAGCTATAGCTTTATTATTTAATACTCGAACATCCCTAGAGTTAATGCTTAGAGCATGGTTATAACTCTCAATTTCTTCTTTAAAATTACCCATATCCTTGTAAATTAAAGCTTTATTGAACCATATCTCTAATACATCTGAACGGATATCTAATGCATGATTAATATATTCAAGAGCTTGATGATATCTTTTATAACTTTTTAATACCATCGATTTATAAGTTAATGCTAGTATATCTTTATTATCGATATCTAAAGCCTTATTAAAACATTCTAATGCTTCTTTTTGATTCCCAGATTCCTCATATGAAAGACCGAGACTTACCCACAAGCTATTATCTTTAGCATTTATTTTAATAGCTTTTTTATAATTTATAATAGCGTCTTTGTATTTCTTTTGGCTATCTTGATTTGAGCCTAAACTCACATAAATCTTGTAATTATTTGATTCAATTTCTAAAGCTTTTTTTAATAACTCTTCTTCTTCTTTTAATCTTGATAGTCTATTTAGTACTGAGGATTTATTTAGATAATATTCAGTTATTTTCGAATTTAATTCAATTGCCTTATTGAATGTTTTAATTGACTCAATATTTCTGTTTAATTTTTTTAATATTATCCCTTTATTATTCCAGTTATGAGCGTTATTTGGATCTATATCAATGGCACATTGAATTGATGCTAAAGCAAATCCATAATTATTTTGTTTTATTAAGATTTGTGTTTTGATCTCCCATAATTCTTCATTATCTGAATTTAGTTGAATTGCATTATCTAATGTTTTCAATGCATTTTGTAAATCGCCAATGTTAAAATAAGAAATACTTATACTTTTTTTAATGAGAGGATTATTTTCATCTAAGAGGGATGCCTTCTTAAATAACACTAACGATTCCTCCCATTTTTTTAATCTCTGTAAGATTTTACCTATATTCTCCCAACCAATACGAAATTTAGGTGCAATTTCAACTGATTTATTATAAAATTCTAATGCTTCCTCAAGATCTCCTTTTTTTTCCAAGAAATATCCAATATTTGACCAAGTTTCAAAATCATCATAATTTTTAGTTTGAAACTGTTTTAAATAATTAATAGCTTCATCATACTCTTCTTTTCTTTCTAATGTTAATAAAAGCTTCCCAATAATATGTTTATTATCTGGTTCAAAACCGTATGCAGATAAAAAGCATTCAAATGCTTCATCATTTTTATTTTGGTCAAAAAGAATAATTCCTTTATTAAAGAATGCTGAAACATTTGGAAAATAATCTATAGACTTTTCAAAACATTTAAATGCATCATCAATCTTATCTTCTTTTTTTAAGACTAAACCTTTAATATTCCATGCAACATAATCCTGTGGATTGAGTTCTATTGTTTTATCAGCATTAATCAGTGCCGCACTATAGTTTTTCATCCCATAAAGAACTTTACTTTTATTTGCCCAACTATTTGAATGCTGCGGATTTAGCTCTAGACTTTTATTGTAATATTTAAGAGAATTTTCAAGATTATCCTTATTCATATATTCTAATGCTTTTTTGAAATAAAACTTAAAATTTTTCTTTTTAATACCTGTCATTAAAAGATTTTTTTAGGACAACTCCTCTCTGAAATTCTTCCTTATCTATCTATAATATTCTATATTTTTAAATTAGACATCAACTTGAGGAAATTAATGGATTTCTCTTTAAGTTTCTGATTTATATATAATAAATTTTTAATATTGTTTGATTATACGAAAGTAAATTACTTGCTAAATTCTAACAAGAAATTCTTTTGCATTTATTAAATTTCTTTAAAATGTTATTCTTTTATAATTATCCCTTTTTCCTTCAATTTTTCTCTAAAGTATGAAAGGAAATCTTCTAAAACGTGGAGATTTACTTTAGGTTTAATGTATGAGAATTGTTCTTTTGTTTTTATTTTTTTTAAATATACCACTCCGCGTATTTTCTCTATATGCCAGTCTGAATTAATAAGCATTGAATATAATCTTGATGTACTAATTTCCATGATTAAATCTTTTCTTAAATTGTCAAGTATATCGTAATCCAGTTTATTATTTATTGCAATAATCACATCTTTCATCTGTGGATTTTTTAAAAGATCATAGAGATCTTGATATTGATTTTGCCGAGAATTAATTATAGATTCATTAGTAACTAATGAACCATTCATGTTTTTTATGTATGGCAGAGATTCAGTTTTACCTAATATCCCTGTTTCTCTCATTGTTTCAATGACAAAATCAACAAATTTTTCTGCTTCTGGTTGTCTAATTGTCATCTTGAGCGATTCAAATCTATGTTGGTACATACTTCTATCAGCATGAAACTCTTTAACTATCTCATCATATTCATTAATATTGGTAAAAAACTTTTGTTGCATATTTTTATATAGTTCAGGGAAATCTAGAGTTCTTCCACTTTTACCATTTTTAAAGATCAAATCTGGTCGGTTTTTTTCTGCTAAAATAATCATTGATACCTTAGATAAAACATTATCAGCAAGATAATGACCTAATTCATATATAACTGGGAGTTCATTTTTAACTAATGTCTTCGCAAAACTAACCATCTTCTTAACAGTTATTTTGTAAGATTCTATTGTCTTTTTATCCATATTTAATAAAAAAATAGTTATCCATCTTTTTAGAGTATTGTTATTTGAGTATATTATGCAATTAGTCGTTTTTTGCTAAAGTCAAATATAATTTTTATGTTATTAATTCTTACACATATTCGTTTCCTTCTTTTTCATTCAATTCCTATTGAACTAAATGAATAATATAGATTATACGAAAGTCACCAGTTAAATATAACCATTATCCTTCATATAACCTGTAATATCATTTACCACTCCTTCACATAAGTTAAATAAATCTTGAACCTCTTCGATATTATATATCTTTTCTGGATGATTAGTAGGATTTCTGTAATTAGCTCTAATCCTGTCTAAGTTATCAAGTAAAATACTGAGATCTGATATATTTAGATTTTTTAATTCAGTAATAACAGGACCCCAATTCATCTGTGATGTATCTATTTGAGGTGATAAATTATTTAATAAGATTCTTAATAGACCTTCAAGCCCTCTTAGTACATGGAAAGCAGAAGCGGTTGGGCATTCAAATGCAATGCATTTTCCACTCTCCTTAAAATCATACTGAATTTTGTCGGGAAGGGAATCGAAAACATCTTTCGCAAAAAGAGAACCAGTATCATTTAATAATTTTTTCACATCAATCCTCTTTTCAGTAATAGAAAAATTAAATTTTGTCCTACTCTCTGCTACAACCACACCTATTAACATGTTCATAATATTAAAAAGATTCTCCTGCTCATCTACGGTAAGTACTTGATCTTCTTTTTTTATATTCATTTTTCCTTTGAGCCGTTTGAAGTTACCTAATGCTTCTTTTGTAACATAAAAGTCAGATTTTTCAATAATGTTTATTAGAATATTCATATAATCTAAAATATATCCTTCTCCGCGAATGGGCGTTCCTTCTCCACACCTCTTTAAATATTCTAATATGCCACCAATTCTTATATATTCAAATAAACTTCTAGCTCTCATTTTTTTTATTCCCTATGATTTTCTTATTGATCAATCTATTCATTTTTGGTATTTAATTTTTATTATGTAGTTGTACTTTATTATGTTATAGTTATCCATATCCATTCCCCTCTTTTTCATTTCTTTCCCATTTTTTTTTATCTTTTCTATATTGCATTTTATTTTTCATGATTAATTCCTGTAATCCATCAATAGCTTTCTATTCATAAAATAAGAAGAATTATCGTTATACAAATAAAAATAAGAGACAAATTACGACTGGGAGTATTTTGAGGAATATTCCTTCATTGAAGAATTTCTAATAAAAAATCCTACAACTAAGAAAATGAAAGAGTTCAATCATATTTTAGCCCCTAAAGGCAATCCTTTTAATCATATCCTGGACGCTATGCTTCCCTACATGAACACGCTCCCCAAAAACGTTCCTGAAAGGCAAATGCAAGCTAAATTCGACACAGATTTTACCAGAGGGATTGAACTAAGGTTACTCAATGATGAGGAGTTTATCCAAAGAATTGAAGTTCGCCTAAAAAAAGGACACAAATTCACTTTTCTTATGGATAAACCTGAAGATGTTAGCGTTAGGGATTGGATAGCAGAAGTAGAAAAAATCTCCTATAAATAAATTCAATTTACGAAAATTTGTAAATTGTCGCGGTCTCCCCAATATTTACCTCACTAATCCTATTTTTTACATGGTCAGAATAGAATACTTATGTCCTGGATTTTTGTCATCCTCTTCCTTCAATAATAAGGCTTCTAAAGACCTTCTCTTTTTAGTTGAATCGAGTTCACAACTACAAAGCATAAAACCCAAAACCTAACCATTTCTATTATAATTTACAATACAATATCTCACTTCTATTATATATATTAGCCTTTCTTTTCATAACTTATTCAAATTATATCATAGGAGGTATAAAACACAAAAATGAATGAAATTAATAACCAAAAAAAAGATCTTATTGTATTAGACTTTGACAATACACTATTTTATAATCACCTACAAATATTCTCGATGAATATTGTAATGGATCACATTTTACCTGCACGAGAGTTTTTTTCTCAATTAAACGCTCAGGTAGATTTATTTAATTCTTACAATTTCGCCCATTCCACGAGATTCATTCTCTTAACTGGGAGACCTAGAAGACAAGAACGGTTAATTTTCTCAGTTCTCAGAAGAAAGGGATATAAGATAAATGAAGCTTTCTTTTCCAACTATAATTCTAACATCTCTCATTTGGAAGCTCTTACACACGAGTCTGACTTTTTAATTAAATATTGGTCGGCAAAAGTAGACCTTATTAACAAGCTAAAACACTCGAATAAATACAGCTCCATTACGATCATAGACGACGATAATATTATTTGCATCCATCCATCAACTAATTGGTTCAAGATGCTTGGAGTACCACTCTCATCTTTAATGAAATCAGTATTATAGTTCCAATATTTGTCCGCTATACTCCATTTAACCTGATATGCATCTAATCGATGAGTGGAATAAATTAATATGTCATCCACGCGACCAGCATCGGGATTTACCAAAACAACCTTTACTAGACTCTTGTCAAACAAACCTTTAATTATAAGAGAGGTTGCAAGATGATATTGAGGATAATATCCTCGCATAGCTCTTCGTTCTCCTTCGGCGGGAGCAATAGAATTTTGGGTTTCATCCATCTTGATCTTTCTTTAAATATTGTATTTGATTCGTTTGATGACATTCTTGTCTTTTAATCTCCATCTTATTATTTAACATTAGAATTTTTCCTTATTAAATTTCATAGTAATCAATGAATATGTTGCATTTTTATCTCATAAACTACTGGAGCAAAAATAAAATGAATTCCCAACACAATTTAAATTTATTTAAGAAGAAATTAAGAAAAGAATAGATAAATTTATATAAATCTTCACTTAATTTTATCCTTGAATAGGTATGAGCTTAACAAAATTTTTGAAATTTAAAGATGTAAGAAAAAAATTTCAAGAATACTTTTCCAAAACAAGATTTGTTGTAAAAAAAGAAATCTTAGCACCTCCACTAACAGAAAATTATGGAAGAGTGGGAACTTCATTTGATTATCTTTTACGTTTCTATCTAAAATATCTAAATCCTCAAGTTATTACTCACAGATGGGTAGCAGAGCTTTCACTTGAAGGATTGAAAGAAATAGTGGAAATGAAGAAAAGTAAACTAACAAAAGACCAGAGAATCGTTTTTCCGCTTTGGAAAGATTGGTACACGAAAGGAAAAGAAGAGCTGACACTGGCAAAAGAAAGATATACTCAATTCTTAGAGACGGGACAAGTGACTGATGATTTAATAAAATCTACTTTATATCTTTCCAAATTAGACTCAATCTATAGAGCTAGGTATATTAAAAAGGATTTTGAGTATGTTGATAAGAATGATATTAAAGACTTGAAAAATCTTATTTCACTTATAAATCAAAAAGAATTTAAACCTAATAACAGTTGTATCTTAAATCCTACTTTCGGTAATGCTTCTGCTATGGTTTTACTATCTCATTAGAATTTTTAATAGTTTCGAGAAATCATATAAAATATCATAAATGTTTTTAAGTCAAATTAATCATTATTTTATTGAAGTAAAATTTAATAAAAAAGGATAAAAAACCAATATCACAGGTTTATGTATCATAATGTGGCAGAGTATTTGGACTATAAGGAAACGTAATAAAAATATTAGGAACTATAAAAAATCAATTGAATATTTAGAAACTAAAAGATATATTAGAGAAGCAGAAGATTTTAAAATAGCATTAAATAATCTAAAAATGGAAGCTGAAGTTTGTGGTTATTGTAATATTGAATTAGAAGATAATGATATTATTAATAACTCACATAAATATGAAAATAACTGTAGATTCTGTTTCTCTAAAATTTAATCTTCTTCTTCATCTCTTTTTTCTAACGCTAACATAGCATTAAGAACTAAGCTCGGAATACCTACACCGGCTCCAACTAATAACATACCGAGAGCTTCAATGAATGTTATTAAACCTACAAAAATAAGCCGCCCTACACCGATTTGAAAATTATGATTAATAAAGATTCTTTTTTTAGCGAAACTATTCCATTTTTCTATTTTCCCCATAAAAATTACATCATTATTTAGTAATATTGTTATATCAAAAAAATAATAAAAAATTAAGATTAGACATATATTAGATCTGAAGAGGAAAATATTATTAAAAAACTATCAAAATTATCTGAAAAACTACAAGACGCTGAAGATCATAATGAAAAAATAAAATTACTCGTTAAATTTGATAAATTCTTAAAAAATAACAAAGAATTCATAAAAGAAAGGTGTCCAGATAAAATAGTAAGCATTTTGCGATCAATATAATTAATTTATCTGGGAGATCTTTAAGTAAAGATCTGACAAGGAAGAATTTAACGAAGAAAAGTTACTATTTACTATTTTTGTTTCCAAAAGCGTTTAGATATAGGGATTTATAGGATATCCTCTTTTAAATCTTTTAAATCGAAGTGCCAAATATCAACACCCCCTTTTTTTCATACTTTCCAAGATTTAAAGTTAAATGGGGCCAAGTTTAACATGAAAATATAAAAAGATTTATCACATTTGCTCTTACTGAATATGACATCACTTATTACAATTAAACCTAAGTCTATTAAATTTAGATGATAATCTATTTATTTCAATCTAATACAAATCAGATTTAGAAATCTCTGATGGTATTTTAGCTCCGAGAAAATATGAAGAATTTTTAAATAGTAGGAATGAGAAACTTAAGGAGAAAATTAAAACTGATCTGTTAGAGTATAATAGAGATGATCTAAAGAGAACCAAATTTATTTATGACCAGTTAAAGGAGTTAGAGTAATTATTTTGGGTTTTATATTGATCCATTTTCTCTTTAAGGATTTCTTTCTCACGGATCAGGGATTAGTCAACTTCTTCTAATTGAGTAAGGTAAGTGATATTAATGCCGTTAAAAAGGTTTTTCTATTTTTCATTTTTTTTGTCTTTATTGTATAATTTTAGAATATAGGGTTCTAGTTTATACTTCAGATATCTTATTTAAATTTATACCCAAATTTATTACACACCTTTAGCATTTTCCTAAAATAACTAGATTTGGGGTGATTTTAAGTGTTGATAAATTTTGTAATTTCTATATATCCGTTTATCGATCCCCGAGTTAGAGGACTGCCTTTTCTCTTTATCAGAATCTTTCTTAATTGTTCTAAAGAATTGTACTTTTTTATTTTTGCTAATACAGGATGGTCATTAAAACTAAATTCTTGAGAGAAAAAATCTTCGAGTGTATAATTTGGTTCGAAAAATAACTCTAGAAATTAATTATATTATCATGTTTTTATACCTTCATTAAGAAAATCATTTAATTCAGTATCTCTTAGGATGTTTCCTATATTTTTCGTAATAAAAAATTCTAATTCAACTTTTCCCATAGTCTTAAAGCCTCTAATTCGAAGCTTCCGAAACTTCTGAAGAATTATAATCTACTGAACTATCTAATAAATTGAGATAGTATTCTAATTAGAATACAAATTGGTTTATTCTTTAAAGAGTTCCCAGAATTTATCCATATATTCTAAAAATGATATTTTTTCCTCTTGAAGCCCCTGCTTTAATGCGTAGATTTTACTAATATTATCTTTAATTAAATCTTTGTTATCTGGTGATTTTAAGAATTTACTGATTAGATTTTCCGTTTCTAACATAATTTTATCAATCTTTCCCTGCTCTTTGTCAATAAGATCGATGTTTCGCTTAAACTCGTAGATGTATTGATATAAATCCTCACAGAACTTATCGAAATCGTCGACATTGAACTCTAACCCGAGTTCTCGGCTAAGTCCGACTTCCGCTAAATCGCCCCAGTCCACATTGGTTCCTTTTATAGGGAGGATTTGGATGTCATGCTGTCTGGCAAGCTCAAGTTCGTGCTGGCAATCTTTTGAGTCAAACACAGATTTGCTTGTTGCTATAAATAATAAGAGTTGGCATTGAGGTATAGTCTTGTCCATGAACTCATCAATATTCCCTTTTAAATCTTCTTCGCAGAAATAAGCTTGATATACTTCATCTTGCTGTTCTAAATAATCGGAAAGTTCTTTAATTTTATATGGTTCAAAATCGACAACCGTGTGGCTAATAAATAATTGAATTGCTGCTCTAATTCATTGAACCTTGATTTGATTTCCTCCCTATAAACGGGTTTACAAAATGGTTGCCATGAAGCAGAATCACTTAAAATAGTAGCTTCCAATAATTTCAATAAAGATAGATCAATAAATTTTTTTAGTTCCATATCATTTAATGGTGATGGTGAAGACCACTCTTTAATTACATTAAACGACTGGTGAAAGAGTATAGTTTTAAGAATAGATGTTGCTGGTGTATTTTTCCTAAACATGAGTTCTATTCCTTCAGTTATTTCGGGCAATTTTCTATTATCTTGTAAATATTCTATTTCTTGATTAGAATTAGATATTCTTTGGACTGCGTTCATAGTATAATTAGTCCACTTTTTAATAATGTTATGATAATTTTCGGTAATAGGAAATCCAATTGAATACAATATTCGAGCTGCCATTGCAGTAGATTTAAACGGATGGAGATCATCCCGTTGAGTTTTTCCACCGGTAATTTCTACGAGTTCTTTACCTAAATCATGAAGTAAAATTATCCATTTCAACATGAATTTCTGTTTCAGAGTGGCGTTTTGATATTCTGGGCTATTCAGTAGAGCAATGAATACTCTAAATACATGTATCAAGGTGGCACCTTGCTTAAATGAAGACATTTTCTTCCATCCAGGGATTTTTGATTCAATAATGTCTATAATATCCCACTGTTGAGCTAAATCAATGATTAAATCATTAATTTCCGCATCATTGACATTCTCTTCTTCAATTTTTCTTGCGATATAATTTATTAATTTAAATATCACTGTAATCTTCGAATCGAGTGCTAATTTTAATTCGATCTCGGTTTTATTATCACTCATGTTTATAAGATTCAATAGAATGCCTCTATTAATTAGTATTGCATTTAAATAAATAAACAATTAAATATTTTTTTAATTGTTATTAATTATTACCTTAGTTATATATATAGGTTGAATTAGTCAACATCCTCTTCTTCATCATCACTTTCTGAGAGGAGTCCTTTAGTCATTATAATTTTACTTTAATTTCAATTTTTCGAGATCTAAAGGAGTAAAATGGGTTCTTTCTAACCCTTCTGGAGGGAGAGGCATTGGATCCTCCCAATATAGTGGTCGAATAAACAATCGATATTTAGATTCTCTAAGAGATAGGGCATAATTCAGTTCTATTTTAACCTGTTTTGATTTCTTTGCTGATGTAGACCAATAAAGTTGGAAGATATCGGCCTTGGCGATTAGTTCTTGTATTTTAATAGGCCAAATTACACCGCTATGCAACTTATGAACATCTCTATAAAACTTAATTCCGGCAACTTTATATACAGTTTCAAGCGCTCCAACAATAGCTGAATCTTGATGAGAATATGAGGGAAAAACGCTTTTAAAAGGACCGGTTGTTGTAGATTTTTGTTCTATATCTATGCAATCACTCCCAACTTTAAAAGACAACGGAATTTGACCAATTAAAGCAACGTCCATTTGAATATCCACAGAGCCAATTATTGAACGATGTTCCATGTTAGCATCTGTTTTAAAACTAAATCTTAATTCTTGAACATCTTCGTACCATCTTATATATATAGAAGGTGGATTAAAAATAAATCCCTCAACATGAGGACTAATTAATAATGGAGTTCCGCGCGATAATTTTGTATAAGATTCAATTGGGGCAGATTTTCTTAATTTAATTCCTTCCAAGGATGCATGATTGTTAATCCTTCTATTAATTTCTGATCTCATTTTTGGGATATAGATGTAGACCAATAGAAAATACCAATTTCCGGGTTTTATACATCCAGGATATCCTGCGGTAAACTCTATTTCCTCAAGTTTGTTTTTGTACTCTTCTTTGAATCGGGATTCAGTCAATTCTTTTATAAATGCGTTTTCGGTCTCTTCATACAGCTGTAAAATCTTATATGAATTTCGGATGTTGTTCTTGGTCATATGATAGGAAAAGTACGCATCACTGGACAAGTACACATCATTTTTTACCATTAATTGCTTTTTTATGTTTAGAGACATTTTATTCGCATTTTCGGCGTCTTCAAACCTCCCTAAATCTTTGTATAGTTCTCCAATGTTGTTCAGGGTTTTAGCGATACTGGACAAGCTCGCATCATGATTTTTTTCTGCTGATTGTTTATAAAGAGTTAGGGCCACTTTATATGCATTTTCTGCCTCTTCAAACCTCTTTAATTTTGTATATAATAATCCGAGGTTATTCTGGATCATTGCGACAGATGGCAAGTACGCGTCAGAACTTTTTTCCATTAATAGCTTGTAAAGAGTTAGAGCCTCTATATATACATTTTCTGCCTCTTCAAACTTCCCTAATTTTGTATATAATAATCCGAGGTTATTCTGGATCATGGCGACAGATGGCAAGTACGCGTCAGAACATTTTTCCATTAATAGCCTGTGAAGAGTTAGAGCCTTTTTATATACAATTTCGGCGTCTTCAAACCGTGTCGTGACGATATCAGCCAAGTATGCATCAGGACTTTTTTCCGCTATATCAATAATCGAAGTTTCTATAGGCATTATTTTAGCTTTCTTTTTTTCATACATGCCCTTTGCTTCGTTAATCCAGAGTTCAAGTTCCTCAACTTTCGGTATTTTTCTTATAACGTTTCCGTAGAAGACTTAGACTTGGTTAAATATGCAAGATGAGTTTAGCCAATGGAGAAAAGTAAGGATCAAGCAAAGGAGGTGATAACACAATAAATGGTAAAATATAACCAAGAAAATATTGAAAAAGTAGCAGGTAAAATAGTAGATGTAGCGGTAGTATTTTTTAAAAGCTCCCATAATTTCAGTAAAATTCTGCTTGCGTTTTCAGAAAATTTTGAGTTTAAATGAAAGTGATTTTCAATTTTACTTATTTTGCCTAAAATCAACTGCTTCTGATCCCGATTTACGTATTCGGGGGATTTATTAATTTTCTTTAACGTTTGGAAACATTTATGCTTAGTTATACCTGAAAGTCTTAATAAAAGTGAAAATGATACATCGATCCCCCTTGCTCTAAGAAAGGAATAAATAAACACAGGCATTATTTTGTTCGGATTTTTAAAACTTGACTGATATGGTAATGCTTCTAATACACCGAAAAAAAATTTTAAAGCTTCCAGTCTCAATTTTTCAAATTTCTTTGCGGAGCTTGTGCCTAATTCATTAACCTGAAAATATTTGGGTAAAAATAATGTAAGATATAAAAAAAAAAAAGATTTCTCTAATCAAGATTTAAATTCTTTAGCTTTCAACATTCTTTACTTTACTATAATTTTTTTCAACATTCTGAACAATATAAGGATAGATTGATAATGTTCTATTAAAGCTTAAAACAAAATTAGGAAAAGCTATAGTGTGTATATCTTCAATATTTTCTAAAGTATAGAATAATACCCCTTGTTCTTGTTTTAATTCCGTTATTTTTACTATATTATACAAAATAAGCATTTCTCGTAATCTGTTTTCATCATTAATCATAAAATTCAAATTATAAAATATTTCTAATAGAATTACATATTATAATGACAATTTTATATTCTTCGAATTTCTTTTCCAGTTTTGATTGATATTTATTAGCTTCTTTTATCTCTTTTTGAATTTTTTGTACTAAATCGAGATTAGATTGTATTTCACCTATTAATTTATTATATTCTAAAAGCGAGTCTCTAACAATTTTTTGAGCTCCTGTTAAATCCTTACCTTCAATTGAACGAGCTCCTTCTACTTGTTTT
>SDBV01006518.1_pt1 | contig 16169 bp, 16 predicted proteins | sample 2277081 | NCBI WGS metagenome assembly SDBV01 (sample SAMN10402039, study PRJNA504765) | marine sediment metagenome | isolation source: marine sediment core GS10_PC15, 223 cmbsf | place: Arctic Ocean: Southern Knipovich Ridge | collected 2010
TCAAATTGAGGATTTACGGCAAAAAAGAGACGGACTAAATGATAAAACTAAAAAGTACATTAGCGATCTCCAAGAAAACGAAACGGAAATTATAAATTCTTTGAAAATCGCTAGAGAAAAGCACAAAAAGAAACGGGATTACTGGAATAATAAGGTTAAACAACTAAAAGAAAAAAAAATTGAATATATAAAGTTATTAGACAATTTTATAGAAGAAAAGAAAAAAAAGGTCCATAATAATAAGGACAACAAACAAATTATTTCTGTTAAACAAATTGAACGTAAAATTGATAATTTAGAGAGAATAATTGAAACAGAAAAACTTGATATTACAGAAGAAAATGCAATTATCGACAAGATAAGGAAATTTGCAGAAATGAAACAACGTTTTTTTTCAGAGCAGAAGAACACTGAACTTTATAAAATTGAGAGAAAAATAGAAATTGTAAAGATAAATTTGAATAAAATTTATGAACAATTAAACAAATGGTCGAATAAATCTCAAGAAAATCATTCTAAAATGCTAGAAATGTTTCAAAATGTTGATGAATTAAAAGAAAATAAGAAAAGGATCGAAGAAGAATTAATAGAAAATAAAAAAAAGGCCGATAGTTATCACGAACAGTATTTAAAACTATTGAATCAAAGAAAGAAAACATATAAAGGTAAGAAACCTTATAAACCAAACAAAAAACTTATTACTAAAATTAAGCAGAAAACAATAAAGTATGAAATGATCCAAAAAATTCAACAAGATAAATTAGCAATGGCTTTAGAAAAGCAAAAAGCTGGAAAAAAATTAAACTTGTTTGAAGCAAGACTAATTTTAGAACAATCTGAAAAATAAAATTATTTAATACGAATTTTTCAAATAAATCAACGATTTATTAATTCTGGGTAATTTCCATTAAAAATTTATTTAGAATAATAGATTTTAACCCGAAAAATTAATAGATCTGGCATAAGATTTAAAAAAATTGTAGAGTTAATATTTTATAAATGATTAAAAAAGAAAGAATTGATTTAATGTGAAAAATAAGATAACTGAAATCCGAAATCTTTTAATAGAACATCATGAGTTGTTTAAAAACGCTATTCCCTTAATAGCATCTGAAAATATTACTAGTCCTGCTGTAGATGAAGCATGCAATTGTGATTTTAGCCATCGTTATGCTGAGGGATGGTCTGGCCAGAGAGTTTATGCAGGATGTACTAAAATTGACAAAGTGGAAGATATTTGTATGGATCTTACTAAAGAATATTTTAAATGCATCCATGCTGATGTTCGCCCTATTTCTGGAGTAGTAGCAAATTTAGTGATGTATAATGCTTTTACTTCAGACAACAATGGTAAAATGTGTTGTATGTCGATAGTTAGGGGAGGGCATATTTCGCATGGTCCAAGAGTTGCAAAAAGCGGACGTGAAATTTTTGGTACAGCCGGAACGACAAGAGGAATAAATATTGAATATTTAGCATTTAATAATGATGAAATGAATCTCGATATTGATGCTTCCGCTAAGGTCATTCGAGAATTTAAACCAGAGTTAGTTTTGTTCGGTGGTTCAGTTTTTCTATTCCCGCATCCCGTTAAAGAACTAGGCGATGTTGCAAAAGAAGTCGGAGCATATGTAGGTTATGATGGAGCACATGTAGCGGGATTAATTGGTTCTGGTTATTTCCAGGATCCTTTACGAGAAGGAGCGGACGCTATGACTTTTAGTACCCATAAAACTCTTCCAGGCCCTCAACATGGAGCATTAGTCTCAAATAGAGAAGATTTAATCGAAACTTTAAGATCGTGTGCGTTTCCAGCTTTACTTTCTAATCACCACTTAGCAGCAGTAGCGGGATTGGCAGTGACTCTAGCTGAAATGTTAGAGTTTGGAAAGGAGTACCATAAAAACGTAATTGAGAATGCTCAAGCTCTTGGGCAAGCTTTATATGAAAGAGGATTGAACGTATTGATGGAACATAAGGGTTTTACTAAATCACATCAAATTGTTGTCGATATTACGGAATTTGAGAAAATATTTGGGTTAGGTGGAGATATTGAGAAATTATTAGAAGAGGCAAATATTATACTTAATCGCAATCTTTTACCGTACGATATTGCAGATGGGAGACATTATCAAAATCCTGGAGGTTTGAGAATAGGGACTTCTGAAGTAACCCGTTTGGGTATGGGGAAAAGCGAAATGGTAGATATCGCTGAATTCTTTAAAAAGATACTGATCGATAAGAAAAACCCAAAAGAGATAAAAAATGAAATAGCAGAATTTAAGAAGGATTTTCAAGAAATTAAGTATTGCTTCCAGACTCCAAATAAAGCATATGAATACCTAAAATTCTATTAAACACTTTATTAAACGAAAATCAAAAATCTATTGAAAATAACAACTATTCTTGTTTTTTAAATAGAATAATAAAACTTATCTTAAATTATTCATTTAAGAGTAATTATAATTTAGATTAATGAAAGTCATGAGTCTTGAAGTTCTTGAAAAAAATGAGCGGAAACTGATTTTTGTTGTGGAAGGAATATCAGTTGAAATGGCAAATGCAATCAGAAGAATAATCATCTCTGAAATTCCGGTAATGGCTGTTGATGAAGTAATTATATTAAAAAATGATTCACCTCTCTATGATGAGATTATATCACATCGGTTAGGTATGATTCCTCTAACAACTGACCTAGAAGTGTATAAACTGCCACGGGATTGCAGTTGCGGAGGATATGGTTGTCCACTTTGCCAAGTATCCTTAACTTGTGAAGTGACAAATACTACAAGTACGCCATTGGATATTTATTCTGGCAACCTAAAATCAAATGATCCTAAGATAGTTCCAGTTGATCCGAATATTCCGATTGTTAAAATTGATAAAAACGATAAGGTAATAATTGAAGCTTACTCAATCTTAGGAATAGGAAAAGAGCACACAAAATTTCAAGCCATTTCAAATATTTTCTATAGATTTTATCCAGAAATTGTTTTTGACGATAAAAAATGCACTAAATGTCCTGATAAATGTATTGTATCGAGAATGTGCCCAGAAGGATTATTTGATTTCTCCAACAAAAAAATACCAATATTAGTGGAAGATTATTGGAAAAAATGTACAATATGTGATTCTTGTCATAAAGATTGTTTAAAAAAAGCTATTAGTATCAGTTGGAAAGATAATGCTTATATTTTTTCTATTGAAAGCGATGGAGTTCTTCCATTTGATGTAATTATTAAAAAGACCTTTGAGGTTTTTTTAGAAAAAATCGATGAATTTGTCGAAAAAATTGAAGCCATCGATTTAGAATCGTAAATAATCAAAAATTTATTAAAATATCAAAAATTTAAGATCTCAGATTTAATAGGTGTAATAAAGCTCTAATGTCTCATAGAATCACTGGTCCCAGCAGTTATTACATTAGAAAATTAATAAGAGATTTATGGAAAACAAGGATAAACATATGGAAAAAGATTTCCAAGAAATTAAGTGGTCCAAGACGGAATAGAATAAAAGCAAACTTGTATCGCATTAATAAGAAGACTAAAAAAGATGACGTAATTGTAGTACCGGGAAAAATTTTAGGATTAGGAGAATTAGACCATCGTCTCACAATAGCATGTTTAGAGTATTCAAAATCAGTTAAAAAAAAAATTGAATCTTCAGGAAGTAAGATAATTTCAATTGAAGATCTACTAGAACAAAATCCAAAAGGTAGTGGTGTAAAAGTATTTTATTGAAATAAAGTATATCCTTCTTTAAGTGCGATGATTTTATGGTAACTGAATATAAATTATATGATGCTTCAGAAAAAATACTTGGGCGATTTGCGAGCCAGATTGCTAAAAAGGCGTTATTAGGAGAATATATTGTAATTATTAACGCAAAGGACGCTATTATTAGTGGCACTAAAAGTGATATTCATGAACGACATTTAACGAAATTACAAATTGCAACTGCAACTAATCCCCGTAAAGGTCCATTTCATGAGAGAAGACCTGATACATTTATGAGAAGAGTTATAAAGCAGATGTTACCACGTAAGAAACTTAGAGGAAAAGAAGCTCTTAAAAGAATTCATGTCTATATAGCAGATATTCCAGAACGATTTAAAAAGAGATATCAAAATTTAGTTCCTGATAAAATTTATCATGCAGATAAACAGCGACTTTCATATTTTAATAAATTTATAACTCTAGATAATTTATGTCAACGAATAGGTTGGAAAAAAAGCGAAATCAAGGTTTAAGAAATGTCAGTGAAAATAGTTCAAGCATCAGGAAAAAGAAAAGCAGCAATAGCGAGAGCTGTTTTAAGGCATCCAGCAAAAGGTCAAATCAAGATTAATAATGTTCCTTTGCATTTATACAAACCTGAGATTGCCCGATTGAGAATCCAAGAAGTACTTGAAATACTAAATCATCCAAAGATTGAAAAATGCGATATCGATGTTAGAGTTAAAGGAGGCGGTACAATGGGACAATCAGACGCAGTTCGAATGGCAATTGCTAAATCCATAAACAAATTTATAGGAACAAAAACAATTGAGAGAGCTTTCAGAGAATATGATTATTCATTATTAAGTGGAGATTCAAGAAGAACAGAACCTAAAAAATTTGGTGGCAAAAAAGCCCGTGCTCGAAGGCAAAAAAGTTTTAGGTAATATTTCAAGAAATGTTGACTTCTTCTATAAGAGTTCCTAATTCTTTTAAATCTTTAAAAAAGGAAGGATAGGAGTCACTTACAATTTCACTATTTTTGATATACGAGCTTGAGTTAGCATATAAAGCTGCTATAGTACAAGCCATTGCTATTCTATGGTCATTATAGTGATTGATCGTAATTCCTTTTAGCTTATCACATTGAAATATTGTTAATTTATCTTCTTCTTCAATAAGTTTTACTCCCATTTTACTTAATTCTTGAGCCATGCTTGATATTCTATCGCTTTCTTTTTTTCGCAGATTGGATGCATTATAGAGAACAGTTTTTCCCTCCGCGAAAGCACCGATAAGAGATAAAATTGGAAATAAATCTGGAATATCAAAACAATTAATTTCAATTCCCCTCAAAGGATATTTTTCTCGATTACTGTTTATGATTATTTTATTTTTGTTTTCAAGAACTTCAACATGAGCACCCATTTCACGTAAAATCTCCACAATTTTCTTATCTCCTTGAAAACTCTTCATATTTAAGTTATTTATTGTTATTTTAGATGATTTCGGGGATAAGGCTGCAGCAGTTATAATAAATGCTGCAGAAGAGAAATCTCCAGGAATTGTATATGATTGTGGTCTATACCTTTGTTCATTTGTAATGTAGAATTTTCCATTTTCAAAATTTTCTTGAATCGTAATTCCAAATGAGTTTAAAACATCTAAAGTCATCTCTACAAAAGGTTTAGAAGCTAAGGGAGTTGTGAGCTCTATTTCAATATAATCTCTATTTTTGCAAATTAACAAAGGACAAATCATTAATAGAGCAGTTATAAACTGTGAACTAATATCCCCTCTAATCTGAATTTTATTACATGAAGTTCTTTTTCGTTGTATTTTGAGTTTTTTATCCGATAATCTGAATTTTCCCCCTAATAGTTCTAGGGCATTCAAGAGTGGGTGAATTGGTCGTTTTAATTTTAAAAACTCACCTGTTAAGGTAAGACCTCCCTCGATTAAAAGACTTAATGCGCTGAAAATTCGAAAAGAAGTCCCAGAGTTTTTGCAATCAAAAGGCTTTTTTACCGATCTAAATCCACTTTTGCTCTGTTTAACTATATATGTATTATCTTTTTGTTTTAAGATTTTTACTCCTAAAGCTCTTAAAAGATCCATTGTAGTTTGAACATCTCCTCTCGTTAATGGATTTTTAATTATTGAAACTCCATCACCGAGACTAGCGGCAATAAATGCTCTATGGGAATAACTTTTTGAGCCTGGTGCTGTGATTTCACCATTTAAACTGTTTGTTAGAGGGTTAATTTTAAGATTCATTAAATAATAAATAGAAAGTTATAGATTTAATATTAATTAAATAATTATGTAGATTAATCCTAATAATAATAAAATGAAAGTTATAGAAAAATATGGATAATTCATTTGGTACGCTCTTTAGAATAACATCTTTCGGAGAAAGCCATGGGGACCTAATAGGAATAATACTAGATGGTGTTCCTGCTGGGTTGGAAATAAATTTAGATATTATTCAAAATGAACTTGAGAAAAGGAGTCCTGGTCAATCGCAGTTGACAACAACTCGTTTTGAGGAAGATCAAGTGAAGATCTTATCAGGTATTTTTAATAATAAGACAACTGGTGCACCGTTATGTTTGATAATTGAAAATAAAGATATAGATTCATCAATATATAAAAAATTTAAAAATTTCTTGCGTCCATCTCACATAGATTATTCTGCTTTGAAGAAATATGGGGGATTTTCCGATTTTCGCGGTTCAGGACGGTTTTCTGGAAGAATTACTGCAGGTTTTGTGATGGCTGGGGCCATCGCAAAGCAAATATTAAGAAAATTTGATATTATGATATTTGCATACACAAAAAGTATAGGTAATATAATTGATGATGAGAAATATTCTGTAGATGAGTTCGAAAAACTACAGGATCAGAGAAAGGCATCACTAGTTAAAGCAATTAACTATGAAAAGTCAAAATTAATGGAACATTTAATAATGGAGGTTAAATCTCAAAAAGATTCGATTGGAGGAACTGTAAAATGCTTAGTAAAGAATTTTCCTGAAGGAAAAGGAGGTCCAATTTTTAATAGTATTGAATCAAACATAAGTAGAGCAGTTTTTTCAATCCCAGCAATAAAAGGTATAGAGTTCGGAATAGGTTTTAAAGCAGCCAAAATGAGAGGATCTGAACATAATGACCCTTGGATTTTGAAAAATGGAAAAATTCAAACAAGTAAGAATGATGCTGGGGGAATAATCGGTGGAATTTCTACTGGGATGCCCATTGAATTTACTGTTGCAGTCAAACCTACTGCCTCGATAGGTATCCCCCAAAAAACAGTAAATATCCAGACAATGGAAAATGCTGAAATTGAATTATCAGGCCGTCATGACCCGTGTATTGTACCAAGGATAATCCCCGTAGTAGAAGCAATGACAGCAAATGTTTTACTAGATTGTTTGCTAATAGAAGGTTATATTCCTAGGGTTTTTCAATCTCAAAATAAAATATAATGTGTATATAATAAATAATTATTCAATTTGAAAATTTAAGAAAAAATAAAAATTATTAATAATAATTACAGCATAATAATTTGTGAATTATTATGACTACATTAACTCAAGAAAATTTTATTAAAGAAATTATTAAGATAACAGACAGATGGTCTTTTGAGCAGTGTGCATTTTGCGAAAATGGAAATATGATTTCCATTGAGGGAATGCTTGATTTTAAATGCAGTAAATGTGGAAAGACCATGAATCCTCTTAATTATTTGGGAGAGATTGCTAAAGTTGTTTATAATTATAGGGAACTGATTAGAATTATTAAAAATACTTCCGAAAGCAGCTAATCTTATTCTCAATTAATTATTTTCATTTAAAATTGATGCTTTTATCGAATCTCTCATAGATTATCAGGAAATCCAACCTTTAATAAATACTCTAAATTCTCTTGAAATTTATTTGGTGGCGTTCGCTGCCAATGAATCCCGTTTAAAACGTATTCCTATTGACATGGAAAGATTTCATAATAAAATATTTCAATTCTGAATGGTTCTAACAAAAGTCTACAAGAAATAGGAGATATTTTTTTTAGTTAATTTTAATATTATTGAGATCATAAAATATTATATATCTCAAATTAATTTTTAGATAGGAAAAAATAATATGAGCTGGAAAATTGATACGTCTGACCAATTCATTGAATTCTATAAAAAAAAAGGAGATTATCTAGTTACCCTTTCAGAAAACCATTTCAAGAATATAGAATACCGTAAATGTCTTGAATTATTAAATCAAGCATATAGTATGTATAAGAAGGGAAATTTTGTTGAACTCGCTGAGAAAACTAAACAAAAGTTCTTGGAAATTAAAGAAAAATATTTTAAAAAATAAAACAATTAATCAATTGCTAAAATTTCGTCTAATCTATTCTTAATATCTTCAATATGAGATCCTTCCCAATAAATCTTCTTACATTGAGGATTTAAGCATTGATAAAATTCATTATAATGACTAAAAGTTTCTTTCAAAACCAAATCTTTTATAAGTTTTTTATTTTTAACTTTTTTCAATATCGAGTTGCAAATTGAACACCTAGCTCGTTCAATATTAAATTTGAAATATAATTTTAACTCTTTATTGAGTTGCATTAAGTAATTATATATCCCTTCTCCTTTAAGGTAAAAACTTTTTTCTATGTAACTTTTATACAGGGAATAATCTTTTGTAATGATAATTCTATCATTCTTTTTAGCATACTCTATTAATTTTTCATCTGGAACGGGATTAATCTTAATAAAATCTTTAAGATCATCGGCATAAATCGTATCGAATCCAAAAATTCTTAGGAATCGTGCTAATTTGCCGAGCATTGCATCAACTAAAAATTTCATTATAATTGGAATTATATGTTGATAACTAAGTCTAGATTAAATATATTTGTTACATCTAGTAAATTATATAATTGAAATTTAATTAAAATAAAAGTGTTTTATCTAAGATGGAAACTAAAAATCTTATGGAAAAAGCTGTAAGATTTCACGGACATATTTGCCCTGGTTTAGCAATAGGAGTCTTAGCTGCTAAACATATTTTAGAACGTGGTTATTTATATGCTCCTAATGAAGAATTAGTAGTTATTGTTGAAAATGACAGTTGTAGTGTTGATGCTCTTCAAGTATTATTAGGTACAACATTCGGGAAAGGCAATCTTATACATAAAGATTACGGGAAACTTAAATATTATTTCTATGATAGAAGAACCGAAAAAGGTACAAGATTGACTTTAAAGAGCAGTGATCTTGGAGATAAAAAGTTATCTAAAAATGAGAAAATTCAGGTGCTGTTAAACTCCAAACCAGAAGATATATTTATTATTGATGATATTGAATTCAATCTTCCTGGATTAGCTCCTATAAAAGAATCATTACCTTGTGAGATATGTGGAGAGCTTACTATGAATGGTCGACTAATGACTTATAATAGTTCTGAAATGTGTATTCCTTGTTATAAAAAGATGAGGGAACAATAGAAAAACATATTGAAAAAAAAAATATTTATTAGATTTTTTTATTTTTATAGCAATTCTAAAAATAAGAAGAAAATTTGGCTAGTACATAACGACCATTCAATATTGGATATTCCCAATAATACACAAATTGTTTTAGGAGTTTTAAAATTCATTGATGAAATTTGTACTTAAATTATATATTTTTTATTAAATTACTTAAAATATCAAATTGTAGATTGTTGTGATTTTGAAAAACTTTAATTATGATAATACAAAAATTTCCTAAGCAAGTTATTATTATATTAAAATTCCTTTGTTATAAAAAAAACAAAAGAATTCATCAATGTTTTTAATGATCGCAGCGATTGAATAATCTTTTTAAATAAATTTAAAAATAAGATGAATATTTTATGATAAAGAAAATAAATAAAGGACATACTTTATTAGCACAAGGTCCGACAAGAATATCGTTAATAGAAGGAAAAATTGATGTTTTTGGAAAGATATTTCTTCCTGAAAAAGAATTAGAATCTTCGGAGAATTCAGATTTAAATGACAAAAATGTTTTAATAATTCCGAGTGCTCAAAGTTATCCCCTATTCGCTATAGAAATGTCAACATTAGATATATATACTCATGCTGAAGAAAATCTTTCAATTATCACAGAGAATTCAATTTCTCCTAAATGGATTGAAATTAAAGATTCGATTATTAAGGAACTAAAAAAAAATACTAATATTCCTTTAAAAATAATGGTTTTAGGAATTAGTAGTGGAAAAACAACACTTATCAAATATCTTGCAAATAATTTTCTTAAAGAAGGTTTAAAAGGAGGATACCTTGATTCTGATCTAGGACAGCAAATAATATATATCCCTACAACAATCAACATTGGTACTATTGAAGATTATATTGTCTCAAACCACAATATTAATTCTGAGAAAACAGCATTTATCGGTGCTACATTTCCTAAAGGCAGTTATAAATACATTGTTTCCCTTTCTAGCAGGAGATTAATTGACGATTATTTGATTAGAAATAAAGGAACTGATTTTATATTAATAGATACCGATGGTTGGATAAAGACAGAAACAGGGATTTTATATAAAAATTTTTTTACCAAAACAGTGGATCCTGACATCATAATTGTATTTCATGATGATACAATTGAAGAATTAAAAGTTATTGAGGATACATCATCTAGTTTAAGGAAGGATAGAAAAATGTTTTTAATCAATGAAAAAAGCAAATATTTCTACGAAAAAAACAAGGAAGAACGAAGATTTTTACGACAAAGTCAATTCTCTAAAAAATTTGAGGAGTTTAGAAAAATCTCAATTGCTTTAAACAACATGATATTCATAAAAACTGAATATGATAAGGAAGAAAATCAAATCATTGAGAAGGAAATTAGCGTCAACGACTTAATTAACCTCCCTTATCATTACGTAATTATTGGGTTAATGACTGAAGATTCTGAGTTAATTGAAGTAGGACTTCTTTTTACGATCAATATTGAGAAGAAATACATCTTACTATATTCCAACTTGACCTATAAGCAACAACTTAAAATAAAAAAAATCTCACTTGGCTCTCTGCGCCTTTCGACCAAAGGCAATCATCAGGGTTATTTATATCTCTAAATTTTAATTTTCTCCATTCTCTTTTCAATTTAAATCAGTTTAGATTTCTTTCTATACATTTAAATTTATTTAAAAATAAAAAACTCTTAAAATCAAGATCATTATCGTGATGTTGTGGTCCTTGAGATTCAATTGCTATATATAGCAACTTGATTTTCCCACTTCGGAAATCAATTAATAATTTCTGATACTATAACCTTTCTATGTCATCTCCATGATTTTATTAAATACAATTTAAAATTTTTTTCCCTCTTATCTTTTTTAATATTTCTAATACTATTATTTTAACTATGAATAAAAATAGAAAATATTGTTCGACTAATCCAAATAATAATTCCCAAGATTGTAATGAATTTTTTGAATTTTTAAGAGAAATTAATAATATTCCAACGGACTGTAATAGTAATAATAATGATCAACCAATTTTTAATACAATAAAACAAGTAAATTTAGTATTAAAGGTAAATAATGATCATTATAAAATCATAATCGATCCTATATAAAATATTTTTTTAAATCAGACACATTATTTAGAGCAAAATTTAACCTTAAGACAAAAAGTGATTTTTATAGTAAGTTTTGTTTACTAGCAGAGAAGAAAGGTTGGAAATTACTTTCAAAAAAATATAATAATGACACTACAGGTTTAGATATTCAATGTCTCAAATGTAATCATAAATGGCATGTAAAGCCTAGTAGTTTAAAAGATAGACCTTCTCAAAAAGGAAGAGGTTGTCCTCGATGTAGTCAACGGTTAATTTATACAATAGAAGATATGCAGAAGATTGCTTCAGAACGAGGAGGTTGGTGTCTATCAAAAAGTTATATTAATAATAAAACTCGTTTAAGATGGAAGTGTGGAACATGTAATCATGAATGGTGGGCAACTCCCAAAAGTATTATGATTCGTGATTCATGGTGTCCTCAATGTGCTGAGGGTTTATATGAAAGAATGTGTCGGGCAATGTTTGAGGAAATATTTCAAAAGAAATTTAATAAATCTTATCCTTCTTGGTTAATATCGGAAAAAGGATTTCAAATGCATTTAGATGGTGATAATGAGGGTTTAAGTTTTGAATATCAAGGAGAACAGCATTATAGGTTTATTAAATTCATACATAAAACAATTAAACGATTTCATAATCAACAAAAATTAGATAAATGGAAACAAAAAAAATGTAATAAAAATGGCAGAATCCTTATTAAAATTGGTTTTGAAATGATTAACGGAAAATTACATAAAATACGATTCAATGAAATGGAGGATTACATTCGTAAAAAATGCATTGAACAAGGTATTATACCACCAAATAGAATTTTAAAAGTTGATTGGAAAACTCTTAATATCTCACCTCCAGATAAAATCCAAGAAATGAATGAAATAGCTAAATCTAGAAATGGTTTTTGTTTATCTAAAAAATATTTTGGAGTTCATGTAAAATTACAATGGAAGTGTGGAAAATGTAATTATGAATGGTGGGCAACTCCTAAAAATATTAAAAAAGGGCATTGGTGTAAAATTTGTGGTATTCAAAAAATGATAAAAAATCGTTATTTGAATTCATTATAATTGAAAATAAAAATTCTAATATCTTTATCTCTAACTATTGATTTTTTATTAATTATCATTATTTGTTTGATAGTATCAAAACTAATTTTTTTAAATTGTGTTTTAATTATTATAATTTATGAGTGAGGATATGCTAACTAAGTTTCTAAAATTAATGTCCACAAAAATTACTGATGACGACCTCGAATTAGTTAAATTAGGGAATTCATTAGGAATGGACTTAGTTTCTTTTGCTGAACTACGAGCTTCACAAGATGATGAATTTTCTGATGAAATAAGAAAAAAGGCAATAGAAAAGATGGAAAAGGATAAAGAAAATTATTTAAAGAATAAAGACTCATTTTATGCGGGAAGCATCGATTTTATGGTATCAGATGAGCCTGAGGGAAAAAAATTTTTTCTTTTAGAAACTAATGGTGGATCGCATAGAGGGCTTTCAATAATCACAAAAAAACAACAAAGCCTTCTATATAACGGATATTTTGATGCTATCAATCAAGCATTAAAAGAGAATAAAAGAAAAGATGATAAAGTATTTGTAATAGTTGGAGTACCTGTCAACGATGGTTTAATTCATGAAAAAGTTATTATGATCGAATATTTAAGAAAAAAATTGAAAGAAAATGGAAAAAAAGTTAAAATTTTTAATACAAATAATTATGATAAACAATTTGAGGCAAAAGTTATATTTTTAATAGCGGATTATAACCAGTTATATCCAACACTCTCATTTTCTAATAAGTGGGTTAAATATAAGGGAGAGAAAGTTAGTGTTTTAATAGGTGATGGCATAGCTAGGCGTTTGAGAGACAAGAAGTTTTCAAAATTAATTAACAAAGATTTCCGTAAAATTAATTCAATTATTGTGAACCCTATTTTTAAAATAACAGATGATAAATCTTTAACATATTTAGCAAGCTTTTTCTGTAAGGATATTCTCAAAAAGTATAATCTCAGATATTTATTATTTACAAAAGCATTTACAGAAGAAGAGCTAGTAAATAAGTTACTATATCTTATAAAAAAATTTAAAAGATCTTTTATTATTAAACCTAGTGGAGGATCTGGAGGAGCTGGAGTTATGCCAGTGTCTAAAGATGAAAGTACTTCTGGCATTAAAAATATCATTGAAGAAAGTAAAAAAGAATTCTTTGCCAAATTTATGAAAAATCGTGATCCATATCCATATACCATACAAGAGATGGCTGACTTTACTATTATAAAATGGAAAGAAGGACTTCACACTTTTGACATAAGACTTTATCTGGCTCAAAGAGATGGAATAGTTATACCAATAGGAGGATTAGTTAGAATTGCTCGAGGAGAATATCATGGTACTTTAGACAAGCAAGAATTTGTAGTAAATTTGTCTGGATTTAATGGTCAGATAGAAGTTGGGCGCGGATTGGGCTTTTCTGAAAAAAATAGTAATTTGTTAAACTTATCAAAGGATGATTTTGTAAATATCTTTTGTATAGGATGCGTTTTATTTACGAATATAGACAAGAATTATATCAAAATCATTAATTTTTCAGATTGGAATAAAGTTATTGAATAATATGAAGCTAAATACATTAAAAGCTTTATTGGATATCTCTAATCGGCAAGGATTATATAATTCTATTTTAGATGATTTAAAAGCAGTTCAAGATTTAAAATTTACAACCTTAGAAAACTATGAAATATCAGAAGGCATTATTCCTATCATTAAAATTGCACCTAATTCAAAACCTCAAGGAATTAAACATGTAAAAGTCTTTGTGGGAGCTCAACATAATGAATATAATGGACTTTTTAGCATGCTCGAATTCTTTAAATTACTTCAACAGGAGAAGATTACATTTAAGGATGTTTTAAAGGAAAATCAGATCTTATATTTCTTACCGCTTATGAATCCTTATGGATTTTTAAATCCAAAGAAAAATAATAAATCTGGATATTATTTAAAAAATGGTACGAATCTTAATCGATTTTGGCGTAGAGCCTTCGCACCTAAGTATAAAAATGGGAAAGGAAATTTAGATATTTTACCAATTCCAGAACAGGTTAAAATTATAAAAAATTTGCTGCAAAAATATTGGGATAATAAAGAAATTTTCATTTACGTATTAGATTTTCATGAAACTTCTTTACTGGAAAGATTTCCGCTGGATTTAAGTAAAAATTTGACTCCCTTTTACAAATTTGATCACTGGCTTAAAGAAGAAATAGTCTTAAATATTATAAAATTATATAATATTACTTATTATCGCAAACCCTTATTTTTTAAATGTAATCCTTCAGCGGATCACACCCATATTAATTTAACTCATAAACAAATTGAGACTTTTCACGAAAAATTACAAGAATATATATCGAAAAATCAAGGAAAAGGAAAATTACCATTTTATTTTTGTTATAGCAATAAAAGTAAAGATTACTGTCTAAAGTTAGCTAAACTTGTATATATTAAACTAAAAGAGAAATTATGGGAAACACATTTTCCTGCGTTTGATCATAGTTTCAATAATCATGGTTGTTTTGTTAGAATGAGTGATGCATCATCTCGTCCTAGAGTATATTCTATGGAATTAGAATCACAAAAACATTTTTTCAATATTTTTGAAGAGATTAAGAAATCTAAAACTGATCCACACTATATTGAAAATAAAATTAACCTCATTAATGTAAGTATAGAATTGGCGCTTAAAACAATCAAGGAAATGATATTATTATTTTAAGTATTTAAAAAATTAAGAGTAGCTCCAACTAATGCGCATTCATTTTTCTTTTGTGAATGCCCCCCTTTTTTAAATATAAGTACATTATTTTCAGAAGATTCTAAGAGTAATTTATTTTCTTTAAAATTCTTGAATTTAATTACTCTGTCATTTTTAGAATGGATTAACATAACCCTATTTGATAATTTTTCCCACTCCTCTACGATTAAATCTTGTTTTTCTTTTTCAATAACTAAATAAGGAGATAATTGTATATTTTCTTTAGTTTTTGGAAATAATTTTACCCCTTTAAATAGATAGCTTAATAAAATTATAGGGTTGTATTTCGGAATATTTTGCTTATAATAAGACATCGAAGATATCGCAATAATTTTATTTATATCCTTATTTGGAAATCCTCCACATAATATGGTTATAGCACCAATGCTAAATCCAATACAATTAATTCTCATATTAGCAAATTCTGTTTGATTTTTTACCCACTCTATTATATTATTAAAATCATTAATTCTCTTTAAAAATTGGCTTCTTTTTCCAGTTTGTTTGGACTTTCCTGTTCCTCTCGCGTCATATGCCAAAATTACATAACCTTGGTAAGCGAGGGGAAGGTAAAAATATTGGAGTGTTTCTTTCGTATCAGAAAATCCATGGCAAATTATAATTATTGAATTTTTTGAATTAACTTTTGTTAGATCCTGATGTTTTATTAAATCTGCTGATAAAAATCCATCAGAAACATTAATTTTAATATTTGAGACATTTAAATCTTTATTAAAGAGTTTTATCCAGCGGTCAAACCAGAAATCCCTAAAAGACCAATAAATTTCAAAAGGAGTATAAACAATTAAGAAAGTTGTTAAGGATAAAAGAAAGCACCTCGAAAATGCGGTAGTAATACATGGATTTCCTAATTGGATATTTACTTGGAAAATATACCAACTGAATATTAAATCAATAACTATTAAAATTATGCGTTTTAGAATATTCTGGATCAAAATTTTCACTATGAGAATAAAACAAAAAGAATCAA